>Ga0209933_1000960_pt1 | contig 36405 bp, 48 predicted proteins | sample ThiBiot_300_biof_FD_183944 | JGI IMG/M metagenome (GOLD analysis project Ga0209933, IMG submission 183944) | Wastewater bioreactor microbial communities from Cape Town, South Africa - Thiocy_cont_300_biof (SPAdes) | ecosystem: Engineered > Bioremediation > Thiocyanate > Unclassified | place...
CCTGGTCGAGCCGATGATCGCGCTGGCTCTCTACGCGCTCCAGCACCCGATCACGACGCTGGATCTCCGCCATGCTCTGCTCGAGCCGGACGCCGCCTACAAGTCGGTCTTCTCGCGCGATCGCCTCAACTTCGTCGTCGACGGCGAGATGCTGGTCGCCGGCAATTTCAACGACAATGGTGCGCTGCGTCGCCAGTCCGTCGTCGCGACCACCGCGCGCTTCCACATCTTCGACATCATGCCGCTCGCCGATTTCGACGCGGTTGGTTCTGTCGGCAAGCCCTATCGCGAGCGCCGGGATCTGGTCGAGGAATTTGTCTCCTTCGCTCCTGTCACTGGTCCAATCACCATGACGGAGATGGTGATCGCCCAGGACAATGACGACGTCATCGAGGTCTATAACGCGCACCGCGCGGCCGGTCGCGAAGGCGCGATGGTCAAGAACCTCGACGGGCTCTACGACAAGAAGAAGTCCTATGGCTGGCTCAAGCTCAAGAATGAGGAGACCGAGGATCTGCCGATCATCGGCTTCTTCAACGGCGAGGCCAACACCAAGTACGAGCGCCTGATGGGCGGCGTCATCGTCGATCGGAACGGCGTCGCGGTGCGCGTCGGCGGCGGCTGGTCGGATCTCCAGCGCGCGGAGCTCGCGGAGCTCTGGGCGCACGACGCCGCCATTCTTGGTCTCAGGCCAGTGATCGGCTTCAAGCCCGGCTATGTCCTGTCTCGCGCCGATCTCGAAGCGCATCCCCGGCGCGACGAGTTCAAGCTGCTGCTCCGGCTCCTCGAGGTCGAGTATCACGAGGTCACGCCCGACGGCTCGCTGCGCCATCCGCGCGCGGTGCGTTTCCGCGACGACAAGGCCGGCGAGCTCGAACACCGCGACGCGGCGTAGGGGAGGGGACCATGCTGTTCTATGTCCCCGAGATCGGCGACAGCATCACGCTGTCGCGGCCCTGGACCTTCAATCTTCATCGCGAGCGGCGCAATGACGACCTGATCAGCGCCCTCGCGCTCGAGGATGGGTCGGAATGGAAGGAGGCACGCGCCAGGCAGGAGGAGCTCTTTGCCAAGGCCTATCGCTGGGAGACCCGCACGCGCGGCATCGAGACCTATTACGGCCGCGGTCTCTACGATTACCAGTATCGCGAGCGCGTCATCCTGGATGAGGCGGCGCACAACGAGTTGGCCGGGCTCAGCGATCGGCTCCTCAAATGGACCTGGCCGATCACGCTGCCGGTGAACACCGTGCTCAAGGTCGACCGGATCTATATCCGCAAGGGCGCGTCGGAGTTCTCGTCGATCACCTTCAATATCAATTCCTGCCCGCTGCCCGAGCTGACCCTGGCAAAGGAGGGTGGAAAGCTGAAACGCGGCGCCCGCCGGCGCTTCTGGGCCAAGCTGAGCGATATCAACGGCCTCGAATACGAGCAGGGCACGGTGCTTGTGCTCAACGCCGCCTGATCAACAAGTCTTCCGCTCCGGCGCGAGTTCGGATATAGTAAGTCACGACTTACTTATTTCGCACCGGAGTTCCCTGCATGCCCAAGCCTTCCTTTCTCACCAGCGGTGCAGCGCCTCATGCAGCCCGTGAGCTCGCCGCTGGTAATCACAACTCCAACGAGGTCGTCGGCGCCCGCGCGGCGACCGGCACGCTGACCTTCGCCGTCAACCCGTCGATCGGCGATACCGTCAACGTCAATGGCGTCATCTTCACGGCCGCCGCGGCCAGCGACGCGCCGACGAACAAGTTCAAGGTCGAGTCCGATCTCACCACGACCCTGACGACGCTCGTCGCCCTGCTCAACGCCTCCACCGATCCCAAGGTGGCCGTCGCCACCTATGTGAAGACGTCGGGCACCCTGGTGACGATCAACTACGACACCAAGGTCGACGCTGGCAACGACTTCACCCTCGCGGCTTCGGCAGCGACGCCCTCGGGTGCCAAGCTCACCGGCGGCGTCACCGGCGACAAGATCCGCCTCGGCCGCGGCGAGACGTTCTGGCTGACGACCTTCGCCGGCGCGGCCTCGAGCTTCCTCCTTCCCGACGGCAACGAAGGCCAGGAGATCTCGCTGGTTCTCGGCACCAAGGGCGCCGGCTCCAATGCCGTCGTCACCGGCACCTTCGCGGGCGGCACCACGCTGACCTTCGACACCGCCGAGAAGTGGGCGAAGCTGAAGTTCATCGCCGGCAAGTGGCGCCCGATCGTCAACACCGGCACGATCGCGTAACAGATCCTTCAGATCGACCCCGGGAAGGCGGCCTCAGTGCCGCCTTCTCTTTTTCAGCTTCTCCACCTCGAAGGCCAGGTTGACGCGGCCGTCGCCGACCATGCGGGTCATGGCGCGATAATAGCCGCCGAGATTGAGGATCGGCGGCGCCCCGCGCGCCGGCTTCGCCTGGAACTGGGTGACGATCAGCAGCAGGCCGGCCGCCAGCACCGGTCCGATGCTCTCGCAGGCCTTCTCCCAGGCGTCGACATTGACGCCGAATGCCCCGCGGTAGCGCGCCGCGGCATTCACCAGCTCCCGCTCGTTTCGCACCGGCCCCGTCAGTTCGAGCGCATCCGGACACGCCTCGATCAGGTCCGCCAAGGTCACGCCCGGCGTCGCCCCCGGCTCCACCTCCTCCTGGCCCTTGTGACAAGACTGGTCAGGGGTATCGTTGTTAGTGTCTTTCTGACGGCTGAGGTTGCCGCCACAGGCGGAATAATATCGATCGAGGGAACGCTGCTCGAGGCGAAGCCAGGCGCTGTGGAGCTCACCGAGCGGCGCCTTCGAGGATCTGCGAGGGGTGAGCGCTGACAGGCGTTCGATCTCGGCCGACAGATCGCTCGTCGCAATGTGCGGATGCTGCTCCTCAAGCGCCCTGAGCGATTCCTGTGCCTGCCGCCGGGCGATCGTGATCTCGTCGAAGAGCCGGGTGCGCTCGCGCTGGGCTTCGCGGATCTCGATCAGACGCTCGCGCAGCCCGTCCGCCTGGGCGAGGAGAGGGGAGAGGTCGAAGCCATAGGCCGTGACGATCTGCCCGCGCGCCGAGCGCTGGGCGAAACGCTTGCCGTTCGGCGAGTCCTTCGAGGTGATGAGGCCCATGGTGATGAGCCGCTGCACGGCATAGCGGATGGTGCGCTCCGCCAGTCCCGTGCGCTCGCACAGGAGCTCGTTGGACGGCCAGACCATCATCCGGCCCTCGATGAGCTCGCCGCGGTAGAAGCCGCACAGCTGCTCCAGCACGAAGCGCGCCGCGGCCGGCGGCCGCAGCACCTGGATGGCGAGGCGCGCGGCCTCGAACAGATCGATCTTCTCCTGGCGGCGTGGCGTGACGACGACCGGCGCAGCCGCCGCCATCGACCGCCAGCCTGTCGACTGGATGCCCATTTCTCCCTGCCTCGATTCGGGCAAAGCGGTGCCGTTCCCCGCGAAGCGCGAGGTTGACAAATCAGAGGCGATTTGGGAGAACCGTCCTTGCGAAGGGGTTTGGTTCTCTATGGATCGCCCGCTGTTATCCAAAAGGCCTCGGAGTTCCAGCTCCGGGGCCTTTCCGCTTTTGCCGGGTTACACTTCCTGTCCTTCCAATAGCGTGCTCAGAGCGAGGTTGAACGCCTCCGACCGGTTCTTGAACCGACCCTTCTCGACCTCGAGCGCCAGGCGCTCTCGCAGTTCCTCGTCGACCCAGATCGTCATTTCCCGCAATCCGTTCTCGCGGCGTTGGCGCCGGTGCGCTTCCTGCCGCGACTTCTGCAGATCCTTTGGTGACATCGAACGCTCCAATCCACTCCGAGCGTCACCAGTGATGCGCGATTCGCTCCGATTCGGGAAGCGGGGGATTGTGTGGAGAGCCGAAGATGCCGCTTGACGCCTTGCGCGCGCGAGAGCCGCGACTCGCACCGATCCATCAAGCCCTTGATATCGCTCCGCAATCCTCGTTTCGCATAATCAACATTATGGAATGTCCGCCCATTTTCCGCTCGCGCCGACCCTTGCCGGCGCCGTTGTCAGTAACCATTGACTTATCTCATACACCGATTCTATGTCTGGTGCGCAAGTCGACCGTCCTGCCCGTCACCTGATGTCGCAACTCCCGATGAGCGATTGCTATAACGCTTGTGAACGAAGCGACATTGTGTCGAGCGAGGACTAGAAAAAGGAACGACGAGAAATGGCAAGCGGCGACGGCCGGTCAAGGCTGGCGACCCTGGTGGAGAAGAGGCTGTTGGAGCTCGCGCCGCGCAAGTCGCAGCGTGAGATCGCTCACGAGGCCGGCTATCCCAATCCGAACATGCTCTCGATGATCAAGTCGGGTGTCTCCAAGGTCTCCATCGAGCGTGTCCCGGCTCTGGCCAAGGCGCTCGAGCTCGACCCCGTGTTCCTGATGAACATCGTCCTCCAGGATCACTTCCCCAAGGTCTACGAGGCCTTCACCGACGTGTTCGGCTTCGGCCGGCACCTGACCGAGTTCGACGTCGTCGCCGTTCGCTCCGCGCGAGCCGGTCTCGACAAGATCTCGCCTTATGCCCTGACTCCCGAGATCGCCCAGGAACTGCAGGACGCGATCGGTGATGCCGTCTCGAAGGTCATGGCCAAGCATGCACCCTCGGTGAAGGAGATCGAGCCGGAGCCGGCCGAGGTCGTCCTCGCCCAGGCTGCTACGGAGGCGCCCGCCGGCGCCTCCCCACTCCCGGCCGACAAGCCGGTCAAGCTGAACTTCGGCAGCCGCACGACCCGGACCCAGGCCTATCACCCCGACGGCAAGCCCAAGGCTCGCAAGGGTCGCCGGCCGCTGAAGGGCGCCGTCTCCTTCGCTGAATGGAAGGAAGATGTCGCGGACGAAGCTGGCAAGTCCAAGAAGTAATCGCAAGCAGGCGCTGGTCGCGCAAAGCTCACACCGAACGTGTGAGCTTTTCTCGGCTTGCGATCGTAAGTAAACCGTGACTTATCCTTTCCCCACGACAGGTTATCCCCTCATGACCGATCTTCCGAAGTACCACGCCACCGAAATGTCAAACGACCAGGTGGCTGTCACGCTGTCCGAGCTTGGGGAGATCCTGCACCAATACTCGCTTGAGGGTGTCATCGTTTACATCGGCAAGCACGCGGAGCATGGCGACGTCATCCTCATTCATCCGGCGGCAGATGACGGGCTGATGATCACCCCGCTGTAGCTCCAACGCAGCATCGCGTAAAGTCATAAGTAATCAGTGACTTACCACATACAGCGAGCATCAAGCACATGAACCGCGAAATCGCCGAGCTCCGTGAAGTCGTCCAGAAGCTGGTGCCTCTGCTCGCCGGCCGCGGCCTCGCTGTCACGCAGCGCGGCAGTCGCGCCTATGTGGCGACCAACCCCGTGACGCGCATTCCCGAGCGCGTCAACATCCCGATGATCGGCGACAACGCCTCGGCCGACTTCATCCGCGCGATCCAGGGCTTCATCGATCATGAGGTCGCGCATGTCCTCATCACCGACTGGAACTTTTATGGCGGCGGCCCCACGCCGGCCGAGCTCAAGAAGCCGGAGGTCCAGCAGTTCCTGCAGACCCACAACATCGTCGAGGACACGATGATCGAGCGGGAGATCGTGAAGATCTTCCCCGGCTCGTCGCGCAACATCGCCGATCTCCGCAAGCACTTCATCGAGAAGGTGACGAAGCCGGCGCTGGCCACCGAGAAGGATCCGAAGAAGGCGTTCAGCTACATCCTGGTGCCGCTTATGCGGGCGCTCGCCGGCCACACCGAGTTCCAGGAGTTCATGGACGACGCCAAGCTCTGGACGAACCCCTATGTCCAGGGCGTCGTGAGCGGCCTCAAGCCCGAAACGCTCAAGCTCCTCAAGACCTGCTCGACCACCAAGGAGACGCTGGAGATCTCGCGCGAGCTCCACGCGATCCTCTTCCCGCCGAAGCCCGTCGAGCCGCCGAAGCCGGCCGCTCCGCCGATCCCGTCGCCGCCACCTCCGGAGGAGCCGGAGAAGGACGAGGACGGTGAACCCGACGAGAGCGAGAGCGAGGACGCCGGGAAGGAGTCCAAGAGCGAGGACAAGCCGGACAAGAAGGCTGGTGAGGGTGATGGCGACGGTGAGCGCGATCACGAGGACCAGGAAGACGGTGAGGACGACAAGTCCGGCGACGCGCCGGGCGAGAAGGGTGAGAGCGACGATGAAGAGGAAGATGCGAAGCCTGGTTCCGGCGGTGACGAAGCGGAGGAGGACAGCGACGAGAAGGACGATCATGACGATCGCCCTGACGACGCGGGAGATGCTCGTGACGAAGAACCTGCCGATGTTCCCGAAGAGCCTGGCGAGACGGCCGATGGCGAGGACGAAGGCGATGGCGGCGACGCGCCCGACGAAGATGAGGCGGAGGACGAGGCCGGTGATGGTGGTTCTGACGCCGACGGCGAGCCTGATGATGCGTCGCAGGATGAAGAGGAAGATCTGAAGGGTGACGACGCCGGAGATGAGCAGGGCGACGCGGACGAAGACGATGGGGACGGCGCCGGCTCGGCCGCCGAGGATGAAGGCGACGAGGGCGACAGCTCCGGCGAGGATGGCGACGAGGAAGGCGAAGGCACCGCAGGTGCCGGCGGCGCCGACAGCGAGGACAAGGAGAGCTCCGGCGACACCGGGCTCGAACCGCTGAATGGCGTCAAGGTCGGCATCCAGACCGACGACAACAGCGACGGCGAGATCAAGGACACACCCGACGATGACCAGGGCGGCGGTGGCGGCATCGGCAACGACAGTCACAAGTCGATCTTCGACTTCGAGGGCGACGCCTTCAAGGAGGCGGATCTCTCGAGCCAGATCACGCTGCTGCTGACCGACGAAGCCGTCGCCGCGATGGATCGTGGTCAGTACACCCCCTTCACGCGCGAGCTGGATGAGATCAAGCCGATCGAGCCGCCGGAGAAGATGAACGAACGCTGGGTGCCGCAGATGGAGGAGGAGACTCTCCAGATGACCGGCCGCATGCAGAAGGACATCGAGCGCATGCTCGCGTCCCAGTCGCATGTGATCCGCGTCGCCGGCCAGCGGCGTGGCAAGCTGCACGCGCCGAGCTTCTACAAGCTCCTGCAGAACGACAACCGCGTCTTCTCCCAGAAGGAGGAGCACAAGAGCCTCAACACGGTGGTGACGCTGCTCGTCGACAATTCCGGCTCGATGAGCGGCGACAAGATCCGCACGGCGATGGTCGCGGCCTATGCGCTGTCGTCGACGCTGGAGAAGGTGAAGATCCCCAACGAGATCATCGGCTTCACCACCGGCGGCTTCAGGAGCCTCTCTACTGATCTCGATCGCCAGATGCAGGAGGACCAGCTGCGCACCGGCATCAGGTATGATCGGGTCGTGCCGATCGTCATGCCGATCTACAAGGACTTCGACGAGCGCATGAGCGCGCTGGTCAAGCGCCGGATCGCCTATGTCGCCAACGCGCAGCCGAACCTCGCCGGCAACATTGACGGCGAGTCCCTCGAATATGCGGCGATGCGCATCATGAAGCGGCCGGAGAAGCGCAAGGTGATCCTGGTGCTCTCCGACGGTCAGCCGGCCGGCGGCATGAAGAGCGGGCCGCATCTGAGCGCCGTCGTGCAGGATCTCGCCAAGATGCAGATCGAGTGCGTCGGCATCGGCATCATGGATAGCTCCGTGAAGCGCTACTATCCGAACCACACGGTGCTCCAGAAGCTGGACGAGCTGCCCGGCACCGTCATGGGCGAACTGCGCCGCATTCTCGGCTGAACCGCAAACGCAAGCGCTGTCGAAATCCCGTTCGATAGCGCTTGCGTCCCAACGTCATCATAAGTAAGTTGTGACTTATCGCTAACAGCGCAACGCGAAAGCGCTTCATCAGGGGAAATTCGATGTCGGACGTAATGACGGCGGAGGCGCCTGCCTCCTCGCCGAACGCCACTCCTTTGATCACGGACATGATCGTCTGCGAGATCGATGGCGGAAAGTGCCACAGCATCGCGCTCTATCTCCGCGACAATCATCCCGACTGGACGGTCGAGCGCTACGAGGCGGAATACCCGAACAAGCCGGTCCTCTCGGCCTACGCCAAGATGGTGATCGAGACCAAGGCGCGCGAGAAGGCTGAGGAGCGCGCAAAGGCGGCAGCGCCGGCTGCTGCCGCGCAGCAGATCAAGGCCAATCTCCAGATGGACCAGCTGACTGTTCCGACGCTCTCGGTGCGCCCGACGCCGCTGCACGAGCTCTTCGGTCTCGGCGCCGCCCAGGCAGCGCGCAACGGCCGCGGCGATCCGATCGCCGTCTCGGTGCTCGAGGGCCACAGCGATGCCGGCCTGCTGCACATCCCCGAGATCGATCCGGACTATGTCTATGACATCGACCTTCTCAAGAAGGTCATCATGGGCTTCCAGCTGCGCATGAACGTCTATCTCTGGGGCTATCACGGCACCGGCAAGACGACGATCCTGGAGCAGGCCGCCGCGCGCACGCAGCGTCCGTTCATCCGCGTCCAGCACACGGTCAACATGCAGGAGAGCGACGTGCTCGGTCAGTGGACCGTGCGTGACGGCTCGACGCATTTCCAGCTCGGCGACCTGCCGCTCGCCATGCTGAACGGCTGGGTCTACTGCGCCGACGAATATGACGTCGCCATGCCGTCGGTCGTCGCGCTCTATCAGGCGGTCCTCGAGCACAAGGCGCTCGTCATCAAGGACGCGCCGCCGCATTTCCGCAAGATCGTCCCGCACGAGCAGTTCCGCTTCGTCGCGACCGGCAACACCAACGGCACCGGCGACGAGACCGGCCTCTACCAGGGCACGCTGGTCCAGAACGCGGCCAACTACTCGCGCTTCGAGATCACCGAAGAGGTCAAGTACATGGAACCGCGCATCGAGGCGTCGGTGATCATGTCGAAGACCAGGCTCGACCGCGCCAGCGCCGAGAAGATCGTCAGCTTCGGCAACAAGGTCCGCGAGGCCTTCATCAATGGCAAGATCTCCATGACGATCTCGCCGCGCGAGCTGATCAACGCCTCGCTCATCGGCCTCGCCTACGGCGCCAACTGGAAGATGGGCCTCGAGCTCGCCTACGCCAACCGTCTCTCGCGTATCGACAAGAAGGTCGTCAGCGAGTTCGCCCAGAGGCTTTTCGCGTGAAGACCAAGATCGATCCGATGGCGCCGGCGGCATCCGAGCGCCTCATCTCCTACATCGCGACGAAGGTCATGCGGCGCATTCGCGCCGCAGGCGACCACACCACGCAGCCGGAAGACATCCAGCAGGAGCTCTGGGTCGCATGGTGCATGGCCCGCGACACCTTCGATCCCACGAAGGGCGCGCGCTTCTCGACCTACCTCTATCGCGGCCTGATGCTGCGGGTGAACCGCTACCAGCTGAACAATGTCGAGCGCCGGCATGCCGAGGTCATCGCCATGTCGATGGACTATTCGGGCAGCGAGGACGGCGAGGAGGCGAGTGCCGGCGAATATCTCGTCGCGTCGGACGCCCCCACGCAAGACGAGCTCCTCAGCCAGCAGCAGGCTTTCGATCTCTCGATGCGGAACCTCTCCGAGCGGGCGAAGACCTTCGTCAGGCTGCTCCATGAGCAGCCCCCTGCCCTGCTCGCGGAGGTCGAGCGCCTGCGGCACAAGAGCCGCTACGCCAGGGAGCGCGGCATCACTGCCGCAGTTCCGAACCGCCTGACCGCGGCAATGCTCTTCGACCTCATGGACACGCCGCGCATGGAGCGCCGCGAGATCCTGGCCGAAATCAGCTCGGTCACGTCCTCCCTCTAGGTTCTGGTGCCCCCTTGGTCACGATCCCTCAGTTCGCGCCTGGCTGCTTTGGCTCGGCATTCGGCTTCAAGGACAACGACACGGTCTGCAATGGCTGCGTCTTCCGCGAGCAGTGCGCGCCGGCCCATCGCCTCGCCACCGCGGCGCTGCGCAAGAGCTTCGGCATCCAGTCGCTCGAGGAGCGCAACGAGGAGAAGGCCGCCGAGATCGCCGAGCGCCGCCGTGCGCAGGATGAAGCGCGCCTGGCCGCCGATCCCGGTCTGCTGTCGCTGCCGATCAAGGTCCAGGATCTGATCGCCCGCCTCGACCGCGGCAATTATGACGTGATCGGCAAGCTCGCGGCCGGCCTCAATCCCTTCGCCGACACGATTCCCTTCCTGCGCATCGCCTGTCACCTGCTGCTGCATTTCGACCGGCCGATCAACAAGGATCTCCTGGTCGCCGCCTTCAGCCAGAAGCTCGACTGGAAGCCCAACACCGCCGAGGCGCATGCGCGCATGACGATCATGGCGCTGACCCATATCGGCGCCGTCGACAACCAGGACGGCCAGATCACGCTGAGGAGGCGCGGATGAAGAAGATGCGCTTCCACGCCTCCGCGGAGCGCCTGGTCGATGGCCAGACGGTGATGGGCTTCTACACGCTCGACGCCGGCCTCAGCGGCAAGCTCACCGAGGAGCATCTGCGCCATGTCGAGGAAGCCGCCATCGCGCGCAACAAACTGACCGCCTTCCACATCTTCCATTTCGAGGAGATTGCCTGATGCACGCGATCCTCGCGGCACGCTCCGACTTCTCGGTCGGCGAGTCCATTCTCACCACCGATCGCTTGGTCAAGATCGCCAAGGAGGCCGGCGAGACCGTCGTCGCGCTCACCGACACCATGTCGGTGACGGGCATGATTGATTTCAGCAACAACGCCAAGAAGGCCGGTCTCAAGCCGATCATCGGCGTCCGGCTGCGCCTCTCCGACAATCCGACCTGGCGCCCGGGCGAGGGCGAGAAGAAGCGGCACATGCCGCCGGACTATTTCGTGACGCTCTACGCGCTGACCGAGGCCGGCATCAAGGCGATCTACCGCCTGCTGACGCTCGCCAACAGCGAGGATCGCTTCTACTACACGGCGAAGCTCGGCTTCGAGGATCTGCAGAAGGAGCTCTGGGCGCAGAACGACGACCTCGCGCTGATGCTCGGCGAGACCAATGGTCTCATCGCGCATCCAAAGGTCCGCGATCTGATCGCCGACTTCACCCGCGCCGGCCGGACGCGCATCTTTGCGCCGCTGGTGCCGGTCAACACGCCCTATTTCGACCGGGTCACGCTGCTCTCGATCGAGCTCGCCGCCGATGGCCTCGCCGAGCCGCTCGTCGTGCGCCCGGCGCTCTACGACGCCGGCAATGCCGACTGCCAGGAAATCATGGCGGCCATCGTCGAGAACCAGAGGATCTCCGATCCCTGGTTCAAGTCAGCCCACAACCGCGACTTCCATCCGCTGCGGCTCACCGATCTCATGGAGGAGGTGAAGGCGGCCATCCCGCGTCTCGAGCGCCGCGGCGCCAAGAACGCGCCCGCCTTCATGTTTCGCCGGGGCCTCGTCAACACGCGCACCCTCGTCGACCTCGTCAGCTTCCAGTGGAGCAAGTCGCCCGTCTCGCTGCCGCAGATGGCGCCCGACGAGTTCGCGGCCGTCGTCGCGGAGGTGAAGAAGGGCTGGGCGCAGCGCTTCGCGCAGCCGACCTTCGGCCATCAGCCGAGCCTGCAGCAGCTGCGGGATGAGTATCAGCCGCGCCTCGCCTACGAGCTCGAGGTGCTGAAAAAGCTCAACTTCTCCGGCTACTTCCTGCTCGTGCAGGACGTGGTCAACTTCGCCAAGTCGAATGGTATCCTGGTCGGCCCCGGTCGCGGCTCCGTCGGCGGCTCGCTCGTCGCCTATCTGATGGGCATCACCGACTGCGATCCGATCCGCTTCGGCCTGCTGTTCGAGCGCTTCATCAACCCCGACCGTATCGACCTTCCCGACGCCGATCTCGACTTCATGTCCGAGCGCCGGCACGAGATCGTCGAGTACCTGGTCGGGAAATATGGCGAGAAGCGCGTCGCCGGCGTCTCGAATTTCGGCACGCTCGCCGCCGCGTCGGCGATCCGCGATGTCGGCCGCGTGACCGGCATCCCCGAGCGCGACTATTCGGTCTCGAAATTCGTGCCGAAGCTGCACGGCGCCAATGTGCCCCTGCCCGACTGCCGCGCCGCGGTGGCGGAGATCGACGTCTTCGCCAAGACCTATGCGCCCTTCTGGACGATCATGGAGCGCCTCGAGGGCACCATCCGCAACTTCTCCCAGCACGCAGCCGGCATCGTCGTCGGCGGCGTCGATCTCGTCGATCGCGGCGTGGTCGAGAAGCGCAAGGACAGCGCCGTCGTCTGCTGGGACAAGACGATGGTCGAGGAGCAGGGCCTCGTGAAGATGGACATCCTGGGCCTCACGACCCTCGACCTCATCGCCCTGACGCTGAGCTATATCCGCGAGCGGCACGGCAAGCGGGTCAACCTTCTGCGCATTCCGCTCGACGATCCGAAGGTGCTCGAGAACTTCGCCAAGGCGATGACGACCGGCATCTTCCAGTTCGAGTCCGGCGGCATGCGGCGCCTGCTGAAGGAGCTCGGCGCCGACGGCACCATCACCTTCGACGACATCACGGCCGCGACCGCGCTCTACCGGCCTGGTCCGATGGAGTCGGGCATGATGGACAGCTACTATCTGCGCAAGCAGGGCAACGAGGCGGTCGACTACGACCACGCCCTGATGGAGCCGATCCTGTCGCCGACCTTCGGCGTGATCGTCTACCAGGAACAGGTCATGCAGATCTCCCGCGCCATCGCCGGCTACAGCGCCGCGGCGGCCGATAAGCTGCGCAAGATCATGGGCAAGAAGCTCCCGGAGGAGATGAAGAAGGAGCGGTCGAAGTTCGTCGAGGGCTGCGTTGCGACGATCGGCTGCAAGGAGGAGTGGGCCGGCGCCCTCTTCGACAAGATCGAAGGCTTCGCCGGCTACGGCTTCAACAAGAGCCACTCGGTCGAATACACCCTGATCTCCTACCAGTCGATGTGGCTCAAGACCTACTACCCGGTCGAGTTCTTCGCCGCCTCGCTGACGCTCATGGATCAGGACAAGCTGCCGGCGATCCTGCGCGACGCGAAGGGTCTCGGCATCGAGATCGCGCCGCCCGACATCAACCTCTCCACTGACCGCTTCGAGATCGTCACCGACAAGAAGCTGACCATGCCGTTCCAGCGCATCAAGGGGATCTCGAGCAACACGACCGTCGCCATCCTCGCCGCGCGCCAGGCGGGCGAGTTCAAGAGCAAGAACGACTTCATCGCCCGCGTCGAGCGGCGGCGCTGCAACGTCAAGCACCAGGACAGCCTCGACAAGGTCGGCGCCTTCGCGCGCATCGAGCCTGGCACGCCCTCGGCCACCGATCCCGTGCGGGTGCGCGACCAGATCGAGCTCCTGCCCGGCCTCATCGCCTCGCATGTGCCCATCGACCGCGAAATGCACACGGACAAGGCGACGAAGAACGCGATCGCCGAGCTGGTCGACGAATATATCGCCGCGCATGGCCCAGGCTCGGCTGAGCCGGACGGCATGCCGGTCAAGTCGACCTTCGGGCGCAACGCCAAGATCATGCTGATCTCGGACGCGCCCAACAACGAGGAGGACGCCGGCGGCCTGATGGGCTTCTCGCTGTCGCAGAACGCCGTCATCGACGCGATGCTGACCGTCGGCCTCGCCCGGCACGACGTCTATTGGACGGCGCTCCTCAAGCGCCCCAAGCGCGGCAAGACGAACCAGCCGGCAGAGATCGCGCTCTATGCGCCCTATCTCCTGCGCGAGATCGAGATCCTGCGGCCGACGGTGATCGTGCTGCTCGGCTCGACCACGGTTCGCTACTTCTTCCCCGACTTCAAGGGCAAGGCCTCCGAGTCCGCCGGCAAGGTGGTCTACTCGAAGGAACGCGACGCTAACTTCGTCATCGGCTTCTCGCCGGGCGAAATCTACCACGACGCCACCAAGCAGCAGAACATGAACGACGTGTTCGGCGCCGTGTCGGAGCTCCTCTGATCCCTCAACCAGTGGTGAAACCATGTCCTCTACCGGTGATCCCTCCACCGTTCCGCCGGCCGTCACGGTCGTCAACTATGTCGACCAGGCCGAGCTCAAGCGCGATCTCGCCTATTCGCTGGCCAACCTCTCGGACGCCATGAGCGAGCAGGCCTCGCTCTTCGCTCATTATGGCGTCCAGGCGGCCAAGTCCTCGCATCAGGTCGACGTCGTGAAGCTCCTCCTCGAGAACACCGAGGCCGCGGTCTATCGCCTCGAGCGCGACCGTCTCGAAGGCGCCGGCGAGAAGGTCACGGAGCCCTTGATGGAGAAGCTGGTGACGCGCCACGACCGTGTCATCGCCATGAAGCGGGCGCTTAATGAAGCCAAGCAGGTCGAGGCCGTGGCCAAGGCGGCCATGGAGGCGTTCCGCCACCGGCGCGACATGCTGGTCCAGCAGGGCCTCATCGAGCGCGAGGAGCGCCGCGGCGACCTCTCGATCGGCTCGCGCAACGCCCGTGAGGACGCCCAGCAGCACCAGCGCGAGTCCACGCTCGAGCGCCTTGCGGAGATCCGCAATCGAAATTCGTGAGCGCCTCTGCAATCCCGCTGACGCGCTGCTATAACTAAGTCATCGCTTACTTACTTCATCGCGAGGTCGCAACATGAAGCAGTTCCTGGAAATGCTCCGCCGCATGCTCGGTCTGGAGAAGGACGTCGACAAGATCCTCAAGCCGATCAGCCGCATCGTCGATCAGCTGGAGGAGCACGGCCGCAGCCAGCATCAGGCGGCTATCGACAAGGAGATCGAGGCGCAGCGGCTGCGCGAAGCTGCCGCCGCCGCCCGCATCAACTCGGACAAGGCCCTCAACCTCAAGGACAACTTCTCGTCTCTTCTCGGCAATATCAGCAATCAGGTCGCCGCGAAGTAAGTTTCCGCTGAACTCCCGCGCAGTTTGTGCTATAACTAGAGAGTGATCTAGCTATCTAGCTGGCCACGCAATCCCCCACCTGCTGATCTGCTTATCTGCGCATCTGCCTATCTCCTCGAAAGGAACTCCTATGGGTGTCAATCCCGCGCTCCTCGAACTCGTCTCGAAGGGCAAGAACAAGTATGCCGGCAGCACCGGCAAGGCGCTGAAGCCGAAGGAAGGCCTCAACACCTATCGCATCATCGCCCCGACCTTCGACGTTGCGCCCTGGGTCGGCGCCGGCGGCCAGTTCTGGGCCGATCTCGGTGTCCACTGGATCAAGGCCGATGAGAACGGCAAGCCGATCGCCGTCGTCGGCGACTGCGACACCGTCTACCAGCAGCCTTCCGTCCTGAACTCGGCCATCGACATGGCGATCTCGTCGGCGATCGACGAGCAGTCCAAGAAGCTCTACGAGAGCTGGCGCGCTCGCAAGACGGTCCTGATCAACGTCATCGACCGCGACGACAAGTCGAACCCCAATCCGCAGGTTCTGGAGCTGACCACGACCACCTTCCACAAGGTGCTCGAGCTCATCCAGCTCTATGCGCAGAACGACCAGGACATCACCGACCCGGTCAAGGGCGTCGACATCGTCATCCGTCGCTCCGGCAAGGGCCTCAACACCGAGTACCAGGTGATGGTGTCGCCGGGCATCTCGCAGCCGGTGCCGGCGGAGGTGGTCGCCAAGGCCGTCGACCTCCAGGCGTATATCGAGACCAACTACTTCAAGGGCGACGAGCAGAAGGCGCTCAACGCCATCACGCAGATCGCCGGCATCGCTCTGCCGCGTCTCGGCCAGGCCGCTGCCACCTCGGGTGCTCTCGGTCGCTCGCCCACGCCGGCGCTCTCCTCGCCGTCGGCCGTCGTCGAAGGCGCTGTCGTCGCCCCGACGCCCACGCCGGCCGCTGCGCCGGCCGCCCCGCAGCCGACGCCCGAAGAGCAGAAGCGTGCTGCGCTCCTGGCGCAGCAGCGCAAGCTGCAGGAAGAGCTCGCCGCGATCGAGGCTGCGACGAGCACTCCGGTCGTCGCGCGGCCGGCTGCTGCCCCTGCGGCCGCTCCCGCGCCGGCGGCTGACGTGGTCCAGGGCCTCTCGGCCGCCGACCAGGACCAGCTTCTGGCCGAGCTCGACCAGCTCCTGCCGAAGTAACCCGATCGACGCGCGGTTGCCCCGCCGCGCGTCCTTCCCCGCCGTCATGTCGCGATGACGTCGGGCGCGAGGCGGTGCGTGTTTCCTTCCACGCACCGCCTCTTTCTCCTGAGAGAGGTCGGGATCATGAAAGGCTTCATGCTGATCGACGGCAACAGCCTCGGTCACTACTACAACAACAGCAAAACCCTCACGATCGGCTCGCTCCAGGTCCAGGCGGTGTTCGGCATGCTGCGCGGTGTGCGCAGCTTGATCGCCACCTTCCCGACGCTGAAGCCGGTGGTCATCTGGGACGGCGCCTCCTGGCGCAAGATCTCCTTCCCCACCTACAAGGAGAACCGCGAGCGCAGCGAGACCGAGAACGAGCGCAAGCTCCTCGCCGCCCGCGACGAGTACAAGAAGCAGCGGCCGCTCATCGAGGGCGCATTCCGGCTGCTCGGCATCCCGCAGGTGTCCGCCTTCAACATGGAGGCCGACGACCTCGGCGCGATCATGACCGATCGCTATGTCGCGCTCGGCCACAGCATCCTGCTCGTCACCATCGACCAGGACTGGCTGCAGCTGGTCGGGCCGAAGGTCAGTTGGAAGGACGTCGCCAACAAGCGGCTGATCACCGCCTCCAATTTCGAGGAGTTCACCGGCGTCAAGGACGCGAAGCAGTTCGTCGAGCTCAAGGCGATCGTCGGCGATGTCGGCGACAATGTGCCCGGCATCGGCGGCATCGGCCTCAAGGGCGCGAAGGACTTCCTCGCGCAATACGGCTCGGTCGAGGCCTTCCTCAACGAGGCGATCCTCGAAAAGTCCATCGACATCAAGAAGCTGCCGAAGAAGTTTCGCGCGCTGGTCGAGGACGAGGAGAAGGCGATCAACTTCCGCCGGAACGTAAATCTCGTCGATCTGCGCACGCCCATGCGGCCGGCGCCGATCAATCTTCGCATCGACCAGGGCCAGCCTGACCGCGAGCGCTTCGAGGCGCTCTGCGAGAAGCTCCTCTTCCGGTCGATCCTCCAGGATCTCGACGAATGGCTGTCGAGCTTCCCGGCATTCCGCGAACAGCAGACGATGGCAGCATGAGTTGGGAGATCGATTGGTTCATCTGCCGCGCTGACGCGAAGGATGTGGAATGGCAGGCCACGCGCCACCTGAAAAAGGGCGAGACCAGGCGTGTGCTGTCGGTCGGTGACGAGCTCTGGCGCGTGCCGCGCGCGATCGGCCCGCTCATGATCGATCACGATCACTGGTCCGGCTACCACCTCACATGCACGCCGGAGGAGGCGCTCGTCGCAAGCGCGGCGCCGAACATGCTCGAGGCGCTGCAAGCGTTCCTTGCCGAGTTCGACCAGGCTGCCCTCGTCGAGAGCGATCATCCGCACGCCAAGTTCGCGCCGGCCGCGCGGCTCGCTCTCGCTGCCGTCACCCTGACGGAGGACCACACCGATGTCTGATCTCCGCGCGCCGCAGCTGACCCGTGACGGCCTTCCGGCCCGCGGCGACTACGAGGTCTGCACGACCGTCGACCGGCCCACCACGGTCGCGCTGCTCATCGCCAAGCTCCATTCCGAGACGGAGGAGATCGCGCGCAGCCTGACCGACGCCGAGGAATATGGCGACCTCCTCGAGACGCTCATGTCGCTCGCGCATCTGGTCGGCGTGGACTGGGGCGCCGTGCTCCAGTCCCAGCTCGCCAAGCGCCAGCGCAAGGGCAGCCTCATCGAGGGGAACTTCTGGATCCCCTCCGCCCTCGCCTTCGCACCGCGCCACCTGAGTGCGGTCGATCCCACCTACCCCACCCAGCAGACGGATCGCTAAATGGCCACCGCAGAAGACATCGCCAAGGCTCTCGGGACGCTCGCCGCGCACGACGAGCAGTCGACCGTGAAGCACTTCCTCGACACCGGCTTCCCGCCGCTCAATCACGCTCTCGCCTCGCGCTGGGACGGCGGTCTGCCGGTCGGTCGCGTCATCGAGATCTACGGGCCGGAGTCGTCCGGCAAGACCGCCATCGCCACCATGGCCATGATCTCGGCGCAGCGCATGGGCGGCTATGCCGGCTTCAACGATCATGAGCGGTCGTTCCAGCAGTATCTCGCCGAGATGATGGGTCTCGATCCGCATCCGGGCCGCTTCGCTTACAAGAAGCCGAAGACGTTCGAGGACTCGATCGCCATCTGCATCCAGACGGCCGCGACGCTGCGCGACAAGAAGCTGATCTCCGCGGACGCGCCGATCGCCTGGGTGTTCGACAGCCTCGCCTTCATGGTGCCGGACTCGGCCTTCTATGATCAGAAGACTGGCGCGGTGAAGGCGCCTGGTCAGCGCTCGATGCACGACAACACGGCGCTGGCGCGCGCCACCTCGGCGCACTTCCCTGCCTTCGCCCAGCACTGCGACGACCTCGGCATCTGCGCGATCTTCCTGAACCAGATCCGCATGAACATCGGCGTGGTCTACGGCAACCCCGAGACGACGCCGGGCGGCAAGACGCCCAAGTATGTGTTCTCGCAGCGCATCAGCCTTGGCGCCTCGAAGATCGTCAAGGGCAAGGGTGCTGATGCCGAGGTGCTCGGCTCCGAGATCACGGCGAAGATCGTCAAGAACAAGGTCGCCCGGCCCTTCCACGCCGCCAAGTGGCGCTTCGAGTTCCAGGAGGACGGCACCGGCAAGTTCAACATCGTCCGCTCGATGATCGAGTTCCTGGTCGAGGAGAAGATCCTGCCGACCAGCGGCGGCTGGATCGAATGGGAGGGCAAGAAGTACTATGCCAGCGTCCTCGCCGAGAAGCTCGAGAACGAGCCGGATGGTCTCGACAAGCTAAAGGCGCTGCTGCCGAAGGCCTATGAGCCGCCGGTCGTGGCGGTGGTCGCCGCCGGCGACGAGACGGGCGAAGTCGGCGTTCTCGAGGAGGCGGCGTAAGTGCAGCTGGAGCACACGGTTGAACGCGAGGAGCTGGTGAAGTTCCGCAATGCCATGGCGGCGCTTGCGAATCAGACCGAGAAGGATTTGACGGAGCGCATCGCGAGTGGAAAGTCGACGCCCCGGCATCCTTTGTTCGGCCTCATCGATCAGCAAAGGCAGTTTGTCGTGATAATGGACCAGCACCTTGCCGATCCGCCGCGCTCTGATGGTCGGGTTGCGATATCCGCGCCCCTGGTCGAGCTCTTTCTGAGCCGGGTTCGCTGATCGCATCCCCGTACCTGCGCTGCTATAGTTGAGAGATCACAGGCAGCGCAGGTTCGCATGAAGGTCATCTCAATCTGGCAGCCCTACGCCACGCTCGCGGCGCTGGGCCTCAAGGTCAACGAAACGCGAACCTGGCCGGCGCCGCCTTCTGTCGTCGGCCAGACCATCGGCATCGCCTCGACGAAGTCGCTGAACAGCCAGCAGCGCGCCGCCTTCAACGATCCGGAGTTCCAAGAGCGATATCAGCGCTGGGCGCTGCCGTCGCTCGAGGAGCTGCCGCGTGGATTTCTCCTCGGCACGGTGATCCTCGACTCCGTCGAGCTCATGACCGAGGACTATCTCGACGAGGTGTCGGCCGAGGAGAAGCTCTATGGCTGGTATGCCGTCGGCAACTTCGCCTGGCGGCTGCGCAACCCGAAGCCGCTGAGCCGGCCGATCCCGATCGTCGGCCGCCAGGGGATCTTTGAATGGGACGGTGTGATCCCCGATGAACCTGGGAAAACTCAAGGCGAAGCCAATGACAACGCTCGCCCGCGGCCGGAAGATACACGGCGGGATTTTCGCGTTGTCGAACGGGCGCCGAGCCCTGGTGAGCTACCAGAAGGCTGAAAACCTCTATCGCGAGGAGTTCCGGACCACGCCGTCGGACGCGGTCTTCAATGGCAAGGCCGGCTGGGTGCTCGACGAGGACAGCATCATCGCCGGCCGCATGCACGAGGTCGACTATGCCGTGATCTGGGTGAAGGATCGCGGCGAGATCTACGTCACCGCCTTCACCCGCTTCACCGACCCGGCGACCTCCAAGACCGTCGACTGGGGCTATCCGCGGGCGCTCACAAAGCGCGTCGTCCTGCTCAAGGACTTCATGCCGCCGCTGCGGCGCAAGATGCGCATCAGATAGCGAGCAGCGCCTTCTGCGCTCCCGAGCTCGCGTTCGCTATAACTCATCAGTCAACGTTTACTTATCGAGGTTCGCGACATGACGGGTAAGGAGGCGCTACAGCCTGCCGATGAGATCATCACTTTGGGCGATGGTCGGAAGGTGTGGCTGAAGGCATATATCAAGGAGTCCGGTCACTTCGGGCCGATCTTTGGCGGTGGTCGAAAGGCGGCGCGCAAGCATCCGCAGACCGTCAAGGTCGATCGCGAGGCCGACTTCACCTTCAGCCTCGAAGATATTGGCGCTCTGCAGGCGATCCTCGACAAGAGCTATGACCTCCGTGTTGAGCTGGAGACCGAAAACGAGCAGCTCCGCGCCGAAAACCAGCGTCTGTGCGACGAGAACAATGTCGTCCGGCAGAGGACCGCAGAGGTTGTGCAGTATTACAGCGCCCTCAAGAAGAACGCGCCGAACGTCGTCGATCTGCATCCCGCGCCCCGCGTGGAGCAGGCGCCCGGCTCCAAGCCCCGCGTGCGCGTCAAGGCGCTCCGGGGACCGGCGCTGAGCAGCCTTCCTGGCATCATGATCGATGGACGGCGTTATGTGGCGGTCTTCGATCTCCTGCGCGCGCTGTGCAGCGGCAATGGCTTCACGCTGACGAGCTCGAACCTCTTCAACTATGTGATGAAGCTCGGCCGTGATGAACCGTCGCTCGGCTATCGGCGTATCGCGAGTGGCGCAGGTCGCGGTCGCTCCTTCTATCATCGCGGCATCGCTGAAGATCAGATCCCGGCAGTGACCAGCTGGTTCATGTCGCAGCGCGCGATCAAGCGCCGTCTCGCCGGTGAGACCAAGGCGGAGGCGGCCTGATGACCTACGCCGTTCTCAGCGACATCCACGCGCACGCCTGGAGCGTCTTCTCGCACACCAACTCCGCCGGCGAGAACTCTCGCCTGCGGCTCATCCTCGACGACATGAAGCGCGCCGCCTCGACGCTCATCAGCCGCGGCGGCGACACGATGGTCATCGCCGGCGACATCTTCCATGAGCGCGGCAAGATCGATCCGGAGGTGCTGAACCCGACCCAGGCCATGATCCGCGAGATCCTCGACATGGGGATCTTCATCTACGCCATTCCCGGCAACCACGACCTCAAGAGCAACGACACCCGCAAGCTCTCGAGCGCCATCCAGACGCTCGCCGAGACCACCGGCGGCACGGGCGAGTTCACCTTCAGGGTCGCCAATGAGCCGACCTTCCACGACATCGGCGACGGCAAGCTGATCGCGATGGCGCCCTGGCGCGACCGCAATGAGAACCTGCTCGCCGACATCGAGCGGCTCGCCAAGCAGTGCAGCTCCGCCGAGCTCGCGGCCATGGACCTCTTCATCCATGCCGGCATCGAGGGCGTGCTCCCGATCCGGCACGAGGGCATCACGGCCAAGCAGCTGGGCGCCTTCGGCTTCCGCCACGTCTTCGCCGGCCACTACCACAACCACAAGATCCTCGATCACGGCGTCGTCTCGATCGGCGCCACCGCGCATCACACCTGGGGCGACATCGGCACCAAGGCCGGCTTCCTGCTCGTCGAGGACGACGGCACGGTCAACTTCATGCGCTCGCATGCGCCGGCGTTCATCGACGTCGGCGGCATGACCGAGCAGGAGATGGAGCTCTCCTGCCCCGGCAACTATGTGCGCTTCCGCGGCCCGCCCATGTCGCAGTCCGACATCACCGAGCTCCGCGACCAGTTCACCAAGTGGGGCGCCGCCGGCGTTTCGCTCGAGGTGCCGCGCGTCGCGACGACGGTGCGCTCGGCGGTGGTGTCGACGACCGGCAAGTCCCTCGACGCATCGGTCGTGGACTATGTCGACGCCGACAAGGCAATCCCCGCGCATGTCGACCGCGCAGCGGTGCGGCGCCGGGCGCAGGAGGTGCTCGACGAGACCCGTCTCGTCTATGACGCAGCCTGATCGCGTCCCAATCAAGTAACTGATATCTTTCAATAAATCAGTTCAGAGCGAGATAGCGATGGCCCTCTACACCGTCAAGTTCACCACGCGCAAGATCGTCACGCGCTACGACCATCGCGGCAAGCTCATCTCCGAGACCGAGATGGAGGTGCCCGTCACGCTGACGATGCTGCCGCCGTCGACGGCTCGGCAATATGCCGGCTGCGACAACTTCCAGATGATCGAGGAAGAGGCGGTCTACGACCAGCACGCTGCTGCACCACAGAAGCGCAGCTGGAGCCATTCCGACAAGCCGCGCGCCGAGCGCGCAACGAAGCCGAAGGCCGACCCGCGCGCGAGCCTGCAGCACGCAGCCGCGACCGGAGATCTTTCGGCCGCCATCAACGGAGTGAAGTGACATGGCCTTCCGCGAAGTGAACCCCGCGACGATCCCGCTCGAGGCGATCACCTGGGATGAGATCGGCGAAGCCCATCCGAGGGCGCGTCTGCTGGCGCATGTGCGGATCGGCCCGGTCGATATGCACCTCGAGGCCTGGCAGGTCGAAATGACCGAGGATGAGCAGGTCTCGGTCGACTACCCGGACGCCTTCCAGGCCATGTGCGAGCGCGAGGACTGCTTCGCGTTCCAGACCCTGCTGCTCGACGGCCGCGAATACGTCCTCTTCGCCGCAGCCTACGGAGCCTGAGCATGTCGTGGATCGAAGGCGCCGCGCGCCAGCTCTACAACGAGTGGCGGGCGCAGTTCATCAAGACCGCTCTCACATTGAAGGCGGTGGAAACTTGGGAGGAGCTCTCTGAGGAGCAGAAGGTCGAGTGGCGCGCGAAGGCGAACGCCAGCTCGCTCCTCAACATTCTCGAGGAGACGAAGGACGAACCGGACGCCGATGATGACTACCCGCCGGTCGGCACACCCGAGCGTGCGCTGATCCTCGCGATCGACGCCGACAACTTCACGGTGCTTGCCCATACCGGCCGCTTCTTCCACGCGCAGATTGCCTGCGCCGGCTACGACGGCGAGGAAGTCGGCATCGAGCGGCCGGCCGATCTCGAGCCCGGCTATTATGTCTACGAGGGAACGAAGGCCTGGGAGCGCAAGGACTGGGAGACCGGTCTTATCGACGACTATGGTCTCGGCGGCGCCCTGCGCCCGGCGACGCATGCTGACTTCTTCACGTTCGGCGTGAAGCCGCCCTACGCGACCGGCGTGCTCGAGGAGACGATTCAGAAGTTCATCGCCGACAACAAGATCCACGCGCCCGAGACCATCTACCAGACTGACCGCGTGATCGAGAACGCCACTCCCTTCATCGAGGAGCTTGTCAACCTGATCGGCTATCTGCCGAGCGAAGAGGAAGAAGATGACTGATCTCCTCACCCGCCTCGAGCTCGAGGACGCCATCAAGCACCACAAGCGCATTTTCGCGCGCGTCGCCGAGGTGGCGCTCGTCTGGGCCAACATCACCAGCGAGATCGACAGCGGCGAGGCGCGCAAATGGAACCTCGAGCGCTTCTATCTCTACAAGGCCGGCGGCTCCGGCGAAGTGATGGTCGATGCGCGCGTGGTCATCGACTACGAGGATCGGCCGGTCACGAAGAAGTTCGGTGCTCCGGAGAACGACGACGAGGAAGACTATTCGCTGCCTGAAAACCTCACCAGGCGCATCGCCTTTCCGATGGAATGGCTGATGACGGAAGACTGGCGCGAGCTCGCCGAGAAGCGCGCCCGTGCGGTCGCGCAGAGCCGTCGCGACCTCAAGATCAACAACCTCAAGGAGCAGATCGGGTTCAAGGAGCGCGACATCGAGCGTCTCCGCGGCGAGCTCGAGAAGGCGCAGCAGGAGAAGCCATGAAAGTTGTTCAAATTCTCCGGGCCGAACACTTCTCGGTTCCCGGCCTGATCTATCGCGCCTTCTCGACATACGAGAAGGCCGAAGCCGAGGCGATTGAGATCGTCGCCGGCATGATGAAGGACAATGGCGAAGACTGGCAATCGGATGTCGAGAGCTGGGAGCACGCCATTGCCAGGCTGCAGGAGCAGCACGGCGCGCAATATTGCTACGTCGAAATCATGGAATTGGAGATCGACTCGTGAAGTTCCTCGACATCGAGATCGACAACTTCCTCGCCATCACCTACGCCAAGATCAACCTCGCCGATCGCGGCCTGGTTCTGGTGCAGGGCGTCAACAACCAGGACAGCTCGGCCGACAGCAACGGCGCCGGCAAGTCCTCGATCGCCGACGCGCTCAGCTGGGCGCTCTATGGCGAGACGGCGCGCGGCGTCAGCGGCGACGACGTGATCAATGACGACGCCAAGAAGGGCACGCGGGTTGCCGTGCGCATCCTCGACGGCGCCTTCACCTACACGATCGCCCGGCACCGCAAGCACAAGGTCGGCAAGAACAGCCTGACCGTCATCGCCAATGACGGCTTCAAGGACGTCGACCTCACCAAGGGCACCGAGAAGCTGACGCAGCAGGAGGTGGTTCTCAAGATCGTCGGCGCCAGCCATGACGTCTTCCGCGGCGCCGTCTATGCCGGCCAGGAGCAGATGCCCGATCTGCCGGCGATGACCGACAAGCAGTTGAAGCTGCTGATCGAGGAGGCCGCCGGCACCGCGGTGCTCGAGGGCGCCTACAAGCGCGCCCGCGAGTCCCTCGCCGCCGCGCAGCTGGCGCACAAGGCCGAGCAGGATCATCACGATCGCCTCGTGAACCAGGCCGGCTGGATCCGCGACCAGATCGCCTCGACCAAGCGCCAGAGCGACAACTGGGTCATCGAGCGCGACAACAAGGTCGCCGTGCTGCATGGCCAGGTGGTCGCGCTGCTGCCGCGCATCAAGGGGATCGAGGAGACGGCGCTCCAGGCGCAGATCGACACCCTCACCGCCCGTGTCGCCGACTGCGACGCGCGCCTCGCGGCCGTGAGCAGCGAGGCGACCGAGCTTGCCCGGCACGAGCGGGAGCTCGCCGGCGCCACCGCCGCGCTGCGGACCGCACAGGCGGCTCTGCAGATGCACAAGCTCCAGCTCGACGCGGCGGATCGCGATCTTGCCACTGTCGACCATCGCGTCGGCTGCCCCTGCACCGAATGTGGCCGGCCGCTGACCGAGAACGAGCTCGCGGCGACGCGCCAGGCTGTGATCAGCCGTCGCGATACGGTGCAGAAGGGCTTCGACACCGATACGGCCGCGGTCCAGGCCGCGCAGGATCGCGTTAGGACGCTCACCAGCGCCCGGGACGCATTTGCGCAGTCGATGACTGACACGAGCGCGGTCAGCACTGAGCGCGCGTCTCTGCAGCGGCTAATCGACATCCACAAGCAGTCGCTGGCCGAGCGTGCGCGTATGGTGAGCGAGGCGCTCAATCTGCGCTCGCAGATGCAGGCGCTGCAGGCGGCGCCGAACCCCTTCGAGGGTCTCACGGCGAAGCACGACGCCGAACTCGCCGCCGTCACGAAGGAGATCGCTATCGCGGCCGCCAAGGTCGAGGAGCAGGCCAAGCTGGTCGAGGTCGAGAGCCAGGTCGTCCGGATCTATTCGCCGGCCGGCGTGCGCGCCCACATCCTCGACGAGGTGACGCCCTATCTGAACCAGCAGACCTCGAAATATCTCGGCACGCTCAGCGACGGCAATATCGAGGCCACCTGGACGACGCTCGCGGCGACCGCCAAGGGAGAACTGCGCGAGAAGTTCTCCATCGACGTCACGAACAAGACCGGCGGCAAGATCTTCAAGGGCATCTCCGGCGGCGAGAAGCGCAAGGTCCGCGTCGCGACGGCGCTCGCCCTGCAGGATCTCGTCGCGACGCGCGCCGTGAAGCCCATCGAGCTCTTCATCGGCGACGAGATCGACGATGCCCTGGATCCCGCAGGCCTGGAGCGCCTCACGGTGGTGCTCGAGGAGAAGGCGCGCGAGCGCGGCAGCGTGTTCGTGATCTCGCACGAGAGCCTCAAGGACTGGGTCTCGAATGTGCTGACGATCGAGAAGGGCAAGGACGGCAAGACGACGGTGTCGGAGGCAAGGGTATGAGGACGCTCATGACGAATGAGGAGTGGGCCGACTATATCAGCAGGCTCAAGATGTACCGCTACGAGGCGCGTGGCGCTCCTGAAATGTCGTTCGATGTGCCTGCGTCCGCAGAGCGCGCAGCCCGTATGGCGGCTGAGGCTCTGTTTGCGGACTGCGGTGTGGCGCGCGACGCGGCTGGCTATATCGGAACGGTTCCCGACTGCATCGCTGATCTCACCAAGCGTCTTCGTGAGGCCGAGAGCGCCCTTTCAACTGGCGTCAATAGGGGGCTGGAGAAGGCGGCCGCATGGCATGACCAAAGGGCCGCTGATTGGCGGCGCGGCGGCGTCGAACATCGGGCCAGGGAGTGCGAGGCTGACGCCGCTTCCATTCGTGCCTTGAAATCGAAATAGGAGGCGTCATGAAGCTCTACCTGGTCATCTATGTGATGAACGCGATCGGCGGCTATGCCGGCCCGCTGCCCTATGACATGGCCGAGTGCGAGCGGCGCGCCGGGCCGATGCGCGCCAATGTCGCCCATTACAGCGCGCTCGGCGTGGACGTGAATGGCAATCCGCTCAGCGAGGAGGCGCGGTCCATGCGCTTCGTCTGCGAGTTCCGCACCGAGAAGCCCTATCTCAACCCGGCGCTCGGCGTCGTCACGACGCCCTGATCGTTCCCGACTGCACATCCGCGCTGCCCTGCGCTATAACATAAGTCATCACTTACTTAGGTACGCACATGGCCCGCACAAAAAGAGAGCTCACGCCTGAGCAGAACAAGACCCTGACGGAGGCCGCGGCCGAGATCGTCAAGGCGCTGCAGGGCGACTTCTTTACGCTCGACGGCACGCCGATGGCGAGCGTCAAGATGGAAGACGAGACGTTTCGCCGGAAGCCACTGGTCGCCGGCTGGGAATACTCGCTCGCCTATATCTACTACGGCAAGCGGGGCATCCCGCTGTTCGGCTTCGAGCCGGAGGACAAGCAACCCTACACCCATGTCGAGTTCGAGCTCGCGGATCTCGACACCTATCTGCCGCTCTTCGGGCACGCGATGGCCGAGAAGTTCCTCAAGATCGACCCGCTGCCGGAGAACGCCGTCGCGGCCTATCCGCTCGTCATCGACCAGATCCTCGCCGAGCAGCTGGCAGCGGCCGAGCGCGCCAAGGCCGAAGAGGCCAAGGCGTTCACCGACAACCCGATCTTCGGAATGTTCTGATGGAGCCCAAGGTCGACTGGGAGGAGGTCTTCAAGGAGGTCGTGGAGCGCAATCCGTCAGTTCCGCTTCACCGCGCCCTTCACGACCTGATCAAGCGCGACGACCTTTGGAGCGACGACATGACGTCGGAGGATGCCGAAGGCCCCTGGTCGGAAGAATGGGACTGGCACAATCTCGACCCCGCCGACCGGCGCGAGATCAAAGAGGAATGGCACCAGGAGCAGCTGGCCTTCGATGAGCTGGAGAAAACCCGGGTCGGCCGTCAGATTCTCAAGATGTTCGAGGATGACCGGATCGGCCGGCGCGAGCTGGAGACGCTTATCGACGCCATCAAGATGGATGTCGCCGTCGTCCAGGGGCAGCTGAAGGATCTCCTCGAGCTCAAGTCGCTGCGCGAGTTCCTCAAGGAGGAACGCATCCGCTTCGAGCAGAAGCAAGCCGAGCATGCCGCGCAGATGGAGCTCCTGATGCGCCAGGTCGAGGACATGCGCCTGCAGATCCTCGGCATGCAGCCGAGCTTTGGAGCCTTCTGATGGAACCGATGTTCAAGCGCCTCCGGGCCAGCTGGGAAAAGGGGCGCCAGAAAGCGCGCAGCTTCGCCGAGAACGCCGGCCAGGATGTCGAGGTGACGATCCGCGCCCCCGTGCCGGTTCCCGTCATGACGCCTGCCGATCGCGCCGAGGCTCTCAGATGGGAGGCGGAGCGGCGCGCCATGAAGGAGCGCTTTCAGGATATCCCCGGCTTCACGAAGACACGAACCGAGCATGGCTGGCGATACACGCCCGATGGCTCGGAGCATGTTGAGGATGCGCCTGTCCGCAATTCCCAACAGGAACTGATCGACAAGCTTCACCAGCGCATCGCGGTTCTTGGAGGTCGGGTCAAAGATCGCGATGAGCAAATCGAGGATCAAGCCAAGACCATCGAGGATCAGGCCAAAACTATAGCCGAACTCAAACGACAGCTTGAGGTTTATCGGATCGAAGAACTCGCAGACGCACCCAATTTCGGAGCATTCTAATGACCAAGGTTCTCATCGCCGGCCTCGACGGGTCGAAACGCAACTTCGGCGTGGCGCGTGTTCTTCTGGACATCGACACCCTCGGGATCGAGGTCGAGGATCTCGTGCTGATCAAGACCGAGAAGTCGCAGGAGAAGTCGGTTCGCGCCTCGTCGGACAATCTGGTGCGCGCCCAGGCGGTCGTTCATGGCATCCAGCCCGCCCTCGCCGGCTGCATCTCCGCTTTCATCGAAGTGCCCTCGGGTGGCCAGAGCTATGACGCCGTGCTCGGCTTCGGCATCGTGATCGGCATCTATGCCTCGCTCACCATTCCGACCATCGAGGTCTCGCCGGCGGAGACCAAGCTCGCCGCGGTCGGTACCAAGACGGCCTCGAAGCAGGAGATGATCGACTGGGCCGCCGAGAAGTGGCCGAACGCTCCCTGGCTGCGGTACCGCCAGAACGGCAAGAACTACAAGAAGGGCGAGCCGACCCTCGACAATGAGCATCTCGCCGACGCCCTGGCGATCGTGCATGCCGGCATCCGCACGCCGGCCTTCCGGCAGACTCTCGCCATTCTCAAGGCGTCAAGCGCAAAGGCTGCCTGACCGCAAAATAAAGGACTGGTAGATAAGTCACCACTTACTTATTCTGTCCGGCCTTCATTCTCATACCCCTCGGAGTACCGCATGTATATCGACACCCCCGCCCGTGACTACGCGGCGGGCATGGGCCAGGCTGTCGCCGATCGCACCATCAATCGCAAGGTCGTCGAGGCCGACGGCACGACCCGCAACGAGACCTGGGCCGAGGTGGCCGATCGCGTCTCGCTCGGCAATGCCCTGATCGATCCCCGCCTCAAGGTGGATGGTGTTCTGGACGTCGAGCGCGCCAAGCTCTCGAACATCTTCGGTCAGGAGCGCGGCTCGCTTCGCCATCACCTGCGCCAAGCCTCGATCCTGATGTCCGGCCGGCACCTGCAGCATGGCGACGAGACGCAGCCCTTTCGCAATCAGGAGGTCTTCACTAACTGTTCGACGGCCGCCACGACCTTCCTCCTCTTCTACCTGCTGCTGAACGGCTCCGGCGTCGGCCGCGCCTATGACGACGCGATGATCCGCGCCGATCTCAACCAGATGCCGATCGTTGTGCCGGTCATCGACTGGTCGCATGCCGATGTCCAGCGCGGCATCATCCAGGGCTATCTGACGTCGCGCGATGCCGAGCACCTCTACCAGGGCCGCAACATCGTTCGCTTCGACGTTCCGGACTCGCGCGAGGGCTGGGCGAAGGCGGTCGAGATCATCGAGCGCATGGCGTTCGAGCGCCGGCGCAACGACGTCCTGATCCTCAATTTCACGCCTGTCCGCCCCAAGGACTCGCCGATCAAGGGCATGCAGAATCGCCCGGCCTCCGGCCCTGGTCCGCTGATGAGCGCCATCAAGGCGATCGCCGCCATCCGCGACGCTGGCATGGATCCGTGGCGCGCTGCCATGTATGCCGACCACTATGCGGCCGAGTGCGTGCTCGTCGGCGGCGCCCGCCGCGCCGCGCGCATGGCGACCAAGCACTGGAAGGATCGGACGATCTTCGACTTCATCCAGCTGAAGCGTGGCGGCTTCCTCTGGTCCTCGAACAACTCGGTGACGATCGACGACGAGTTCCGCTCCGCGGTGCGCAAGGTGCGCCGGCATGTGGAAGGCTTCTCGGTCGAGAGCCAGCCGGCCCAGCTGACGATCCTGCGCGGCATGAACGTCATCACCGAGGTGGAGAAGCACGCCTATCTGGTGCTGCTGGAGCTCGCCAAGGCAGCCTTCTTCGACGGCACCGGCGAACCTGGCCTCATCAACCAGGACAAGCTGACCCAGAAGAACGACGGCTTCGCCGACCTCAACTATGCCGACGGCCGCTATGCGGAGAGCGAGCGCTTCAAGGTCGACGAGGAAACCGTTCCGCTGATGGCCGAGCTCGCCAAGGTGGTCGGCGGCCTCGTCTACCAGATGATCACCAATCCGTGCGGCGAGATCGCCCTGCTGATGCTCGGCGCCTATTGCGTGATCGCCGACGTGGTGCCCTTCCACGCGCAGAGTGACGACGACGCCGAGGATGCCTTCCGCACCGCGACGCGCGCGCTCATCCGCACGAACACGATGGACTGCCTCTATCGGCGCGAGGTCAATCGCACCAACCGGATCGGCGTCGGCATCACCGGCTTCCATGAATGGGCCTATGCCCGCTTCGGCTTCACCTGGCACGATCTCGTCAAGGAAGAGCGGTCGCTCCCGCTGTGGCTCATGCTGGCGCGCTTCAAGCGGGCGATCGTCGAGGAGGCCAAGCGCTACTCGGAAGAGCTCGGCGTGACGGTGCCGCACACCAACACGACCTTCAAGCCGGCCGGCACCACGTCGAAGCTGTTCGGCCTCACCGAGGGTGCGCATCTGCCGTCCATGCGCGAGTTCCTGCGCTGGGTGCAGTTCCGCAACGACGATCCGCTGGTCGAGGACTATCTGGTCAAGGGCTATCCGGTGAAGCGGCTGCAGAGCTATGAGGGGACGACGATCGTCGGCTTCCCGACCAAGCCGCGCATCTGCGATCTCAACGGCGGCGACTGGGTCGTCACGGCTGCCGAGGCGACGCCGGAAGAGCAGTACGAGTTCCTGCGCCTGCTGGAGAAGTACTGGATCCGCGGCGTCGACGAGGATGGCGTCACGGCGCTCGAGGAGAGCGGCAATCAGGTCAGCTACACCCTCAAGTATGATCCGAAGGTGGTCGATTTCGACCACTTCCTCGAGACGCTGATCGAGGGCCAGTTCTCGATCCGCTGCTGCTCCGTGATGCCGCAGGCCGACACCTCGGCCTACGAATATCAGCCGGAGCAGCCCGTCACCAAGGCGCAGTTCGAGCAGATCGCTGCGGCGATCGCGAATGACAACGTCAAGGAGGACGTGGGTCTCGAGCATGTGGATTGCGGCGCCGGCGGCTGTCCGATCGACTTCGGCACCAACGAGGCCGCGGCGGCCTGATCCTGAGCACCCCAGCGCGCAGCCCAACAAGCTGCGCGCTATAACTAAGTCATCACTGACTTAGCGAGCGAAAAGTGGATCAGCTTCATCCCGACGACCGACGCGACCTGATGTACGCGATGACCGGCAAGGTCCGGAACATCATCGCGAACGAACTCGGGCTGAACCGCTCCACCATCGAGAAGATCGTGCAGGATAAGGCGCAGGTCGCCGTGAATGAGCTGCGCGACCACAAGATGGAGCAGCTCATCGATCGAGTCATCCGCGGCAAGCTCGGCGACAGTAAGGCGGTGCAGAAGGCCGTCGAGAAGGCGGTCGAGAAGGTCGCCAGCGACCTTGTTCAGCAGATCGTTGGCAAGGAGCTCCAGCGCCTCTCCTTCAAGGTCTTTCTCGAGCCGCCGGATCTGCCGGAACAGACGACCAGCAACCCCAATTTCGGAGCCTTCTGATGCTCGGTTTCAAGCGCCGCCAGGGCGCCAATATCATTCACCTCGGCGTCGGAATGTCCGTCATGGGCGCGGCGCAGTGGCCCGTCGACGACGAGCGGGAGAAGCTGCCTGCGGTCGTGCTGCGCCCGGTCGAGAGTCCAGGCGAACTGGGCGCCCCGGCGCCGGATGCGATCAAGGGGCTGATGACGCTGCAGGACAAGAACACGGTCGTTCTCGTCTTCCACAACAGCGACGGCGTGCGCAGCCTCTACAGCCGCGTCCAGGCGTCGGTTGACGCCATCCTCGAGGAGGCCGGCTTCGCCGCGGCGCAGGATGTGGTGGTCAACCAGGACGTCGAGCTCCTGAAGTCCGTCATCCGGACGGTCGGCGAGAAGACGGTGCTGGCGGCGGAGCTGCGCAAGATCGCCGAGCGCGTCGGGCGCTTCTCCGAGCGTGAGCGCGAGCTCCTGCAGGCGAACAACGAATACCTCGAGCGCGCTCGTCAGGCGGAGCGGGAAGCCGTCCTGCTGCGCGAGGCGGTCAAGGCGAACCACGAGTTCCACGACTTCAACAGCGACGACGATGACGGCGGCTACCGCGGCAGCGACATCGAGAAGCTGAACCGCATCGCGCTCGGGCTCGACGAGGAAGAGCCGACCCAGGTGGCAGCTTGAGCCTCCCGGACCTCGCTGCCATCGCCGTCATTCTGGTTTTGATCTGGAGGCTCATCGTATGACCATCGAACTCGTCACCGCGCCCTGGGTGCGCGCCATCGCCCGCCCCGTCATTGATCCCGATGCGCTGATGGCGTTCGCGCTCGAGCATGGCCTCAAGGATCTTATCGACGAGGACAACGACACGCCGCTCGACCGGATCTGGCGCAATGTCGCCGGCTATGACGAGCACGAGACCGACGCCGATATCCTCAGCGAGTTCGCCGGCCGCTTCTGCTACCGGTCCTGGGACAAGGGACGGTCGACGGCCGACTATCTCGGCAACGTCATCGCCGAGCGCCATGGCAATGTCCTGGCGCACACCAATGTCAGCTTCATCGTCACCGGCGTCTCGCGCGCCCTGACGCATGAGCTGATCCGGCATCATGTCGGCACCAACCCCTCGCAGGAGAGCCAGCGCTACGTCACGGCCGAGGGTGGCGAGATCGAGGTAATCGGCTTCAAGGCCATGCGCGCCGTCGTGCCGCCGCTGATCCTGAAATGGGCTCGCGATAAGGAAATCGCGAAGGGTCTCAACCCGGAGCACTTTATGCTGGGGCCGGATATCAGCGTCTTTCGCGCCGACTTCGAGGCCGCTCTGTCCAAGTACGATTGGTGGCTCAAGGACTTGAAGGCCGGTCTGCCCGCCGACATGTCGAAGACCCTCAAGAAGAAGCGCGCCAACGAGGCGGCCCGCTGCTTCCTGCCGAATGCCTGCGAGACGCGCCTGGTCTGGACCATGAACATGCGCGCCGCCCGCAATGTCATCGAGCAGCGCGGCGACGAGCATGCGGATCTGGAGATCCGGCGCCTCGCGGTCGCCTTCACGCACGAGCTCAAGGAGATCGCGCCGCGCACCTTCGCAGATGCCGAGGTCTATACGGCCGCCGACGGCTTCGAGGCCGTGCGCGTCGCGCACTCGAAGGTCTGACCATGACTGACAAGCTCTCCTTCGACGTCACCGAGCGGGACGGCGCCTTCTGGGTCGACCTGCTCGACGATGGCGAACCTCTCGGCCCCTACCCCACCAAGGACGCCGCGATCCAGGCGATCGTCACCAGACTGGTCGACGCCAAGATCGCCGGCCTCCGCAAATCCGCCAACCTCTAGGAGACCCCATGGGTTTTGATCTGAACCTGCCGACGCCGGTCGGCTTCGAGCTTCGTCACCCGGCCGCCCAGCTGCCCGTCTACGCGACGCCGGAGGCGGCCGGCGCCGATCTCTTCGCCTGCGAGGCCACCATCATCCGTGCCCATGGGCGCGGCCTGGTGAAGACCGGCGTCCACATCTCCATGCTGCCCGGCATCCAGGCGGAGATCCGCTCGCGCTCCGGCCTCGCGCTCAAGCAGGGCATTATGGTGCTCAATTCGCCCGGCACCATCGACAGCGACTATCCCGGCGAGATCGGCGTGATCCTCTTCAACACGACCGCTGGCGACTTCTATGTCAACGCCGGCGACCGCATCGCTCAGGTGGTCTTCATGCCGGCGCTGCGCGCAGCCTTCTCGCCGCTCGACCAGGTGCGCGAGACCGAGCGCAAGACGGAGCGCAGCAGCGAAGGCTTCGGCTCGACCGGTGTCGCGGGCTGGAAGGACAAGGAAGTCTGATGCGCACGCTCGACGACCTCGACAAGAGGCGCTGGCCTCAGCCGATGCCGCTGAGCGAAACGCCATGGTGGCTGCGCGGTCTGGGCTTTCCCAGGTGGCGTTTCCGTTTCGTGATCTCGGTTTACCAGGTCCACTCCCGCGGAGCCTTTCTGACCGAGAAGGCAACATGGGTCTATGTCACCAAGGCGCAGTACGCGCGCCTCTTCGGAAGGACTAACTGATGCTCTACGGCCTCGCCGGAGCGCAGCGCACGGGCAAGTCTACGCTTGCCCTTGCCATCAGCCAGTCGCTCTCCATCTCCTATGTGCCCTTCCCGACCGCTGAGATCGGGCGCAAGCACGGCTTCAACGTCGTCGGCGATATGTTCCTGCAGCAGCGCATCCAGCTGCAGGCGGTGCTCCTCGAGGAATATCTCGTCTTCATCAGCACGCTGGAGCGGCCGGCCATCATCGACCGGACGCCGCTCGACATCGCCGCCTATCTCCTTGGCGAGATCGCCATGAACTCGCACGCGCTGGTAACGGACGAATATCTGGAGGCCGCCGAGCGGCTGAAGGAGATCGCGATCAAGGCCACCGCAGAGCATTTCGACTACGTCTTCGTCCTCGGCCAGCTTGACACCTACGAGGCGGCCGAGGGCAAGCCGGCGCCGAACCGCGTCTACCAGTCCCACATCCAGCTCCTGATCGAGGGCATGATCGCCCGCCTCAAGAACCGGGTGAACTATGCGACCGTCGGCGTCACCGACAAGGAGGAGCGCATCGAGTTCGTCGAGGGCGCGATCGTCGAGCGCATGGACGAACTGGAGAAGCAGCGCAAGACGACCCTCTATATCCACTGAGCAGCCCGTTGTGCATCCCGACGCGCTCGCTGCTATAACGTCTAAGTAAGCAGTGACTGATGAGGTGCAAATGAGCGAAGTTCGACAGTGCCGCGTGCCTTCGCGAGACCGCACGCTCACTGGCTTCTGGAGCTGGCTCGTCACGCTCGTGGCGATCGGCTTCATCCTCTACGTGCTTGTCAGGTAGAGGATCACTGGTCTGTAGCTCAATGGTAGAGCACCGAGCTGTTAACTCGGGGGTTGCTGGTTCGATGCCAGCCAGGCCAGCCAATTTCGCCCGAATGGGCAATGACTTGGACGGCGCTGCACTAGGCGGTGGAGTGAAGGCATGGGCCGACTCCCGCTTCATGGCTGAAGCGAACGTTGTGCGCGCCGTCCACCCAATCCTTCGAGGAGCAGAAGATGCTGGATAAGGTCGCGCCTCGAGCGGGCGCCTACATGCACACGTCGAACGGCAAGAAGTTCTGGCCGCTCGATCCGCGCCCCGAGGACTTCGACATCGAGGTCATCGCCCATCATCTGGCGACGCGCGGCCGCTACAATGGCGCCACGCAACATCCGGAAGATCCCAAGCGCATCTTCTTCTCGGTCGCCGAGCATTCGGTCTATGTGTCCTGGCATGTCGAGTACAAACAGCGCCGGCCCGACCTTGCGCTCGAGGCGCTGCTGCACGATGGCGTCAGCGAGACCTACAACGGCGATCTGATCCGGCCGCTCAAATACGACCCGCTGTTCCGCGAGCCCTTCAAGAGGGTTGAGGAGCTCAACGAGCGCGCCGGCTCACTCGCCTTCAATCTCGTCTATCCGTTCCCGCCCGAGATCAAGATCGCCGACGAGGCCGTCACCACCGACGAGGTGAACCAGATCGTGCCGAAGGACCCGAACGAGGAATGGGAGAGCGGCAAGCTCCACGACGACAGCAAGGCCGCCGGCTTCACCATCCAGATGCTGACGCCCTATGAGGCGAAGCTGTTCTTCCTGGAGCGCTGGCAGGTCGTCGCCGAGCGGCGCAACGCCTTCCGGCCGCTGCCGGAGCGCTTCTGGCCGTGACCGGCAGCGACGACTGGCCCTCCCATACGGAGGAGCTCGGCCGCAAGGTGCTGACCGCCCTCGAGGATCATCTGCAGCGCCATCAGGCGGGCAAGATCACCATCCTCGAGCTCTTCCTGGTGGTCAGCGCCCTCTACGACACGGTGGCCGGCCTGGTGCCCAAGGACGACGCGGACACGATCGCAGCCGTCCACCAGGAGCTTCGCTTCGACATGGCGCGCATGCGCCGCGACGGTACCCTTCTGAAGGCAGTGAAACGCGGATGAACTTCGTCTTCGCATCGATCGCCGGCTACCAGTTCGCCACCGGCAATCCCGGCGTCGCTTTGGTGCTCTTCCTGGTGGCCATCTACTGGGATCGGCTATGAACAACAAGGCCGAGAAGGATCGCTGGATCCTGCATGCCATCGCCACCGGCTATCTGGTGCCGCGCGAGGACGGAACGATCCTGCGCCGGGCGTCGAATGGCGAGTACCGGCAGGTCGTCTTCCGCACCC
>Ga0209933_1000963_pt1 | contig 36234 bp, 28 predicted proteins | sample ThiBiot_300_biof_FD_183944 | JGI IMG/M metagenome (GOLD analysis project Ga0209933, IMG submission 183944) | Wastewater bioreactor microbial communities from Cape Town, South Africa - Thiocy_cont_300_biof (SPAdes) | ecosystem: Engineered > Bioremediation > Thiocyanate > Unclassified | place...
GACATGCTCACCATTGGTGCTGCGTTCAATACCGAAATAACCGATAAGCCGCGTATTCTGCTGGTAAATACCGATCAGGGTAATGGGTTTTCCAACGTGACCATTTCTGGATACCGGAAGGGGACAACGACGACTACATCGGCCTGGGCTTCTGACGAGGTTAACTGGGCCAACTGGACAGTCGATCTGGGATTACGTGTGGATCGCTTCCACATTATAGGACAGCGTCTGCAAAATGTAGCGCCTTACAGCAATTACACCCCGTTCGACGAAAGCAACACCTATGCTACTGTTTCGCTCGGATTGAACTACAAAATCAATGAGCAGCATGCGTTGTTTGCCCGGTCTACCAGTACATACAGCGCCCTTACCATTGGCGACTATGCCAACTTCAATTTCGATCCGGCTGGCGTGAAAGATCGAAGTGTATTTATGGCCGAAGCTGGCTACAAAGTCAATATGCCGAAATTCTCGCTGTTTAGTTCGCTGATTTACGCGAGCCTGACCAATATCTCGTCCAGCATGTTGATCCCAGACACAAAGGGATCGTTCATTACCATTCCGACCTTTGCTTCGAGCCGGAACCTGAGTGCGGAGATCGAAGCGACGTACATGCCTAAACCGAACCTGAATTTTCGGTTTGTGGCAACATTCCAGGATAGCAAATACACGAATTATGAAGTTGTAGCGCCATCAACAGCGCGGGCCGACCTGGCTGGTAAACCGTTTGTCTGGTCGGGAAACAAAGCGGAACGGATCCCAGATGCGCTGCTTGAACTTTCGGGGACATATACCTATAAAAAGACGGACCTGTTTGCCAGTATCCGCCATATCGGAAAACGGTGGAGTTCCCCAAGTAATGTGTATCAACTGGGAGGCTATAACGAACTATCGGTGGGGGTCGACTATAGACTACTAAAAGGAATCAATCTGCGTGTATGGGGTGATAATCTGTTAAACAGCCGGGGCTTAACCGAAGGTAATGTACGAGGTGATCAGTTCCTACAAAATGGCAATTTCGAAACCGGCTCGTTGCAGATTGGACGAATTATTCTGCCAAGAAGTTTCTGGGCTTCGCTAACTTATTCATTCTAAGTCACTAGCAATTGAGCGATTGCTCTTAGTAGCAGGAGTACAAGGCCGTTTCGGTGAGTGCGATAGCTCGGGCTTGTAGCTGATCGGCTTTGTACACTGTACCACTGCGAATTGCACTCAATTGATTCGTCTTACTTATTTTTTATGATTCGGTTTGTGTTGCTTTTTTGGCTGATGCCAGCCTGTTTGGTGGCTCAGCAAGCCATACCAACGCCAAAAGTTGCAAATAGCCCTCAGCTAGTGGTGCGACCAAAGCTGGTAGTTGGCGTCGTTGTAGATCAAATGCGCTACGATTATTGGTATCGCTATTATAATAAGTATACCGAAGGAGGGTTCAAACGGTTGCTGCACGAGGGGTTTACCTGCCGGGATCATCATTATCACTATGCACTTACAGTTACAGCGGCTGGGCACGCTTCGGTCTACACCGGATCGCAGCCAGCTATTCACGGGATTGTAGGGAACGACTGGTACGATCAGCGATTGGGCAAGCGTGTATATTGTGTAGAAGATAGTAGCGTAAAGGCGGTGGGGACCATGAACGCCGTGGCAGGTAGCATGTCACCCAAAAATCTGATGGTCAGTACGATTACGGATCAGCTACGACTCGCTACAAACTACCAGTCGAAAACCATAGGTATTGCACTTAAAGACCGGGGCGCTATTTTGCCCGCTGGTCATACGGCCAATGGGGCGTACTGGTTCGATAGTAAGACAGGCAACTGGATTACCAGCTCGTTTTATCGGTCCGACCTGCCACAGTGGGTAAGTGCATATAACGGTAAAAAGCGACCCGCTGAGTTGATGAAATCGGGCTGGCAAACGCTGCTGCCAACTGAGCAGTATACCGAAAGTACAGCCGACGATCAACAATATGAGTATAAGCTGCCTGGTGCTCAGAAAGCGGTGTTTCCCTACGACCTGGCCGGACAGTTGGGGGATGTGTTTGGAGTAATTGCCAGCACCCCCCATGGAAATACCATTACCAAGGAAATGGCTCTGGAAGCCTTAACCCACGAAAACCTGGGTAGGGGAGAGGCAACCGATTTTCTGGCGGTTAGTTTTTCTTCCCCTGATTATGTAGGACACGCATTTGGGCCAAATTCAGTAGAAGAAGAGGATATTTATCTGCGGCTCGACCGCGATCTGGCGGATATGTTAACCGCGCTGGATGGCTGGGTTGGTAAGGGGAATTATCTGTTTTTTCTCACTGCCGATCATGGGGTAATGGATGTGGCCGATTTGTGGAAGGAACATCATCTGCCAGCAGGTCGACTCAATATCGGGACAATCAACACCGCTATCAAATCCGCTCTGAATACCGCATTTGGTGAAGACGATTACATTCGTACAGCGGAAAATTATCAGTTTTATCTGAATCATGAGGTGCTTCGTGCCAAGAAGCTCACCGTACAGGATGTCTGCAAAGTTATCCGGGATGTTACACGCAACACAGAAGGTATAGCCGAGGTTGTCAATCTGCATGAGCTGGGAACTGCCAGTCTTAACGATTACCAGCTAACCCTGTATAAAAATGGGACTCATGCCAAGCGTAGTGGTGATATTCAGCTTGTAATTGAGCCGGGATGGATGGCGGGGGCTATTGCGGCTAGTCACGGTGGCCCTTATGCCTACGATACGCACATTCCGCTGTTGTTTTATGGCTGGGGCGTTAAACCTGGCGAAACGTTTGAGCGTACGTCTGTGGCCGATACCGCTCCCACATTAGCGGCTTTGCTTAAAATTCTTGAGCCCAGTGGGAGTGTAGGAAGGGTTATTGGAATATTGATCAAATGAGGCAAGGTTAACTGAACATAAAAAAGCCCCTGCGATTTCGTAGGGGCTTTGTCACTAAAAAGATTTTTATTTTTAGCCAACGCTGCCTTCCAGACTAATGGCGAGCAGTTTTTGGGCTTCAACAGCAAACTCCATTGGTAGTTGATTCAATACTTCTTTGGCATATCCGTTGATGATCAGGGCAACGGCCTGTTCGGTTGGGATGCCACGCTGGTTACAGTAGAACAACTGGTCTTCGCCGATTTTTGAAGTTGTCGCTTCGTGTTCGACGGTAGCTGTTGGGTTTTTTACCTCCAGATAGGGAAACGTGTGTGCTCCACATTTATCACCCAACAGCAACGAATCGCATTGCGAGTAGTTACGGGCATTTTCGGCACGCTTCATTACCTCTACCAAGCCCCGGTACGAGTTCTGGCTTTTACCTGCCGAAATCCCTTTCGATACGATCCGGCTCTTGGTATTTTTGCCAATGTGGATCATTTTGGTGCCCGTATCGGCCTGCTGCATATTGTTGGTAACCGCCACCGAGTAAAACTCGCCAATGGAGTTGTCACCTTTCAGTATGACCGATGGGTATTTCCAGGTAATGGCTGATCCGGTTTCTACCTGCGTCCACGAAATTTTAGCGTTCGGGCCGTCGCAGATACCGCGCTTGGTGACGAAGTTATAAATACCACCTTTGCCATCTTTATCGCCCGGATACCAGTTCTGCACCGTCGAATATTTAATTTCGGCGTCGGCATGGGCAACCAGCTCAACAACAGCCGCATGGAGCTGATTTTCGTCACGCATTGGGGCTGTACAACCTTCGAGGTAACTTACATACGAACCTTCGTCGGCAATGATCAGCGTCCGTTCGAACTGCCCGGTTCCGGCGGCATTGATACGGAAATAGGTCGACAGTTCCATTGGGCAGCGAACTCCTTTCGGAATGTAACAGAACGACCCATCGGTGAACACGGCTGCGTTCAGGGCGGCAAAATAATTGTCTTTAGCCGGTACCACCGAACCCAGGTATTTTTTTACCAGCTCAGAATGTTCATGAACGGCTTCGGAGATCGAGCAGAAGATAATACCACGCTCAGCGAGGTCTTTCTTGAAGGTGGTCGCTACCGAAACGGAATCCATAACTGCATCGACCGCTACCCGTGGACGGTCGCCCTGAGGCTCATCCACGACACCCGCAAGCCGTTTCTGTTCGCTTAGCGAAATGCCGAGCCGGTTGAACGTATCCAGCAACTCGGGGTCGATTTCGTCAAGGGAATTAACGGTTTTCTTTTGCTTGGGAGCCGAATAGTACTTGATCGCCTGGTAGTCGATTTTCGGATAATGAACATTGGGCCAGGTTGGCTCGGTCATTTCCTGCCACATCCGAAACGCTTTCAACCGATTTTCGAGCAGCCACTCAGGTTCCTGTTTCTTCGCAGAAATAAAACGGATAATATCTTCATCAAGACCTGGAGGGGCTTCATCGGCCTCAATCAACGTCTCGAATCCATATTTATACTCGGCGTTGGTAATACTCTCTAAAATTTCAACGTCCTTGCTCATAGTCTCGGTTAATTGACTGGTAGAAAGAACCAGTGCAATGTATTTTTAACAATTTGCCGGATAGGTACGTTCCGGGCAGGCTGGACAAATATCGGAAACTTTCCGTTATTTCAGGGGTATTTTCTACGAATAGCCTATCGGGTTATGGCCGCTACCAAATCACGTTTCAATATTGAACTGCTGCTGGGTATCTCGGCAACGTTCCTGAGTTTAGCAGCCTTGGTGGTATCGATCTTCCAGACGAAGATCGCTCGTGAACAGCAGGACGCATCCGTATGGCCTTATATTCAGGCCGATTACACCAAGGCAAATGATAGTTTTGTCTGGAATGTTGTCAATAATGGGATTGGGCCAGCCGTCATCAAGTCGACGAGTCTGCGGTATAAGGGCAGAGCCTATAAAGACGCATACGAACTCATTAACGAACAGATCCAGCACCTTAGCGAGAACACATCCAAGGGGAAAACCGCGCACGTGAACTTCTTTTATGGTGGCCTCTCGCGGGGGAACGTGATTAAGAGTGAAGGCGAAATCAAGTTGGGCGAAATAACGGGCAATGAATCGATTGCCGACACCCTGCTGCATATTGTGCAGGATACATCGTATCATTTTACGGTGGTGTACAGCGATGTGTATGGTAATTGCTGGCAACTCAATCAGGACAAGACGACGGCCCTAGGCAAATGTGACACTAAATAAAAACTGTGGGGTCAGATGTGAGCATTTGACCTGATGAGGTTTCTTAAAACCTCGTTATGTACTTTGTTTGTCGGTTTTTAGAAACCGACATCACATTAACCGCATCAAACGGTAACGATAACTAAAAAAACGCCCACGTCATTCCATATCTGGAAGGGCGTGGGCGGGCAACTTTTGACAATACGGTCTACTGGATCGTCACATTTACTTTGCTGTAATACAGCGTTGTCAGTCCCTCAAAACCTGAGTCAGTGCCGATCAGCAGCCAAAGCTCCCCTTTGTCATTGGTCGTTACGCTGAACGGTTTATCGGCATTCGTCCGTGTGATGAGCGCATACCCTTCAGAATCGTCGCTAGTGGCGATATTGCCTAGTCGAATGGCATCTTTACCATCGTTGTTCTGGGCGCCTTTATCGATGTTGAGCGAATAGAAGTCGTCTTTCAATACACTGACGGGTTCAGTAACGGAAGCACCTGCTTTGAGGAATACACTACCTCCCGGCGAGCCACCAATACCAACGGAGTTTTCGCCATACTGAGAGGCTAGTTCAACATTGAACACCAGCTTATACTCCTTGTTGGGCTGTAAACCGACCACTTTCTTCTTGATGAACATGAAGGCATCATCACTCCGGTTCATACTCGACAGCATGAGCGATTTACGGGTTGTGTCTAACGGTGCAGGCAGTCCTTTCCACGATGCTTTAAACTCCATAATGTCTGCCTGCGCCTTTCCAAAATCGGTAATCCCGGCCGACCACCCATCGGGTCCAGTCTGAAACGAGGATTGGTACGGTAGTCCGGGCTGGAGGGGTACGTTGTCCTGATTACAAGCTGAAAAGGTGAATAAACTGCCTGCCAAAACGGCGATTACCTTGAACGTTGATTTCATTATACACTTGGTTTGTTTCCTCTACAGACTCCCCAAAGTGAACCACCGTTGGAATGGTTTTCTGAATTAACGGAACCGATTTCGCCCGGATTCCTCCAATCCATTGAGGGCGAGGTAAAAAGCGATGATATAAATTAACTGAGTTCCGGCTGTAGTCCAATCTTCTTTTAGCGTCGTACCGAACAGGAGCGCACTTACCGTCAAACCACCTAAGAAATACCCCCATTTACTGAATTGACCGCCAACTAAGATCAATAGGCCAACCGTAAGTTCAACAAAAGGTAGGGTAAACAGAAAGGTTTTTGTAAGCATTGGCGGCAGAATGGTTTGGGCAAAACCAGTTTCTGTCTTTGCGACGAAAGCCCCTAGTTTGGGAATACGCACAAGGCCATGCATAAGCATATTAATACCCAGACCAAGCCGGATAACGAGTAGCGCTAGCGTATTGGCATTCATTCCTCATTCTCCATTTCTACGTCACCTTCTTCAACCGTTTCTTCGGCCAGCAAATCATCATTCACACCCACGTCACCGTCTGAATCGGCTACTTCGGCTTTTTCGGGTTCGGGGCCTGATGCGGTGATAGGGCGCAGGGGACTGTCTTGAGGAACGCCTGTGTTTGAGGCTTCGCTTTGCGCCAGTATCTGCACGACACCCTGGTTATCATCGTCGGCAGGGTTGTATGTGTTGTTATCGGTATTCATAAAATGATTTAGTTGTCGTCCTGAAAAGCTTTGGAATCCTTCCCGAACTTGTTGATTAAGAACCGGACCGCGTAACATGGCCACCTAATGCATAATTATCGTCCTGGTGATGATCGTGCTCACCGGTGGGGTCGCCGTCTTCATCCAGCGGCTCATCATATAACTCTTCGTCAGGCTCCGCGTTGGTCATGTCGTCATCCAGTCCATCTTTGTCATCGACGGCGGGGCCGCTCTGGTTTCGAAAAATATCAGGATCAATGCGGTCGATTCGGGAGCCAATAACGCCTGTGTCGGTTGCGACAGGATGATCGAATATCGTTTTCATGTTGTTGAGTTGTTGATATGTCTATAGATAACCCGGTAGAATACCGAAAGGTTAGGCTTATTGGCCTGTTCCTGATGAAGATCGTATTATGAAATCACTATTACTCATCATCTGCCTCCTGGTTTCTGGTCTGGTACGCGCTCAACCGAATCGGGAGCCGCTCTTTACCTCGTTTGATGGCACTCAAATTCATTACGATATAGTGGGCGAAGGCAAGCCCGTAGTACTGCTGCATGGCTTTATCAGTACCAGTGAAAGCTGGAAACGGTCGGCGGTACGGCAGGCTCTGACTGATGCTGGTTTTAAAGTAGTAATGCTCGATTTGCGGGGCAATGGCTTATCAGACAAACCGCACGGGGCCGAAGCCTATCGTGATAACACTGAACTGAAGGATGTTATGGCATTAATGAAGCACTTGGGCCTGAAAAACTATGACGTAGTGGGTTACTCGCGCGGGGCCATTCTGACGGCAAAACTGCTGACGATGGATAAACAAGTGCGTCGGGCGGTGATGGGCGGGATCAGTGTCGATTTTTCGGACCCAAACTGGATTCGTCGTCGAAATTTCTTCGAAGCGTTAACCAAACCCGGAAGTCATCCTGAGCTACAGCCCGCTGTCGACAATGCCAAAAAAGCGGGTGCCGATACGGTGGTGCTGGCGCGTTTGCAGGAGTTTCAACCCGTGACCACCAAAGCCGAACTGGCGAAGATCAGGATTCCAGTATTGGTGGTGAATGGTGATCAGGACAACGACAACGGCGATCCGCAAACCCTGGTCGATGCCATTCCGGGCTCGCAGCTGGTCATCGTGCCGGGTAATCACGGTGGTGCCATGCGGACGCCCGAATTCGCGAAAGCGGTTGTGGAGTTTTTGACGAAGTGAGTTGATGAATTATTCCAGATCTGTTAATCTTTAATGATCTGTTTCGTGAAGAAAAAACTACTTACCCCATTCGCTATCAAAGCGATACCTGGATAGATACCATACAAAGCCAGGTTTCGGGTAGGACTGAGTTTATCCGCTTGCCAATCGGCTATGAACAACTTATACGAAACTAACCAAATGGTTGCAGCTGCCAGGCAGCCCATAAGCCAGTTAAGCAGCAATTCTGGTCTCCCACGGGTAGTGATCAAGGGAATAAATAACGTGTTAATGATCTGGCCTATGTAATAAGCCATTACCCCATGCATGATGCCATTGGGTTGCGAGTAGGTCATAGCCGGCCCCCATTTCGTCCAGATATAAAACGTGACAGGCAACGTGAGGAACCAGACGCCTGGCCGCCTAACCGCCGGGTGGATTTTGAAAATTAAATACTGGGCAACCGTCACCAGAATCGGGAAGAAGAGAAAAACTCCCCATGCGACCATCCAGCTAGCTACATACGCTAATACAGGTAGAACCATCCATCGGAGACGCAGACTATTGTGCCAGTTATATATATCAAATGTATTTTTCATAACCAGTCGCTTTTTCTAATTGATTTCGGATGCCATTATAAGGCTATAGCGACATCCGAAATCAATCTGTTTTATCGCTCAGGAAAGCTTATTTTAATTGGTGCTGACTCGTGGAGTGTACGTTTACGTACCTTGAAAAGGACATACAAATTGGTAAGATGAATGAGGCCGAGCAACAATAAAATACCACCCACCTTGTAGCTCAAGACTTCAAAAACTTCCTGCGGAGTTTTGACGATTTCAGATACGCGTAAGAGCATCACTGCATAGCCAATGTTGAGCAGATAAAATCCAATCAGCAATAGCTTATTGACTGAGTCAGCCAACTCAGTGTTCGCGTGGAAAATATCGACCAGAAATATGCGCCCATTTCTGAATAGTGTATGACCTACCCAAACTGTGGTTGGAATAACCAAAAGCAGGTAAAAAGCATAGGTGACAATAGTATACGTCATGGCATTAGTAATTAAGTGAATTTAATTGTTTTGAATTTTCAGAAATAATTGAAATCTAGTGACAAAAAAATTATCGGAATACTTTTAGGAACTGACCTACTAACCAGTTCTCTTCGGCTTTAATGACTGCATTAAGTGTATTGTCAGCGAAGCCGACCACATTACTCAAGCCTTCCATGACACGGTGGAACTCAGCAGCTTCGGGCGTATCGGCTGGAATCGCTTTCAATTCATTCAGGACTTCCACTACAGGCGTTATCTCCCGGCGACGGCGTTCTTTAGCTACCTGCCGGGCCACTTTCCAGATGTCTTTTTCGGCTATAAAGAACTCGCGTCGTTCACCTGGCTTAAGTTGTTTGTAAATCAGCCCCCAATCCATCAGGTCGCGCAGATTCATGCTGGCATTGCCCCGCGAAATTTGTAACTGCTCCATGACGTCTTCGGTGGCCAGCGGTTCAGGGGAAATCAACAGCAGAGCGTGCAACTGAGCCATCGATCGGTTGATGCCCCACTGGGTGGCTAGTGTTCCCCAGGTATGAATGAACTTATCTTTTGCCTCGTCGAATGTCATGCCCAAAGGTAAATGATTGTTTTTGTACTTTCAAAATATTTTGAAAGATTTATATGGGCTCTGCTGGATTGAGTCTATTTTTGTTTTCTAAGCTAGGCCAAGAATGCCCAGTAATCGATTTGGGTTTGGGCAAATAGCGAGGAACTTCTCCCGATCAGCTACAGCGCATACACCCGGAAAATCACCTGTCAAGCCCAGCATATCGGTCATCAGCTGAAAATGTAGGTGTGGGGGCCAGTCGCCATTTTCGGGGTAGGGGCCTATCTCGCCCAGCTTATCACCGGCATTAAAAACTTTTCCTTCATACAACCCCTCCAGCGACTGGCGGGTCATATGCCCGTAAAGCGAGTACCGGGGCTGAGAAGCTGCATCGGAGTGTTCCAGAATGATAGTTGGGCCGTAGTCACCAAAATGGGCGTTGTCCTGAAAACTGTGGACGATTCCTGCCATGGGAGCAAAGATCGGGGTTCCCGCATCTGCCCAAAGGTCGATACCGAGGTGAATTTCGCGGGGCTCAGCTTCGATCTCATTGAAGTGCGGACTTCGGCGGTAGATAACCCGATGTTCGTTATAACCACCCACGCCAACCCGGGCACCCGCCATTTTCAGTTTACCAAAAACGTAATCGGTAAAAACAGCGGTATCGGTTAGATCGATCCGGTCGAGGTCGGGATTGGTGGCCGAGAAGTCGAGAATCAAATAGGGGTCTTTCTGAAAGTCGAAGGGAAGAAGCATAATAGAATTCAGCAATAGACAGCAACAGAGATACCGTGGCAAAACGTTGGTTTAAATTAGGCTAAGTTGATCTGTTGGACAACTATTCGTTAGCGGAAAAACATTCTTTTTAACTGAAATGCTAGTTGATCTATGAAAATCAAGCTTCTACGCCTGTGTGTAGGTGTTGCCCTCTTAAGTCTGATGAACGGCTGTACCGAAATGAACTCAGTAAATACCACATTGGGAGACTGGACGGTGAAATCGGAATTGGAGGGGGTAGGGCGCTCGGGAGCCGTTAGTTTTGTGATTGGCAATATCGCGTACGTGGGGACGGGCCAGGATGCGTCGAAAAATGCACTGACGGATTTCTGGGCTTTCGACCCGGCTAGTAATACCTGGACACAGAAAGCGTCATTTCCTGGAAAAGCTCGTAGTGAAGCCGTTGGTTTTGCCATCGGAACCAGGGGATATCTGGGTACAGGGGGCGATGCGCAGGGCAACTTGTTTCGGGATATGTATGCGTATGACACCTACACCAATAGCTGGCAGCGTGTGGCCGACTTTAGCGGAACGCCCCGTCGGTCGGCAGTTGGCTTTAGCCTGTATGATGTCGGTTTTATTGGGTTGGGCTTTGATGGGAGCGAACGGGCTGATCTTTGGCGCTATAATCCTTCGGCTAATATCTGGACGCAGCGAAAATACTTTAGCAATACGGCTCGTGTAGGGGCTATAGCGTTTGTGGTCAATAACCAGGCCTATGTGGGTATGGGCAGTTCAGGTGGAAACGCCCGTAACGATTTATGGCAATACGACATGGACCAAGATACCTGGACTCAACGGCAACGTTTGCCTGAATCGATACCGGCCAGTGCGTATGGAGTAAGTTTTACTGTCAATGGTATTGGCTATGTCGTATCAGGTACTACAACCACAAAGAATGTGCTGGCGTATGACCCAGCCCGTGATTTCTGGACGGTAAAAGGCTCGTTTGAAGGAGCTTCCCGCACAAAAGCTGTTGGATTTGCCATTGGGTCGAGGGGGTATGTAGTGACAGGGTTAGCTGGAAACAGCCCGCTGGATGATTGTTGGGCGTACGACCCCTTGTATTGATGTAGCTTGCCACTTTTCGGGGATGAGAGTATATTTACAGCTATTTTTTCGTTATTTACCCACATTCTTCGGCAAACTTGTCAATTTTCCCAACGAAATGGAAGCCATTATTGAAAAGCCCCAAAACACCCCTACCTTCTTTGGCCACCCCATAGGCCTGTTTGTTCTGTTTTTCACAGAGATGTGGGAGCGGTTCAGCTATTATGGTATGCGGGCCATTTTACTCCTCTTTCTGATTGATAAGGTTCGGGGAGGGCTTGGACTAAACGAAACCGAAGGGGCGGCCATTTATGGTATCTATACCGCATCGGTTTATTTACTTTCACTGCCGGGAGGATGGATTGCCGATACGTTACTTGGGCAACGAAAATCCATTTGGTATGGTGGACTAATCATTATGCTTGGGCATATCATTCTGGCGATACCGGCTGGGCCAGGACTCTTTTACACGGGCCTGTGTGTTGTGGCAATGGGGACCGGCCTGCTAAAACCTAATATCAGTAGTATTGTGGGTGAGTTGTATCCGGAAGGTGGTGCCCGTAAGGATGCTGGATTCTCCATTTTTTATATGGGTATTAATCTCGGGTCGCTGATCGGCATTTCGGTTGTTGGCTATCTGGGGCAGCGGGTTGGCTGGCATTATGGATTTGGGGCAGCCGCTGTTGCAATGGGCCTTGGTCTGATCACATTCCAAATACTGGGGCAGCGTTATCTAGGGGATCATGGCAAACAGGTAACTGCTACAACTGAGGTCGAACAGGGTTCTGGCAGTAATCGGTCATTATTGGCTTTTGTCGGCTTGTTGATTGGCGTACTACTGATTCTGCAATGGTCGGGTGTTTTAGATATGACTACAGCACCAGGTTTAGCGCAGGCGATGGGAACGATCATCTGCCTGATAGCCGTCAGTTATTTTGTGTACATTCTGGTTGCCGGTGGGCTAGATGCGGTTGAGAAAAAACGAGTAGCCGTGTTGTTTGTTTTCTTTATGGCATCGGCCTTGTTTTGGGCTGGCAATGAGCAGCAGGGGTCGTCGCTGCAAATCTTTGCTGATCGTTACACCGATCTTAACTTTTTCGGCTGGATGGTACCGTCTAGTTGGTTCCAGAATCTGAATCCAGCCTTCATTCTGACTTTTTCACCAGTTCTGGCTTCACTATGGGTTTTTCTGGCAAACCGGAAGATTGATTTTTCTGTGCCCGCCAAATTTGCGACCAGTCTACTCTTATTGGGATTGGCTTATGTCATTATGGTATTCGCATCCAGGCTAGCTTTGTCGGGGGTAAAAACATCGCCTGTTTATCTGTCATTTACGTATCTGTTTTTTACGCTGGGCGAGTTGTTTTTAAGCCCGGTGGGACTCAGTGCGTTTTCAAAGCTGGCACCCAGGCGGTATACCAGTCAACTGATGGGGCTTTGGTTTGTTGGAACTTCATTAGGCAACCTAATAGCCGGGCTGTTTGCTGGCGGATTCGACGAAAAGAATGTCCAGCAGATGCCATCGATGTTTCAAAGCGTTGCTTATTTCAGTCTTGGTTTTGGCCTGCTGCTGATGTTACTGGCAAGGCCATTAAAAAAGTGGATGGGAGGGGTTCAGTAGTAGCCTGGTTACTTGGAGGTTAGTTATGAATATAGGGCGATTGTATCATTTCAGGTCACCTTTTTTGGTAAAGGGGTGAATTTGTATTATTAGTAGTAAAAATTCTATAAATTCGTTTACGGAAAATGATTCCATAAACACGGATAGTGTAAATACACCGCTCAGTAAATAAATTGTTACTCAGAATGGCTTTTTTAATCTAAATAGGGAAATCACACGTACTTAAATTTAGATTTTATAATTAGTGTACACCAACTTGTTGTTTAACCCTAACGCATGTTTACTTCATTGACTGATGAAGAGCTACTTCGTCAATGTTTACCATCGCAGCCCAATCAATGTTTTGAGACACTTTATAATCGGTATGTTAATAAGGTTTACCGTCGTTGTTTATCAATGACAAAAGATGCCGATCAGGCTCAGGATTTTACGCATGACATTTTTATAAAGGTATTTAATAAGCTTGATGCGTTTCAGGAGCGGTCAAGTTTCTCAACATGGCTTTATTCGATTGCATTTAATTATTGCTCGGATCAATTGAGGCTGGCTAAACGGCTCCCGACAACCGCTATCGAAGAAGAGCTGGAAGAAAATAGAGCTGAATCGACAGAGACGCATCTACATGAAGAAACACTTCATATTGTGAAGCAGGCAATGGGTAAGCTTTCTCAAAAAGAAAGAGCCCTGCTTCGATTGAAGTATGAAGATGGAATGAGTATTGACGAGATTGCCCAACTGTACGATCTGAAACCGAGTGCTGTCAAAATGCGATTAAAGCGAAGTCGTGAGAAAATATATAGTCTTTGTGCACAGCACGTTTTGAACTGACGGGTTAACCTTGAAATTTTTTTTGGTTTTGTGTGACTAAATGTTTTTTGTTGCGTCAAAAAGATAATTTAATGTTACTGATATTGTAGATTAAGTTCGATGCATTGGCAGTCGGACTTTTTTGTTTATACAGCCTACCCATTTGTTGGAAAGAACAACAGATTGAACGCATTTATTATCAGACTCTGGTTGTTAGTAGGTTCCCAATCTGCCGGGCGGTTCGGATCAGGTTCTGCTCTGTATGTTTAAGAGCCGTGGGCAGATCAGTTGGGCCATTGCCGATGGCCAGTAGCATATCGAAATACTGCCCCAATCCTTCATCTTGTTCAAGAGGTATTTTTCCGGCAAGGCCAATAACAGGTACGTGTTTCGCTTTTGCCCGAAACGCAACTCCGTAAGGGCCTTTGCCATGTAAAGTCTGTTCGTCGATACTTCCTTCGCCCGTAATAACCAGATCGGCATTTGCGACGGCCTCGTTAAAATCGGTAAAATCCAGAAAGAAATCGATTCCATTGATGAGTTTGGCTTTCAGAAACGTATAAAGCCCGGCCGACACGCCCCCAGCCGCTCCACCATGCTTAACGGTTGCCATGTCGGTGCCCGTTAAGGTGTGAGCAACACTGGCCAGTGTTGCCAACCCCGCATCCAACGTTTTTACCGCTTCGGGCGTAGCGCCTTTTTGGGGGCCAAAGACAGCTGCCGAACCCTGCTCGCCCAGGAGTGTATTATCGACATCGCACAAAATCGAGATGCCGCAGTTCAGTACGCGTGGGTCCAGTGCTGAAACGTCAATCGTTGCGATTTCGGTAAAGGTCCCTGGTTCAGTAAGTTCATTCCCCGAGGTATCGAGAAAGCGGATACCCAAAGCCCGCAATATACCTGTACCACCATCGACCGTTGCCGACCCGCCGATAGCCAGCACAAGTTGCGTAACCCCTTCATCGAGTGCCCGTTTAATGAGTTCGCCTGTACCAAACGAGGTTGCCTTGAGCGGATTCAGTTCGCTGGGTTTAACCAGATGAAGCCCCGACGCGCTGGCCATTTCGATGATAGCAGTCTGGCCATTGGCAACCAGCCCGAACGAAGCGGTTATTCTGCGACCGAATGGGTCGTCGACCTCAACTGAAATTCGTTGGCCATTATGCTTTCGAATCATTAAGTCACCCGTTCCATCGCCCCCGTCGCCGATGGGGAAGCATGTACATACACACTCGAGCGTGCTTTGTCGAAATCCTTCCTGAATGGCGTGGGCAGCATCCAGCGCATTCAGGCTATGTTTAAACGCATTAGGGGCGATAAGAACGCGGGTCTGTGGCATAAGGAACAGGGAGAAAGGACAAAAGTATGTTTTTACGCGACTTGTTGGCAGGGTTACCGATACAGGCTGACCAGCATCTCAAAATCATCGACTTTCGGTACGAGGCATTCGACCCAGCCGTTGCTTTGGGTGAAGGGTAGATCGGTGCCAGCCCGCATCAGCCTTAGTTGCTTAACAGGTTTGGCTGGTTTGAAGCGGATTCGTGTCTGTTGAATGGGAATCGGTTCCCGAAGTGATGCGCCAATTTGCCCCGAGTGATTGATCAGGCCGATCCACTCAAAAGCGCCGTTTTGGTTGGCCATGTGGGTCATTTCGATGAGGGACGACGCATCGGTCTGGAGCGATCGGGAGGTTTGTAAGATGCTCTGGAGGGCGGCTGTAAATAAGGCCCGGTGCCCATGATGCCCTTTAAATTCATACTGGGTGCCCAGCCGCCAGGGAATGAAAACGGTTTTTCCCTGCCCAAACGAGTTGGCTATTAACCCCGGAGCGTTGGTAATGTCGGCGTCGGTAAAGTACGATTTTTCGGGCGGGCCAAAGCGGGTATTCGGCACTAATCGCAGGAGTGCTTTCGCCGAGCTGCCGGGCTGGCACTGGAGCAGGTCGGAATACATCATCAATAAGTCCAGGTCTTTAAATCCATCCGTTCCCAGCGTTTGTTTATCGGCCTGGCTGATGCGCAGATAGGTCGATTTGGTTTGTGGGAATAGGTCATAGTCTGGCAGAACCCCCAGCGATTTCAGTCGAATGCGTTTGAGTGGTTTACCTGTTTCGTCGTTGGTCGAGCTGAGTCCCGTAACGAGAAGTTTCCCGCCTTTCTGGACATATTCGTCGAGTTGAGCCGTAAGCTGGTCCGACATATTGGCAACATCGCCCACAATGACGGCATCATACGCCTGCAACGGCTGGGGAGCGGTTTTGCTGCCGACTGTAGCGGGTTCGATGATGTCGTACATGATGTGTTCTTCGGAGAGCAGCTTAATCATACCCCGGTATTCTTTTTCCGACCCTTTGAGCAGACCGACGTGGCTGACGGGTTTCAGGTTAGTAAATAGCTTCTCGTTTTTCTTATGAAAGCCGTAGAGGTCGTTCAGGATGGGAATGAATACCCGGTCGTCCTGGTTGACGAGTGTGCCAATGACATTGAAATCGAGGGGGGCGCCGTTGAGCATATTGCCAAGCAGCCAGACCCGGCCAATATTGGGTGAGGTAGCGGTGTGGCGGAAGGGAATGGCCAGAAAATAAATGAACACGTTACTAGGCGTTTTGTCCTTGTACGACCCCAGTACGCGCTTGACATGGTCGGTGCCGGAGTAGTTCCACTCGTAATTGTCGGTTAGCCAGGAACTGGATTCGTCCCGAATCATATCAACTCCAGCATCGGCATAGGTATTGACAACCAGATTGGGGTTGAGCGTTTTGATAAACTCGCCCGTTTTGTAGAATAACTCATCGGCGGTAGTCTTTTTGAAGGTATTGTACCGCCGGAACACCGGATCGTTCATATCGGCTTTGGTCGGAAGCGTCATGCCAGTCTCATCGTGAAACCGCTTTTTGCAATTAGTACACTGGCAAATGCCGTGATAGGTGCCGCTGTAGTCCGATGTGGTGTACCCGATCATGTTGAAGAAAATACCATCGAAAGGGTAGTTTGTAATAGCCTCTTTCAGAATCTCGAAACCATACTCCTGCTGGTAACCGCCGTTGATACAGGTATGGACCTGCCCGTTGTAATTGACGTGCTGCCCGTTGGTGCCCACATACAGCCAGTCGGGTTTCTGGGTAGCAAAGGTTTCGTTGATTTTGCTGAAATCGAACCGCCCGATGACCTTGATTCCTTTTGCATGGAGTTTGCGGACGAGGTCGCCCACCAGATCGCCCTTCATGTGCTGATTGACAAAATGATAGGTAAGTTTACTGGGGTAATTGGCGACAATGCCCCCTACATTCAGCATCACTACGGTCGCCGATGCATCGACCATCGACTGTACATACGCGTCGGTATCCATAAGGGCGTCGATTTCGCGCAGGTTGGTCTGGATCAGCCGAACCGGGCTCCGATTCCACCAGCTTCCATCGTAACTACCCGGATTAAGCTGGGTAATATCGAACGACTGGGCTTTCGATGCCGACGATCTGGCTTGCCCAAGTCCCTTACTCGTAAGCAGCGTAAAGAAGGCAAAGACCAACAGATAGGGAGTCGATTTCATAGACAAAGGAGGTTTAGGCTTGGGAAAAGGCAACAAACATCTGGGGAGCTTATTCATCCGGTGATGGATAAACTCCCTGTATGGGCGGAAATAGATTAAAACGGAACCGCTATTTATTGACTACGTTGACCGGATTGCCAGCCAGGTAGGCTTCCAGATTGGCTATGGTAATAGCCATCAGCCGGGATCGGGCTTCTTTGGTTGCCCAGGCAATGTGCGGGGTAATCAGGCAGTTTTTGGCCGTAAATAGCGGATTATCGGCAGCGGGTGGTTCAACCGACAGCACATCGATCCCTGCTCCGGCAATCACATCGTTGTTGAGTGCATCGGCCAGATCCTGATCGACAATGATTGGCCCTCGGGATGTATTGAGCAGGAACGCCGTCGGCTTCATCCGCTTCAGGTTTTCCTGATTGATCAGGCCTTTGGTTTCGGGCGTCAGCGGGCAATGGATAGTCACCACATCCGATTGCTCCAGAATTTCCGGTACCTCGGCCCAGCGGAAGTTAGGACGGTGCGACTGGTCGGTCTGGTGGCGTTTGGAGCCGAGAATGTTCATGCCAAAAGCTGTGGCAATATCCCCGACTTTTTCGCCGATACTGCCGAAGCCAATGATGCCCATCGTTTTGCCTGCCAGTTCAATAAGGGGATAATCCCAATAACACCAATCGGCCGATTTAGCCCATTTACCGTCTTTTACAGTATCGCTGTGGTGCTTGACATGCTGGGTCAGTTCGAGCAACAGGGCAAATGTCAACTGTACGACCGACTCGGTTCCGTAGCCGGGTACGTTGCTGACCAGGATGCCTTTTTGTTTGGCCACCGCCGTGTCGACAATGTTGTAGCCCGTTGCCAGTACGCCTATAAATTTCAGGTTGGGCAGCTTGTTCAGGACTTCTTCGCCCAGCGGGGCCTTGTTGGTGAAAATAACTTCGGCGTCTTTGGCCCGCTCCAGTATTTTGTCGGCTGGTGTACGGTCATAAACAGTCAATTCGCCTAATTTTTCGATACCTTCCCAGGTCAGATCGCCGGGGTTCAGGGTATATCCATCCAGTACTACAATCTTCATTTAAGGACTAATGAATAATGGTTAATGAATAATGGACAATGGTTAATGGTTAATGAATAATGGTTAATGAATAATATAGTGGACGGCCAATTATTCATTATTCATTAACCATTATTCATTAACCATTGCCCAGGCTTCGTTTAGGGTACGTTTGGCGTTGGCAATTACGACATCCGGGTCTTCATCGCCAAATGGTTTGACTTCAAAACTAAAGATTGGTGGGTTTTCCGTGTTGAGATAGCCGATGTCGAGCAGCACTTTCAGATAATGCGTTACTTCGGCTACGTCGTTTTCGCCGTTGGGGAAGCCAAAGCGGGGGTGTACATCCCCGTAAGCAGGCATGTCGGGGCTTTTGACTACACAGTTGCCAACGTGCGCATGGGTGATGTAGTCTTTTACGGGTAGCAGCGATTCTTCAATGGTTTCGTGAATGAGCGGAATGTGGCTCAAATCGACCATCAGCCCGAAATGATCGTGCGTCTTTCGCACCGCCTGTGCATACCGTAAAGCCAGATCTGCCGGTCCAATCAATGATTTTTTATCGACATCGTAATCGAACACTTCCAGCGAGATCTTCATATCGCCCTTGCTTTTGGCATAAGCGCAGATCTCATTCGTTGAATCGACCAGCAGGTCAAACGCTTTTTCTTTGTTCGCTTCGTCGTAGTTGCCACTCAGAAACGAAAAGCCTGTAGCCCCCAGTTCATACGCCTGATCGATCCCTGCTTTTACGTTAGCGAGGGCTTTTTGACGCCCTTCTTCGTTGGTATCGTTGAGGTTAAGGCCTGTCGTGAGTAACCGGGGTTGGGCAGCAAAAGCTACCTGCATATGCGAGGCTTCCAGCAGGGATTTTACGCGCTGACGGGCAACTGGATCGTTGACGGTGGTAATTTCGATAGCCGTAAAATAATCGTCGAGTACTACTTTTTTGATGGTTTCAACAATTGGTCCATCGCCTTTCATGGTTTCGGGAAACGCCATAAAATGGACCAGGCCAACCTTCATGTAGTTACAAAGCGGAGCTGTCATAAATAAATCGTGTACTGGGAACGGATAAAAGGGTGTACGGTCTCTACCAATAGAGACGAAAAAGATAACCTGTACTACTTAGTTGGCGTGAGCCGGAGTTTGTGCTTTCTTTTTAGTTGTCAGTACCGAGATGGCTAACACGGCCAGAAGAACAGCCAGACCGATGAGGTAGGTATACCCCTTCGATAAATCGGGAACCGCTGTGGCTTGAGTGCCCGCGACCTTTTCGTACGTCGGGATAATCCATTGAAATACGTAGGCTTGTCCGAGTGTGATCAGGCAGATAAAGCCCAGCATAATAAAACTGTGCTTGACCGTAAACCGGAACAGGGCCGACTCTTTACCGACCAGATCACCAGCCGCAGCGGCCACCGCAATCGACTGGGGCGAAATCATCTTACCGACCACGCCACCCGATACATTGGCCCCCACACTCACTACCGGAGGTACGCCAATCGACTCGGCAGTAGCGTACTGTAGTTTGCTGAACAGGGCGTTGGCCGAGGTATCCGACCCCGTAATAAACACACCCAGCCACCCCAGCACAGGTGCGAAAAAGGGAAACAAAACGCCCGTTTGGGCTAACGATTCTGCCAGGGTGAGGGTAATCCCGGAGTCGTTGACGATGTAGGCAAAAGCTAAGACCGAAGCGATGGTCAAAACAGGAAATCGAAGCTGATATAGCGTAGCACCAAAAACCTGTAGCCCCTGCCGGTAGGTCAGCCCAACCAGCGGAATGGCCACCAGCGAGGCAATCAGAATGGCCGTACCAGCCGCCGATAGGTAGTTGAACTTAAAGACTTTAGCCAGCAACGTACCATCCTGTCCCTGAATGGCCTTGTGTAAGCCCGGAAACTCGAACTGAAGTTGCCCGTGAGCATTGAGCACATCTTTGATCGACTGCAAACCCCAGAAAATCACCATAATGGTCAGGATCAGGAAGGGGCTCCAGGCTCGCAGTAATTGGCCCCCGGTGTAGTGAATCGAGCTATCGAAAGTAGCCGCTGGTTCGTTGGCAAATCGCCAAATGGTTTTGGGCTTCCAGAATCGCAGAAACGTCATCAGACTAATGATTGATCCCAATCCGGCAATCACATCCGGCAGGGCAGGGCCCAGATAGTTCGACGAAAACCACTGCAAAAAGGCAAACGAAACCCCGGAGACTAACACAGCGGGCATGACCTCCTGGGCTTTCCTGAATCCAGCGATAATAGTCACCAGGTAAAACGGCAGGATCACCGACAGAATAGGCAGGGTGCGACCCACCATCTGGGAAATGGGCAGTTCGGGAATGCCCGACACCTGGGAGGCAACCGTGATGGGAATACCGATGGAGCCAAAGGCTACCGGAGCGGTATTGGCAATCAGGCAGATACCCGAAGCATAGAGGGGATTGAAGCCTAATCCGACCAGCATGGCGGCTGTGATGGCGACGGGCGCTCCGAATCCAGCGGTCCCTTCCAGGAAAGCCCCGAAGGAGAAGGCGATGAGCAGGGCCTGGAGTCGTCTGTCGGAGGTGATGGAAGCCATGAAGTGTTTGATGATGTCGAACTGACCGGCTTTAACGGTGAGGTTAAAGAGGAATACGGCCATGATCACCAGCCAGCAGATGGGAAACAATCCATAGAGCGCCCCGTGGGTAGCCGACAGCAGCGCGAGTTTGATAGGCATACCATAAATCGCAATGGCAATAATCATGGCAAGAGCCGTCGCGATGAGAGCAGCCTGATAGCCCTTCATCTTTCGTATAATGAGTGCCCAGAAAATGAACAGGATAGGCAGGGCAGCTACGGCTACCGACAGCGGCAGGTTGTCAAACGGGTCTATTACTTGTTTCCAGGTCATGATTTGAAATGGTTATGTTCGTTTTGTGGTGTCGGTTTCTCAAAACCGACACCACTCACTAGGCCAGATCCAGGGCTACAATTTCATGGTCGACAATTTTAGGGATTGCCACCATGACTTTGCCCCCTTTGATCTCAAATTTAGGTTTTTGCTCACTCATCAATAGCTTCACACCCGTCACTTTTACACCTGCCGGAACGGGCACCGAAACCTGAGCCTCTATGGGAATCAATTCCCGGAAAGGCCCTTTCATCATCATTGGATTGGTCAGATTTACCAGGTGAACGGTCATCGAATTCGCCTGCCGCCATACATGGACATCGATCACGCCGGGGCCGGTTACGGTAGCAATGGGTTCCTCGTCCAGTGCCCAGTTGACCACATTGCCGAGGAGTTGACCGTGATCGACACCAAGCATTTGCCAGAACGACCGATCCAGGTCGCCGGGAATGTAGGCCACCCGGCCTTTGCCAACTTGGCGCAGGTACAGTTCGCGCGTATCGGTTTGCGGCACACGCGGGTATACGTCTTCCATCGGAAGGTCGGGGTAGGTTGGAATGAGGGTGACCGGACTGGGGAAATTGCTGGCGGTGGGTTTGACGTTGACCTTGTAGATGGCGTTAATGATACGAGGGGTATCGTCCAGCCCTTTCAGAATGAGCTGTGTCTGGCTGTCTTTGGCGCCCTGTTGCAAGTGAAGGTAGCTGTTTCGCAGCGGCCCTTCTACTTTCAGGTCGTAGGATACACCGAACAGACTCGCCAGCCCAAAATCAGGACGCTGTTTACCCTCTTCGTCGTACAACGACGTTTCGAAGGTCGCAACCACACTACCGCCTTTTTCGACAAAAGCCTGTATTTGCTGGCATTGAGTGTCCGACAGGGCGGCAATGTTCGGTAAGATCAGTAACTTGAACCGCTTGAGATCGTCGGCGGTGAGGAGTCGGTCGTTCACCATGTCGAACGGAACCCGGTTTTCTACCAGATTATGATACATCCCGTCGAGGTGATCACTACTTTTCTGCTGCCAGGGTTTACCGCCGTAGTTACGGTCGGTTTGTTCGGAGTAGACCAGCCCAACCCGCGCCATGGGAGCCGTATTGCGCAGGTATTTTTCGTGTTTGTAATACCCTTCGTATACCTTGGCGACGGCTTCCATCCAGCGTTTATCGTAGATGTCGCCCCCGAATTTTACGAAGCAGGGGCGCATCCCGTTGGCGGTACCTTCGGCTACCCAGATCCGAATTTCGGCATCGCTCTGTACCGAATCTTTCCAGCGGAATTCTTCTTCGATCCCCACACTGAAAATACCGATGAGCGGTTTCATACCCAGCGTCGAGCGCAGTTCTTTGGCCCCTTTGCCATTGGACCAGGGCGGAACTACCCCCCGGCGTGCCTGTTGATCGGCAAAGAAAAGGTCGGCCTCTTTACCCGTCATTACTTTATCGGGGAAGCCGTTCGGAATAAAGCGGGCGCTGGGTTTTACCTGCCGAATGCCTGCATCCCAGGTAGCCCAAACTTCCCGAAGCCGTTTCATGCGCCATTCGGCCCATTTGCGGTAGGTAGGGTCGAGCTTGTCGATCTTTCGGGGCAGGTCCAGGCCGGAGTAGGCTTTGAAATTCCGCTGGCAACTATCGCAGTAACAGGTGTCATGCCCATGCCAGCGATTTGAGAAAATCCCCTCAGGCTGGAATTTCTCCATGATCTCTTTATTGACCAAGGTCATGAAATCGAAGCTGTACGGCCCTAACGCACAGGTAACCCATAGGTCTGGATTCGCCCAGTGACGGCGTTTCTGGCCGTCGGCGGTTACGGCGATCCATTCGGGGTGAGCGTCGTATACGTCCTGCCGAACAGCATGGGGATCGGTACGGAGCATGATTTTCATACCCTGCTTTTTGCAGCCTTCAACCAGATAGCCCAGTGTATCCGAATTGCCCATGAAATCGCTGCGGTGGTGCAGCGGGATCTGGGTTGGGTAAAAGGCTACGATTCCACCCGCGCTGAGCAGAGCGCCATCGGCATGAATCCGTTTGAAATAGTTCAACCAGAAATCGGGGTCGTAATGGCCGGGGTCACGTTCCACAAAGGCCAGTTGGACCCAGCGCATGGGGCCATCGAGCCAGTAGGATTCGGTAGGAGCCGAGCCAGGAGTCAGTAGCGAGGGGGCTGCCAGCAACGGTGCGCCCGAAAGTGCATAAGCACCACCCAGGAGGCCACTGGTTTTTATAAAGTCTCTTCGTTCCATAAGAAAGAGTGAGCTCAGAAGCTCACATTAGGTTATCGGGTATTGAGGGGCCGGTCAGGCTGTTGATGAAAAAAATGAGTGTGGATAGTACCAACCTATTTTGTTATTCGTATCCGGGGTTCTGCGGGAAAATTGTTCGGTTGTTGATGAGCTGAATCTGACTTAATGGAATGGCAAATACCGTCATGTAGTCTTTCATGCCCAGCGATTTGAGGGTGTCGAATGCCCGGCCCGTTCTGACCAGATCGAACCAGCGAACCCCTTCAAAGGCTAACTCCAGCCGACGCTCCTGATAAATTTTCTCCCGCAGCTCATCCTTGCTCAAATTGCTGTAAGGAGCCACACCCGCCCGCGTACGAACCTGGTTGATAAAAGGCAGTGCCTGAGCGGTTTTACCGTTTTCGTTGAGGGCTTCGGCATACATCAGCAGCACATCGGCATAGCGAATGACCTTCCAGTTGGCCCGGCTGTCGTTGCCTGTGGCTACGGGCGTGATGTATTTTTTTGTGTAGCCCTGCGAGGTAGCCGAGGGAAGTTTTACCGGATTGCCGTTCTTATCGATGAAAACGTCTTTCTGGACGGTAATATCTTTACGACGGTCATCTGCTGTAAAGAGGGCAATCAGACCGGGCGATGGAGAGTTTGCTTCGGTGAGTCCGCCTTTTACGCCGTATACATCGGCCATCGCGGCTGAATTCGGGAAAAAGCGGTTGGTAAATACACTGCCTTCGCCAATCCCTTCTTCGTATTCGATGTCGAAAATGTATTCGCTGTGGTGCTCGTCTTTAGTGTACACAAACAGGTCGTTGAAGTTGGGCAGGAGGGAGTAGCCCAGTGTGGTCACTTCCTGAAGTTTGGCTTCGGCTTTTACAAAATCCTTACGAGTCATGTACACACGCCCCAGAATGGCTTTGGCGGCTCCTTTGGTTGCCCGGCCTACATCGGTCCCGGTATATTTGGTTGGCAGGGCGTTTTCGGCATCCATCAGGTCTTTGATAATGATTTCGTCGTAGATCCTGTCGGCTTTTTCTCGGGCCAGCTTGTAGGCTTCGTCGGTGGTGGCGGGTTTGGTCAGCATGGGAACGTCCCCGAAAATGCGGACCAGGTCGAAATAGGCGAAGGCGCGTAAAAATTTAGCCTCTGCCATGTGGCGGTTCTTGTTGGTAATCACGGCGGGGTCGGCACTTTCGATCCGGGTCAGGATGGTATTGGTGCGGTTAATGATGTTGTAGTAATTCCGCCAGGTGGTACGGAGCAGATCGTTGTCGCTGCTCAGAATGAAGGCATCCGAGAAATACCAGGGGTCGGTTTTGACGACTTCTTGCCGGGCATCGTCGCCCCGCATGTCGCCAAAAATCCAGAAATCCTGGTATTGCAGTTGCAAAGTGTTGTAGGCGGCCACCACTGCATCCTGATAATCTTTATCCGTTTTGTAGAGAGCATCGACGCTGACGGTCGAAACGGGCGGCACTTCAATAAAGCTTTTGCAGGAAACCATCAGCAGTGCGGTCAGTGCAAAAAGGGAAAATAAGGTTTTCATGATCGTATTTTTTTGCAGATGGACGGGGATCAGAACGTTACATTCAGGCCAAATAGGAAGCTCTTTGCTAGCGGGTAGTTGTTCAGATCGATACCCGGTGTGAGGGCGTTATCCGTGTTGCTGACATCGGGGTTAAACGAAGTGTTTTTCGTAAACAGAAAGGGATTGTTGGCGCTCGAATACACCCGGATGCTGTTGAGCGATAGCCGTTTGACGAAGTCGCTTGGGAGCTGGTAGCTGAGCGTGATGTTGTTGATCCGCAGATAGGTACCCGTATCCACGTAGCGTTGGTTCGACAGGCGAATGCCACCCGTAGGGGCATCGTTGGGGCGGGGGGTAACGCCATCGCCAGGGTCCTGCTCCGATTTCCAATAGTTAATCTGGGTCGCGAGCGTCCGGCTGCGCGACCGCGTGAGCAGGGTAATGTTACGCGCTGTGCTGATCACTTCGTTGCCGCTTGTACCCTGCAGGTTGATGCTTAAGCTCAGATTTTTGTACGAAACCCGGTTGGTCATTCCGTAGTAAAAATCCGGGTAGGGCGTTCCCATGATGGTGTTGTCGTAGCTGTTGATAACGCCATCAGGGGTTCCGTTGGGGCCACTCACATCTACGAACCGAATATCGCCGGGTCGTGACCGGTCGGCAGCCCCTGGATTATACACGGGTCCACGATCAACATCGGCCTGGGTTTTGTAAATGCCGTCGACCAGGAAGCCGTAAAACATCCCGATGGGCTGGCCGATCATGGTAATATTCCGCCCCGAAATGATAGGGTCGCCTTGTACGCCCAGTTTCACCACCTTGTTTTTGTAGGTCGAGATGTTGAAATCGGTTGACCATTTGAGAGCCTGGTCAATGTTTACGGTACCTAATACAAACTCCCAGCCCGTATTTTTAACCTCGCCGATGTTCTGCAACGCCGTGCTGAAGCCGGTCACGTCGGGGATGTTCACGTTCAGCAGTAGGTCGGTATTGCGAGCCTGAAAGTGGTCGAGGTTGACAGTTACCCGGCGGTTGAAGAAGCTGGCATCCAGGCCAATGTTAAACGATTTCTGCTTTTCCCAGGTCAGGTTCGGGTTGGCGGGCCGGGCTGCTGCGAATCCGCCGATGGCTACTCCGCCCAGCGTGTACTTTTCGTAGTTGATGGTTGGGTAATGTTCGTAATTCCCGATGTTGTTGTTGCCCGTTTCGCCGTAGCTGACTCGTAGTTTTAACTCACTCAGGTTACGAACACTTTTCAGGAAGTTCTCGTCTGAAATCCGCCAGGCCACGGCCAGTGACGGAAAAATGCCGTATTTGTGATTGTCGCCAAACCTTGATGAACCATCGGTCCGAATCGAAGCGGTAAGGTAATACTTATCGCTGTAGTTGTAATTGACCCGCGCCAGGTACGAAATCAGTGACCATTGATACATACTCGACGAGCCATCCGTTAGAATACCACTAACCGCACTCAAGGTCGGTACGAGGTTGTTCGGGAATTTGTTGCTGGTCAGAAAGCTCGATTCGTTGGTCTCTTTCTGCATGGTGAAACCCGCCAGTCCAACCAGGTTATGCTTGCCAAAACTTTTCCGATAGTTGAGGGTGTATTCGGTTAGCCAGTTGAGGGTGTTAGAGGTGCTATCGGCGCCAACGGCGGCATTGTTGTAGAAGGCCGGAATCTGCGGCCGGAAACGCATGCCGCGTGTATTGTATGAGGTAGCACCCAGCAGGACATTGAAACTCACCGCATCCGAGAACTTGTACTCCAGACTGACATTGCCCAGCACCCGCATCCCTTTCCGTTTACCCTGAATTTCAAGTGCGAGCGCCATCGGATTCAGCAGAATAGTAGACGCATCCAGATTGGAATAGACGAAATAGCTACCGTCGGCATTATAGAGCGGATAATACGGCTGAGCCGATGTGGCCTGGGCGATGATACCGTCGTTGTCGCCACCGCCGGGGCCGCTCGCTGTCACCACCTTAGCGTCGGTATAAGCCGCGTTGAAATTTACTTTGGCTGATAGTCGATTGGTTAGTTTGGCGTCGATGTTGGCGCGTAGCGAATAGCGGTTGAAATTACTGTTCCGAATAATCCCTTCCTGGTTGAAGTATTCGCCACTGATAGCATAGCGTATATTGTCAGTACCGCCCGATGCCGATAGCTGATACTGACTTTGGGGCGCTACCCGAAATACGGCATCCAACGCATCGGTGTTGTAGGTGTTTTTGCCCGACAGTACATCCTGAATGGTTTGTGGGACGGGTATGGCCCAGGTACTCACCGGGCCGGAAATGTTGTTGCCGTTGTCGATATTCCGGTTGCGGATGCCATCGTAATAGTATTGCGCCTGCTGCTGGGCATCGAAAAATTCGGGACGTCGGAGAATGCTCTGAAACCCGTAGTATGTATCGAAACTAATGTTGGCTTTACCCGACTTGCCGCGCTTGGTATTGATGATGATGACACCGTTGGCACCCCGAGAACCGTAAATGGCGGTGGCCGAGGCATCTTTCAGAATGTCCATACTTTCCACATCATTGGGGTTCAGTGTCTGTATGTTATCGATCGGAAAGCCATCGACTACGTACAGCGGATTGGCACTGGCCGAAATACTTCCGATGCCCCGAATTCGAATCTGTGGAGCGGCACCCGGATCGCCCGACACGGTTTTTACCTGAACCCCGGCTACTTTCCCCAATAAGGCCTGGTCGATCCGGGCAACGGCTAACTCCTTGATTTCCTGGCTACCGACAGAGGCTATCGAGCCCGTTAAATCTTTGCGTTTGACCGATCCATACCCCACCACCACAATCTCTTCGAGGGTTTTGTTGTCGAGTTTAAGCACAACATCAACCGTAGATCGGGTGCCTACGACCACTTCCTGCGACAGATAGCCTACGAAACTGAACATCAGGGTAGCCGCTCCATTCGGAACATCCAGTTTATACCGCCCGTTGACATCGGTGGTAGTACCCCGCTGGGAGCCTTTCAAGATGATGCTAACGCCGGGCAGGCCTTCTCCCTTTTCGTCGGATACCGTTCCCTGAATCGATAGGTCGGCGATAGGGAGTGGCGTTACCGAAAGGGTTGTCAGTCGATTGAATCGTTCCTGTTCGGATTTTGTTTCGAGTGGGTTATACAGGGAGCCATTCTGAGCCGATTCTTTCAGTAAACTTTTTTCATTGCTTTTCGGATCGGTAGTTGGTTTTCCGCTCGTGTTCAACGGAAAAATCAGGTACGATTTTTTGCCATAGCGCTCAAAGTTGAGTCCGAACGGTACCAATATACGTTCGAGCTTTCCTTCCAGATTCTGTTTGCTATCGAGGAGGCTTCGATCAATGGTTTTATTTTTGAGCAGGTTGTCGTTGAACTCAAAAATTACCTTGTAATGGCGGCTCAGAACGTCCAGTGCTTCGTTCAGCGAAAGCCGTGTGGTATTGACCTCACCCTGAAGGGCTGGTCGGACATAATTGGCTGCAAATACCTGAGCGCTGGCAGTGCTGGGTAGCAGCGTAGTGCTGAATAAAAGCAAAAAAAATAGAACTGCTCGTATGGATGGAGACATTCTTTTTTTTAGGTTTAGGGTTGACAATTGATTAAGCCCGTCCTTTCGCTATTCGTCCGGCAAGACCCAGCGATGAGGGCGGGATTTTTTTATCATTTCAGATGGATAACGTCACCATCTTTATGAATCGAGATTGGGTACATACGCTGAAGTTTGGTAAAAAATACTTCAGCCGAATCGGCTGGAAATGAGCCAGTAAAGGTTTCCTGTTTGAGTGCTGGGTTATCGATTACGACATTGAGGTTATACATATCTTTCATCATGTCGGCAATGTCGGCCAGTGATTTCTGTCGGAACAGAATGACTTTGTCTTTCCAGGCTGTATACTCGTCAATCTGAATGGCTTGCTTGACTAGCCGAGCCCTTTCGTGTGACTGGCTCGCTTTTTCGCCTGGTTTCAGCATCACGGTATTCTGTTCGTTCTGTTCATCGACCACTTTCACTGAGCCATGCTCAAGGGCTACATCGACTTTATCCCGGCGGTTAAGTACATTGAATGCGGTACCTAAAACCTGTATTTTCAGGGTGTTGGCATGCACCACAAACGGAACCCGCCTGCCATTGACGCTACGCTTGACGACATCAAAAAACGCTTCGCCTTCCACCCAGACTTCGCGGCTGGGCTTATCCAGAAAATCACTGGCGAAGTGAAGTGTGGAGTGGGTATTTAAGGTTACGGTGGTCCCATCGGCCAGCTTTACCTGACGAATTTCGCCATAGGCCGTTTGGACTTCGTTCGTTTGCAATGGGTGATAAATCAGGGCGTAGCTGAGCAGGATGACGGCTATGCCAGCGGCTGCTACCCATACCGGACGTTTCCACCAGCCTGCCCAACGGGCCGGTTGATCCCAGAGCGGTACAACGGGTGTGCTGTCGTTGCTCAGGTTGGCCTGGATACCCTGCCATAGCGTCGATCGCTCCGAAGGGGTCCAGGTTTCGCCAAATGAAATGTGCTGCACCAGCCATTGGGCTTTTTTGACGACAGGCCGTTTTTCGGGATGCTCAGCCAGCCAGTTCTGCCAGAACGATTCACTCGCTGGGTCCGCTTCAAGAACCCATTGCTGAAAGAAATCATCGGCGGCAAAATCTTCTTCGGTAAAGTGTAGATAGTTTTTCATAAACCATGAGGAGGGAGGTACATCCAGTGCACATGGATATAGAAAGCCGGGTAAGGTTTTTGTAACCTTCGGAATTGAAAAATTTTTCGAAAAAATTTTAAAGGGCGGATAACTGGTTGTATAACAGCTACAAAGTAGATAAGACCAGGAAGGGCAATAGAAAATCGATGGTATGGATAAGGGCTTGTCGTAGCGATTTGATGGCCCGGTGAATGGTATTTCGTAGAATCTGATAATCCAGCCCGGTCAGCTTGGAGATGTCTTCATAACTCATTTTTTCGAAGAACCGGAGGAAGATGATTTCCTGCTGGCGTGGGGGCAACGAACGCACGGCTAACTGTAACTTCTGGACATTCGATGCTTCGACTTCGCTGGCATCAGCAGCATACTGATGTTCGAGCGACAAGCTGCTGTCGGGAAACGAATCGGTGGAGAGTCGTTCTTTCCGAACATCGGCCAGAATGATTCGGCGAAGGGAGACCATCAGGTAATATTTGGCTGATTGCGGGACGCTGAGGTTATGCCGTCGATTCCAGATCTGAACGAAAAGCTCCTGCACCGAGTCTTGCACCAACTCCCGGTTATAGGCTACCGACAGTCCGTATTGTAACAGCCAGTCCGCATATCGTTCGTAAAAAAAAGCCAGTGCATCCGGTTCTCCCTGCTGAAGGCGTATCCACCAGCCCGTTTCATCTTCCTGTTGAACGGAGAAATCCATTACCCGATTAGTCGACACCATTTCGTTGAATCGTTAGCAAGTTAACCAGAATACTTTGTTTTGTTCTAAGAAATCATTTTTACTTACAGTTTAGTAAGAAGGCTACGGTTTACTGACCTGATTTTCGTCTTTGGCTAATTGAATGTCACGTTCTACCTGCGGGAGATACATTGACCAGCTAAACGTTTGCGAATCCCGATAGGCTTTTTCCTTCGATACATATCCATCGGTATAGGGAACAGCATGATAATGACTGGCTGTAAGATCACTGACGGTGCGCCAATGGCCAAGGCAGCGGGTCAATAAGGTTATGGCTTCCTGCTGCTGTGCTTTGTTTTGCGAAAGCCGATACGTTTGTAAAGCGACGCCCGCCCGGAGCTTATCGGCAAAATACTGGCTTAACTGCGCCCAGGTTTCCAGGTCGGCCAGTTCGCAGGTCAGCGTGGGCGAGGCTCCTGAACGAAGCGACTGAACACGCGCTAACACGGTTTTACTGTCGATTTCCAGGTTGTCAGCCAGAACTAGCGGACTTACTTTTCCAGCTGGCACTGGCTGATTAGCCTGTTTTAACCCGACATAGTCTTTGATCGACAGGTAGGCTGGGTCCAGTGTTTGGTGTTCGATCAGTTCATTGATGGAGATAAACGAGGAAACGTCGTCCTGAAATCCTTTGCTAGCCGAAAAGGGCGACAGAAACCCTTCCGAATAAAGCGTATAATCCCAGGTAGAGGCAAAATAGGAGGCTAGTCGTAATGGCATCTGACTGGCTGCCGCTGTGGCTTCGAGTAGCGGCTTACCCAATTGGGCACCGTAGCGATGGGCAAAACTAGCTTCAAATACGGCATCGGGCGTGGTCGGGTCATAGAGCAGGCGACCCCAAAGCTGGTAAAACAGCCATTGCTTTTCGAAGGCATACGTCCAGGTACGGTGTGCATTATCGATGTGCGAGTAGTCTCTGGCTGGGATATAACCTTCCGATCCGACGAAATAGCCGTTCACATACGGAGCGGTGTTCTGGGCAATATGCCGACGGATGAAATCGGGCTGACCCCAGCGCAGGATGAAAAAATCCTCGTTTCGAATCATCCACTGGATGCGGTAGTTCGTGGGCATGGGGTTCCAGTAGCCATTGTCGCGTTTGCCCGAATGAGAATCATGCGTTAGCACAAACGACGGAGTCGAGTGGCCGTGCGACCAGTTGAATTTGATCTCGACCAGGGTTGTATCGGGCAGGTGGGCCTGATTGATTACCCGGCGCATCTCGGCTGGATCGGCGGAAAGTACGGAACGGTGCAGAAACTTAACCGGGCGATTGGCGGCTTTGATGCCTGCCACAATGGTTTCTTCGAGCCAGGCTTCCCGGTCTTTAGGTGTCATGTCGGGGAGAGAAGATCCTTCGGCTTTGAAGTTGCTCATCCAGTCAGCCAGCGTAATGCCAATGCCAGCCAGATCGGGATATTCGTTGATGACCTGCGTAACCACCTCCCGCGTGTATTGCCTGACAACGGCCGAGGTATCGTTTCGCTCCTTTACACCGTAGTGTTTCGCAAATTCGGGCGAGACGGCAATGTTCCAGTTAACGATATAGGGGTCGATACCCCGCTCTTTCGCCATCCGAAACAGGCTGGTCCAGAAGTGCTTCCAATCCGCCATTTCTGCTTCTGAAAAGGCATTCGCTTCGGGGAAATGGGTGGGTTTCACCATAAATGAAAATGGATGTACATTCCAGAGCGACAAGACATTGAGCCGATTTTCGGCCATCATATCCAGCAGCTTTTGCCAATAGGCTAAATCCCGACAGGTAGCCGTATGCACATCCATTACTTGTCCCGTTCGGTACGACGACCAGGGTAGGTTGATCTTCAGCGCCCGTATGGTAAAGTGAGGATTTACTGTTTTCGGTCGAAGGGCTTTCCAAGATTTTTCCATCCGAATTTGTTCAGCCACCTCCATGGCTCCATACATGGCTCCCGTTGCATTCGTCGCCGTAATCTGGAGTTGATTGGCCCGACAACCAATTCGATACCCTTCAGCCTGAATGGATGGATTTGCCTGGGCTGGCAACACCTGGATACGTATGGCAGCGGTTGATTTGATCGGCTGTTTGTTGGAGGAGTAACCAGCCCCTTGAAGAGCTTTTTTCAGATGATCAACGCCAAACCGGATCGGGGGGCTTGTGCTGTCGAAGGCAATTGCCAACGGTGCTTTTCTAGCCTGTCCGAACAGCATTGTCGGCCAGAAAAGCAGGATAAACAGCCCGAAACGGATGGATTGATTGATCATACCGTAGCGTAATTGTAGAGAAAATGAGGAATAACGGGTACGAAGAGTCTTAAATCCACCTTGTTTTGAAAGAATAATCAACAAAATCAATCCTATCAGCCCGCAGCTTTAACTGTGGGGCTCTACCAATCGATTCCATCAAAATGAACCGTTTCAACAGTTTACTGGTGTTTAAACCGTTGAAACGGTTGCAGAAACCCCTTCTACTTTTTTCTACCCATAGCTAAAGCAATGGGCTGATAGGGCGAGGGTTTTATTACAAATTCCGTGCTTTCAACTGGGCAACGGCATAACTGGCAGCCCGTGCAGTCAAGGCCATGTAGGTCAGTGATGGGTTTACGTTGGAGGACGAGGTCATGCCGGATCCGTCGGTAACAAACACGTTTTTGCAGGCATGAACCTGGTTGTACTTGTTCAGGACCGACGTTTTGGGGTCTTTGCCCATCCGAGCTGTACCCATTTCATGAATACCCAACCCCATGTGAGCCACAGGGTTATCGTAGGGAGTTACGTTCTTGAATCCAGCAGCTTCGAGCATTTCGGCGGCATCGTTCATGATGTCTTTCCGCATGGCCCGTTCGTTCTCACCGAAATCAGCGTCGAATACAAGCTGGGGTAAGCCCCACGTATCGGTCTCGGTTTCGCTGAGATAGAATCGGTTTTTAGGGTCCGATAGCACTTCGCCAAATCCGGTGAGGCTGAACTTCCAGGGGCCGGGTTGGGTCATTCGGTTTTTGAAATCGGCTCCGAAGCCTGTTTCTGCTGCCCCGCGCGACCAGTCGGCCCGGCTGGCTCCGCCCTGGTAGCCAAAGCCCCGGAGGTAGCTGCGTTTATCATTGCCCCAGTTTCGGAAGCGTGGAATGTATAAACTCCCCGGACGAGCCCCGAAATAATAGTCATTCTCAAACCCTTCCACATCGGCACGGGCACCAATCGCCAGGTGGTGATCCATTAGGTTGCGGCCTAGTTGTTCACTATCGTTGCCCATTCCATTCGGGAAACGCGACGATTTTGAGTTCATCAGGATCGACGTGGAGCCGATAGTACCCGCATTAAGGAAAATAAGTTTGGCGTAAAACTCCCGCACTTCGAGCGTATTCTGGTCGATAACCCGTACCCCTTTGGCTTTTTGGGCTTTGTCGTCGTACAGGATTTCTTTGACAATGGCGTTGTGGACCATCGTCAGCCGGTTCGTATTCCGGGCGGCCGGTAGGGTCGCTGCCAGCGAACTGAAATAACCTCCATATGGGCACCCGCGTGTGCATCGGTTCCGAAACTGGCAATCGGTTCGACCGACCGCCAGATGCTGGGGCATCGCTTTGGTCAGGTGAGCGACTCGTCCAATCGTGATCGGTCGGTTCAGCTTCTGCGCTACGGATTTTTTCAGGTGAATCTCAGGGGCCGTCATCGCCATGGGGGGCAGAAAATAGCTGTCGGGCAATACAGCTAGCCCTTCGGCCTGCCCACTGACACCGACAAATTTTTCGACGTAGGTGTACCAGGGCACCAGGTCTTCGTAGCGAATGGGCCAGTCGATCCCGATCCCTTCTTTGGCATTGGCCAGGAAATCCTGCGGGTTCCAGCGGTAGGTATGTTTGCCCCACAGCAACGACTTGCCACCTGTGTGATAGGCCCGAATCCAGTTGAACGGTCGTTTCTGGATGTATGGATTCTCCTTATCGTTGGTGAACAGGTATTGCGAGCCCTCTTTTGCCGAAAAAAACATCGTTGCATAGTGTTCTTCGGCGGCTACGTTCGTGATTCTGCCCCGGTGTGGAAACTCCCAGGGGTCTTTCATCGCGTTTTTGTAATCGGCAACGTGCTTCAGTTCATATCCCCGTTCGAGTACAAGTACATTCAGCCCCTTCTCAGTGAGTTCTTTGGCAGCCCAGCCGCCCGTCATGCCCGACCCAATCACAATGGCGTCGTAGGTCTGGGCTTTGTCTGCTTTTATATTGAGGTTCATAGCTTTTTACAGGAGTGAGGAGTTAGGAGCGAGGAGTGAGAATCCATCCGGCAGCCATTGGCTTGCGTCAGCATGCTCACTCCTCGCTCCTAACTCCTACATACTTATACTTGATTGCCGTACATGAAATCTTTCTGGCCGGGTTTGATTTTGATTGCCACGAATTTTCCGGGAATGGGCTGGTAATCGAACGATGCCTTGATGCCGGGCTCCGACGTAAAGTAGCCCAGTAAGGTTAACTCTTTCGTTATGAGCCAGTACGTGGGCGATGATGACGACGTCTGGGCCTCGGCTTCCACCTGTTTGAGCAGCGCCGTTTGCTGATCGGGGGTAAGCGTCAGGAAGTTTTTGCGTTCCAGGTCACTCAAACCCGTCAGGAAGGCATCCTGTGCCGGTTTTTTGTAGCAATCGCGGAGCATCAGGTCGATGAAAGCGGGAACACCGGCATCGATTGCCCCCGGCGTATCGGTTCGTGGTATAATCAGCTCGGCGGTTCGGGCTACGATTTCGCGTTGGGTCTCGGTCAGAAATGAGCCGATTCGTTGGTGAATTCGACCGCTCGAAACGAGTTGTTCCCAGCGATTCATAGCCTGTAGGGTAGGAGCCGAGAGGGTTCCGCCCAGTATCCAGGCTGCTCGTGTTAAGGCGTCCCGTCTGTTCATGTGATGCTATTGATTTCGGTTGATTCGTTCGTTAGCTAAGTGTCCTGCCCAGTTACCGTACAAGTTAGGGTACAATGACTTATGGTAAAGACTGACGGGGCCATTTAATACCCCGTACTGGGCCGAATTCTGCTATTTTTTCTTTGTTAACGACCCACAGACGGAGCGAATTGCCAGGTGAGGCTTCTGGCAAAAGGCGCTGTTACTGGAGTGGATAACGAAATTGCAAAACGGGCAAGGATATTAGCAGGTATCCGTGCTTTTTAGGTTGACGCCACTCGGGGCGCCATCTGCTTGCCTGCACCACAACCGACCCTATCGGATCATCTACGCACATAGAGTATATCTTCTATTTAATTCGATTTTAATGCCTGTCTGCACTGTTAAATTCAATTTTTTGAAAAAATAATGAAAATGGACTAAGTGTTTTTGGGCCGATCATCGTCTTGATACTACATGATTTGTTGTTCACGAACGATTCAGTGGCCCAATAAGGAATCATTCTAGAGGAAGTAATCAAATGAACCAACCGCTTCATTTACCCGTAGAGATAGGACAAGTCCTGCCATTAAGACAACGACCTGAGTTGGGGTCGGTGTATGTTTTGGAATCGGAAGAAACAGGTACGCCGTCTTCTGGAAAGGCGAGTTGGGATAATGAATTATTCCTGCGAAAAGCGTTTCAGGAGGATGCCGAACGCGGAATCAGTCTGTTATTTCGGCAGTATTACGCCCTGCTATGCAGCCATGCGGTTCGGTTTGTGTCGTCGAAAGCCATTGCCGAAGATATCGTCTCGGATATTTTTTATGAGTTTCAGGCCGAGTCGCGTTACAAGAGCATCACCAGCTCGTTCCGGGCGTATTTGTTCACGGCGG
>Ga0209933_1000980_pt1 | contig 35274 bp, 25 predicted proteins | sample ThiBiot_300_biof_FD_183944 | JGI IMG/M metagenome (GOLD analysis project Ga0209933, IMG submission 183944) | Wastewater bioreactor microbial communities from Cape Town, South Africa - Thiocy_cont_300_biof (SPAdes) | ecosystem: Engineered > Bioremediation > Thiocyanate > Unclassified | place...
TTCGCGTCCTGGCGCCGGGCCGCTGATGCGATTTTAATCAATCTGGCTAAAGTTTCTGGAAGGATCCATGCTTTTCTGTTTTAGTTTTTTTAGCCTGATTTGTACGTTAATATAGTCGATAATTAAGCCGACGAGCAAGGTGAATGAACCGATGAGCAGGGTCTTCATTTTGAATTCTGAATACAATAGTCCCGCCAAAATGCCGCCAAGAAAAAAAGCGGTTATGATGGTTAATTTTAATTTGATGGCCGCCTTTAATTTGGCCTGTTGGCCCTTTGCTCTAAAGAAAAAGAGCTGAGAAACTTCTATCCCTAAGTCCGTAAATAATCCTGTTAAATGAGTCGTTCGTACGGCCGAGCTTGAAATAGTGGTAACTAATGAATTTTGAAGCCCCATGGCAAACAGCATCGAGCAGGCAATCAGGTTTGGATTGGCGAGGATATAGTCAAAACTCAGCAACGCAATACTTGTCAGTATAACCGTTTCGGATAAGACGGGAATAATAAAAATATATTTATCCATCAACTTCTCAGTGATCTGGATAATCAGGTTTGAACAGAAAGAGCCTAAAAAGAAGAAAAATATATAGAGAAAATAATAGAAGGATTGGTGTAGATTTATTTTTAAAGCTTCTTCTACCATAAGCGCAAAATGCCCTGTCACATTGGTGGTCAATTTCTGAACGGCCAGAAAACCAACTACATTGACAATACCAGCCACAAAGGAAAGAATAGAGGCAATGCCTAAATTCTGTCTCAAACTTCTGCTTTTCCCTTTATGCCTGAACATTTTTTTATTTACGGCGGGTTATATAGGGCATCTAACGTCGAGGTATTTGCGATGGTTAGGGTTAGAATTCCGGCGGCCCGTAATCAAAGCCCGATAAAATTACAAAAGATGATGATAATACGCTAGTGCTCAATAGAAATCCTTCTGCCTGAACTGAAGCTGATTAGGATTACAAATGTTGAGGTTTATTCCGCCCGCCCAACTATTGTAAATTCCATGTTGGTGACTGGTATTTTTTGACTAGATGAATCGATTCATATTGCTTTAACAGAATTGGTCTTTTATATACAAGTTGCCTTTTTTCAATATCAGGTCAGGCTGATTTTCAATTTCCATTAGAAGTGTCCCTTTTACAACGTAGAACAATTCATCTTCGTTTTCGTGAATATGCCAAGGGACTTCTTGCCCCTTTATTTTTACGACTTTACTATATTGGTCATTTACTTCACCTATAATCCCTGGTGAAAAATAGTTGCTAAGATTTGAAAACGCATATTTCGAATTCATCTTTTAAATAGTTTGCTTTTCACAATTTTACCCTCTCTTTTTACCCGATAATAAAGTATTATTCCAATAAGCAATAAAAAAGTTGGTGTAAAAATTGATCCCTCAATTCCAAATGCACCCCCTGTTAATAGTTCTGGTCCCGTAAATTTTGATTGAATGATACTGCCAAAATCATTTGCCCCTGTGAGATTGGAACCATAAAAAGGCTGAGAAAAATTCCAACCAATATGGAAGAAATAAGGTAGCCAAATTCTTTTGGTATAGATAAACATTATTGCCATAGTAAACCCCCAAATCAAATATAAAGGAAGACTAAGTAAGCTGGAAACGGGATTGGAAACGTGCTGTAATTCTACCAACATTGCAATGACAATGGCTATGTTGGTACCTAACCAATTTTCCAATACTCTTAGGATTAATCCCCTGTGAAATAAGTCTTCAACTATCGCAGCAAATAGCAATACAGTAAACATTCTTGCTGAGTAGTGAGTAGTTGTAATACTAAAAGCCTGATAGTGGCCTAATAAGTATAAAATGAAAATAGATAATGAGATTGTCGAAAAACCAAAAATAAAACCTCCAAACATTTCTTTAGGTAAATAGTTCAGAGATAGTTCGGTAATTTTTCTTTTATCATATAACCGGAATAAATAGTAATAGCTAACTAATAATAGTATTGAAGAAATAAAAATAATAATCGGGTCAGCAATACTTTTTTCTGAAATAATGCTGTAAAAAAAAGGTTTTAATACAAAGTTTTGAATTACTACGAATAGAGAAAAAGGGACTGCAATGCCTACGATAATTTTTGTTATTGGAAAATGCAGGAATTTTTTAATTGATGCATTCATTGTTTCTTTTGATTTATTGTAAGTGAAATTTTATACAAAGAAAATTCCTTATTATCTTTACAGCAAGTATGTACAATAAAGTATCTTACATACTAAAAAGGTACTATTGTTGATTATCAATGATTTAAACTTAAGAATGAATGAAGAATAAAATTAAAAAGGCACATTGTGCAGTTGATTATGCTTTCCAACGAATAGGTGGAAAGTATAAAGGCCGAATTTTATGGGTATTGAGAGATGGTTTTTTGAGATATGGGGAATTAAAAAGAGCAGTGGTAGGTATAACACCAAAAATGCTTACTCAAACGCTAAAAGAATTGGAAGCCGATGAACTAATTGTTAGAAAAGTTTATTTGGAAGTTCCACCGAAGGTTGAATATTCACTTACCGATACAGGAAAAGAGTTAATTCCGTTTATTAGTCAAATGAGAAGTTGGGGTGAAAAGCAAATGTCAGCAAATTGAAACTTACAATTCTCAGGGTGTTACGATATGCTTGCCACTAACGGGCAGGTATTGCCGATGGTGGGGAAATAGAATTCCGTCCGCCGGAACTGCTGCTGGCTTTTTAATAAAGTTAAATATAAAGAACTAAAGTTGGGCTTTATTCGTCGAGCCCCGAACCAAAGCACAGCAGAATTACCGCTGCTGATTGCTTCGATATCCAGCCCCACTATTGGCAATACCAATGTTGTGTGCAGAAGCTTTTATTTAAAGACACGATTTCTGGAAAGTTTACCGAAAAACCTTTCCCATCAAATTTCTTTATTGTCACTATGTCTTTTATTAGTTCCTCGTCTTTTTCTGTCTGCTTTGCAGGAGGTTATGCTCTATTATTTGGCGATATTGATAATTCGACAACTGTAAGTTTTCAATTAAAGTATCTTTAGCTTGTAACATTGTCTTTGAAATTGCAAGTTGTGATTTTAGATGAAAGATATTAGCTTGCCATTGTGTTACAACCATATCCTTAAACTCAGTTGTTTGAATTTCGAAATCGTCCATACTAGGAGCTTGCAAATAAATGGATAATGCCTCTTTGATATTTGCTAGTGCTTCCTCTTTATTGTGTGGTATTATTTTAAATAGTGTTGTTGAGCTTGAAGTTTCTCTCAATTCTGTATCAATTTCTAATCCCATATCAGCGACAAACTGAGTAAATTAAATTAAATTAAATACTGTTTATATGCTGTTTTAATTGACTCCAGAAAATGGAAAAAAGTTATTATTGATTCTTTGTCAATATTTGCGATTAGATAATTGTTTGTCCTGAAAATTATCTCTTTTAAAACTATCAAGGAATTGTTAACATGTGTCTTTATTATCGAATCAGCATTATCTATAATGAATTCAATACCAAATCAATTTCCAATAAATTCTTCATCTACTTGAAAATAAGAAACTTGGGGGTTATTGTAACTCTCTACTGTCAACGCAAGAGCTTTTGGAAATTCTACTAAACTCCATGCTTTTGACAGTGCTCTGTCTCCACTCTTAAGTTTATTCTAGTTCTTGGATATCTTTCCTCAAAATATTTGTCGCAGTGTATGTCAAAGTCAAGCCAATCATTCCACCAATCTTTGTCAAGATTAAACCAAATTTAGTGAAGTATTTTTTTAATTTTGTTAAATGAATGATTTACTAAAACTTCAATTACTTCATCATCGTAAAATCCTGCTGATTTATATATGTAGTCAGAAAAAAAGGAATCCTTGTTGGGTATTCCGTTAACTACTACGTAAAATTTATCTTAACTATCTGCTTCTTCCTTTATCTTAAATCTATATTGAGTATAGCGGTTTTGAATTGAGAGGTTTGCTTTTGCACATAACGACCACAGGGGTTGATGGATGAGGAAACCACTTCAGACAACGAACATGGCGTCAATCTTTACACCCCTGTTTGGTTGGGCTGCAAACTTTCCTACGGGACGTGCTTCCTGTCACCAGAGAACTACCCCACGCGGAGCTATTTACCAAGTATAACATCTTTTATAAATCGTAATGCTTCAGCACAGGGATCTTCCCACCAATAACCGATTTCAATATGGTCATCATGTGTCCAAATAACAATCACTTCAATTAGCGGGTCAAGTTGTATTCCAAATGCAGGTTCGCCTATAAATACAGCATAGCTATCTTCTGTTTGATAAACTATGCCCTTGTAAAAAGTTAGCTTCCTGAAAACCTCTGGCAACTGTTCACTTAGCAAACTATATAAGTCTTCACCGAAACCCGAATATCGGCTCATGAAATCATTATAATTTTCGTTCACATATTTCTCATTGAGAAATAGAAGCTCTAAGCTTTCCTTTTTTTGCGTTTTTACACTTAATGGTACATGCGCAGAATCGATTATTTCTCTTGACCGAGGTGGTTTACCTGTCAGCCGAAAGTCAAAAACATTTTTCCAACCTTTCTTAATGAGTCGCTCCAATGTCGCCTGAAAACTGACCATAGAATTTTATAATTATGGACTATCACCCAATGACCATGAGGGCTGATGGATGAAAAAACCACCCAAGACAACAAACGTAGTGTCAACCTTTACACCCTCATTGGGCTGCCCCAACTTTCCCCACGGGACGTGCTCCCTGTCGCCGGAACGGTGACAGGCGCCGAGCGAATCATGCTAGCACAGCGTATTGATCAGCGTTTCGTTTTATATAGTCACACATAGCTTTGCGCCATTGCCCTTTAAAATCATCCTCATAGAAATAGGCTTCGATAATTTCGGGAGTTTTCAAAATTTTGTAGCCTTCTGAGAAAGCTTGAAGCCGCTTTTGCTGACTGTAAAATGGGTTATTTGAACGCCATGTATTCCACCTTAACTGCGTTCGCTTTTCTTCTACCTCTTTTAAAAATATATTGTAATCGGTAAGCAATCTTTCCTGCTTTAGTTCAACCATCATCTGTCTTGCTGCGTAAAGATGCTCAGGCGAATTATGCATAAACTGAAAAAGCCCACCGTTATCGACTTCACCTTCAAAAACGAGATAGGTCCAAAATACTTTTTGGCCTCTGGTAAGCTCAAGCCAAAACTCATGCGAACGTTCTTCCCCTCTGTGCTCTTTGGCCATGTTGTCAAAGAGGAGTTCGGTATATTCATTAATCGCATTTCCTATTGAATCGTAGCTATTCGCATTGTGAGAAATAGTAATATCATTCATCTGCTCTTTTTCTACTGTTACCGAGTGGATGAGTTTCGATTGATTTCCTTGGTTTATGTCAAATTGTTTAACGATTCTTAATCTACTACGTATAAACCTCCAAACGAAACTACCGACTGCTAGCACAACAGCAATATTTAATAACCAATCTAACCAATCATTTCCCAAAATTCCACTCATTCCTCTATCAAGTTTTGTTAATCACAATTTGTTACAAAGTTAGGCCTACCAGAACGTTTCTCGTGTAAGACGCTACGTGCCCAATGCGCTTTCTTGGCTACCCTAACTGGGGCGTTTCCTTTGTCGCACACTACGTCATAAACACGCTTTTTGCTGGCCCAAACAGGGGCATTTCTCGTGTCGATGGAAGCTGACCAACGAGCTAAATCGCCCAGTTACGGGACATACCGCCTGTCGCACGCGAGCCAGACTTTGAAGCGCTATCTGCTCGGCTCCACCCAACGACCATGAGGGTTGATGGATGAGTACGCTACGTTCCTGAACACAAACCATTACCAACCTTTACACCCTCATTGGGTTGGGCTGCCCCGCTTTCCTACGGGACGTGCCCCCTGTCGCACAAGAGCTGAAATTACAGCTTTTCAAATTGCTCTTCAACATTCCACAGTACCTCGGCGTCGTCACCTGCGCCATTTTGAATAAGCCACGCTTGCAACGTAGCAAAGTTGAGGTCATTTTCATCACAGAACTTCCGAGTTAAACTAAAATCCACTCCTGTCTCCTGGTCAAGGTGTTCATCTAAGAAGTCAAAAAGTTGTTCAAACAAGTCGACGGATATCGGGAGCGACTGTCGAAAGGCATTCAACTCTTGTTGTTTGAACTGATTTTTGAGCGCTTTCTTTTTGTCTTTCTCGTTCATCTTGGGTGAAGTTTTCCTTTTCAAGAAGTTCTTCCTGTCGCTGGAGAGTTGAAAATGGGGATTTCAAACTGACCTAACCGGAGCGTTTCTGGTGTCGACCGGAGCCGATTAACGAGCTAAAACCGCCTTGTTACGAGACGTGCCGCCTGTCGCACGAAAGCTGGAAATGGAAGCACTGGCTGTATGGTTCGCCCAACTCGTAAATAGACGCAATAAAAGATGTAATCATTGCGTCAATACAACTTTATAGCTCTGTATTGACGCAATGAATATCATCAAGAAAAATACAAAATGCGAGCGGGAGTTAGGCTTTTGCCAGTAATTCATCCGCTAATTGCGTCAGGCCGATGGTGGCGGGTTCGGGGATGAAGGTGACGTTGGCGCGTTTGTGCATATCGGGGATATTGGGGTCTACAACGTAGATGGGCACGCCGTCCCGAACGGCATAGACGAGGCCAGCCGCCGGATACACATTCAGCGACGTTCCAACCACAATGAATAGGTCAGCCTCGTAGGTGATGTCCAGGGCAACATCCATCATCGGTACGGCCTCGCCAAACCAAACAATATGTGGGCGAAGTTGCGAACCTTTTTCGCAGAGGTCGCCCTCCTTTATTTCCCAACCCTCAATGTCATATACCAATGATTCATCTACGGTTGAGCGCGATTTGAATAACTCGCCGTGCAAATGAACGACTTTCGAAGACCCCGCTTTCTCGTGGAGGTTATCGACGTTCTGCGTAATCACCGTTACGTCGTATTGCTCCTCCAGTTTTACCAGAGCATAGTGTCCCGCATTCGGTTCTACGCACAGGGCCTGTTTTCGGCGCTGGTTGTAAAAATCCTGCACCAGTGCAGGATTGCGTTGCCAGGCTTCGGGCGTGGCTACGTCTTCAATCCGGTGATTTTCCCAGAGGCCATCGGAAGCCCGGAAGGTTGGTATACCGCTCTCAGCACTTATACCAGCACCAGAGAGCACAACAATTTTTTTCATACGTTTAGCTGGTATGGCTCATTCAACCACAATTTCATCCGTTGCAAATTTCGTTTTTTGTCCCGCCCGTGGATGGTCGGGTGGGCAAACGCCTGCGTTTTTAGCGCGAATGCGAACGTAGCGGGCGCGGGCCGTTTTGAAATCGGCCACGACCGGCAAAATATCCCAGGGACCAGTTAGCTCATACTTAACGGGCTGTGAGATCGCTTCTTTATACTCCGTGCCATCTTTGGATAGCGCAATATCGACCGACGTAGGTGGAAAGGTCTGCTGGAGGATGATTTTCAGGAAGTTGAGCGATACTTTGGTTACGCTCGTTACATCGCCCAGATCCAGTGTCACTTCCATGTCGTCATTGAAATTCACCCATTGACGCTTATCGCGTGGCGTTTCTCCCCGAACACCATCGGTTAATTTGGTCATGGCTGGGTCGGCGGTCGGATCGGGGGCTATTGTGTACTTGTAGGATTTATTCTTGCCTTTGTGAAGCGTAAATGTTTGCGTTAAGCGCCCTCCGGTGGGAGTCATGGCCTTGACCGTTGCGGTTTTGGTTAGGGTAAAAGGGCCGATGTATTCGGTACTTTTTTCATTCGGTTCTTTGCCATTGATGGTGTAAAAAATCTGGCTGTCCGAATCCAGTTTGTTTAGTTTCACCTGAAGTTGTCCCTGATCGTTGGGTTGCGTACTGGCCGAAATATCAAACAGACGCCTGGCGTAGTTGACGGGAATAGCCGATAGTTTAGGCAGGTGGTTTTTGAGCCGCTGAGCAAAATCCTCGAAGTTGTGCGGTCCGGCCTGCATCCAGCCAATTTCGGCCAGGGCAATCGCGCGTGGGTAGGTCATGTACTCAACAACGTCGGGCGTAGGCATCATTTCAGTCCAGATATTCCCCTGTACGCCCAGTACATACTTCTGTTCATCGGTCGATAGTTCGGTGGGCATGGGTTCATAGGCATAGACCTGATCCAGTGGCAGATAGCCGCCAATAGCCAGCGGTTCAGTAGCGGGGTTCCCCTGGTAGTAGTCGAGGTAGCAGGTGTTGGTGGGCGTCATGACCACAGTATGTTTTTGTTTGGCCGCTTCAATACCACCCGTTGTACCGCGCCAGCTCATCACTGTAGCATTAGGAGCCAGACCCCCTTCCAGGATTTCGTCCCAGCCAATAATCGACCGGCCTTTTGTATTCAGAAACTTCTCGATGCGCCGGATAAAGTAGCTCTGGAGTTCGTGCTCGTCTTTAAGCCCATTCTTCCTGATTAACTCCTGACAAAACGCGCTCGCTTTCCAGGCCGTTTTCGGGCATTCGTCACCCCCGATATGGATGTATTTACTGGGAAACAGGGCGATCACCTCGGTCAATACGTCCTGCAAAAACGTGAAGGTTTTTTCCGATGGGCAATACACATCCTCCGAAATGCCCCACTGCGTACGAACTGTATACCCTTTGGCCGGGTCGCAGCCCAGTTCGGGGTAGGCTGCCAGAGCCGCCTGAGCATGACCAGGCATTTCGATTTCGGGAACAACCGTTACAAAACGGCTTTGCGCGTATTTGACCACATCCCGAATGTCGTCCTGGGTATAAAAGCCACCAACGGGCTTCCCATCGAACTGTTGCGGGTAATTCTGGTAGTTTTGACCGACGACCGTTTCGGCCCGTTTGCTGCCAATCTGCGTCAGTTTGGGGTATTTTTTGATTTCGATACGCCAGCCCTGGTCGTCGGTCAGGTGCCAGTGAAACGTATTCTGCTTGTGCATCGCCATCAGGTCAATAAACTTCTTGACGAACGACACGGGCATAAAATTCCGGCCAACGTCGAGCATCAGGCCCCGGTACCCAAAGCGAGGTTTGTCGGTGATGGCACAGGCTGGCATCGACAGTGCACCCTGACCGGCTGGCAACAGCTGTCGCATGGTTTGAGCGGCATAGAAAAGGCCTTTAGGAGTTGCGGCTTCAGCCAGTACCTTGCCAGTGGTTACCGTCAGTTTATAGCCTTCGTCACCCAGATTCAACTTTTTATTTAACGTCAGGAAAATGTTGGCTCCTTTGGCTAATGCCGGATTGAACGGGGCTACCGCTAGTGAAACTCCATTCGCTGCTTTGACCTGTCCGGCAAAGGTTTGTGCCACGCTACGAACACTGGCATCGGTGGCTGGGGCGATCACGATCCGGGTGGTATTAGTCAGGGTAAACTGGCCATTTTGTCCCGAAAAACGGGCAGGAAAGGGAATCAGGTTATATTGATTATCAGTTTGGGCGAAAGCGGTGGTGGACAGTACAAGAAAAAAAAGCAGGAAATGTTTCATGCGTTCCGTGATACAACGATGGTTTTTCTGCAAAATAGCGATGATTTCGCAATGGTGTATCAAACAAACAGCCTTCCGGTCGGGGAAGGCTGTTTGTAAAGAACTGTTCTCAATTCTATTTCTTCGAGGCTACTTTCTTGGTTGCCGCCGGTTTTTTTGTGGCAGCCGCTTTACCTGACGCTTTCGTGGCAGCGGCTTTTTTCGCCGGGGCTTTCGTAGCGGCTGGGTCGTCACCCGCCAGTGCCAGGCAGTCTTCAAGGGTTAGGGTTGCGGGGTCAACATCTTTCGGGATGCGGACATTTCGCTTGCCAACAGCCAGATACGGCCCATATTGCCCGTTCACCACTTTGATTTCCGGGCGTTCGGCAAACTCCTTGATGTATTTATTGGCTTCCTGCTGGCGTTTGGCTTCGATCAGTTCAATGGCCCGTTCAAGCGATAGTCCAGCTATCGACTCATTCCGGGGAAGCGAAATATACTTCTCATCGTACTTTACATACGGACCAAAGCGACCTTTGCCGGTGGTAACGGGTTTGCCCAGGTAATCGCCCAGTGATTCGCCGAGAGCTTCGGCTCGTTTTTGCTGAATGAGCTGAATAGCCCGTTCAGCATCAATCGAATACGGATCATCTTCCTTCGTCAGGGAAACGTATTTATCGTCGTGCTTCACGTAGGGGCCGAACTTACCGATGCCAATGGTCATAGCCTTGTCTTCGAAGAAACCGACTTCGCGGGGTAGGGCAAACAAATCGAGGGCATCCTGCAAGGTGATGGTTTCAATGAGTTGGCCATCGCGCAGATTCGCAAACCGCGGTTTATCTTCATCGCTGGCTTCCCCGATCTGTACGTAAGCACCATATTTACCCAGTCGGGCCGATACGGGTTTTCCTGAAGCCGGGTCCAGACCTAATTCGCGGGCTCCGGTTTTAAATGACCCAACCGACGATCCCTGAATTTCTTCGATATTTTTGTGGAAATCGCCGTAGAAACCTTCCAGCATTTTCTGCCAGTTGATCTTGCCATCAGCAATTTCGTCAAACTCTTTCTCAACCGTCGCTGTAAACTGGTAATTAACAATGTCGGGGAAATATTCGACCAGAAAATCATTCACCACAATCCCCGTATTCGTTGGGAAGAGCTTCGATTTCTCGGAGCCGAAGGTTTCTTTACCACTGGTTTCGGTAATGTGATTCTGCTGGAGGGTGAATTCCTGATACTTCCGTTCCTGACCGGGCTTGTCCTGTTTAATCACATAGCCCCGATTGATGATGGTCGAAATGGTCGGTGCGTACGTCGACGGGCGGCCGATGCCCATTTCTTCCAGCTTTTTTACCAGCGATGCTTCGGCATAGCGAGGCTGAGGGCGGGTAAATTTCTCCGTGGCTTTCATCTGGCCGAGGTTTAGCACCTGACCAATGGTAAGCGGTGGCAACATCCCTTTAGCCTCTTCATCGTCCTCGTCGTCTTTCGATTCGAGGTAAACGCGTAAAAACCCATCAAATTTAATGACTTCACCCTGGGCGACGAGTTCGCTGGGGAAGGTTGTATTTTGGGCCTGCGCCTGCGGATTGAATTTAACCTGTTTGGCTGGATCGTAATCCTCGCCAAACACATCGAAACTCAGATCCTGCTCAAGTTGCGTGCCATTAGCGAATTTAATGCCGATGGTAACGATGGTCCGCTCAAGTTGCGCGTCGGCCATTTGGGAGGCAATAGCGCGTTTCCAGATCAGTTCGTACAGTCGTTTCTGATCGCGGTCGGCACCCGCATTCCGGTCGTTGAAATTGGTTGGCCGGATGGCTTCGTGGGCTTCCTGGGCCGACTCATTTTTGGTTTTAAACTGACGAGTCTGTACGTATTTAGGGCCAAACTCGGTTTCAATCTCGGTTTTTGCCTTATCAATGGCCTCCTGCGACAGATTGGTCGAGTCGGTCCGCATGTACGAAATCTTACCGGCTTCGTACAGGTTTTGCGCCAGGCGCATGGTGCGGTCTACCGAATAGCTGAGTTTACGCGAGGCTTCCTGCTGTAAGGTAGAGGTTGTAAACGGCGGAGCGGGGGATTTTTTGGCTGGTTTTACCTCCAGATTCTTGATCGTGAACGTAGCACCTATGCAGGCTTCCAGAAACTTACGCGCTTCTGCGGAGGTTTGGAAGTTCTTGGGTAACTCGGCATTTAACACCTTAGAGCCATCGACAATAAACTGAGCCGTGACTTTAAACGACGATTTTGTCGAGTGTTTGTCAATCTCCCGTTCGCGCTCGACCACTAGCCGCAAAGCGACTGATTGTACCCGACCTGCCGACAAACCTGTGCTCCCGCCTTTAATTTTCCGCCACAACACTGGCGACAGTTCATAACCGACTAAGCGGTCCAGAACACGACGGGCCTGCTGGGCATTGACCAGATCGACATCAATGGTTCGGGGCGTTTTAATCGCGTTCAGAATCGCATTTTTGGTGATTTCACGAAAAACAATGCGTTTGGTATTATCGCGCAGGCCCAGGGCTTCTTTCAAATGCCACGAAATGGCTTCTCCTTCGCGGTCATCGTCAGTGGCCAGCCAGACTTCTTCCGCCGACTTTGCCAGGGATTTGAGTTCACTGACTAATTTCTTTTTATCGGGGGATATTTCATACGAGGGTTGAAAGCCATTGGCAACATCGACGGCCAGCCCATCTTTGGGCAGATCGCGTACGTGGCCAAAGCTGGACTTTACCAAAAAATCCTTACCCAGATAGCCTTCGATGGTTTTCGCCTTCGCCGGCGACTCCACTATGACTAAGTTTTTCGACATATCGGTTTTTCAGGTTGATGCGATTTCCGCGCTTGTTTTGTCGCAAAGCATCTATATAACGCTCAGATCGGTTTCCGGTTTTGAGCTGCTTTTTCAGACCGACCGGCCCAAATATAGACGCAAAAGCACTGACTTGTACAAATGGCCAAGTTAAGTGTAACGAAACAAAAGCGGGGGATTGGCAGCCCAACGGGCTATTTCGGTTGTAAATGTATAACATAAACTGTGCCTGTTCCGTTCGGAATCTGACAAAGAAATGCCTCAAAATGAGCTGGGAAGGATGATCATGGATCGTATAAACGACACCAGATAATGCACATAAACACGAAGTCGACCACGTCGTACAGGCATGAAGAATTTTTTAATTCAGATGTTCAGGCTGGCACTTACAGCCTACCCGTTTACCGGAATGTATGATGTTGTCAGAGGCTGGCCTGGAAAACCAGCATTCTAGTTAGGTAATTTAATGATGAACTCTGTGCCTTCTCCTGCCTGCGTATGAACCTGGATTTCGCCATTATGCCCTTTAGTAATAATGTCATAACTCAACGATAGCCCCAGTCCAGTGCCCTGACCAGTCGGTTTTGTGGTAAAAAATGGCTGATAGATTTTGTGAAGAATTTCGTTGGGAATGCCTATTCCATTGTCATGAACACAGATGAATACAAAGTCTTCATCTTTTCTTGTTTTGACCTGTACCCTTGGCTTGTAGTCCTGATCGGCTTGTTTTTGTTTGGACTGGATTGCATAGAAGGCATTATTGTATAGGTTAAGTAATACCCGACCCATATCCTGCGGCACCAGATTGACCAGACCAACCGAAGGATCAAGGTCAAGTTGTAACTCAACGTTAAACGATTTGTCTTTGGCCCGTAGCCCATGGTAAGCGATACGTAAAAATTCATCGACCAGGTCGTTTAACTTGGTCGGTTGCTTTTGCCCGCTACTACTTCGGCTGTGTGCCAGCATGCCTTTTACGATGGAATCGGCCCGTTTACCGTGGTGCGTAATTTTTTGCAGGTTCTGGGTTAAGTCGCCCATAATTTCCTCCGCATAGGCTTTTTCGGAGTCGGGCAGTTGCTGGATGGGCCCTTCTTTCAGTTCCTCAATCAGTTCGGTCGATACTTCGGAAAAATTGTTCACGAAGTTGAGCGGGTTCTGGATTTCGTGGGCAATGCCAGCCGTCAACTCCCCCAGAGAAGCCAGCTTCTCCTGCTGAATAAGTTGATCCTGCGTTGTTTTTAGCTCTTCCAGCGAATGCCTTAAAGCTGCTGTTCGGGCTTCTACTTCGCGCTCCAGGCGTTCGTTCTGTGCCGCAATCAGCCGATTACGCTCAATTTCCTGTTCTTTTTCGAGCTGTTCTTTTTCGATGGCCTGCTGAATAACCTGTTGTCGAATCAGTTTATACCGATTCATAAGTGCCCCGGTAAATACGATAATCATCCAGGCGAAGCATGCACTTTCTACATATTCCACATTTTGATAAATGATACGGGGAAGGTCTACATTAAAGTACATACCCAGTATTGCGGTTGTCAGTGTGAAAAGCCAGAGCAGGAAAAGTGGAGTAAGGGCCAGCAGGAGATACCGCGCTTCCAGTAAACCCTGCTTCATCCGGCTATACGCCATGAACATACAGAGGCCGTAGATGAACCGGATCAGTACTTCGATCAGTATGGCCCATTCGTCCATCGGAATAATCGGTGTACCATAGCCAATAATCTGTACGATATTAGCTACTACGGTTAAGATCAGCGCAGTCGAAATGATCTTGTCCAGCCGGGCCAGGGATGAGGGTGGCTGAAGTAACTTCCGAATTGACTGTATGAAAAAGATAAAAAAGATAATGAAGAAAAAATTGGCAATCAGTTTGACCTCGTATGGATATTCTTCAAAAAAGGCTAACTGAAGGCGGTAATGATTTCGATCTAACACAAAGAAAAACAGACAAATGCCGAAATAGAGGTAGACTCTGTCTTTGATTGAATAATAGACGAATACATTGTAGCAGGAGGCCAGGAATAATATACCGATAATAATCCCTTCAATGAGGTAATTTTTCCAGCCTTTTTCGGTCACTATGTTTTTAAAGACGGCTTCCATACGCCCCTGTTCGGTTTGTAACTGGGGCGACAGATAGGTAAGGGGAGGATGCCATAAGGTATTGTGAGCCCGCTCATAAAGGATGGTTTCCTGACCGGGTGATAGGGTAAAAAAAAGTCTGGCCCGTTCTGGGCTCCCATTATGGACAGGGAGCTCGCTAAATGGAACAAGATCACCCGTTTGCTGGTGTTGCCATTCGCCCGTACTGTCCTGCCTGTATAAATCGATATAGTCGCTGTTAAAATCACAGTAATAGACGCGCAATGGGTGAGGCAGAGCGTTTTTAAGGCGCATGCGCATCCAATACGTATGCGCATGACGATGGCGCGAGTAAAATTTGTCGTATCGAAAAGAGGGGTGGTTTAGAACTTGCTTTAACGTAAATGCCCCGTGTGTATCCTCCAGGATCTGGAAATGAGTTGTATCGAGCCGGAAGAAAGCTGAATCTGTGCTTATTTCGAATACTGGAGGCAGGTTGTGTTGCGCCTTTACGGAAGCGATCAAGCCTAACCATCCCCAAAAAAGAAAAAGAAATGTTTTCACCAGCGACAATCGTTAGCGTTTGCTATGAGGTACGGATGCCCAAAATACGCGATTTGCCAGGATAAACCATCAGTTACTGGCGGTCGTATGTTAATGACACGATCAGGTTGACGATTTACCAGATAAAATATTCAGATCAGGTTGAGCATATTTATACACCTTAAAATACAGGGTGGTTTTGGTTTGATAAACCCCTTCAATCTTCGAAATTTCGTTAATAAACTCGACCAGATCATGGTTGGTAGGGCACATCACATCCACTTCCAGGTCATAATCGCCTGAGGTACTGGCCAGAAAACTAACTTCAGGCAGTTGGGCAATCTGTAAAGCAACTGGCTCTTTCCGCGTTGCTGGTCGCACGTATATGGCAATATGCGCATACGCCCGAAAACCAACTTTATCGGGGTCGACCCGCCCAACAATACTAATGACCCCTTCTTCGAGCAGTCGATTCAGCCGCGTTCGGGCCGTTCCAACCGATACATTCAGGTGTTCCGCAATTTCGGTAAACGACATTCGGCCATCTCTCTGTAGGCAGGAAAGAATGGCGAAATCCAGATCGTCCAGTACACTACTATTCTTTTCCATAGCTGTTTTTCGACAGGATTTACAGGATGTACAGGATTGTGTTCATGCAAATAAGCCTGTGCGTAGATTTTATCCGCTTGAGCCCCGATTTGAGGATATTGATTAGATCTACGCAAAAAATCCTGTACATCCTGTGAATCCTGTCAGAAACTATTTGTCTGTAAAAATATTGTTAAAAATTGACTTGTATCTAACTATTTTTTAGTTTGCATACTCTATTTCTGCAAAAAATGTAGTACCTCAACAAAGCCATGAAGTATAAGCCTGTTCAGAATTACATAAATGGAACATTTGTCGATGCGGCTAGCGACCAGACGCTGGATGTAATTTCACCCGTAGATGGTACGCATTTATCGACCGTTCCTTTGTCGACCGCCACGGATCTGGATAGGGCGGTACAGGCGGCACAGGCGGCTTTTCCGGCCTGGAGCCGGACTACTCTGAAAGAACGGGTTCAGGTCTTTTTTCGCTATAAGGCACTGCTGGAGAAGAATTTGAAAGAGCTGGCGCTACTCGTGCAGGAAGAGAACGGGAAAACCTACGAGGAGGCTGTTGCCGAAATTGAAAAAGGGGCTGAACTGTCGGAGTTTGCCTGTTCGTTACCGCAGATCGTAACGGGGGAAGTACTGGAGGTGAGCCGTGGGGTAGAGTGCCGAACCGAGCGGGTGCCGGTGGGGGTAGTGGCTAGCATCGTACCATTCAACTTTCCGAGTATGGTGCCGAACTGGACCATACCCAATGCTATTGCGCTTGGTAACTGCATGATTATCAAACCGTCGGAGAAAGTACCGCTAAGCGTTGGACGACTGGCCGAATTATTACAGGAAGCGGGTTTGCCCAAGGGCGTATTCAATATTATTCACGGCGATAGCGACGTTGTCAATGCCATTTGCGACCATCCCGGTATCGAAGCGGTATCGTTTGTCGGGTCGACTAAGATTGCTAAATTGGTGTACCAGCGGGCTACGAGCAACTTCAAACGATGCCTGGCACTGGGTGGTGCCAAAAACCACCTGATCGTTCTGCCCGATGCCATACCGTCTATGACAGCGCAAAATATTACGGCATCGATGGCAGGCTGTGCTGGTCAACGCTGTATGGCTGCTTCGGCGATGGTAGCCGTTGGACCCGTCGATCACATCATTGAAAAATTGTGCGAGGAAGCCAGAAAAGTAGTACCGGGTAAAAACCTGGGGGCCGTTATCAACCGGGCGTCGAAAGAGCGAATCGAACGCTACATTACCGAAGCGGAAGAGCAGGGGGCTACAGTACTCGTTGACGGGCGCAACCCGACTGTAGACGGTAAAGAAGCAGGGACCTACGTTGGGCCGACGGTTATCGACTATGTTCGGCCCGATATGGCGATTGCACAGGAGGAGATTTTTGGCCCGGTCATCAGCATCATGCGGACCAAAACCGTTGACGATGCGCTGGCTATTGAAAATGCGAACCCGTATGGCAATGCGGCAGCAGTGTTTACCCAAAATGGTGGAATGGCCCGCTACGTCATGGACCGGGCAAGTGCGGGTATGGTGGGGGTTAATGTGGGCGTGCCCGTTCCGCGTGAACCTTTTTCATTTGGTGGCTGGAACGAGAGTCGGTTTGGAGTTGGCGATATTACGGGCAAAAGCTCCATCGAATTCTGGACGAAGTTGAAGAAAACTACCACCAAATGGAACCCTGAAGCGGGTATAAACTGGATGAGTTAATAGACTTACGATAACCAAAAGCTGATAAGGTAAACCGTACATTTTATGCTGGATACCATTTCATTTACTGAAAAAGAAGAAGTTCTTCAGGACAATTTCGACTCTACCGTTTTTGTCTGGAGCAAGCAGCAGGGGATTTCACCCATCGCAGTGAAGTATGCAAAAGGGGTGTATCTGTATGATTATGACGACAAACGGTATATCGACTTCTCATCTGGCCTGATGAATGTCAATATCGGTCACGGTAACCAGCGGATTACCGAAGCGGTAGTTCGTCAGATGCAGGAGGTTAGCTATGTTACGCCCTACTGTGTTACAAAAGTGCGGGGTGAACTGGGTAAAAAACTAGCCGAAATCTGCCCCGGAGACCTCAATAAGGCCTATTTCACCCTTTGTGGAGCCACGTCTATCGAAGCCGCGCTGAAAATGGCCCGGTCATATACCGGGCGGCATAAAATCATCAGCCGATACCAGTCCTATCACGGAGCCACGTATGGCGCCTTATCGGTAGGAGGAGACCCCCGAAAACTTCCCGATGATGCACAGCAGGCCCCTAATTTTGTTCACGTCGACATCCCCTATCGCTACCGCTGGAACCACGAGGAAGCGAGTATGTTATCCGATTCGGTGGAGCAACTTGAACGCATTATTGCGTATGAAGGGCCAGGTAACATAGCCGCCATTCTTCTGGAAGGTGAGTCGGGGACATCGGGTTGTTTGCAATATCCGGACGGGTATCTGAAGGCCGTTCGCGAGATCTGCGATAAATACGGCATTTTATTGATTATCGATGAGGTAATGAGCGGATTTGGCCGGACGGGTAAGTGGTTTGGTTTTGAAAATCACGGCATTGTGCCCGATATGGTGACCATGGCGAAGGGCATTACGAGTGGTTATATACCCTTTGGCTGCCTGATGATAACCGATAAAATTGCGGCAAAGTACAACGATACCGTACTGGCAACTGGTATGACCTATAATGCTCACCCCGTCGGTTGTGCGGCTGCGCTGGAAACAATCAAAATTTACGAAGATGAGAACCTGATCGAGAATGCGGCTGAGATGGGGCGTTACGTAGCCCAGCAGGCAGAACTGATGAAACAAAAGCATCCCTGTATTGGCGACTTCCGAACGACGGGTTTACTGGGGTGTTTTGAAATTGTCAAAAATCGGGCCACCAAAGCAGCAATGGCACCCTTTAACGCCAAACCTGAGGATATGGCCGTAATGGGCAAAGTAGCGGCAAAAATCAAGGAGTTGGGTATGTATACGTTCGTGCGCTGGAGTTATGTATTCGTGGCTCCACCACTTTGTGTAACGAAAGAGCAGATCGACGAAGGGCTGTCCATTATCAGTGAGGCTCTGCGGATTGCTGATGCATATGTTGAGTAAACGGTATTAATCACTCACTATAAATGTATTAGAAATGGCGAGTTTCTGTTGGTTGGGTTAGCAAGATTAATGGCCAATGGATGGATACTTTCGAACCTGTCAGAAATACCAACGAATTTGCCCCTCTGTCACGAACAAATCGTTGGTTTGGTATCTTATTTGCGGGATTTTAGGCTGTAACTGTGAACTGAAAGTAAGATTTCGTAAATAAAAAGAGCCAAAGAAGCATGTTAACGTCAAGACGCAAATTTATTGGTGCCCTTTCGGTCGGTACGGCCTCGACATTTTTGCCTGCTATGACGCTTGCGTCTGCCAAGACGAAACCCAAAACGGTCGACTCCAGAAAGCGAATCATACTGGATACGGATACGGCTACCGATGATGCGCTGGCCGTATTAATGGCAGTGAGTTCGCCAAAGCTGGCTGTTGAGGCTATTACCATCGCTGTAGGAAACGTTGGCTTTGAGCAGCAGACAAAAAATGCACTCTACACGCTTGAACTAGCGGGAAAGTCGGGGCAGATTCCGGTGTATCAGGGCTCGGCCCGGCCACTGACTCGTGAGGTGCATGGAACAGCAACGTATGTGCATGGGAGTGATGGGATGAGTGATTCGTTTTTTCCGGACCCTAAACAAAAACCCGAGAAAGAACACGCCGTAGATGCCATCATTCGACTTGTTAACGCCAATCCAGGCGAACTGACCATCGTGGCCATCGGGCCGTTGACCAACATCGCGCTGGCTCTGCTGAAAGAACCGGCCATTGCCAAAAAGGTGAAAGGGCTGTATTTCATGGGAGGGTTTTACAAGTTTTACGGAAATATCAATCCGGGGGCGACCTATAATGCCTGGGTAGACCCCGAAGCGGCCCGGATTGTGTTTCAGTCGGGTATTCCGATTACGACGGTTGGCTTCGATGTGAGCGTAAAAAGCTCTGTTTTCACCGACGACGATTATGATCAGGTGGCTACGCTGGGAACGAAGTATTCCGATTTTTTTATGAAAATCAATCGCGTTCGTCGAAAGTATTGTAAAGAGCACCAGAAAATGAATGGCTCCAATCATCCCGACGCGATCACCATAGCCGCCGTTATTGATCCGACATTGGTAACCCAGTCTGTATCACGCTTTGTGGATGTGGAAACACGGGGCGAACTGACACTGGGTGCGTTGGCTATCGATGAGTTAGGTGTATGGAAAAAAGCCCCAAACGCCACCATTTGTGTAGAGGCTGATGAATCCCGGTTTAAGAAACTGGTATTCGATACCTTGAAAATAAGTTAAAGAGTTTGTAGTTTGTGCGGAGCGGCCCGTACTGAATGACGTATTATGGTCAATAAAACTGCAAACGACATGGGCCGCTCCGCACAAACACGAACCTCATGCAGCAGCAAACTGAAGCCCACGTAGACGAATCGTCGGCCCTCTATAGCGAAGATCTGGCTCCCATTCCCGTATCGAAGCGGACCTGGAATACCTGGAACTATGCGGCTCTCTGGATCAGTATGAGTCTGTGTATTCCTACGTATATGATGGCCAGTTCACTAATTGAAGGGGGCATGAACTGGTGGCAGGCTATTCTGACCATTTTTTTGGGGAATACTATTGTACTCGTTCCAATGATTCTGAACGGTCATGCAGGGGCTAAATACGGTATTCCGTTTCCTGTATTGGCGCGGGCCAGTTTTGGAACCAGCGGAGCCAATATTCCGGCCTTGCTGCGGGCCATTGTAGCCTGTGGCTGGTTTGGGATTCAGACCTGGCTCGGTGGGTTTTCTGTATACCAGATGCTACGGCTTTGGATTCCATCCCTGGAAACATTACCCGACATCTTCCCGGCATCGTTTGGGTTACAGACCGGGCCCGCCATCTGTTTTTTACTCTTCTGGCTGCTGAACATGTATGTTGTTTATCTGGGCGTGGAAAGCATCAAAAAGCTTCTCCTGTTCAAGGCTTTTTTTCTGCCGGTAGCTGCCCTGGCGCTCCTTTGGTGGGCAATTTCGGCTGGGAATGGATTAGGGCCTATTCTACAGCAATCATCTAAATTCGCAGACTCATCGGCGTTCTTCGCCTTTTTCTTTCCCGCTCTAACCGGGATGGTGGGTTTCTGGGCGACTCTCTCACTGAATATTCCCGATTTTACCCGCTACGCCACCAGTCAGCAAGCGCAGATCAAAGGACAGGCTATCGGCTTACCGCCCTCTATGACCTTGTTCTCATTCATTGGGGTAGTCGTTACCTCGGCTACGACGATCATCTACGGAACCACCATCTGGGACCCCCTGATTCTGGCCGGAAAATTTGATAATAAACTACTGGTCAGTGTGGCGATGATTTCGGTAGCGGTCTCCACACTGGCAACCAATATTGCAGCCAACATTGTCAGCCCCGCTAACGACTTTGCGAATCTGGCTCCTTCTAAAATCGATTTTCGAAAGGGTGGATACATTACGGGTGTTATTGGTATTCTGATTTTTCCCTGGAAGCTCATTGCCGATCCAACGGGCTTTATTTTTACCTGGCTGGTTGGCTACTCGAGCCTGCTTGGGCCGGTTGGCGGGATTATGATTGCCGACTATTTTTTCCTGCGGAGACAGAAGCTTGATTTGAACGATCTTTACAGCACAACCGGGATATATAGTTTTAAAAACGGAGTCAATTCATCGGCTATCATTGCCTTGCTGGCTGGCATTATTCCCAATATTCCCGGCTTTCTGACGACCATTCACGCTATCCCGGCTGATAGTGTACCCGCCTGGATTTCACAGCTTTATAATTATGCCTGGTTTGTAGGCTTTTTCCTGAGTGGTAGTGTGTATCTGGGATTGATGCGAAGCCGGGATACTGTGCAGGAACGCCAATTGACTGTGAGTTAAGTAGCGCAGCCCCAGCACCTATAGTAAATCGTACGATACCATAGCCTTTTTTTCGTTTTACATGTACAGTCCCTCATCAACTGGGAAAAGGCCGGTATTTTAGAAACCTAAAGCAGTTCATCTCTTCCTGTTGAAGAGAGTTTAGCCAATGTCTATACTCATTAAAAACGGCCGGGTTATTACGGCGGCTGAGGATTACGTTGCGGATATTTACATTGAGGGCGAAACCATTTCGGCCATTGGAAAGAATTTACCCATTCAGGCCGATGCCGTAATCGATGCATCGGGCAAGCTCGTGTTTCCAGGCGGTATCGACCCGCATGTGCATTTGTCCATGCCGTTCATGGGGACGTTCTCGAGCGATACCTATGAAACCGGAACCCGCGCGGCACTCTTTGGCGGCACCACAACGGTTATTGATTTTGTATTGCAGAAACAGGGCCATTCGCTGAAAGACGCTCTTGCCGACTGGAATTCTCGGGCTCGTGGAACGGCCGTTGGGGATTATAGTTTTCACATGGCCGTAACCGACTTCAACGAGGACTCGAAGGCGGAAATCAAGGATATGGTTGAAAACGAGGGAATTACGTCGTTTAAAACCTTTATGGCCTATAAAGGGGCGTTGATGATTAACGACAGCCAGATGGTCGGCCTGATGCAGGAGGTGAAAAAGCAGGGCGGGATGGTGACCGTTCATGCCACCAATGGGGATATGATCGACTACCTGATTGCGAAACATCGGTCGGAAGGGAAATTAGCTCCGCTTTATCATTATTTATCCCAGCCCGAAGTGACGGAAGCCGAAGCGAGCTGTCGTTTTACCGACCTGGCCGACTACACGGGTTGTCCCGGCTATATCGTGCATATGACCTGCGAAGGGGCGTTGAATGGGGTACGGAATGCCACTCGCCGGAACCAGAAAGTGTTTGCCGAAACCTGTATTCAATACCTGATTCTGGATGCGTCTCTGTACGAGAAGGATTTCGAGGGAGCCAAATGGGTGATGAGTCCGCCGTTGCGGGAGAAGAAAGACCAGCAAGCCCTTTGGGCTGGTATCAATCAGGGACTTGTACAGGTGGTGGCGACCGATCACTGCCCATTCATGTGGGAGCAGAAGCTGATGGGCAGGGATGATTTCTCGAAGATTCCAAATGGACACCCGGCTATCGAAAACCGGATGGAATTATTATATAGCGAAGGCGTCGGGAAAGGCAAAATCACGCTGAACAAGTATGTGGAAGTAGCCTGTACGAACCCCGCCAAGATTTTCGGTATGTTTCCCCGGAAAGGTACCATCGGAATAGGAAGCGATGCCGATATCGTTATTTTTGACCCGGAAGAAAAACACGCCCTATCGGCCAAAACCCACCACATGAACGTCGATTATTCTGGCTATGAAGGCTGGGAGCTGACGGGTAAGGTAAAAACGGTTCTATTACGCGGCACGGTTGCTGTCGATGACAATCAATGCCTGATCGACAAGGGATATGGCCAATTTATTAAGCGCAAAAAAGTAAACGGAACAATTTAAAGGCAGGGAGGGTGGAGCCGGGAGCTTGGAGAAATAGAACAAACTCCCGGCTCCACCCTCCCTGCGAAACCAACAAACCCAACGTAAGCATGCCACGAATCATTAAATCGGGATTGATCCAGATGAGCCTTCCAATGACCGAAGGTGAAGGTACGATAGAGGAAATCAAGGAAGCGATGGTGCAGAAGCACATTCCGCTCATTGAGGAAGCCGGTCAGAAAGGCGTTCAGATTCTGTGTTTGCAGGAAATATTTAATACGCCCTATTTCTGTCCGGGACAAAATGCCGACTGGTACAAATCCGCCGAAACGGTGCCTGGCCCTACCACTGACCGGATGGCGGAATATGCCAAAAAGTATAATATGGTGATGATTGTTCCGGTCTATGAAAAGGAACAGGCTGGGGTTTTATATAATACGGCTGCCGTAATCGATGCCGATGGCACGTATCTGGGTAAATACCGCAAGAATCACATTCCACATACATCGGGTTTCTGGGAGAAATTCTTCTTTAAACCCGGCAATCTAGGCTATCCCGTTTTCCAGACACGCTACGCTAAAATCGGAGTATACATCTGCTACGACCGTCATTTCCCCGATGGGGCCCGCTGTCTGGGACTGAACGGGGCTGAGATTGTGTATAATCCGTCGGCGACGGTGGCTGGTCTGTCGCAGTACCTCTGGAAGCTGGAACAGCCCGCCCATGCAGCCGCCAATGGCTATTTTATGGGCTGCATTAACCGCGTGGGTGAAGAAAAACCCTGGAATCTGGGTCGTTTTTATGGCTCTTCGTATTTCGTGGATCCACGTGGCCAAATCTTCGCTCAGGCTTCGGAAGATAAAGACGAACTACTCATTGCCGAATTTGATCTGGATATGATCGATGAAGTTCGTAGCGTCTGGCAGTTCTTCCGCGACCGGCGCCCAGAAACGTATAAGGAATTGGTGGAATTGTAAAAGTAATAGGAGCGAGGAGTGAGGAGCGAGAATAGCTTGCGCAAGCCAAAGGGATTTTGCGTCAGCCATTCTCGCTCCTCACTCCTCGCTCCTCACTCCTTGACTATGGCTATCCTCAATAACCGATTAACGACTGAACAGTACGAACAAAACTTCAGCGACATCCACCCGCCCTTCGAAACACGCGAAGCGGCTTTGGTGGAAGCCAATCGCTGCCTGTTTTGTTACGATGCCCCTTGCACGAAAAGCTGCCCGACGAGTATCAATATTCCTAAATTCATCAAACAGATTACCACCGACAACCTAAAGGGGGCGGCCTATACCATTCTGGATGCCAACATCATGGGGGGCGGCTGCTCGAAAGTCTGCCCTGTCGAAAAACTGTGCGAAGGCGCCTGCGTGTATAATTTGCTCGATGAACCCCCCATTCCGATTGCCCGGCTCCAACGGTATTCGACCGAAAAAGCCATTGCGCAAAAGTGGCCCCTGTTTCAGCGAAAGCCCTCCGTCGGCAAAAAAGTGGCCGTAGTGGGCGCTGGTCCGGCAGGATTGAGTTGCGCCCACGTATTAAGCCGCGAAGGGGTCGATGTGACGATCTACGAGAAGGAAAGCAAAGGGGGCGGTTTGATGACCTACGGCATTGCGGCTTATAAAGTGACGCCCCAGTTTTGTGAAGACGAAGTGAATTTTATCACTTCACTCGGTGGCATTACCATCAAATATGATCAGGAACTGGGTCGAAACCTGACATTAGCCGAACTTCAGGCCGGTTATGACGCGGTTTATCTGGGTATTGGTGTTGGCGTTGCCCGCCATTTGGGTATTCCCGGCGAAGACCTCGAAGGTGTTGAGGATGCCATCCGGTTCATCTACGACATCCGGGAGAAAGGCTACCCGGCTGTTCCGGTGGGCGATAAGGTGGCGGTTATCGGGTTGGGTATGACGGCTATCGATGCCGCAACGCAGGCTAAACGGCTGGGTGCCAAAGAGGTAACCATCGTGTATCGCCGGACGCAGGCCGAAATGCCAAGTACTGAAGTCGAACTGAATCTGGCAAAGCTGGACGGCTGTAACCTGATCTGGCTGGCATCGCCTAAAGAAATCCTGGGCGAAAATGGGCGGGTTACCCAACTGATTTGTAACGTTATGGAACTGAGCGTCCCTGATACCAGTGGCCGTCGTACACCCGTGGAAACAGGTGAAACCATTACGCTGGATGTCGATATGGTGATCAAAGCCGCCGGACAAATTCCCTACGAAGAGCTGGTAACGAACAACCAGCTTACGAACTGGTACGGTAAACTGGCGATCAATGAACACTGCGAAACCAACATCCCCGGTGTTTTTGCCGGTGGCGACTGTGTCAACGGTGGTAAAGAAGTGGTCGATGCCGTACAGGCAGGTAAAGACGGAGCACGAGCGATACTAAAAAAAATGAGTGAAAGAGCGAATGAGTGAAAGAGCGAATCGCTGGCGCGACAAACTCCGGCATAAGCAACCTCCACTCTTTCACTCATTCGCTCTTTCACTCTTTAAACATGGCAGATTTAAGCACTAACTTCCTCGGTATCAAATCACCGAATCCGTACTGGCTGGCGAGTGCTCCACCGACGGATAAAAAATATAATGTACTGCGGGCTTTTGAGGCCGGTTGGGGCGGTGTTGTCTGGAAAACGCTGGGTTCGCAGGTCAAGAATGTGTCGTCACGCTACTCGGCTGTCGATTACAACGGCACTAAAGTAATGGGATTGAACAATATCGAACTGATTTCAGATAGGCCCCTTGACATAAACTTGCGCGAAATTGCCGAGTGCGTTCGGGAGTTTCCCGATCGGGCAATGGTTGTGTCACTTATGGCGGATAATACCCGTGAGAAATGGCACGAACTGATTGCACAGGTCGAAGATACGGGTGCCCATGGTCTTGAACTGAACTTCGGTTGTCCACATGGTATGACCGAACGGGGCATGGGCGCGGCCGTTGGACAGGACCCCGAAATCGCTAAAATGGTGGTGGAATGGGTGATGGAAAAGGCGACGATTCCGGTCATTACCAAGTTGACGCCCAACGTGCATTCGGTCGTGCCGACGGGCCGGGCCTCGGTCGAGGGTGGAACCAACGCGCTTTCCCTGATCAATACGATTCAGTCCGTGACGGGTGTGGATCTGAATACCCTGGTGCCGAATCCGTATGTAGCCGGGAAGTCGGTATACGGCGGGTATTGCGGACCGGCGGTGAAACCCATCGCCCTGAAAATGCTGACGACCATTGCCCAGGACCCGGTTACCTCGCGCGTACCGATCTCAGGGATTGGGGGTATTAGCACCTGGAAAGATGCCGCCGAGTTTATGTTGCTGGGGGCCACATCGGTGCAGGTTTGCACGGCTGTTATGAAGCATGGTTTTCGGATCATCGACGACCTGTGCGACGGGCTGAACAACTGGATGGATGAAAAAGGGTTTAAAACCGTTTACGACTTCATTGGTAAATCGGTTCCAACCATCACACACTGGGAAGATCTCGATATTAACTACCACATTGTTGCCAACATCAACCAGGACAAGTGTATTCACTGCGGTCTATGCTACATCGCCTGTGAAGACACGTCCCACCAAGCCATCAATCTGACGTATGGAAAGCCTTACAACACCTATTCGATCATTGAAAACGAGTGTGTTGGCTGTAATTTGTGTAAATTAGTTTGTCCAGTCGATGACTGTATTACGATGGTCGAACAACGTAAAGGCGACGAGTACCTTAACTGGAAAGAATTCCAACGGCGCGGCCTGCCGCTGAACGACCACTGACATAGATTGTCATTGGAGATGTAATCAGTGGTTATTGGTTGCCTACATAATCATCCTGTTCATCTTGTAAATCCTGTCGAAAAAGAATTTAAAATTGATTTCCTTCATATTAAATACGAAAGATGTTCGTACGACGCTGCCACCAGGCACGACGGTGCTCGACTTTGTGCGCTATCACCAACACCTGACGGGTACTAAAATTGGCTGTCGGGAAGGGGATTGCGGAGCCTGTACGGTGTTGGTGGGCGATGTATCGACCGGTAGCCTTCGTTATCGAACAGCTACGTCCTGCCTGATGCCACTGGGTAATGCGCATGGAAAACACATTGTAACGATAGAAGGGCTCAATACAGATGATCTGAATCTCATTCAACAGGCAATGGCCGACGAATCGGCTACTCAATGTGGGTTCTGTACGCCCGGCTTTGTCATGTCGCTGGCCGGGTATTGCCTCAGCCATAAGGCATCCACTACAGCCAACGCGATAGCCGCCGTTGATGGGAATATCTGCCGATGTACCGGCTATAAGTCGATAGAGCGAGCGGCCGGGCGTGTGGCTGAACTGGTGCGATCACGACAGGACAATGAATCTCCAGCGCAGTTTGTAGCCGATCGGGGGATTTTACCAACCTATTTCGTTGCGATCGAAGAGCGGTTACTGGCGATGAAGGTAAACCTGAATGGTGAGCTGAAACAGGATGATTCAGTTGCGCAACGTGTTGGTGGAGGAACGGATGTGTATGTGCAAAAACACGATGAGATCAAAGAGGCATCGATCCGGTTTTTAGCCGATAACGCCGAATTACAGGGAATCTGGCAGGATAGGAATCAGTGTTGGATCGGCCCCTCTACCACGGTGTCCGATTTGGTTGAATCACCTGTGATGCAGCACTACTTCCCTGATTTCAAGGCGTATACAAAACTGGTATCTTCGACACCGATTCGAAATATGGCAACCCTTGGTGGTAACTTCATCAATGCCTCACCGATTGGCGATTTTACGATCATTTTTCTGGCGCTGGATGCCGTCATTACCTTGAGTGACGGTGTACAGACTCGTGAGTTGCTCTTACGGGATCTGTATCTGGGGTATAAAACACTCGATAAACGTCTCGAGGAGTTTCTGGTCCGTATAGGGTTTACCCTGCCAGCTAATACCACCCGGTTCAATTTCGAAAAGGTGAGTAAGCGTACCCATCTGGATATTGCCAGCGTCAATTCGGCCATTCAACTAACCGTCGAAGGCAAGGTAATAACCTCGGTAACACTATCAGCGGGTGGTGTGGCACCCATTCCCAAACGGCTGACCAATACCGAAGCATTTTTAATTGGCCAGCCGATTAGTGAAGCGTTGATTCTTGAAGCCGCGAATGTAGCGCAAACGGATATTACACCCATCAGCGATGCCCGAGGAACAGAAGCCTATAAACGGCTACTGCTCAGTCAATTGATCAAAGCGCATTTTATCAAGTTGTTTCCAGAGTTGAAGGCAGAATCGTTATTGATTCAATAGAACACAGATTATTATGATCGTTATGATTGACACCGATCGTAATCATAACGATCATAATAATCTGTGTTCTATATAAATCAGGATAAGTCGATGAAAAATATAGATTCCAGAACGCATGTGCGGGGAGAATCGGTGTATCTGGACGATATTCCACTGATTCAGGGGACGTTGTTCGGGGCTGCCTTTGGCTCACCTGTGGCGCATGGCGTTATCCGACATCTGGACCTTTCGGTTGCTGAAGCCATGCCCGGTGTGGTTAAATTGTTTACCTATAAAGACGTAACCGGCGAAAACCAGATTGGGGGTATCGTTCCCGATGAACCTTTACTGGCCGAGCATCACGTGCATTATTGCGGGATGCCGATTGTGTTTGTCGTGGCCGAAAGCGATGATATGGCCCGGGCGGCCGTAAAAAAAATAACGGTAGCGATTGACCCCTTACCCATTATCACCGACCCTCGCGAAGCGCAGGCCAAAGGCGAGCTGATTGTCAGGCCCCGAACGCACAAGCTGGGCGATACCACAGCCGCCTGGGCACAGTGTACGCACATTTTCGAGGGACGAACCGAAACCAATGGTCAGGAGCATTTGTACATCGAAACCCAGGGCGCATATGCAATTCCGCAGGAGAACAACGGCATAAAACTCTATTCATCGACCCAGGGTCCAACGGCTGTACAACGGGCTGTTTCACGGTCGTCGGGTCTGGCCATGCACCAGGTCGATGTCGATGTCACGCGGCTGGGAGGTGGGTTTGGCGGTAAAGAAGATCAGGCTAACATGTGGGCGGCTCTGTGTACCCTGGCGGCTCATGTGCTCCGAAAACCCGTCAAATATTCGCTGCATCGGATGGAAGATATGGCCATGACCGGCAAACGACATCCGTATTCATCGGACTTTAAAATCGGTCTGGACGACGATTTGACGATTATAGCCTATGAGGCTACGTTTTATCAGAATGCCGGGGCGGCTGCCGACCTATCACCGGCAGTTCTCGAACGAACCTTGTTTCATTGTACCAACACCTATTTTATTCCGAACGTAACCGCTACAGCCTACAGTTGCCGAACCCATCTTCCCCCAAATACGGCCTTCCGGGGGTTTGGAGGACCGCAGGGCATGTTCGTCATCGAAGCCGCCATTGCCAAAGCTGCCGAGGCCTTAGGGGTCGAAGCATCGGTCATACAGGCTAAAAACCTGAATAAAACGGGCGATGAATTTGCCTATGGACAGAAAGCCGTAAGCGAAGCGCAGGCCTGTTGGAACAAAGCGATTGAGTTATATAGCCTGGACTCGATCCGTTCCAGAATCGATTCATTTAACAGTGTTAACCTATTGACTAAGAAGGCCTTCGCGTTGATGCCGATTTGCTTCGGAATCTCGTTTACGAACACCCGGATGAACCAGGCACGGGCGTTGGTACATGTGTATACTGACGGTAGCGTGGGCGTTAGTACGGGTGCTGTTGAGATGGGGCAGGGAGTGAATACAAAGATGCTACAGGTGGCTGCCCAAACGCTGTCTGTTCGACCCGAGCGGGTGAAATTGCAGACGACGAGTACCTACCGAATTGCTAATACATCGCCCTCAGCTGCCAGTGCAACCGCTGACCTGAACGGTAAAGCTGTACAAATAGCTTGTACTGATATTGTACAGCGGCTACAGGTGGTGGCTGCGGGTGTATTACAAACGATCCCTGAAGCGATTTCCCTGAAGGATGAATGCGTCTACGTAAACGGTGAGCGTACTGACTGGGACTGGAACCGACTGGTGATGGAAGCGTTTACCAAACGGGTCAGCCTGTCCGAACATGCACACTATGCCACCCCCGAGATTCATTACGACGCCAGCCAGGAAAAAGGACATCCGTTTGCCTATCATGTGTATGGCACCGCGATAATCGAAGTGACAGTCGATTGCCTGCGTGGAACCTATGAGATGGAATCAGTTAAAGTAGTCCACGATTTTGGTGTCAGCATGAACCCACTTATTGATCAAGGGCAGATTGAAGGGGGGATTGTACAGGGGCTTGGCTGGATGACTATGGAAGAAGTCCTGTATGATAAAGCCGGGCGGTTACGTTCCAATGCGTTATCGACCTATAAAGTGCCCGACATCTATTCGGTACCCAAAGAAATAGCCATTGAGCCGCTAAACACTGAGCAGGATAACCTGGCTATATTTCGGTCGAAAGCGGTCGGAGAGCCACCCTTAATGTACGGTATCGGTGCTTATTTTGCCCTTCGGAATGCCATCCGGGCATTTAATCCAAAAGCCGATATGCCATTCGATGCGCCCATGACGCCCGAAAAACTTCTGATGGCTTTATATCAAACAAGCACTACGCTGGGTTCGATGCCCTCTGTCCATGAACAAATCGAAGTCGTTAATCGTCTGGCAACGCATCCATAAGTGCATTCAGCAACGGGAGCCGGTTATGTTGCTCTACGTGCTGGAGAGTCATGGGAGTAGCCCCGGTCGACAGGGCTTTGCCATGGCGGTGACGGCATCGGGTACTATGGAAGGTTCGATTGGTGGAGGCATTATGGAGCATAAGTTTGTGGAACTCGCTAAAGAAAAGCTACAGACACAACCATCTGAGCTATCCATCCGAACCCAATACCACGATAAAAAAGCCGCTCAGAACCAGAGCGGTATGATCTGCTCCGGGGAACAAACGATTCTGCTATATCAACTTCAGTCCGACGATGAACCTGTTGTTCAGGCTATTGTTACCTGTCTTGATCAGCATGGCAACGGATTACTGAGCTTGTCCCCATCAGGCATTGCGTTTACGGATAGAGTAACTCCCGGATTCGATTTCAAATTTGTCCGTCAATCGGCTGACGAATGGGTGTTTCAGGAGCGGCTGGGGTACAAAAATGAGCTGTTTATTATCGGAGGGGGGCATTGTGCACTGGCGTTGTCCCGGTTGATGAGTCAGATGGACTTTTATATCCGACTGTACGATGACCGTCCAGATTTGCACACCGTTCAGCTAAATGATAGCGTTCATGAGAAAATCACCGTTAAAACGTATTATGATCTGACCAATCTGATTCCTCCGGGCAACAACCACTATGTAGTGATCATGACGTTTGGTTACCGTACCGATGATCTGGCGATCCGGGCGCTGCTGAACAGGTCGTTTCGCTATGTAGGGGTGTTGGGCAGCCAGACGAAGATCGATACGTTGTTTGCCACTTATCGGGATGAAGGCGTTTCCGACGAGGTACTCAGCCAAATTCACGCGCCGATTGGTATCCCGATGCATAGCCAGACTCCTGAAGAAATTGCGGTTAGTATTGCTGCCCAGATCATTCAGGTAAAAAATTCCTTTTCATCGACAGGATTTACAGAATTGACAGGATGAGCCGGAAATGTCTGTGCTTTTATCCTGTTCATCCTGTAAATCCTGTCGAAAAAAAAACCTTAATAGCTCTGATTCTGAACTAAATAACCGGGTAGGTTAGAAGCTCCATCAATCGCTGTCTGCGGAATCGGAAAAATCCGTTTAAACTTGTCGGTATTTGTTTTTTCTGTCCAGGTGCCTTCGTACTTGCCAAACCGGATCATATCAGTCCGGCGAACCATTTCCCAGTATAGTTCGAAACCGCGTTCCCGGTATAACAGATCCAGGTTCATGGATGTCAGAGCAGGTGGAGGAGCCGTTACGGTTCGGGCCGCCCGTACCGCGTTGACATCGGCTAAGGCACTGGCGGCATCGTTGCTCTTACGAAGTTTGGCCTCGGCCCGCATCAGGTAAATATCCGCCAGCCGAAGAATGATAATGTCAGCCTCGCCGAAATTACGCCCACTCACCGATTTCTTACTGAACTCGTATTTTTCAACCCGATAGCCAGTATTGTAATTACTGCCCGCCACCGTGAAGTCGATTTGTTCGGTGAAATCAACGGCCAGCGTCGGTTTGTTGCGGGTATCGTGATACAGTTTAGCTACCTTATATTTTCCATCCGGGCATTTCAGGAATACCCCATTCCGACGAATCAGACCATATTGCTGCCCACGAAGAATACCCCGGTTGATATTAAAATCCGCTTCGGCTACGCAGGAATCGGCCGGGTTGGCGTAAATCGATAAGTTTTGCTTATAAAACCGAGGGTCCACCGTTGGGTCTTTGGGTGCGTAAGCATTTACCCAGGTACGGTAGTAATCAGGGGTGATAGCGGGTCCATCGGTGCCGTTGGCATTCGGATAGGCGGGTATCGGAAACTGATCGCCCGACAACGAGAAATAGGCCATCCGGTTCGTGCCATTCAGATCGGCTCGCTGGTCAACGGCAAAAATCAGCTCCTTGTTGTCGTGATTATCGGAGTTGAAAATCGAAAAGTAATCTTTCGACAGTTGGTACTGGCCCGAATTGATGATCTTATCGCAGTATTCAACCACTTTGTCCATGTCTTCAGGCTTAAACGTAACCTGGGCGCCGTAAATATCCCGATACACCCCTGCATTCAGATACAGCCGGGCCAGCAGCCCCCAAACGGCCCCTTTTGTCAGACGACCGGGGCCAACTCCCGTTTCCAGATCAGGCTCTACGGCCAGGAACTCGCTTTTCAGGTAGTCGACTGCTTCCGTTCCGCGCAAAATGGTTGACGTAGCTCCCAGGTCATCCTTCACAAACACCAGTCCGAACAGATCCAGGGTCAGTAGTCCATAATACGCCCGCATCCCCCTGGCTTCGGCCAGATACGTCTTCGTAACCGGATCTTTTAACGTGGGCAGGGTATTGATGGCAGTTATGGACCGCGAAAGCGCCTGAAGAATGAGCGCCCAGGTATTCCGAAGGTTCGGGTCAGTGCTGGTATAGGTATGCTGGTGCATGGCCAGATAAATCCCATTATCGCCCCAGTCGGTCCCACCACGGTAGGGGAGGATCGCTTCATCCGTCGAAATCTCCTGAATAGCGAAGTAGTTGGTATGCAGGAATATATCTGGCAGACGGGCATAAACAGGAGCCAGGATGCCATCGGCTGCCTGCCGGTCGGTCAGTCCCGAAACCGATGCTTCGTCCAGCACTTTTTCGGCCAGATTGGTACAACCATTTATAAAGAGCACGCCAGCCAGGGCCAGCATGGATATGAGTTTCTTTTTCATTGGATAATCGGAATTAAAAAGTAAGGTTCAGGCCGAATACAAAGGTTCTGGCTTTGGGGTAGCTGAGGTAGTCGATGCCATACGACAGAATACCGTTGATGGTACGATCGGTGTTCACTTCGGGATCGTATCCGTCGTATTTCGTAATGACGAACAGGTTTTGCCCCGTTGCCGACAGCCGGATGCCCGAAATCCAGCGTTTCATGCCGATGAGTTTCGGATCGAGATTATACCCCAGCGTCAGGTTGTTCAACCGGAAGAACGAGCCGTTTTTTAGATAGCGGGTCGATACCGGGGCCGAGTTATTGATTGACTCATTGGGGTATTGAATGGCCTCGGCCGTGGTATTCAGCCCTTTCGACAACCGAAGTTTGTAGAAATTGGCGTTAGCGGTATTGTCATAGAGCTTATTGCCCGATACCCCGTTGAAATTGATAGCCAGATCGAACCCTTTATAAGCTATGTTGCTGTTTAGGTTAAACTGTTTCGTTGGGAGTGCGCTTCCGGCGGCAATCCGGTCTTTATCCGTAATGATGCCATCGCCATCCGCATCCTGAAATTTACTGATTCCCTTATCGTCCAGACCAATGAAGTTTTTCAGGAAAAATGTACCGATAGGTTGTCCATTGATATAGCCGTTGATGGTAGCTGAGGTGAGCCCGGAACCCGACGCTGATCCTGACGGAATAACGGTATAGGGCGAATTGTTCACGACATTGTCAATGAAGGTGATATTCCCGCCAATATCGAACCGAAAACCGTTCAGGCTGGCGTACCGATAGTTCAGGTCCAACTCAAGACCCTGGTTGGTAATGGTCATATCGGGTACATTGGTCCAGAACGTTCCGGCTGGTTGAACTGGGTCGGAAGGAATCACTTCCAGCAGGATGTTGTTGGAAACTTTCCGGAAATAATCGACCGATCCGGTCAAGGCTCCCTTAAACAGGCCAAAATCAATCCCCAAATCGGTTTGGTTCGATACTTCCCATTGAATGTCGGGGTTTGCCAGGCGGGTATACGAGGTACCAGCCGGATAAGCGCCTGTAGCCGCCAGCGGGTAGCTGGTGGAAGCCGACACCTGCGACGTAAACAGCGCCTGGGTAATCTTGGATGGGATTTCCTGATTCCCGGTACGACCCCAGCCTGCGCGTAATTTAAGATCACTGAACGGTCCCGATTTCAGGAAGGATTCTTCCGATAGCCGCCAGCCCAGTGAGAACGAGGGGAAGATACCGTATTTGTTGTTGGCCCCAAATTTCGATGAACCATCGGCCCGTACCGTTGCCGTTGCCAGGTACTTATCTTTATAGTGATAATTGGCCCGGCCAAAGAAGGATTGAAGCTCGTTTTCCAGCGCAAATCCTGTCGGTTTGTTGTTGGCCAGCGTCAGTTCCTGGCCTAAACCTGGATTATAAATCGGCTCAATAGGGGAGATGGGGAATTTATTAATACTCGATGAGCGCTCCTGCACGTAAATTTTCTGGTACGAATGCCCCAGCAGCGCTGTCAGGTTATGATCCTGCCGGGCCAGCGTATACGTAAAGTAGTTTTCGACCAGAATATTGCGATTGATTCGGTAAATGGTTTCCAAACGTCCATCCTGTTGCGGCACCAGACTCGGCAGCGATTGTATATCCCGCATCGAACTGGAATTATCGACACCCAGATTCAGCTTATAGACCAGATCTTTCGTGATTTTAAACGAGGGTGAAATATTCCCAACCACCCGGTTGATGGTTGTCATATCTTTTTCCAGGTTCAGCGTAATCAGTGGATTCGTCCCGCTCAGGTATTTATAGGGATCACCGTTGCTATCGTAGGCAGGTAGCGTTGGGTTGGCCGAAATCGC
>Ga0209933_1000990_pt1 | contig 34929 bp, 35 predicted proteins | sample ThiBiot_300_biof_FD_183944 | JGI IMG/M metagenome (GOLD analysis project Ga0209933, IMG submission 183944) | Wastewater bioreactor microbial communities from Cape Town, South Africa - Thiocy_cont_300_biof (SPAdes) | ecosystem: Engineered > Bioremediation > Thiocyanate > Unclassified | place...
AACCGTTTCCTAAAAATGTGATTGAGCGAGCTGCTGAGTTGGCTGCCTGGTACTCGAAACGCCGGACTGACAGCTTATGCCCGGTGACAGTAACTCCCAAAAAGTTTGTACGTAAACCCAAAGGCCTTGCCGAAGGACAAGTGATTATCGAAAAGGAAGACGTCGTATTAGTTGTCCCTCGGGGTGAGTAGTAGTGAGCATTTAATGCTTGGCATTACTCACTTACTTAGCCCGAATCGCAATAACGGGGTCCATACGTGCAGCCGAAAAAGCGGGGATAATTCCCGACAATATGCCAATGACACTCGATACGGCCAGTCCCAGCGTAATATTGCCAGGAGTGAGCTGAAGGTCAAGGCTTCCTAAATCCATAAATGATAGTAGGTATACCAGAAAAATACCTGCTATCCCACCTACTAAACTAAGAAGAACTGCTTCGAACAGAAATTGGCATAGAATAAAGTAATTCTTGGCTCCCAGCGATTTCTGAATACCGATTATGTTCGTTCGCTCTTTCACACTGACAAACATGATATTGGCAATTCCGAATCCGCCAATCAGGATGGAAAACCCGCCGATTATCCAACCGGCTATGGTTAGAACGGAGAAAATACCACTGATGGCCTGGGCGGCTGCTTCGGGCCGATTAATCGCAAAATTATCTTCCTGTAATGGGCGCAGACCGCGTCGGGTACGAAGTAAGCCTCGGATTTCGCTTTCCAGTTCTACCAATCCTTCGTCGGTGTCGTAACCTTTGATAGCAATATCAATGTCGGGTTGAACGGAATGGAACATCTTGGCAAAAGCACCGTAAGGAATCAGGCATTTAATATCGGGATTGCCACCCACGTTCAGGATGCTCTCTCCTTTCTTTCGCTGTACCCCAATGACGGTGAAATTATGGCCACTGAGTTTGAAGGTCTTGCCAACGGGATCTTGGCCAGGAAAGAGATTTTCGGCAACATCGGCTCCGATGATGGCTACGTTACGGGCAACGTCGATCTCCTGCTGGGTGAAGTAGCGGCCTTGCTCGATGGGTACCTCCGAAATCTTGTTGTAATCCAGCGTGGTTCCCTGAATAAGCGATGCCATGCTGTTATTGTCGTGCTTTATGGTTACTCGCCCTTTAAAATCCATAGCCACGATGGCTTCGGCACTTTCGAGTCGATCACTCAGAAAACGGTATTCAGAATAAGTAGGTACAGGTCGCTGGAAGTATTTCCACCATTGAAATTCCCCGCCGAAAATCCAGGGCCATTTCTGCACATACACGACTTTGTCGCCAATAAAGGATAGGCTATCCTTTATGTTTCGTTCGAGCGAATCAACCAGGGTAAACACGGCAATGATGGCGAAAATCCCGACCGTTACGCCCAGTAAGGAGAGCGTGGTACGAAGCAGGTTTGAGCGCAGGGCCTGCCAGGAGAACCGGAAGCTTTCAAATATCTGACGAAGGAATCTCACCCAGGTAAAGCGTATAAGTGTGAACGAACAGAAGAGCGTGTTCAGTAATAGACTATTTCATTTGGTGAATGTACTCGCCCTGTCGGCGTTCACCAACTTTTTTCGGATAAGGGTCGGGTTATGAAGGATAAGTGGTCGATTTGGTGATCTGCCGCCGTCGGTTATTTTTGTAGTTTGCCAACCGATTACGATTTAACCTGAAACATACCTATGAACCAACGTATTATCCGATATGCTCTGTGGCTGCTTGTTGCCGGTGGCTTGCCAGCTTGTAAGACGCAGTCTCCGTCGACCACTGCGAGCACCAAAGTCAGCCAAAGTCAGGGCGTTTATCAGTACCGTGATGAAGACCCATCCGTAAAGCCATTCTTCTCCGATCGAGTGGGGATTATTGGGCGTAACGGAATGGTCGCGTCGGCACACCCCGAAGCATCGCAGGTGGGGCTAAACATCCTGAAAGTAGGCGGTAATGCGGTCGATGCAGCTGTGGCTGTGCAGTTTGCACTGGCTGTAGTGTATCCCGGTGCGGGTAATATCGGTGGAGGGGGCTTTATGGTGTATCGCGACCAGACGGGCAAAGCCTACACACTCGATTATCGGGAAAAAGCCCCCGGCCGAGCTACACAGAATATGTACCTCGACTCCCTGGGGAATGTAATTCCCGGACTGAGTATCAGCGGACATCTGGCCAGTGGCGTTCCCGGATCGGTCGATGGCATGGTCGAAGCCCATAAGCGATTTGGCAAACTAACCTGGGCGCAGGTGCTGCAACCCGCTATTGATCTGGCCGCTAAAGGATTTGCTCTAACAGAGCGGGACGCTCTCGGCCTGAACCGCATCAAAACCGATCTGCTCAAGATTAATCCGGGTAAAAATTACTTTTTGAAAAGTGTTGTTCCTGCCGATACCATAAGCTGGCATAAGGGCGATCTGCTGGTGCAGACGGATCTGGCGAAAACCTTACAACGGATTCAGGCTCAGGGCCGGGCTGGTTTTTATGAAGGTGAAACGGCTAGGCTACTGGCCGAAGAAATGGCGCGGGGAAAGGGATTTATTACCGAAGAAGATCTTAAAAACTATCATGCCACCTGGCGGGAGCCTATTCAGGCAAAGTATAAGGAATACAATGTGATTACGATGCCACCAACGTCGAGTGGGGGAGTAGCTCTGTTGCAGATGATGCGGTTTACTGAGCCTTACCCCTTGCGTAAATGGGGCTGGAACCGGGATAGTACGGTACAGGTGATGATCGAAGCTGAACGACGGGTGTATGCCGACCGTGCTAAATTTCTGGGTGATCCCGACTTTGTGAAAGTGCCCGTCAGTCAACTGATTAGCCCGGACTATCTGCGTAATCGGTGGACAGATTTTTCGTGGGCCAAAGCGACTGATAGCCGAAATGTAAAAGGCGGAACCATTCCTGGTTACGAAAGTCTCGAAACCACGCACTTCTCTATTGTCGATAAAGAGGGGAATGCAGTCAGTATTACCACAACGCTCAATGGGGGGTATGGGAGCCGTGTGGTAATTGGTGGAGCGGGCTTTTTTATGAACAACGAGATGGACGATTTCAGCGTGAAGCCGGGGGTGCCAAATATGTTTGGTCTGATCGGTAATCAGGCAAATGCCATTGCGCCCGGTAAGCGGATGCTCTCGTCCATGACGCCAACCATTCTGGAAAAAGATGGCAAGCTCTTCATGGTTGTTGGCACGCCCGGTGGTTCAACGATCATTACATCGGTTTATCAAACGATTTTAAATGTAATTGAGCATGGCATGACTATGCAGCAGGCCGTTAATGCACTTAAATTTCACCACCAGTGGCTGCCTGATAAAACGACGTTCGAAAATGGGGCTTTCTCCGAAGCCACAGTTCAGGCACTCCAAAGCCGGGGGTATATTCTGGAAAAACTTACCAATACGCTCGGACGAATGGACTGTGTGCTCGTCCGACCCGACGGGGCCTACGAAGGCGCATCCGATCCTAGAGCTGATAATACAGCGCGTGGCTATTGAACTCCCAATGTGGTTAACTGGTCTTTTACTAGGCTGGAAAACGGAAGAGAGCGTCAATAACATTAAACTAAGGCCAATAAAATTAAGACGTTGTACACGTAAATGACTAGATCGTTTATTGCTAAATGGTTTCCTGTAATACAGGGAGCGATTATTTTAATCAATGGCTATTTCTTCCTCAAATATCCTTTGGTATCCTTACCAGGAGTTTTGTTATCTCTGCTTTTCGCTTTGCTATCTGTTATTTACTACAGTCATAATGGTATTGTAATTTATAGCCTGCGATGTGTAAAGAGCTATACATATCAAGAGTTTGTTTCAATACGGCCATATGCTGATGGTGTTAATTTATACAAGATTATATTCACGGACGGCATGGAATATTTAATTGGTAACGGGGGTAAGTACCTCTTTTCAATTGATTCTGTTCAAACAGCAATGAATATGGAGAGGAAGTTACGCGTATTTTTTGAGACAATGGATAGTAAAATAAATTAGCGCTAGGCCGGCTCAAGAAACTGATTGGGTGATGTTTTACGACTTCGTGCTTCGTTCGGTTTTGAGAAACCTCACTATGTCAGATGTGAGTATCTGACACCACTGCGGAGCGGACAATATAGTAACCTGTATCAGTTGTTCATAAACCGCGAGGACGCAACAGGCGCAGAAGTAAACTACTCTTTGCGTCTATTGTGTCCTCGCGGTTTGTATAAAAATATTGTTGAGAAGGAGGGCGGTTAAACAACGGCCTGCTCAGCTTCCAGATAGGTTAGTACGCCCTGCATCGTAGCCAGTTTGTGGTGGTCCTCATCGGGAATGCGGATACCGAATTCCTGCTCTAGTTGCATAATCAGGTCAACGCTATCGAGACTATCTAAACCAAGATCACGCGAGAAATGGGTCTGCTCTGTAACCGATGATTCAGAGACGCCAAATTGCTTCAGGATATCAATCACTCGTTCTTTCATAACATGGCTCTTTGTTTAGTTCAACCTACTATACGCTTATAAAATCCTTTTTTGGGCAGTTTAGTATGTGGATTTATGAAATTTTAATGAAGCCAACAGTATCAAAGCAGGCTCTCGCCCAGGAGTCGTTTTAATTCCAACTGATTGAGCAGTAATTGATACTGGAAATTCAGACGGCCTAATTCAGCTTCTTCTACACCCGTTTCGGCGCTTTGTAGCTCCACATTGGTGATGACCCCATTTCGTAAACGAGCGTTGGCAATCTCAAGCGCTTTTTTCGACTGGATGACCTGCGTTTCCAGATTGGCTAGCCGCGTCAGGTTGCTTCGGATGTCGGCATTGAGCTGGGCAATACTCTGGCGTACCTGTGCATTTGCGCTTTCCAGAGCATATCGGCTCGCATTCAGGTTCAATTGGGCTGCCTGGTTCTGTAACTTATAACGGTTTCCTGAGTAAATTGGTACAGCTAGTGATACGCCAGCCGCAATATTGAACCGAGGGGTATTGATTTCGGGTAGATAGCCGTTTCGGTAACCCGCTGATCCCGAAAAACTAAGATTCGGCCGACCCGATAAGTTGTTGGCCAGGATATCGGTTTCGGCCTGGCGAATTCGATCCTGTGCTAGTTGCACCTCTTTATTGCCTGCCAGTGCCGATTGGGCATCATTGGCCAGCGTGTAAGGTTGCGTAGTTACATTACTGCCTGCTGTTTCCAGATTGAACTGATTCACAGCCTGACTAATATCGGGATTCGGATTGCCGGTCAGATAAGTTAACAGAGCGAGTTGCCGCTCCAACTGGTTCTGAATCTCAATTTTACGGTTTTGAGCCGTTTTTACCCGAACCTGTTGCGTTAGTACATCATATTGAAGCGCATCGCCATTTTGCAGGCGGGTAACCAGTAGTTGTACATTCGCGCCCGCCGTGCGGATCACCGAATCCTGAACACTCAGGCTCCGTTGCAAAAACCCTATGCCATAATAGGCAGCGGCAACCTGATAGGCCAGCGATTGCTGGGTGATCTCCAGGTTTCGGCGGAGTACTTGCACATTATCAGCAGCTTGTTGTACCGAGGCTTTGGTTCGGCCCCAGTCATAAATGGTTTGGCCAACGCCAACATAGGCATTTACGTTGTGATTCGGCTGAAACTGAATGGTTCGGTTTACACCATCGACCGGCAACGTGGCCTGTGCCACGGGCGTAAGGTATTGATAACTCGCATTACCGGATATGTTTGGTTTCAGGGCCGATCGGGCGATATCGGTCCGTAAATCACCCGCCTGAATTTGCTGCTGTTGCTGTTTCAGCACCGGGTAATACGTATTAGCCTGCTGGATCAGGGCGCGCAAATCGTCAGGAACTGGCTGATTCTGTGCCTGAGCCACGCCGATCGCCAGCAACGAAGTCACTATTAGAAGTTTGGTGTTCATGCTTTGAGAGGTTTACAGTTTACGGTTTACGATAGGCTAACGAATGCATTTTTTTGCACAGCAACCTACCGAAAATCGTAAACCTGAAAATTAGTGTGCTGACTCGGCTACCGCTTTGGCGGCTGCAGCGTCCATTTTTTTCTTTTGTAGTAAAAACAGAAGTGGGAACGAAACCACGAAGAATAGCCCCGCGAGCCGGAAGGTATCAAGGTACGAAATCATCAGTGCCTGTTTGGTAATAATCAGGTCAAGATTTTTATACGCACCTGTCACGGCATCCATTGCATTGATCCCTTTGGCAACCAGGGCTTGTGTCATGACATTTACGCGTTCGGTGGTCAACATCTCGCCCGGTTGCAGATTCGACACCAGATCCCCGCGATGAACAGCTGTGCGTTGCGTAACATAGGTGTTGGTAATGGCTACTCCGAACGCACCACCTATTTGCCGCATCATGTTCACAATAGCGATACCGGTAGGCATCTGGCGGGGTTCCAGCGACGAAACCGACTGGTTGATGAGCGGCACGTTTACCAATGCCAGGCCAATACCCCGAATGATCAAAGCCGTGATGAAATCGCCATTAGACGCATTCATATTGTAGGTCGACATCAGGAAACAGAAAGAGGCAAAGGCGACATAACCCAGCGTGACAATGAGCCTGGGCGAGACCCCTTTAGCCAGCATTCGACCCGTAATGGCAAACATCGGAAGTGTTACCAGGCCGCCCGGAATCAGCAATTTACCCGTTTGAGTTGCCGTTAAGCCAACAATACGCTGGGCAAATAGCGGGTAGAGCAGGACAGATGTAAATAGCCCATACCCAACGACGACGACCAGAATCGACCCGATAAATAGGTTTCGATTTTTCATCACACGCAGATCCACGACAGGCTCTTTGGTGCCTCGCAGCTCCCACCAGATAAAGGCTGGAATAGCAAAGACTGATAGGGCTGTTAGCCAGCGGATTACGCTATCATCGAACCAGTCATCGGCTTCACCGCGCTCCAGTACATATTGCAATGCACCAATGCCCACGGCCAGCAGCAAAATGCCGATCTGATCAATTGGAATTGATTTTCGATCGATGTTGATTTCGTCTTCTTTTTTCTCGATAAAGGTCAGGCTAAGTAGAACGGCAATAATCCCGATCGGAACGTTGATGTAAAACATCCAGCTCCAGTGGTAATTATCGATAATGTAGCCTCCCAGCGTTGGCCCGAGCGTTGGCCCCAATACGATTCCCATGCCAAACAGCGCTGAGGCTACTGCACGTTGCGAAGGTGGAAAAGCATCGTACATAAGCCCTTGTGAGGTCGAAAGTAAAGCCCCGCCCCCGATCCCCTGTAGGAACCGGAAGAAAACCAGGGTCCATAGATCACTGGCGAAACCGCACCCATAAGAAGCCAGGGTGAATAAAATAATGGAAGCGATGTAGTAGTTTTTGCGCCCAAAATACCGTTGCAAAAAGCTCGTCATGGGAATTACGATGACGTTGGCAATGGCATATGACGTTACAACCCAGGCCACATCTTCGATCGTTGCGCCCAGATTGCCCGCAATGTCATTGAGGCCGACATTGACAATCGACGTATCGATCAGTTCCATGATCGCTGCAGATACGGCCGTGATAACGACGATCCAGCGACCAAAGCCACTTTGTTGTGCCATAAATTTTTTAAGTATTAGGAGCGAGAAATGAGGAGTGAGAATGCTGATGCGAACGGGCTAAACAGAGTATTCTCACTCCTCGCTTCTCGTTCCTCACGCCTAATACTGATTAATTAGCTACCCGAACTTCAGCGTCTACACTTAAGCCGGCACGCAGTTGATTTTTGTACGTTTCGGGGTTGAGGATTTCGATCTTCACCGGCACACGCTGGGTGATTTTGACGAAGTTACCCGATGCGTTATCGGCAGGAAGCAGGGCAAAGCGGGCACCAGTCGCGTCAGACAGCGATGCAACACGGCCTTTTATATCCAGTTCAGGATACGCGTCCAGTTTGATATCGACCTGCTGACCGACCTGCATCTTCTCCAATTGTGTTTCTTTGAAGTTAGCCACGACCCAGAAGGTGGAGTCGGCTACGATTGTAAACAGGTTTTGCCCCGGTTGGACGTACTGACCTACAACCACATTTTTCCGGCCGATTTTTCCGGCAATTGGGGCTGCAATGTGTGCATAGCCTACTTTCAGCTTGGCATTGTCGATAGCGGCCTGCTTTACTTTCAGCACGGCCTGTATCTTCTGAATGTTCGCCTGGGCTTTAGCGATACCTGCCTGAGCGACTGACTGCGACGTTTGGGCGAGGGTAATCTGCTCGACGTTTGCATCGTACTGCCGACGTTGTACTTCGGCATTGTTTTGAGAATCTTCTAACTGCTTGCGCGTCAGCGACTGTTCTTTGTAAAGGTTTTGATCACGTTGTAAATCTTGTTGAGCTTTGTCCCGACGAGCCGCCTGTACCTGTGCGTTCGACTGCGCTACGCGGGCATTTTGGGCTACATTACGGGCGTTCGCCTGTGCGTTTTGCAGGTCGGCGCGGGCATTTTCGAGGTCTGCGAGTGACTGCTGATAATCGGCCTCAGCCTGAGCCAGTGCTACGTCATATTCCTGAGGATCGATGGTTATTAATTGTTGACCCTGTTTAACGGTAGCATAATCATCAACGTTGACAGCGGTGACATATCCAGCTACGCGAGCCAGTACGGGGGCTGAGTTGCCTTCAACCTGTGCATTGTCTGTTGTTTCATACTGTTGGCCATGCCGATACGCCTGATAACCAAAATACCCTCCTACCAATAACACCACACCAATAATGATGCGGGGTAGAAAAGTACGAAGGCCGCTTTTTTCTTCCATTGTTGTTTGTTCCTGAGTTAGAGTTGCCATATGTACTGCGTTCAATAAAGTGATAGGCAATCGATTTGGGTACGTAGTGGATGTCGAACCATTCACTTAGTCAACTTGTTTGACTATCGAGGCAAAAGTAAACTAGGTTGACTATAAAGTCAAGCAGGTTGACTATATTTGTACAATATTTTGTAAAGAATTGTTTCTGATTTTCCTATTTTGCTTTCATGATAGTGGAAACGCATAAGAATTCCTTTGATTTTAACCAATTTCGGCTAATTCGGGAGCGGTCGGTAGGACGGTTGTTCTGGCGACTAAAACGATTTACGTCTAGTTACATAGAACCCCGCCTGCACGCGCTTGGTTACACGGATTTCAAAATGAGCTACCTCATGTTCCTCTCGAATATCGAAGAACAGGGGACTACAAATAATGAATTAGCCAAGCGAGCCTGCGTAACGAAGCAAATGATGAGTAAAATCGTCGGTCTGCTGGAAGAAGAGGGGTACATTTATACGCAGAAGAACCCAAGCGATTCCAGGTCCAGCATTATTTTCCTGAACGCACGCGGCAAAGAGTTGTTCGTGGCGCTGGAAGGCTGTATGCAGGAAGCCCGCACTAAATTTGATTCGATTGTTGGCCACGACCGCATGGAGCAGGTAATCGAAACTATGTATACGCTGGTTACTGAATTGGAAAAAACAGACCAGTGACGTAGGATGTATGATATAATTGCCTCTGATGAACTACATCATACACCTTACATCCTATATCATACATCCTACGTTCTTACTCAGGAATCTTTTCCGTTTTTTTTTCATTGCGGGCATTCAGATACCCTTTTACAACGGTAAACGTGGTGATGGCCAGGAAGAAAATGATGATGTACTGCACATAATCTACGATCCAGGGAAAGCGTTCGCCAAAATAAAAACCGCCACCTACTAGCGTCAGTACCCAAATAGCTCCACCAATAATATTATAAAGCATAAAATACTGAACGGGCATATGGATAAGCCCAGCCAGAAGAGGAGCAAACGTACGAACTACCGGCAGAAAGCGTGAGATGATTAAGGCGCTGTTGCCATACCGCATGAACGCATCTCGTGTGTTATCAATGTATTTCTGCTTGAAAAATAGGGAGTCTGGTCGATTCTTGATTCTGGCGCCAAAATAATAGCCTGTCAGATAGCCCGTCGCTGATCCCAGCACTGCTGCGCCAAAAATGCAGGTAAGCAATAACCAGAGGGGAACATTCAGTAGCTTGGTACCGGCAAACACACCCGATAAAAACAGCAGATAGTCGCCGGGGAGGAAGAAGCCGAAAAAGATACCATTCTCAACGAAAATGATAAGCGTGATCAATACCAGTCCGCCCGTACGAATAACTTCCTCGGAATTAAGTAGGTAGCGAAAAAACTCAAGAATCTGATCCATGTCTAAAGAGTGAAAGAGTGAAAGAGTGAAAGAGTAGTGGGTTAGCTTTTCACCCTTTTCGCTCTTTCACTCTTTCGCTCTTTACATATATTCTGCCAGTTCGAGCCATCGATCCGATTTCTCGGCGATGCTTCGATCGAGCTGTTCAATTTCAAGAGCCCAGGCCATGAGTTGTTCATGGTGACCACCCGCGTTCAGAAGACCCACTACCTCGTCTTTTCGTTGCTCCAGCGATTCGATTTCTTTTTCAAGAGTTTCGTATTCGCGCATCTCTTTGAACGACAGTTTTTTCTTAACAGTACTGGGCTGAACCGTTGCGGAAGAAACTACAGCCGAGGGAGATTGGTTCTTTGAACTACTCGAAGTAGGTTTATCATTTTGTAAAGTTGATTTTTTGGGCTGGCTATCCCGCCATTCGCGGTAGTCGGTATAGTTGCCCGGAAAGTCACGGACTTTCCCTTCGCCTTCCAGCACAAATACATGCTCCACGAGTCGATCCATGAAATAGCGGTCGTGGGTTACGATGAGTACACAGCCCGAAAAGCTCTGTAAGAAATCTTCCAGAACGTTCAGGGTTGTGATATCGAGGTCGTTGGTTGGCTCGTCCAGAATCAGAAAGTTGGGGTTCTGCACCAGTACCAGCAACAGTTGCAGCCGTCGTTTTTCACCACCACTTAATTTGGAGACGTAATCGTATTGTTTATGACGATCAAACAAGAATCGACTTAGCAACTGAGAGGCTGTAACGGTATCGCCATTTTCCAATTTCATGACCTCTGCTACTTCCTGTACTACGTCGATGACCCGCTGGTTTTCGGGCATGTCTAGCTCCGACTGAGTATAATAGCCGAATTTGACCGTACCTCCCGTTGTAATCTTGCCCGAATCAGGACGAAGTTGATTAGTAAGCAGGTTGAGCAGTGTGGTTTTACCCATGCCGTTTTTGCCAATCAGCCCTGCCCGGTCGAACCGTTTGAATGTGTAATTAAAGTGATCGAGCAATACCTTATCGCCGAAGCGCTTGCTTAGGTTTTCGACCTCCAGAATTTTGCTGCCTAGTCGGGTCGTGCGCAGATTCAGATCGAGTTCACCATCGTTGCGCCGTCCGCTTGTTTTTTCTTTTAATTCTTCAAAGGCATCAATTCGATACTGAGCTTTAGTGCCCCGCGCTTTGGGTTGACGACGCATCCATTCCAGCTCACGACGAAAGGTATTCCGGTCTTTAGACAGTTCGGAAGCCGCTGCCGTTTCACGCTCGTCTTTCTTCTCCAGGAAATAAGCGTAGTTGCCCTTGTAGGTATAGAGCTGGCCGTTGTCCAACTCCGCAATCTGATTGCAGACCCGATCCAGAAAATACCGATCGTGCGACACCATCAGGAGCGTACCATTATTAATATTCAGGAAGTTCTCTAAGTATTCAATGGCTTCCAGGTCGAGGTGGTTGGTGGGCTCGTCCAGAATCAACAGGTCGGGACTCTGGATCAGTACACGGGCGAGGGCTACCCGTTTTCGTTGCCCACCCGATAGCGAACTAACAGGCTGTTCCACATCATGAATACCTAACTCACCCAGAATTTGCCGGATTTGGGCTTCGTAGTCCCAAGCTTCGAGTTTTTCCATATCGACCATTGCCCGTTCCAGTGCTGCATGATCGTCATGGGCAAGGGCAAGTTCATAGGCACGAACGGCGTCGAGCTGGGCACTTTCACCAGCTAATACCACCTCCATAACGGTGAGGGCATTATTCAGATCGGGTTGCTGATCGAGGTAGCCGATGGTAATATCTTTCCGATGGCTCACAATGCCGGAGTCGGGCGGAACGGCTCCGGCCAGAATGGAGAGTAACGTCGTTTTGCCAGAGCCATTAGCGCCTACAATCGCAACTTTATCGCCCCGATTGATACCAAACGTCAGGTTTTTAAACAGAATACGGTCGCCGTACGACTTCGTTAAATTTTCGGCTGAGAGATAATTCATAACAGATAATTAGGTGCCTGTTGCAGAAAGCGTTAATTGTCTGGGAAAAGTATTTTCTGAAACTGGGCACGCGTTCGCACAGGAATGCGGGGGAACGGAATTGTTTCCAGGATTTTATAATGACTATCTTCTGTAATGAGAAAGTCTGCTCCACAGGCTACAGCACAATCTACAAACTTGTTGTCGTCAGGATCTTCTGTAATTAATGACCAGAAATAATAGGGTGAAACTTTCAGGACATTAGGGCGATTGGCTAATGTTTCCAAAACGTTTTTTGCCAGTGTTGGTGAATTATAAAATGTACCAATGATTTCCTCATACTCTTCTAAAATATCAGTTGTTACGGCCATTTCGACGATTCCCGCCAATATGGCGTCAAATAACCAGCGGCTTTTCGCTATTTTCGGAATACTGACCAGTAAGCAGTTGGTATCGATAACTATCCTCATCGTTTAACATGATAAGGCGTTCGGCGATGTACGGTTGCTTCTTTTTCTAATTGGTCGGCTGTTATACCTTGTTCCGCCACAATATGATCCATTTCATCGTCAACTAATTTGGCAAAGTAATTCGATAGCAATAACCGAATTTCAGTTTCCTGTTGGGGCGATAATTCCCGGTCAAACAAATGCAGCATGTACTGTTGCATCGAATTAAGTCGGGTTGGCTGATTGTGCTCCATAAGGCATAGGTTATAATGATTGACTTCGCAAAGGTACAAGAAAGAAAATCGTTCGTACTTTTACCGGTCAATGATGGTTTCTTTCTACATAACCAAAAATGCTTCCTAAACATCTCCTGTCCATTCTGGCATTAACAGTTGGGGTAAACAGTCTGACGAGTGCCCAAACCACTACTGAGTTTAAATCATACACCCAAATCGTTCCTGGAAGTGACCAAACGTATGCGATGGTGGCAATTCCGGGTGGTAAGTTTCTGATGGGTAGCCCCGCTTCCGAAAAAGGCCATAAACCCGACGAAGGTCCACAGCATAGTGTAACCATTGAGCCGTTTTACATGGGTAAATTCGAGGTGACCTGGGACCTTTATGACCTGTTTGCCTTTACCAATATGGAAAAGGAAATGGCTGCCAAATACCCTCAGACCGATGCCAATCTGACGAAGACTGATGCAACAACACGGCCTAGCCCGCCCTATGTCGATATGTCGTTTGGTATGGGAAGAGCAGGCTATCCGGCTATCAACATGACTCAGTATGCGGCCATAAAATTCTGTGCCTGGCTGTATGCCAAAACGGGTATATTTTATCGCCTGCCGACCGAAGCGGAATGGGAATATGCCTGCCGAGCGAATACAACAACGCCCTATTCGTTTGGCGCGGATGTGAAAAAATTAGGCGAGTACGCTGTATTTAATGGCAATAGTGGGGGAGGGTATAAGAAAGTCGGGACGAAAAAACCAAATCCATTCGGGCTATACGATATGCACGGTAATGTAATGGAGTGGACGAAAGACCAGTACATCGAGGATTATTATAAACAGGTTGCCAGTGGTAAAGTTAAGGAACCATACGCACCAACGACTACATTATACCCGAACGCTGTACGGGGCGGCTCCTGGGACGATGAACCGGACGTGTTACGATCAGCTGCCCGAACGCCTTCGGCCCCAGCCTGGAAAATCCTCGATCCACAAAGCCCTAAATCGGACTGGTGGCTCACGTCGGCTTCCTTCGTGGGTTTCCGGATTGTACGGCCAGCTAAAATGCCTAGTGAGGATGAAATTAAGGCCTATTACGATATTAAAGTGATCAAGGACTACTGAGAATGTATGATATAGGGTGTATTGACGTAATCGCCTTATATCATGCATCTTATATCATACAGCCTACATGATACTGCTACTTCTCGGGGCCAATTTGGGTGACCGGATAAAAACTTTACATCGGGCTAGTGAGCTACTTGCCGACCGGGTAGGGGATGTAGCCAAAAGGTCAGCTATTTATGAAACGGCTCCCTGGGGCGTAACGGATCAGCCGACTTACCTGAATCAGGTTTTAGGGGTGGAAACAACCTTACCGCCTGACGAACTTCTGCGGCAAACGCAGGCTATTGAGCAGGCCTTGGGTCGGGTTCGGTTGGAGCGATGGGGTGCCCGCTTAATCGACATTGATATGTTGTATTATGATCAGCTCATTATACAAACTCCACAACTGACCATTCCCCACCCGTATTTACATCAACGTCGGTTTACGCTCGTACCACTTGCCGAAATTGCCCCCAACTTTCTCCATCCGATTTTGCAGAAAAAAACGCTCGAATTACTGACGGAGTGCACAGATACTAGTGAGGTTAAAATTTTTAATTCTTAAATAATAGAGCCGCTCCAATGAAAACATAGTACCTTTGCTGCCAGTTTGTTATCATTTTATTAAAACTACAACAAATTTATGTCTGCCACGCTTGACACCGTGAGTTTATTAGCCGACCGCATCAACGCGCTGGAAGAATCGTCCACGCTGGCGATGACCAAGAAAGCTCGTGAATTGGCTGCTCAGGGCCACAAAGTAATTAGCCTGAGCGTAGGAGAACCGGATTTTAAAACCCCACAACACATTTGCGAAGCCGCTAAGAAAGCCATTGACGACGGCTTCCACGGGTATTCGCCAGTTGCGGGCTATCCTGACCTTCGTAAAGCCATTGCTGATAAATTCAAGCGCGACAATAATATAGACTGGAAGCCTGAAAATATCGTTGTGTCGACGGGTGCCAAACACTCGCTGGCCAATGTGATCCAGGTGCTGATCAATCCCGGCGACGAGGTAATTATTTTTTCGCCGTACTGGGTTAGTTACTCCGAAATGGTGAAGCTGGCCGAAGGTAAGGCGGTTGTCGTTGACGGATCATTTGAGAACAACTTTAAAGTGACCCCCGAGCAGTTTGAGGCCGCCATTACGGATCGGACTAAAATTGTGATGTACGCGTCGCCCAATAACCCAACTGGCTCTATTTACTCCGAGGCCGAGTTGCGGGCCATTGGCGAGGTAGTGGCCCGTCATGAAAATGTTTATGTACTGGCCGACGAAATTTACGAATACATCAACTTCACTCCCGAAGGCCATTTCAGCATCGGATCAATCCCGGAGATTGCTGATCGGGTTATTACCGTAAATGGTGTTGCTAAAGGTTTTGCCATGACGGGTTGGCGTATTGGGTACATCGGTGCTGCCAAGTGGATTGCCGATGGCGTTGAGAAATTGCAGGGGCAGGTTACGTCGGGTACGAACTCTATTGCTCAGAAAGCCACGGTCGCTGCTCTGACGGGCCCACTAGAGCCCTCCATGGAGATGACCAAAGCATATCACCGACGTCGTGATCTGGTGGTTAAGCTGTTGAAAGAGGTACCTCACTTCCGTACGAATGTTCCCGAAGGAGCGTTCTATGCATTCCCGGATATTAGCTACTACTATGGTAAATCGGATGGAACAACCACGATTGATAATTCCGATGATTTTGCCTTATGGTTACTGAATAAAGCCTTTGTTGCTACTGTGGCGGGATCGGGTTTTGGGGCTCCTAATTGTCTACGTATCTCGACGGCTGCATCCGATGAGTCGTTGGTCGAAGCAATCCAGCGTATCAAAGAAGCGGTTTCTACCTTGAATTAAGCAAATCTGGCGAAAAACCATCCCTACAGGGGCCAGCTTGACTAGTAATTGACCTGATTACTAGTCAAGCTGGTCCCTGTAATTGTATACAGGGAGGCTATATAAATAATCCACTGAATTTATATGAATTATAGGATAATGGCGTGATGATGTATAGTTTCTAAAATAATTTAAGAATAATTAACCAACGACAATGAATGTTCGCTGTAGATTAATTAAATTAGGAAAGGATATAATATTGGCATTAAAATTGACAAAGGGTAAGAGTAGGTTAGGCAATTGACAGCACATTAACTATAAGAAACCGTAATCCCCTTTACGTGATAGAAAACTTTTTCATATTGATCTTGTTTTTGTATTAAGTCAAGTTTAATTTTGAATAAGAATAGAATGGCGGATTAAGTGTTTAGTGAGTAAGTTGTTGATTTGTCCGTAGCCGTAACTTTAATCGTTAAAATTATTCCTTAAACCAATGAGAAATTTTCGCTTATACATGATTTTTCAATGGGTTTTCTTTCTGCCCATTATATTACCGCTATGCATCATCTTCGGAGCGTTGCGTGGGATCGTGCAGATGATTGAGCGTGTAATGGAGCAGATTATCCTGGATGTTGCCCCTACGGAACAGCCAACTACATCGACGGTAACAGAGCCCTGATTTATTTATACAGACTGACGAGTTGGTGTGGTAAGCACGCACCTGCTTTCAACATAAACGGCCGCATTTTCTGGGGATCAGAAGGTGCGGCCGTTTCCTTTCAGGTAATATCTGCTAAGAACGTTATTCAAAAATGTAGTCGAGATTCTTGTCTTTAAAGTTCTCATCATCCAACTCCAGAAACTCTTCCCAAAAAGGATCGTTTGGGAGCCCTGCTTTGCAAATGAGGGGCTCTTTTCTGACGGGATGAATAAAGTAAAGTCGGCGTGCGTGTAAATAGATTTTTTTGTCGGCCACAGCCCGATCGTAACCATATTTAACATCGCCCCGAATCGGGCATCCCATGTGTGCCAATTGGGAACGAATCTGGTGAGGGCGGCCAGTTATTGGGTTTACTTCCAGTAAATAGTGTTCGTTAATTTTGCCCAGTACCCGATACGATAACTCAGCTTTCTGAGAATTTGCTACTTCATAATCGTAGACCGTTACCTGGTTTTTCTGTTCATCTTTGACCAGCCAGTTGACGAGCTTATCCGCATTTTTGGGAGGCTTTTGGCGGACTACAGCCCAGTAGGTTTTCTGTACCTGCCGCTTGCGAAATATTTCGTTCATGCGCTCCAGCGCTTTCGAAGTTCGGGCAAACACGACCAGACCACTAACCGGGCGATCAAGTCGATGCACAAGCCCCAGAAATACCTCCCCTGGCTTATTATACTTCTCTTTAATGTAGTCTTTCAACACGTCCAGCAGCGTAATATCGCCGGTACGGTCGCCCTGTACCAGGATGCCCGGCTCTTTATTGACGATCAGCAGGTGGTTATCTTCGTAAACTACCTGATATGGTTTTCTTTTCATGTGTAACGTGGGTGGAAACCCGCATTTTTTTGTTACTACGGGTTTCCACCCGCGTTACATAACTCAATACGCTTCTTTCTCGTTCGGAAAGTCGTTCGCTTTTACATCATCAACATAATGAGCAATGGCCTCAGTCATGATCTGGTGCAGGTCGGCGTATCGACGAAGGAAGCGGGGTTTGAACTCATTATTGATACCCAGCAAATCATGAATAACCAGTATTTGCCCATCGGCATCGGGTCCTGCACCAATTCCGATCGTCGGTATGGTCAGGCTGGTCGATACGGTTTTGGTGAGCTTAGCGGGTATTTTTTCGAGAACTAGGGCAAAGCAGCCCAGTTCTTCAAGCATATGGGCATCGGTCATTAACTTTTCAGCTTCAGCCTGCTCTTTAGCTCGTACGGCATAGGTGCCAAACTTATAAATGGACTGAGGAGTTAGCCCCAGGTGACCCATTACCGGAACCCCAGCGCTTAGAATGCGAATGATCGATTCCTTGATTTCGAGGCCGCCTTCCATTTTAACAGCGTGGGCCCCCGATTCTTTCATGATGCGAATAGCCGATTGTAAGGCTACTGACGAGTTGCCCTGATAGGAACCAAACGGCAGGTCGACTACGACCAGTGCTCGCTTGACGGCTCGAACAACAGAACTGGCATGATAAATCATCTGGTCCAGTGTGATCGGCAACGTAGTTTCGTGCCCAGCCATGACATTGGAGGCCGAATCGCCAACCAGAATCAGTTCAACACCAGCCGCATCGACTACCCGCGCCATCGAATAATCGTAGGCGGTCAGCGCCGATATTTTTTCACCCTTATTTTTTAGTTCCTGAATGGTGTGCGTCGTGACGCGCTTGATATCGGGATTATGAACAGACATTTTTGAGTGGTAGAGTTATAACGCTGTAAAGTTATGGACCGAGCCGACGATTCGCTTCTGACTAGTTAAGAATACACGACACAATTCGATTATGTTATGACGTTACAACGTTATGCTGTTTACCTCGGAACCAGCCAGGACTCAGGGTTAAGCTTAGTAAACTCTTTCCAGATTTGAAACTGCATCTCAGAAATGCCGTTTTTGTCGGTGGCTACCGTACCAATGTTTTCCCGCGCTTTTATGCGTTGTCCAGCCCGGACAGATACGCTTTTCAGCTTAGCGTAAATGGTGAAGTAATCGCCATGTTGAATAGCCACCACATTGTTCATACCAGGTATGTTGGTCACATCCTGAACAATGCCATCATAAACGGCCCGGACGTCTTCTCCTGCATTCGTTTGAATATCAACGCCTTGGTTCTCAACATAAATTCCTTTCAAGACGGGATGGGGCTTCCGGCCAAAATGGTCCGAAATAAAGCCTTTAGTTACCGGCCAGGGCAAATGAGCCCTCGACGCTGTAAATGAGGAGGCCAGTGCTGTCTCTTCGTCGTTCAGGTTGTTATTCCGTCGCTCGTCGGGCTTTTTGGCAACGGGTTCGGGTTCGACCGGACGTTCTACTTTGGCTACGTCGGCCGGAGCGGGTTTTTCACCTGCTTTTTCGGCAGCTGCTATCGCTTCTTCGGCTCGTTTGCGTTCGGCTGCTTTTCGGGCGGCTTCCACACGCGCCAGGCGTTCGCGTTCAGCGCGTTCACGGGCTTCTCGTTCGGCACGTTCTCTGGCTTCCCGAGCAATCAGCCGGGTAATCATAGTTTCCAGTCGGTTGATGGCCCGTCGACTTTCGGCAAGCTCAGCCTGTAACTCAGCTTCTTTCTTACTTAGTTCTTTTACAACGACATTTTTCTCCACCTTCAGCGTTTCAAGCTTTTGGGCTTCTTTTACTTTGGCGCCTAAAGTGTTTTTTTGCTCAGCGCGTTTGTGTTGCGTTGCTTTTTGTTTACCCTGCAACATCGTCTGAACGTTATTCATCTGCCGAACCTGACTTTGCCGGGCATCCGAATACTGGCGTAAATACCGATACCGAGCTACTAACTGATTGAAATTGTTGGCGGCAAACAAAAAACCAAGAGGGTTGACCTGCTGCCGTCGTTTGTCTGCTGCATAGACCATAGAGCCATATTCAGCTTTTAACTTGTTCAGATCGTTCGTTAACGCCTGACTCGCCTGACGTAATTCGGCAATTTCGGATTCCGTGAGTTTAAGGTCTTTATTCAGAAGGCCGATCTGCCGGGATTGTGTCTGAATTTGTTGCTCAATGGCTTTTAACTGGCCCAGACCGACCTGCTTTTCCGATGCGGTTTGCTTCAGGATGGTGCGGATCTGGTTCATCTTTTCCAGATTCTGCTTTTTCTCTCGTTCGAGCACCTGTCGATTCCGCTGCGTCTGAGGAGCCTGTGCTATAGCAACAAACCAACCCATACTAAACAAGATCAGGTTAAATACTGACCAGTATAGAGTACGGGAATGGGAGGGGAATTTGGGGAACATGGCTGTTAAGACCAACAAATGTGCAGTGGGTTAAGGTCGACGAGTATACGAAGCCGGGATCGAAAAAGGAAATCCTGGGCTTTTATCAACTAGTTCAACTTTGTTATGCTTAATACGAAGTAAGGTCTGATAGAATTGCCCGTCGGTTTTCGATTGATAATCGAGGGTGACTAGACTTGTGTATGGAAACAGGAAGTTATTGAGCGAGGTAAAGTCCTCATAATCCAGTCTGAGTGTGTTTTTGGTTGGCTGCTCTGTAACCATCAGTTTTTTCAACTTTCGATCGTTTTCGCCAATATAGTTTTCGACTAGTACCTTGCCTTCGCTCTGACGGAGCAGCAGGTAATCCCGTTCGTTTTTGATCTTTTGCGCCGGGCGTTTAGGAAGGGGTAGATTCCCAACAATCAGCGCCTGGAGCAGCTCAAAATTCATATTAAAGTTAAACTGTCGACTCAAGGTCGGGAAGTCGTAAACAGAGTATTCTTTATGAATCTTGTCGATTATCGTGATGGAATCCTTTGTAATCTCACCGCGAACAGCTTCGATGCCCAGTTTCGAAACGGATACCCAGATCAGGCTGTCTTTCCGAACCCGAATTGTTACGTTGGCATTGTCGATATCCTGCTGCTGGCTCTTGAATGAAATCTTCGATTTAGCCGTGAGGTAGCGGAAATCAATTTCGGCTACATTAGCCCTGGCTTCTTCAATACCCGGACGAGTTGGCCGGGTTATCGTACTTGAATCAGTCAGCGTGGTTGATGAAGGGCGGCTTGCCAGAGTCGAGTCAGGTTGGGATGTAGAAACTGACGTGGGAGAACTAACCGGATTGGCAGTGCGCGACATATGCTGCCGTCGACAACCTTCCGAAAACAGTACGACAATCAGTGATGCTATGAAGCACAAAAAATTATTCATTGGGACTAGTTTCGATTTACGATGTACGGTATTCGGTTAACGGTGGGCTGATACAAATGCTATTGGTGCGTCAGCTATCCGAAAACCGAATACCGTACATCGAAAACCGTTTTACAACTTTCCTGTTGCGATCTTCTTATCTAAATCAGGACCAGCACCACCTTTGGTCTTGGCCTGTTTCCACTGTTCAATGGCTTTGTCGTGCTGGCCGAGCTGATACAGCACATCACCATAATGTTCAATAATAGTTCCGCTGATATTTGCCGGATCGGCCAGAGCTTTTTCCAGGTATTGGCGGGCTTTTGCATAATCTTTCGAGACGTACAGCACCCAGGCGTAGGTATCTAAATAGGTAGCGTTGGTTGGGTTCCGTTCAACGAGTTTCTGTGCCAGCTGTAAAGCACGTGGCAGGTTTTCTTTCCGTAGCGACAGAAAATAGCTGTAGTTGTTCAGTACATGATCGTTTAGCGGATCAACTTTCAGGACGGATTCGTAGGCTTCGTCCGATTTGGCATGATCGCCCAGACCGTTGTAGGCGTCGCCTAATTGGGCATCAATGCCACGCTTCAATTCAGTATTTGAGCTGGCTGCCAGTAGTTTCTTGCTTTCTTCAAGCGCATCGACGGCTTGCTGATACTTTCGCTTATACAGATTAGCCGAACCATTGGAATACCAGAATAAGCCTTGTGTAGGGAATACTTCCAGCGCCTGTTCGGAGTGTGCCAGTAAACTATCTACCTGATTTAGTTCGCCATCCAGTTGGAGTAAAGCCCCCCATACTTCATAAACGGAGCCATCCAGACGGGCAGCTTTGGCATAGGCATCGCGTGCTTCTGCCTTCTTGCCTTGCTGCATCAGCAGATCGCCCAGCATGACCTGCGTTTTTGGGTCATTGGGCGAGGTTTTAGCTAAGTTTTGAGCCATCAACAACGCATCTTTCTGGCCATTGGGGCTTTCACTGGTCATCCCCACATAGCTCGATAAGACGCGGGCTTTCAACCCTGCTTCCAGATTCGGATTGGATAGGACAAGGTTCAGTTCCTGACTGACACGAGTCATATCACCTTTCCTGCGATAAATGTCGGCCAGGAGCACATGGGCCTGGGGTAAATCGGCATTGAGTTTAAGGGCTCGTTCAATCCAGCTAATCGCCTGATCGGTGCGGTCGTTGGCAACCAGCAATTCGGCCCCTTCAAGTAAGTAGTCAGGCTCGGTAGGCTCCGAAGCCACTAATTTTTCGGCCTCCTCAACGGCTTTGTCAATCTTATTCTGTTTGAGATAAATGCGCTGTTTCTGCCGGATAATCTCTTCGTTAAGACCTAGTTCGCGTTCGACATTGTTATACGCTTCCAGTGCTTTATCGGGCTTGTCATTAAACAGATAGATCGCGGCTAACTCAACGCCATATTCGGCATTTTCAGGGCCCTTTTTCAGGAGCTTTTCGTATAACTCCTCAGCTTCACTATACCGCTTCTGTTTGACGTACAACTCGGCCAGCAACAGGGCATAATATTTATTCTGATTATCCAGCGAGTAGGCTTTTGTTGCGTGCGGCAGAGCTTCAGCAATTTTTCCGGTTTTTTGCAATGCGTTGGCAAGCGAATACTGGGCTGCCGCATTGGTAGGTTCTTTCTGGAGCAATTTATTGAACTGAGCAATGGCTTTGGCGGGCTCATCGGTCATCAGGTAGCGGACACCTTCGGTAAACTGTGTTTCGGCCTCAATGCGGGCGGTAGTAGTGGTAGCCGCTTTGGCTAACGTCGTATCTGGACCAGCTTTTTCGCGTCGTCGCTGAGCGGAGACTGGTAAGGTGCTGAACCAGAAAAGCAGACTAATACTACCAATGAATAGTCGACTCCAGAAAAATTTATATAACGTGTTCATACTGGTCGGCTTATAAGCAAACATACTTACCAAAAACGTGCTCTACCTCGATCTATTGCAGCTTAAGTCTGAGTAAGTTGCTTAGACAAAGGTAGTTCAAAATACGAAACGATTTGCATTGGACAAAGGGGCAGAGCATTGGACGGACGTAAAGCCTATCCGATGCCCTAACCCGATTGATCGCATGCAAATAGTTTGCCCTTCTCTGTAAAGATGAGTCAAATAATGCAAGGTTGCCTGTATAATCCATGAATAAACATCTAACTTTTCGGTCAGCAGTACGTTTACCTTGACATAGCCTAACGCTACGTAGTTTAAAACAGATTATTCTATTCATGGAAACAGTATACACTGCCACCGTCAGCAATGTTGGGGGCCGCGATGGGGATGTGAAATCGCTCGATGGAATTTTGGAGATGGATCTCCGAAAGCCAGTTGAAATGCACGGCGAGGGGAAAGCCGCCAATCCAGAAATGCTCTTCGCTGCTGCGTATAGCTCATGCTACAACAGCGCCCTGATGACGGTAGCTTCCCGTCGAAAAATTATCCTGCCCGAACACGCTGTTGAGGTTAGCATTTCGCTCAACAAAGATGGCAACTCGATGTTTCTAGCGGGCAAAATTGTGGTGAAAGCACCGGGTATGGACCACGATGAATTACAGCAATTAGCCGAAACGGCCCACGCGGTATGCCCCTATTCGAAAGCCATAAAGGGCAATATGGAGATGAAGATTGAAGTGATGGTGTAGAGACGCAATACCTTGCGTCTCCTGAGCGTCAGCTAAATATCTTGCGTCTCCTGAGCGTCAGCTAAATATCTTGCGTCTCCTGAGCGTCAGCTAAATACCTTGCGTCTCCTGAGCGTTAGCCAAAACCATCCGGTCAGGAGACGCAAGGTATTGCGTCTCTACTCGACCATGTCATACACCTGCACACGCTGCCACAGATGGGCACACTGGTCGACGAAGGCCAGGTGGATAGGGTGGGTTTGGTAAGTATCGTGAGCGGCTTTATCGGCAAAGACAAAGGTCAACGAGAAATCGTACGTGTGGTCGATAACGGGCCGACGGGTTTCGGCGGGTGTACCGATGTAGGCAGCCGAAATGTCGGTAACGGCTTTGAGGGATTCAAGTCCTGCACGAAGAGCGTCGTGGTCGGCCTGGCTTTCAGGATGGTGAAGCCAGAAAAAGACAGTATGTATAAACATGAGATTAATTGGGAGGAACTGAATTAATGTTCCGTAAAAGTAAGAATACTTTCCAGAAGCGTAAGGCAAAGGTCTTAGCTCTCTCCGCCCCGGCCCATCAGTTTCTCTGCGAAATGCTCATCAGCTAATAGCTTCCGAATAATATCCAGATCACTATCATTCAGCAGATCACCAAGGCTAACCTGGTATAAATTCGCCAGATCTTCCAACTTGTTGATAGGGGGTTGGGTTTGGCCACTTTCCCATTTGCAATAAGCCGGCTGGGTCATTCCAATGTTGAAGGCAATGTATTCCTGCGAATAGCCGAACAATTGGCGTAACCGACGAAGCTTCTCTGATAGTACTGGCATATACTTACTAATTTATGAATTGAGGTACACAAATAAGTAAAGCGTCGGAGCATAGGTATAGTATTCTATGGTAAATCGGTAGGTAAACTTACGAACTTGGGCCGTGGTTCAGATTTATTTTTTTGCAGATTTCTCGAAAAACCTTGTACTATGCTGGTTATGAAGTTATAACTGAGAGCTATTATTTTATAAAAACCAGTTATCAGCCCGCATGCATCCATCCCACAACTTTGTCCCAGGCAAACGGCGATTGAGTCCGGCGTAATTTGAATCGTGGCTCAGCCTGATGCCTAGCGGTCGCTGAAAAGCTTATAGAGTAGGCATTATTAATATATATCGTTATGAAAACGTTCGATTTTGCTCAACTTGGTGTTGAGGAGCTAACCAATCAGGAAATGATCAACAACCACGGTGGTGGCGACAGTACCAGCATCGGGAATATTGGCGGTATTGCCATTGGCGATTTAATCGATGTCAGTGGAAACAGTCTGTTCAATGGGAATTATGCACTGTTCAGTGGGAATACGACAGACGTTAGCCCAATTACCAGCACGCTCTTCAACTTCAGTACAAGCAGATCATAATTGACGGGCTTACTTTGAATAAAACGAGTCGGATCGTACTTCGGGCCGACTGGTAATGTCTCAACTTAACTTTAAAAGCATTATGAAAACCTTAGAACTGGCTCAATTCGGTGTCGAAGAGCTGACCAATCAGGAAATGATCAACAACCATGGTGGTGGTGATAGTACCAGCCTGTTGAATATTGGTTCTATTACCATTGCTGATTTAGTGGATTTGAGCGGAAATAGCCTGTTTAATGGCAACTACGCCCTTTTTAGTGGAAATGGTACCAGTGTTAACCCAGCTACTGGCATTGGTGTTAGCCTGACAACCAAAAATTCCTAAGCAACTGGCCATCCAGGCTAGTTGTGGACATGATTAATTGAGATTCTTTTTCACTTAATTTTTATCGTTATGAAAACGTTCGATTTTGCTCAACTCGGTGTCGAGGAGCTAACCAATCAGGAAATGATCAACAACCACGGCGGTGGCGACAGCACGAACATCGGGAACATTGGTTCCATACTCGTGGCTGATCTGGCCAATGTCAGTGGAAACAGTCTGTTCAATGGCGATAGCTGGCTATTCAGTGGCAATAGCACCAGCGTAAACCCTGTGACAAGCGCACTGTTTAACTTCAGCTCGCAGAGTTCGTAGAATTCATAATGAACAATGGTTAAGGTACATTGAATCAGGACGACTGGTCGATTCCTTTCCTTGTACGTTATCCATTGTTCGTGTAGACATCAGCAGAGGTTTTGCCCGGAGAGCAGGAAACTATTTCCTGCCTACAGGCGAAATCTCTGTTTTTTAGTTATACGTATAGTATTCAGGAACGACTCAACGAAACCATGAACGAAACCGATTTCTCGTATGGTCTGGTCACATACCTACCTCGCGTCAGTGTGCGAAGCCAGATTATTTATACAACCGTATTGGGCGTTGTTTTTCTGACGTTACTGGCTCTGCCATTTATTTACGTCGATATTTCTGTGCAGGCGAATGGCCTGGTCCGCCCTGTTTCGGAACGAAGTGAAGTGAAGGCAACGGCTGGGGCCGTTGTTGAGAAAGTAATGGTGAAAGAATGGGAGCCCGTCAAGAAAGGTCAGCCCTTGTTTCAGCTCCGTTCCGATGCGCTGGATACCCGTAAGCAGCTGATTGATAAACAAGTCCAGGAAAAGCAAGTGTTCATCCGCGACCTGGATCAGTTGACTGCTAAATCCTGGAAAGCGGTGAGTAGCCTGGCGGCTCCGCTATATCGGCAGGAATATAATCAGTTCAGGGCCATCGTCGAAGAGAGCTGGAATTTGCAGGAGAAACGGAAGCGTGAACTGGAAACGGCCAAACTCCTGTATTCGCAGAAAGTGATTGCCCGGCTCGAATACGAAGACGCACTATATGCCCACAAAGCCGCATTGGCTCGCTACAATACACTTGTTCAACAGCAACGCAGCGACTGGCAGACGGACCTGACGCAGGTCCGGCGTGACTTAGCCAATCTGGAGTCAGAAGCCCAGCAACTTCGGGAAGAGCAGGAACTCTATACGCTAAAGGCGCCCGTAGGCGGTACCGCTTCTCAGTTATCAGGCCGGTACGCTGGTAGCTATGTGCAGCCAGGCGATGTCCTGGCTATCATCTCTCCCGATTCAACGCTAATTGCCGAAGCCTATGTATCTTCCAAAGATATCGGCCTGCTAAAGCCTGGACAGCCAGTACGCTTACAGGTCGATGCCTTCGATTACAATCAGTGGGGCCTGCTGACCGGACACGTGATAGACATTGCCAACGACTTTACCACATCGAATGGGCAACCTGTTTTTAAAGTGCGTTGCCAGCTGGATCGTCCTTACCTCAAGCTCTCTAATGGCTATCAGGGACGTTTGAAAAAAGGAATGACGGTTCAAACCCGCTTTCAGGTGGCTCGTCGGTCGTTGTTTCAGTTGCTGTATGACAAAGCCGACGACTGGCTAAATCCGGCCACTAGTGGGCAGCCAGTCACGGCTTCGACCCCGCAGAAGGAGGGCGGCAAAACGCTATGAACGGACCGCATCAGAACCAGACCAGCCACCTGTTGGGAAGCCTGCAACGAATGCGGGATTGGATAGCCGAGAAAGGTATTAGTGCCCGGGTTCGAGTCAGGCAGCGGGATATTACGGATTGTGGAGCGGCTTGCCTGGTGTCCGTAGCCGCTTACTATCGGTTATTGGTACCCGTAGCCCGAATCCGGCAACTGGCGGCTACCGACCAGAAAGGAACCACCGTACTGGGGATGGTCGAAGCGGCCCAAAAACTGGGTTTTCAGGCCAAAGGCGTTAAGGCACCCTTCGAAAGTTTGTCGAAGATTCCGCACCCAACTGTTGCCCACATAACCATACCCAATAGCCAGTTACAGCATTATGTGGTTATTTATCGGGTGACTCACCAGCAGATAACCGTGATGGACCCGGCCGATGGACTGATGCACCAGCTATCGCCCGAAGCGTTCAAAGCCGTCTGGACGGGATTGCTGGTTTTACTGATCCCTGACGAAACCTTTAAGGTCGGTAATGAAAAAGTACCCGTATTACAGCGGTTCTGGCAACTGTTGCAGCCGCACCGTTCGGTTATGTATCAGGCCCTGTTTGGCGCGTTGATCTACACCGTACTTGGCCTTTCATCAGCGATCTACATTCAGAAGATTGTCGATAATGTGATTGTAAATGGCAACCGTAATCTGCTGAATCTGCTCAGTGTGGTAATGATTGGCCTGCTGGTATTGCAGATTTTTATCGGGGCAACGAAAAGCTTTTTCAATTTGAAAACGGGCCAGCGGATCGATGCTGCGCTGATTCTGGGATACTATAAGCACCTGATGACCCTGCCGCAGTCGTTTTTTGATACCATGCGGGTAGGGGAAATCATTTCGCGGATCAACGATGCCGTTAAAATCCGAACATTCGTGAATGATATCGCCCTTGGTCTGCTGGTGAATGTGCTGATCGTGCTCTTCTCGTTCGTGCTTATGTTTTCCTACTACTGGAAACTGGCCTTGATTCTGGTTATGGTCGTGCCTTTTTATGCCGCTATTTATTGGGCCATGAATCGGTTCAACCAGCGATACCAACGGAAACTGATGGAGAACTCGGCTGATCTGGAAGCCCAACTGGTCGAATCATTGAATGCCATGCCTACGATCAAGCGCTTTGGCCTGGAACAGTTTGCCAGCCAGAAAACGGAGAGCCGATTCGTAGCGCTGTTGCAGACCATTTTCCAGACGGGTAGTGCGGGTATCTATGCGGGTAACGCGTCGGAATTTGTTACCCGGTTGTTCACCATTGTTTTGCTCTGGGTAGGAGCAGGTTATGTGCTGCAAAACGACCTGACCCCCGGCGAGTTACTTTCGTTTTATGCGTTGATCGGTTATTTCACCGGCCCCGCTGCCAGCCTGATCGGAGCAAACCGAAGTATTCAGGAAGCCCTCATTGCGGCCGACCGATTGTTTGAAATTATGGACCTTGACCGCGAATCGAGCGAGAATAAAATGCAGCTACAGCCCGATATGGTGGGGCCAATTCGATTTCAGCATGTTACCTTCCGCTACGGCTCACGTGCGACCATTTTCGATGACCTGACCTTAACGATGCCAAAGGGGAAAATTACGGCTGTCGTTGGCGAAAGTGGGTCCGGTAAATCGACTCTCATGTCGTTGGTGCAGGGGCTTTATCCTTTACAGAATGGGTCCATTTTTATTGGCGATTACGATATAAAACACCTGCATCCTGATAGTCTGCGTCGGGTGGTCAGTGTAGTGCCGCAGAAGATCGATCTGTTTGCCGGGAATGTCATCGAAAACATTGCTATTGGGGAAGAAACGCCTGATATGCAGCGGCTACTGGCCATTTGCGATCAGCTAGGTATTACCGACTTTATCGAACGAATGCCGAACGGGTTTAAGACCTACCTGGGCGAAAACGGCGCAACCCTCTCGGGGGGGCAGCGGCAACGAATAGCGATTGCCCGTGCCCTCTATCGTGATCCCGAAGTGCTAATTCTGGATGAAGCGACCTCCGCTCTGGATTCCGTTTCGGAGCAGTATGTGCAGCGGACTGTTCAGCAACTGCGGAAAGCGGGCAAAACCATTATTATCATTGCTCATCGACTCAGTACCGTTCGGAAGGCCGACAAAATTATTGTGCTGGAGCAGGGGCGCGTGATTGAAGAGGGAAAACATGTCGATCTGCTGAAAAATGGCAAGGCGTATTCGCAGTTCTGGCAGCAGCAAACGGAGGTCGTTTAGCTACTCTTCAATGAGTCGATAGAAAGCATCCCGATACGTTTCGCCAATAGGGACAACAGCCTGGGCATGACCTGGCTGATTAATGTATATACGGTTTCGTTCGATGGATTCAATTCGATTGAGAGCCACAATATAGGATTTATGAACGCGGACGAACTGAATGGATGGTAGCTTTTCTTCCAGACTTTTCATCGTTTGAAGCGCCAGAATACGTTCGGTTACCGTATAAATCGAGACATAATCCTTTAGCCCTTCGCAATACAGAATGTCACTCAGGCTAATGCGTTGCAAACGATATTCCGTCTTGATGAAAATGAAATCTTTTGGGGCCGATTCTGTTTGGGTATGTTGGCCGTTCTCACTAATCGAACTGCTGACCGAAACGGCTGACTGGGCTGGCGAATACAGTTTCTGGACAGCTTTGTAGAAGCGCTCGAATGAAACGGGTTTGAGCAGATAGTCAACCACATTGTGTTCGTAACCTTCCAATGCATAGCTTGAGTAGGCCGTGGTCAGAATAACCCGACATGTATGGTTATCAACGGCTCGTTCAACTAATTTCAGAAACTGCATTCCTGTGAGTTCAGGCATTTGAATATCCAGAAAAACCAGGTCTACTTCACCCCGTTGCACGTACGTTAAGGCATCGATTGGGCTGGTTGTTGCGCCAACCAGTTCCAGGAAAGGTACTTTTCGAATATAGTCGCTCAAAACAGCGTGAGCGAGCGGTTCATCGTCAACAATAAGGCAGCGCATAACAGTGCAGGTCGGGTTATTATAAAGTTAACTCCAGCGAACAGGCATAACTATCCCCATCATTTGTAATATGGAGTGTGTGCTGATTAGGGTAGAGCAGTGCCAGCCGACGTTGTACATTCGTAAGCCCAATTCCACCAGATGCGTCGGTTTGTCGGTTTGCTTTTTTATTGAGAGTGTCGAAACGCAGGCGACCGTTTCTGATGCTTAAATCAAGCACGAGCGGTTGGTTAGGATCGGCAAGATCGCCATGCTTGAAGGCATTTTCAACAAATGAAACGAGCAGTAAGGGTTCGATTCGAAATAAATCGGTATTCCCTTCTACGCTAAATAAAACGTTAGCGTTGGCTACCCGAAGCTTCTCCAGTTCTACGTAGTTTTTTAGATAATCCACTTCTTTCGATAACGGGACCCGTCCCGTTCCTCCATGCTGTCCGTTGCTGTCGTACAGCATATAACGCATCAATTCCGATAGTTTCAGAATGGCACCTGGCGCAGCATCCGATTTGGTGTAGGCCAGGGAGTAAATGTTGTTCAACGTGTTAAACAGGAAGTGGGGGTTCACCTGCGACTTCAGAAAGGCTAGTTCGGCTGTGTTACGTTCGTTGACAAGTTCGCTACGTTCCTGTTGGTGAACAAACCAGTCTTCAATGACCTTAAAGGCTAGCCCCAGACCAACGGCATAAACGGCATAAAACCGATTATCCCAGGCATAGGCAAGTTTGGAAATATTGGGGTCGTAGTTGGTGAAGCCAAACACATGCCAGAAGAATACCTGTTCAAGTAGGTAACGGGTGACGATAAAGCCTGCAACGACACCCATTGAACTTAGAAGGGCCCATCCGATTTGCCGTCGATTGAGGAAAAGGGTGAGCACAATAGCATGCTCAAACCAGGCCGCTAACCAGAAAGTCAGACTGAATGAAATCTCCAGCGGATCAAAAATCAACGTATGCTTTTTCGGGTCTTCGGCATTCAAAAATACCATCGTTGCCCAAAGCGTGAGGTAAAGCAGATTTCGGATGCGGGTGCGGTTGTTAAAAAAAGCAGGTATATGAAGAGTCATGACATAGTCGATTAGGCGTACGAAATACTGAAGCCAACCCGGAAGCTGCAAGTACAATCGACCAACACCTGATTTTGACCGACCAACCCAATTGGATGGCTAAATGGCCGTTGGTCGATGGACGAAACGGTTAGCCGACTCAATACTGGCGTTGGTCGAATAGAGTTGACTGGGACAGGAGGGAGGCCACAATTTTGGATCATCAATTCACGAACACATATACAAACGCCATGAAGTTACTTGTTTCCTGTTTCCTGATCACCATCTCGTTTCTGGCTTCTGCTCAATCGAAAAAAAACGACCAGCCACTCGAAATCCTGTTTATTGCAGCGTCTCATGACTATGGTCCCAAACCAATTGAAGACTTCTCGTATCCGATCGATAAAGCGCTTGCGTTTAAACCGGATGCCGTATTTGGTGAAAACCTCTCGCCCGAAGACTACGATGCGCTAGACCGACACTGGAATAAAGAGGCCATTGATAAACGACTGGCTTATCTGACCAAAATTGGTTATCCACTGCCGAAAAATCCAAAGGCGTTCATTGCCCGCCAGTATAAACTGCTTCGTAAATACCCGAATTATCATCAGGAACGGATGAAACTGGCTCATGCGCTTTTCCTGACGCATGATTTTGGGAACGCTTCGTACCAGTTTTATTTACTTGATAAACTGCGCCCGGTCTTTGGTGCCGAAGAGGTGGCTGCGTTTACACGTATACTGGGTCCCGCTGATTCGCTCAAGCAGGTTGGATTTCGTCGAACAAATGAGTACTATAACATCTTCCATCCCATTGCTCAGACATTCAAACTGGAGAAAATTATGCCGATGGACTGTCAGAAATACAATACGCCCTGGAGTGCTGCCTGGGAGAAAACCGATTCGCTGTATAAAATCTTCGAGAAGGCAATTGAAGCGGATACGAACACTGCCGATTACCGAACCTATTCGCGATTGATCAATGAAAACAATGACCTTCAGCGCCTACTAAATAAGGCTAACCGAGCCGGTAAATCGACGGAGTTTCTGAATACTGCCGATTGGGACAAATACACCGACTTTGGTAATTTTTACGGGAATCATTACCTGTTTGGCTTAAAAGGTTTCCCTGAAGAGGGCGTTCGGGATATGCTGAAATACTGGACATTACGGAATGAAGGAATGTGTCAGAATATGGTTGATCGGGCTCGGGAAATTGGCGCAAAGCGAGTAGTTGTGGGAGTGGGTGCTTCGCATAGAGAGTTGATGGTGAAACTATTAAAAGCGATGCCAGGCGTAACGCTATATACGCTGAACGAGTATCGTCCATAAGCCAATCAGACGTTGGTATTCCTCTGGTTTATACCCCTCAGGGAGGGTGTAGATCAGGGGAATTATCGCTTCTTAGGAAATTTTAACAACAGATACGATTTCTGGCAAACATTTCGCTATCTTCAAAACGTTTAGAAGGTAAACGACACCTGTTAAGTAACACATACATGGAGGATCGAGTAAAAACGACTGATGATCAGCCTGAACGTCAGCCTCAAGGGGGTGGCAATCATATACAGAATGATAAAGCAACGGTTCGTTTACCAATGCTGTTGGGCATTACGCTGGCTGGCGGTATGCTCGTAGGGGCTACATTTTTTGGGGGGACGAAGAGCCTGAATAACATTGGCCGGGGCTACACCAAATACCGGGAAATTCTCCAATTGATCGAAAATAACTATGTCGATACGGTCAATACCGACGATCTGGTTGATTATTCGATCACGAAAATGCTCGAAAAACTTGATCCGCATACGGCTTATATGAACCCGCAGGATGCTGTGGCTGCTCGTTCACAGCTGGAAGGTGGATTTGATGGCATCGGCGTTGAGTTCAATATCTACAAAGACACGGTGTATGTGGTAACTCCGCTGGCTGGTGGCCCTTCGGAAGCAGCTGGGATTATGAGTGGTGATAAGATCATCAAAGTAGATGACAAGCCGCTGGCGACGGCGGGCAAAATCGAAAATAGTGCGGTATTTAAAGCGCTAAGGGGTAAACGGGGTACCGAAGTGAAACTGACAGTTCTGCGGAAAGGCGATAAGCAGCCCAAGGACTTCATGATTACCCGCGATCGGATACCAACCTACTCCGTAGATGCTGCGTACATGATCGATGGTAAAACGGGGTATATTAAAATCAACCGCTTCTCCGAAACCACCTACGACGAGTTCAAATCGGCTCTAGGATCGTTGAAGGCAAAGGGAATGACGCAGTTGATGCTTGACCTTCGCAACAATCCGGGTGGGTATATGGACCGGGCTACCAACATTGCCGATGAGTTCATTTCGGGCAATAAGCTGCTGGTATATACCGACGGGAAAGACAATCGCTACGATCGGAAAACCTATGCCCACATTGCCGGTCAGTTTGAAGAGGGTGCCCTGGTTGTGTTGATCGATGAAGGGAGTGCGTCGGCATCGGAAATCGTATCGGGTGCCTTACAGGACCATGACCGGGCTCTGATTGCGGGCCGTCGGTCGTTTGGTAAAGGACTGGTACAGATGCCCGTAACTGTCAGATGGTTCGGAGTTGCGGCTAACCATTTCGCGCTACTATACGCCGAGTGGTCGGAGTATCCAGAAACCTTATGTGCCGGGACATGAGGGCGATTATGAGAAAGATCTCGAACAGCGGTCGAAACGGGGTGAATACTATATCGCTGATTCGATCAAGAACGACCCAAAGCTGAAGTTTAAAACCGATGGTGGCCGGACGGTATACGGTGGTGGAGGCATTACGCCCGACTACTTTATTCCCCGCGATTCGACCTGGCAAACCATGTATCTGGTGCAGCTATATGGTAAAAACATCATCCGGGAATACGCGATGGAGTATGCCAACGACAATCAGAAAAAGCTGGAGAAGATGCCATTCGAAGAGTTTAACCGTTCGGTTACTATCACCGATGAGCAGATGAACCAACTGGTGAAACTGGCGACCAACGAGGGCATTAAGTTCAACGAGAAAGAATACAATCGCTCGAAGGGCTATATCAAAAATCAGATTAAAGCCCTGGTGGCTCGCTCGGTTTATCAGAAGGCCAATAAAGCCGGACAGAATAACGAGTTCTTTAAGGTCATCGGCCAAAGCGACGATACCTATCAGAAAGCGCTCAAACTGTTCGACCGGGCCGACAAACTGGAACACAGCCCGATGACTTATAATCAGAAATAAAGGAGGAAACAATCCGCAATAAAGCAAATAGGGGCGCCGGGACTACGAAGAACTCTTCTCCCAGCACCCCTATTTGCTTTATTGCGTGACGAGTTTTTAGCGTTCGAACAACGCTAAAAACTCGTCACGCTTCGTACGGGCCAACTTAGCCTGTAAGCCATTGGCCATCAGGATGAAATTGTAATCGCCACCCACGTATTCACGAATGTGTCTGGCGTTGATAATGAATTGCTTGTGCGTTCTGAAAAAACCCTTCTCCTGAAGTATATCCTCGTAGTAGCCGAGGGTTTTAGAGGCTAGTACAGTTTCCGGGCTTGTCAAATGAAAGCGCGAGTAATTGCCATCGGCCTCAACGGCTATAATCTCATCAAGATCCAGAAACCGAATGCCTTTTACACTCGCAACAGTCACTTTGTTGAAATTGGTTTGCCAGTAATTACTTTTTAGAAACTGAATCTGCTCTTTGTGACTTTGTCCGGCTCTTATTTTTTGGACGGTGGCAGCGAGCTCTGTTTCATCGATAGGCTTCAGCAAATAATCGAAAGCACTGTATTTGATTGCTTTAATGGCAAACTGATCGTAGGCTGTCGTAAAGACGAGCGCAAACGTTAACTCGTCGCCCGTTAGTTTTTCCAGCATCTGAAACCCATTCATGTGCGGCATTTCTACGTCCAGGAACACAATATCCGGCTTTTTTCGGCGGATGTATTCCAGGCCTTCCTGCCCATCTTTACAATCAAAAGTAGCCGAAATTTCCGGGCAATATTTTTTCAGAATCTGGGTGATTACATTTCGGCAATGGGGTTCGTCGTCGATAATCAGCGCTTTCATACAGGTATCTCCAGGGTTATTTTCGTGCCTGCCGGTTGCCCGGCTGTATCGAATAGGTCATCGATATGAACGGTAGCGTCTATGTCATAGAGTTGCCGGATCATATCCAGTCGTTCAGAAGTAATTTTCATCCCGAAAGACTTCTTCTGAACGGCGGG
>Ga0209933_1000997_pt1 | contig 34746 bp, 34 predicted proteins | sample ThiBiot_300_biof_FD_183944 | JGI IMG/M metagenome (GOLD analysis project Ga0209933, IMG submission 183944) | Wastewater bioreactor microbial communities from Cape Town, South Africa - Thiocy_cont_300_biof (SPAdes) | ecosystem: Engineered > Bioremediation > Thiocyanate > Unclassified | place...
ACCGAGAGCGCCGTGGACCTCTGCCGGCTCGCGGGCCTCGCACCTGCCGGCCTGCTGGCCGAGGTCACCAACGCCGACGGCACCATGGCGCGACGCCCCGAGCTGGCACGGTTCGCCCAGCAGCACGAGCTGGTCTCGATCACGGTTGCGGATCTGGTGCGGTACCGCCGGCGTACGGACACGCTCGTGGTGCGCCAGGCGGCCGGCCGGGTGCCCAGCCCGTACGGCGAGTTCACGGTCACGACGTACCGTTCGGAGCTCGACGGCAGCGAGCACGTCGCGCTCGTGATGGGCGACGTGAGCCAGCCGGACGACCCGGGCCCCGACGACAACGTGCTGGTGCGGGTCCACTCCGAGTGTCTCACCGGGGACGTGTTCGGTTCGCGCCGCTGCGACTGCGGTGAGCAGCTCCAGGCGGCAATGGAGCGCATCGGGGCGGTCGGCCGCGGTGCTGTGGTCTACCTGCGAGGCCACGAGGGCCGGGGGATCGGGCTCAGCCACAAGCTCCGCGCCTACAACCTGCAGGACGCTGGCATGGACACCGTCGAGGCGAACCTCGCCCAAGGGCTGCCCGTCGACAGCCGGGAGTACGGGATCGGCGCACAGATCCTGCGTGACCTCGGTGTGCGACAGGTGTGCGTGATGACCAACAACCCGGCGAAGTACCACGGGCTCGCCGGGCACGGGGTGAGGATCGCCGCCCGCGAACCGCTGATCATCGCCCCGAATGCGGACAACATCGCCTACCTGACGACCAAGCGGGTGCGCATGGACCACGAGCTGGGGTACGTGGGCGACCCGGATGTGACGGCACTGCGGTGAGCGAGGACGGTCCTCGTCTCGACTCGAACGGTCTGCACCTGTTCAGGGACGCCATGGCGTCCTTTCCCAGCGGGGTCACGATCGTCACGACCGCTGATCCGTCAGGCCGCTGGTGGGGCTTCACGGCGACGTCGTTCTGCTCGGTCTCGATGGAGCCACCGCTCGTGCTCGTGTGCCTGGCGACAACAGCCGAATGCGCACAGGTCTTCCAACGCGCCACGCGGTGGATCGTCCACGTGATCCATCCTGACCATGCGCAGCTTGCGTTGCGTTTCGCGACCCGCGGAGCGGACAAGTTCGCCGACGCCGGATTCGTTGCCGATGACAATGGCCTCCCGGTGCTTGATGTCGCGTCGGTGATCCTCGAATGTTCGCTGCACGATCGCCATCCGGGCGGGGACCATACGATCCTGGTCGGTCAGGTCCAGACCGTGCGGATCGGCCCGGAGACTCCAGCGGTGTATTTCCGGCGCGCGTTCCACCTCCTGCCACGGACGTGAACGACCGGTGGGGCCGCGTGCGCGGCCCTACCGACCGGGGCGACCCCTCCGCCATGATCGCTGGCGCGGGGGCTCGGCTCAGCTGTCCGGCCCGCCTCCGCGTGTGACCGGTGCTTTGGCTACCTGGTTCCAGCTCACGCATCGAGTGACTTGACTGCTGATCACGTTCTGAGCGTGGCTGCTCGCGTCGGGCAGCGGGCCGCGGTACCTCCCTCTCGCGCGTTGCTGCTCGTCCGGTCGGGCCGCCGTCCCCGGTGGGGAAAGCGCCGCGTCGGGCATCGTCTCCGTCCTGCTGGGTAGGGGTGTGATGCAGAACGCAACACTCCGATGCTCAGCACGGGTCATCCGGCGCCGGTCGAACCGCGTGATCGCTGGTCCGGGCGTCGAGCCGCAGGCACGTGTCACGAAGTGACACACGCCACTTCCTGCGCTGGTGGCTAGCGTCGTTCAGCGGATGGATCGAGCTCGGAGGTGGATATGGACGGCCTGATCATGGATCGGCCGCTGCTGATGAAGCAGCTGCTCTGGCGCGCGGAACGCGTGTTCGGGGACAAGCGCATCATCTCCCGGACCGGTGATGGCGAGGACATCAGCTACACATACGCCGAGTACGCGGTACGAGCGCGCAAGCTCGCCCAGGCTCTGACCGCGCTGGGCGTGGAGCCGGGCGACCGGGTCGGGACGCTGGCCTGGAACACCCACCGGCACTACGAGGCCTACTTCGGCGTGCCGTGCATGGGCGCCGTGCTGCACACCGTGAACCTGCGGCTGTTCGACGAGCAGATCAGCTACATCATCAACCACGGCGGCGACCGGGTGCTGCTGATTGACCCCGACCAGATCCCGCTGCTCGAGCGGCTCGCCCCCGACCTGCCCGGTGTGCAGGCCTACGTGGTGCTCGCCGACGAGGTGCCGGAGACCACGCTGAGTCCCGTCCACTCCTACGAGCAGCTGCTCGCCGTGCAGGACGGGAAGCTGGAGTTCCCCGACTTCCCCGAGACCACCGCGTCGGCGATGTGCTACACGTCGGGCACCACGGGTGACCCCAAAGGCGTGCTCTACAGCCACCGCAGCGTGGTGCTGCACACCCTGGCCCTGTGCCTGCACGGCTCGATCGGGGTGCGCGAGGAGGCGATCTTCCTCGCCATCAGCCCGATGTTCCACGCCAACAGCTGGGGCATCCCCTTCGCCGCCGCACTGCAGGGTGCGACGCTGGTGCTGCCCGGACCGCACCCCGAGCCGAAGCACTACCTCGAGCTGATCGACCGGCACAAGGTCACCCACGCCGTCGGCGCGGTGACGATCGGCGTGATGATGCGAGACCTGCTCGAGCGTGATGACCCGCACTACGACGTCTCCTCGCTCGATGTGCTCTGGCTGGGCGGGCAGGCCCCGCCGCGCGGCCTGATGAAGTGGTTCGCCGACACCCACGACATCGTGGTGCCGCAGGGCTGGGGGATGACCGAGGCCTCGCCGCTGGTCACGTTCACAGCGTTGAAGAGCAAGCACGACCACGTCACCGAGGACGAGGTCTACGACGTCCGCGGCAAGCAGGGTCTGCCGTTGCCGCTGTGCGAGGTCAGGCTCGTTGACGAGGGCGGCACCGACCTGCCGTGGGATGGCAAGGCCGTCGGCGAGTACCACCTGCGCTCGCCGTGGATGGCCAGCGCCTACTACGACGACCCGCGCAGCCCGGCCAGCTATGACGCGCAGGGCTGGTTCAAGACCGGCGACGTCGGCGTGATCGACCCGGACGGCTATGTGCAGCTGACCGACCGGTCCAAGGACCTGATCAAGAGCGGCGGGGAGTGGATCTCCTCGGTGGAGCTGGAGAACTCGCTGATGGCGCACCCGGCGGTCGTGGAGGCGTCGGTGGTGGCGGTGCCGCACGACAAGTGGCTGGAACGCCCGCTCGCCTGCGTCGTGACGCGCTCCGCGGTGACCCCGGAGGAGCTCACGGCGTACCTGCTGCAGCACTTCGCCCGCTGGTGGATCCCCGAGGAGTTCCTGTTCGTCGACGCCATCCCGAAGACCGGGGTCGGCAAGTTCGACAAGAAGGTCCTGCGGGCCCGCTTCGGCGACGCCGACGCCCGTGAGCGGTACCGCACGGAGGTGGCACGATGATCATCGTCGACTACCGGTGCGAGGCGTGTGACGGACGCAGCGAGCACTTCGTGTCCAACCCGGCGCCCACGACGATGGAGTGCCCGGCCTGCCGGGCCCCTGCCCAACGCCGGTTCGCGGCGGTCGGGCTCTCCGGCCGAGCGGCGCCGCCGGTCGAGCACAAGCCGGGCAAGCCCGAACGCGCGCTCTGCCTCGACAACCGCGACGTGCCCGGGCTCTGCCACATGACACCGGATGCCGCGCGCACCTGGGTCGCCAGGGCCAGGGGGGACAACCGCAGCCTCGACCGGGAGCTGGAGCGTCAGGAGCGCTCCCTGCGGGAGAACGCCGGACCCGCGGCCGATCCCGTGTCGCACGATCACGGCCACTCGGGGGGAAGCGGGCACGCCCACTCCCATGTGGCGGCCGACGCCGGCACCAGCTGAGTGCGGCTACACGACCCGAACGACCAACCGAAGGAGACGACAATGGGTGACAGACTCGCTGGCAAGGTCGCGCTGATCAGTGGCGCAGCACGGGGACAGGGGGCCGCCCACGCGGCCCTGTTCGCCTCCGAGGGAGCCCGTCTGGTGATCGGCGACATCCTCGCCGACGAGCTGGGTGCGGTTGCCGCGACCCTCACCGCGAAGGGTCACGAGGTCGTCGCGCACGCCTTCGACGTGCGCGAAGAGGACGGCTGGAACGCCGCGGTCGCGCTCGCCGAGGAGCGCTTCGGCCGGCTCGACATCCTGGTCAACAACGCCGGGGTGCTGGACATGGCCGGCGTCGAGGGCACCACCCGCGAGTCGTGGGACCGGATCGTCGCGACCAACCAGACCGGCGTCTGGCTCGGGATGAAGGCCGCCGCGGCGGCGATGCGACGGGCCGGCGGCGGTTCCATCGTCAACACCTCGTCGATCTACGGCCTGATCGGCAGTGGGGGCGCCACCGCCTACCAGGGCACCAAGGGCGCGGTCCGGCTGCTCACCAAGACCGCGGCCGTCGAGTTCGCCGGGGCCAGCATCCGGGTCAACTCGGTGCACCCCGGGATCGTCGACACCCCGATGGTGTCCGAGGGGGTGCCCGAGGAGGTGATCCCGATCATCGTCGGGGCCACGCCGCTGCAGCGGATGGCACGGCCCGAGGAGATCTCCTACGGCGTGCTCTACCTGGCCTCCGACGAGGCCTCCTACGTGACCGGTTCCGAGCTCGTGATCGACGGCGGCTACTCGACACAGTGACCCGGGCGTCCGGTCCCGAACAACGCAGCACAGCAACCGGCACCAGCCGGAGAACGGAGAACGGCAATGGCAATCGAAATCGGCGTGTTCCACAACGGGGCCTCGGACCTGCCCGTGAAGAACGTCCAGTACAACGGGGACACGGTGGCCGTCAACGACGGTGACCTGGCAGCGACGCACACCTCGGCCCAGCGGACCATCGTCAACCAGGTGCGCCAGGGTATCCTTGCCGACCAGCTCGGCTTCGACTACTGGTTCCAGACCGAGCACCACTTCCAGCCCGAGGGCGCCGAGCTCAGCCCGAACCCGCTGCTCGCCGAGACGGCGATCGCGTCGCGGACGAAGAACATCCGGCTCGGTCAGGCCGCCAACATCGTGACCTGGCACCACCCGATCCGGATCGCCGAGCAGGCCGCGATGCTGGATGTGATCAGCGGCGGCCGGGTGGAGTTCGGTATCGGCCGCGGCTACCAGCCGCGGGAGAACGAGGTGTTCGGCTGGGCCTACGGCTCCACGATTCAGGACCAGGAGCGCAACCGGTCCTACTTCGAGGAGGCCTACGACATCATCATCAAGGCCTGGACCCAGGACTCGATGTCGCACCACGGCGAGTTCATGTCGATCCCGCCGTCCTACACCAAGTGGGGTCACAAGCAGACCCACGCCTACTTCAGCCAGGAGGGCATGGGCCGCACGCTCGAGCAGGTGCTCAAACTCGGCGCCCCGGACATGTACTCCGCCGGCAACCCGGTGCAGGCCACCACAACCAAGCTGCTGGAGATCCCGGTCTACCCGCAGCCGCTGCAGAAGCCCTACCCGCAGATGTGGGAGCCGCTGACCAGCCCCCGCTCCATCCGGTTCGCCGCCGAGCGGGGCATCAACGGCTACTTCATCGTCGAGCCCAACTCCCGGCTGAAGCAGAACATCGACCTGTACCACGCGGAGGCCGAGAAGGCGGGCTGGCCCGACCGCCAGAACCGCGGCGAGTTCAAGCGCGGCTGGGACGCCGAGCGCCGCCGCGGCGTGGTGACCTGCCGCTACATCCACTGCGTGGACAAGGGGCTCGGCGACATGGACCGCGCCGCCCGCTCGCTGGAGCTGCAGTGGGACTACTACGGCCCGTTCGGCTTCGCCGCCGTGCTGGCCGAGGCCGATGAGCCGTTCTACGACCTGAACACGAAGGTGACCGCGAAGATGCTGCGGGACAAGAAGGTCGCCATCCACGGCTCCAAGCAGTACGTGATCGACTCGATCATGGAGGTGAAGGACCAGTGCGGCTACGACGACTTCATGTTCCACACCTGGTTCGAGGCCGGGGGCTTCCAGGGCGAGGAGATCGAGGCGCAGATGCAGTACTTCGCCGAGGAGATCATGCCGGTGCTGCACAAGGAGTGCGGCCGCATCGAGCGCGAACCGAGCAGCGTCGACCTGGACGTGCATGCCAGGGTCCCGGCGGCCAACTGATCGCGGAAGGAGACGATCATGGCTTCCCCCGGAACGGCCAAGCGGATGTGGGCGCTCGACTCGCCCAGCTTCACCGTCGACAGGTCGCTGCTCCTGCTCGGAGCGGCGGGTGAGTGCACGATCCCGATGCCGGCCTACCTCATCGAGCACCCGAAGGGGCTGGTGCTGTTCGACACTGGGCTGGTCCCGGCCGCGGCCACCGACCCGGAGGGCGTGTACGGGCCGCTCGCCGAGCACCTGGGGCTGAGGTTCACCCCGGAGCAGACGGTGGACGCGCAGCTCAAGGCGCTCGGGTACAAGACGTCCGACGTCAAGTACGTCATCGCGTCGCACACGCACTTCGACCACACGGGCGGGTTGTACCTCTTCCCGGACGCCCAGTTCTACGTGGGCGAGGGCGACATGCGGTTTGGCTTCTGGCCCGACCCCGCCGGTGCGGGGTTCTTCCGGCAGGCCGACCTCGAACCGCTGCGCGGCCGCAACGTGCTGGAGGTCCCGCGCGTCGACCACGATGTGTTCGGCGACGGTAGCCTCGTCATCCTGTTCACTCCCGGGCACACCCCGGGTGAGCTGAGCCTGCTTGTGCGGCTGCCGGGGAGGAACTTCATCCTCACCGGCGACACCGTGCACCTGCGGGACGCCCTGACGACGATCGCCCCGATGCCCCACGACGCCGACACAGTCGAGTCGCTGCGGTCAATCCGCAGGCTGAACCTGCTCCGCGACTCGGCCGACGCCACCATCTGGATCAGCCACGACCCGGAGGACTGGGCCGAGTTCAAGCACGCACCGAACTGCTTCGAGTGACCGATGCCCGGGATCCGTGTCCCAGAACGGGGCACGGATCCCGGCTCAATCGGTATAATCTTATCCGCGGCACCGAAGCCGAACGCCGCACGCCGGCCGGAGATCGCGGGGTGATGGATGACGATCCGTGAGCGCACCGTCGAACGCGACCGCGAACGGTTCCTCACCGGCAACGTACCCCGGTCGGCCCGGCCCGATATCGCGGTGTCCTGGCGTCGTTGCTCGTACCTCGACGTCCCGGCCGACCACATCTCGCCCCGCTACGCCCCCGACGTCGATCCCGACGCTCCGCTCATCCGAGCGGCGAAGCCGGTTCTGGACCACGTCAACGAGCGCCTCGGGGACGTCGGGCTCTCCTTCCTGCTGACCGATCCCTCGGCCCGCATCATCGATCGCAGGTCGTCCACCACGCAGTTGCTCTCCCGCCTCGACTCGGTGTCGGCCGCGACCGGGTTCATCTTCGCCGAGCGCGAGGTCGGTACGAACGGAGTGGGTACGGCGATCGAGCTCGGCCGTCGTGTGCGGGTCGATGGACACGAGCACTACTCGGAGGAGCTGCGTCAGTTCACCTGCGTCGGCGTGCCCATCTTCGGGGTCGATCAGCGACTGCGGGGTCTGCTGGACGTCACCTGCGCGGCCGACCACGACAACAAGGTGATCGACTTCATCGCCGAGCAGACCGCCGAGAAGATCGGACAACGGCTGCTCGCACAGCAGTCGGCCGGCGAGCGCGCACTGCTCGACCGGTTCCTGGCTGTGTCCCGCCGCGGGCGCGGCGACTTCTTCGTGATCAGCGATCAGATGCTCATCACGTCACCGCGCGCCGCGCAGATGCTCGACGGAACCGAGCAGGCACTTCTGTGGGAACACATCTCGCGGCTGCTGTCGTCCTCCGCGTCCGTCGCCTCCGACCTCGACCTTCCGGGTGGCCGCCAGCTGGTGGTGCGCAGCGAGGAGTTGCACGACGGCGGCGCGTCGATCGGCGCCATCGTCGAGATCAGAGAGGCACCCGGGATGCGGGAACCCGGTTGTTCCCGTCGCCGTGCACAGCCGCAGCCACTTCCGGGTCTCGTCGGCTCCGACCCGGCATGGCTGCGGGCCTGTGGCGAGGTGGCGGCCGCCGTAGCTCACCAGGTCGTCGTGATCTGCGGCGAGCCCGGAGTGGGGAAGACGGCCGTGGCCGTGGCCGCACACGAGCACCACGGCGGCGGGCGCCTGGTCATCCATGATGCGTCGACCATGTCGGTCGACGGCCCGTCCTGGTGGATGGAGAGGCTGCGGGCGGAGCTCGACGGCGAGCCGGGCAGCGTGATCATCCGCCACGTCGACGGGCTGTCGCCGGCCGCGATCAGCGGAGTGACGGCGCTTCTCGACGCGGCGCGAGCGGGTGGATGGCGCTGCCTGGCGACAGCCGGTCTCAAGATCATGCATCTGCCGGCAGGCAACGAGCAGCAGCGAGTCGTCGTCGTCGTGCTCCCGCCGCTGCGCAACCGCATCGACGACGTCCCGCCACTGGCCCGACATTTCGCCGGTTCCCGCAGGCTGGCACCGGATGTCATGGCGCTGTTGCTCCGTGTGGCATGGCCGGCGAACACGGGAGCACTGTGCGCTGCGATAGAGCGCGCTGTCGCCACGGCGCAGGGGACGGAGGTGCACGTCGGCGATCTGCCTGCAGACCTCCGCGCCAACGCGTGCCGGCGGAGGATGAGCAGGTTCGAGCAGGCTGAGCTGAGCGCGATCATGGATGCGATGAGCGAGGCCCGTGGCAACAAGAAGGCGGCAGCAGCGCTGCTGGGCATTTCCCGGTCGACGCTCTACCGCAAGCTGGAGGCTGCCGGACTTGAGATCCAGTAGCCCCGCGCGCGTTGATGCCTGTAGTTCCTTATGCTTCATGACGTAAGCCGAGTCCCGTGCGCTGATATGCCTTGCCGTTACGGGGACCGGTCGACGTAACTGTGGCGGGAGCACGACGTGGGTGGGCTGAACTCTGCGGATGTCAACGGGTCCGCGGCGCGGCGCCAAACCAGGGTGCCCAAGGCGTCGGATGTGCTTGCCGACCGGTTGCGCAGTGAGATCCTCGGGCGCGGGATGCAAGTCGGCGAGCACCTGCCGTCGGAGGCCGGCCTGATCGCTGAGCACGGTTTCAGCCGCGGGACTGTTCGGGAGGCATTGAGGCTGCTGGAGTCGGACGGCCTGATCGAGATCAGGCGTGGGCCGCACGGCGGAATTCGCGTGGCCCACCCTGATCTCAGTCAGGTGACGCGATCGCTGGCGCTCCTGCTGACGCTCGCCGAGACGTCGATGCGTGCGTTCTCCGAGTTCCGGCAGCTCGTCGAGCCCGCTGCTGCTGCGGCGGCGGCTCGTTCGGCGACCGAGGAGCAGCGCGGCTGGCTGCTGGCACTGGCCGAGGCCGGTACGTCGCGAAGCGTGTCATGGGCGCCGTCGGTCGAGTTCCACGAGGCACTCGGCGTGTGCAGCAACAACGAGATCCTGCGCGTCGTCATCGCAGCGTTCGGGCAGGAACTGACGTGGCACGTCCCGGGTGAGGACCTGTCCGAGCAGGACATGGCCGACACCCGGAGAGCTCACCGGAGCATCGCTCGGGCTGTCGCGGCGGGGGACGCCGACCGGGCGTCGAAAGCGATGCTGCGCCACCTCCAGCAGTTCGAGCGGGTGCTCGCCGGAAAGGGCCGACTCGACCAGCCGGTGCTCCCGAAGGAGCGATGGCTTGGAGCCTGACTGCCGACGTTGTCGGCCCGGTCGTCGATCTCGGTGACGGCGGGCCCCCGGCTAGGCGGGACCGGTTAGGGGCGGCTAACCTAGTCTGGGCGTGGCCAAGGCGGGCGATGGGGGAGTGGATGGCTGTCGTGGGTGGACACGGTGCGCGGTCCCTGCGAAAATCAGCGCTACTCCACGCTGCAGCCGATCTTTTCGCCGCGCGGGGCTATCATGCGGTGAGCATCGATGATCTTGGGCGATCTGTCGGGATCTCCGGTCCGGCGGTCTACCGCCACTTCTCCAGTAAGGCCGAAGTGCTGGCCACGTTGTGCAACGTCACGATGGACCATCTACTGGACGGCGCTCAGACGATCCTCGCAGATGAGACGGCACAGCTCTCCACCATCGGGCAGCTGGTCGCGCTGCACGTCGACTTCGCTGCGCGGGAACGCATCGTGCTCGCTGTGTACCTGCGGGAGCAACAGGAATTACCGATACGTGAGCTCCGGACGCTGAAGCGGCGCCAACGTGACTATGAGAACATCTGGTGCGGCGTTGTCGCGGCGCAGCGTCACGACCTGACCGAGATTGATATTCGGGCCGTCGTCAAAGTCATTCTCTCGATGCTGAACGGCACAGCGTATATCAAGGACAGCATCCCTCGCGCGAGACTTGTCGATCTGCTGCATCAGCTTGCGGCGGGAGCACTCGCAGGCGTCCACATCGACATCGGAGCCACAGCCCCTAAGGATGCTCCTGAAATAGGCTTGTCTGGGCATGGGTGACGGGCAGGGCTTCTAAGGGCAGTCTGGGTGGCGGTTGGGTTGGTCCCGGAGTGCAACTACGAGTTCAGCTCTGCGCGACGTTCCAACGTGTTTCCCCAGGTCAAGCCTAACATCGCGGCACTAGATGATCCGAATTACGCCGAACGCGGGACGGTGGGCGGACTGTTGGGGCGCGTCCGAACTGGCAGGTCGCGGCCCTCGGGTCGCAATTGTCGCGCGCTGGCGGACCGGTTTTGACCGAGCTGGCGAAGCGGCTGAAAGCCGATTGCGCCGAGGTAGATGTGATCGAGGCGGACATCACCGATGAGGCGGCCGCACGAGGGGCATTCGGGCAGGCGGTCGCGCGGTTCGGGTGGCTTGACATCGTCGTGGCGAACGCAAGCGTGATCTTGTTGGCCCGCTCGAGAACGCGCCAGTTCATGGAGTGGCAGCGGATGGTTGACATCAAAGTATTGGGGCTGCTGTTCATCGCGAATCCTGTGCTCCCGCACCTGCTTGAGGCTGCGTCCGCCGAGAAGCGCCGGGTCGCTGATCTCGTGTTGATCAGCAGCGCCGCGGGGCGCGTGCCCCCGCAATGGGAGCGGCGTCTTCGACCTCACCAAGCACGGAGTCGGCGTGTTCGGCGAGTCATTGCGCGAGGAGGTGGCCAAGCGGTCATCCGAGTCTCGCTGATCGAGCCGAGTGCTGTCACCACCGAGCTCGCCGGGCACAACCGCCCCGAGGTGCAGGAAGGATGCGAACGCGGTTCCAGGACGATGGAGCGGACGGACGCAGTCGACATCGCGGGGACGGTCTGGCCTGTCGGCACCCGCTGTCAACGACACCCGCCCGCGTCGGGTCGCGATCAACGAGGTGCTCATCCGCCCGACCGAACGGGGGCAGTGAGGCTGCGGGCCACCTGTCCGGCATGAAGCTGCTGGAGGTGTCGACAATCGGATTGCCAGTGCCGGCCGGGCGAGGTCGATGGCACGGACCGCGGCCAGGTCGTGCCCCGACCAAGACCTCGCATGCCACTCCGATTGGCCTGCGCATCTCGACGTCCTGCCGCCGATGATCTGGGCGATGGACAGCCACGCAGGTTGAGGTCACGGGCGTGGTGAGGTGTTGACCGACGGTTCGCGCCGGGTCCGGGTGTGTGTGCGACCACGGCCGGTGGCGGGCGGTGCCCGACGATCCCGGGAACCGGGTTCGGGGCATCGTGTTGTTGATGAACTGACGGCGGCCAGTCCAAACTCCCCGTAGGCGGCCATTTACCGCCCCGGTGACGGCCAGCGTTCTCCCCGCTGGCGGCCAGATATCTCCCCGGTGATCAACCACATGGTGCCGGCGGCGAGGGTCTGCCGGATCACCACACCGTGGCCCGGTATGTGGAGCTGCGGGAGGCCGGGCGGCCGCCGGTCGCCCGGGAGCACCGGGTCCGGCCGATCGATGAGTACCTGGACAAGATCGAGGAACTGGTCGTGCGCTCGGACGGGCGCGTGCGCGCCGACGTGGTGCACGAGCGGATCTCCGCGATGGGGTTCACCGGTGGTGAGCGCACCACCCGGCGCACGGTCGCGGAGGTCAAGGCGCGGCTGCACGCCGGGCAGCGGCGGGTGTTCCGGCCGTGGGTGCCGGCGCCGGCCACATAATGGTCAGAGCGATGACAGCCAGTTGAGCAGCGCTTCGTCGGACTTCCAGACCGGACGATGCCGCCAGCGGGGAGATTCAAGGCTCTGGCGCACTTTGCGTGATCCCGGCTCGGCGCGTCACTCGATCATGGAGTGACGGAGGCTCGATGATCATCGGCCATGCGATCTTGTTGCCCGGTTGCTGCCGCACCTCGACGCCGTCGTGCTCGACGACGTCCGGCACGGGCCCGGCGGCGTGCGGCTGGCGGCTCGAGTCCGTGCCACCACGGCCGAGTGCCCCCGGTGCGGGCGGCCCGCCGCCCGGGTACACAGCACCTATAGACGTTATCTCGCCGATGCCCCGATCAGCGGCCGGCGAGTCGAGGTCGTGCTGCGGGTCCGCCGCTTCTTCTGCGACAACACCGGGTGCCCGGCTCGGACGTTCGCCGAGCAGGTCCCCGGGCTGACCACACCGCGGGCGCGGCGGACAGGACTGCTGAAGACAACGTTGGAGGCGATCGGGCTGGCCCTGGCCGGACGTGCGGGCGCCCGCCTGGCCGACAAGCTCGGCATGGCTGTGAGCCGCGACAGCATGTTGCGGCTGGTCCGTGCTCTGCCCGACCCGCCACTCGGCACCCCGCAGGTCCTGGGCGTGGATGACTTCGCGCTGCGTCGCGGACACGTCTACGGCACCGTGATCATCGATATCCTCACCCACCGCCCTGTGGATCTACTGGCAGATCGGACCTCCGACACCCTCGCAGCCTGGCTACGCGCCCATCCCGGAGTGCAGATCGTGTGCCGGGACCGGGCAGGCGCCTACGCCGAGGGCATCCGGGCCGGAGCCCCCGACGCGGTGCAGGTCGCGGACCGCTGGCACCTGTGGCACAACCTCGTACAGGCCGTCGAAAAGGTCGTCCGCCAGCATCACGCCGACCTCCACGCACCCGCACCCTGCACCGGCACGACCGGCGACACCGCGGTCGCCCACGACGACACCGGCGACACCGACGACGAGGGGGCCCACTCTGCTGGCCCGACGCGGCTCGCGGTACGAACCAGCGAGCGCTTCGACGCGATACACGCCCTCCTCGCGGTGGGGACGTCGGTGTCAGCGATCAGCGAGACGCTGGGCCTGGACCCCAAGACCGTGCGACGCTTCGCCCGCGCCGGCTCGGTCAGCGAGCTCCTCACTGCCCGTTCCGCGCAGGGGAGCGTGCTTGACGACTACACCGCGCACCTCCATCAGCGGTGGACGGCCGGCGTCACCGATGCCGTGGCGCTTACCGCCGAGATCACCGCTCTGGGCTACCGCGGCAGCTCCAAGACGGTGCGCCGCTACCTGCAGCCGCTGCGCGGCGGCCAGACCACGACGCCTCGGCCACCGACGGCGCCGACGGCGCGGGATGCGACCGGGTGGCTCACCCGCCATCCCGACAGCCTCACCGACGAGGAACGCGGCGCCCGCGACGCGGTCCTGGGCCGCAGCCCCGCCCTGCGCGCCACCCGCGACCAGGTCAGCGAGTTCGCCCAGATCCTCATCCAACGCCGCGGCCACGAACTCCAGGACTGGATGCGGCGAGTCGCCACCGACGGTGCTCCCGCGCTGCGCTCGTTCGCCACCGGACTGGAACGCGACCTCGACGCCGTCACCGCCGGGCTGACGCTGCCCTACAGCTCCGGCCCCGTCGAAGGGACGGTCAACCGCATCAAAATGATCAAGCGCCAGATGTTCGGCCGCGCTAACTTCGACCTCCTCCGCAAGCGCGTCCTCCTCGCGACATGATCGCCGCCGATCACGGAAAGTGCGCCAGAGCCAGATTCAACTGGCCCTTGACAATGAACGCGTTCATCGATGAGCTGGTCATCACCCGGGCCGGCAGGCCCGTGTGAACGATCACGTAATTCCCCCGGATTTCGTCCGGCGATCACCCGATTCCCCTCAGGGACGACGGCCGTCGCAGCCGCGGGCAACCAGGGGACGACGGCCGGACTCCAGCATCTCCAGGGACGGCCGCGTTGATTCCCCCATCCGGCCTTCGCCGGCAGCGACCGCGTCGACCCGGATCGCTGCTGACATCCGGGAGATGAGCTTCGAGTCCTGGTCAGACCGGTGCTGGACACGAAGGTCGAGGGCAAGGTGGCCGGAGGCCGCCGCGGCAGCACCTCCGTGTACTGGCATCCCGGGTCGCCGGCACAGGCCGTGCATGGAGTCGACCTCGGTGGACCGCGACCGTCGTCCCGTCAACAGTTCGTACGTCGTCCGCCGGGGACGCTCTTGAGCGGCCGGTGGGGGAATAACTTGATCGCTGACACCCGATATCCGAGGGCACCGAGGTTGAGCTGCTCAGCCTGCCGGTCCCGGTGTGGGTCAATCACGCTCACAGCGGGGTGGGCGTGGGGCTGTTGATCGTGTGGGGGTCATGCCGCTCCGGCCTTCTGGCCGATCCTGCGGGGCAGGCCGGTCCGCCGGTGGTCGCAGCGGTGTCGCGGGGATCGGGCGGAGCGTCTTCGCGGACCGCGGCACGACCGCTGGGTGCGGCGGGTGGCGATGGGGCGGTGCGCGTCGCTGCGCGACGTTCGGGCTCGGTCGGTGTCCTCCACCAGCATCGGGTCATTCGGTGCACCCCCGGCTGGTTTGTCGTGCGGATCTTCCGAGACGTTGCGGTGCGGTGTGCGCCGATCGTCGGCGCACACCGGCGTCCTGAAGCTGGTTGTCCGATTCTGAAGCCTGATTGTGGGGCTGGGGTGGGTGCGGCCGTGGCGCCGCCTCGGTCACCGCGGCCGTGGCGAGGACACTGCGTTGGCTGGCTCGAGGTCCCACCTCCGGCCGTCTGAAGATCGAATGACAGGGATCAGTGGGCCCACCCGCCACGCCCGGGATGGTCTCAGGGTCAATCCTCGACACGGCCCCGGGCAATCCCGCGGTGCCAGTGCACGAGGAGTTCGATCAGCCGCGACTCGGTGGGGTCGGTCGAGGCGGGGGATGCGCCGTCGATGATCGCCTCGATGAGTTGATCATCTGCGTGGACGGCAGGAAGATGAACGGGGTCCTCGGGGGCATCCATGGATGGACTCCCTCCGGCATCCCAGCCAGATCGTTCCAGTCGCACCCCGCGGCGCTGGCGCGCGGCGCCGCGAGATCGGCGGTGGCGCGCGGTGATGCCCGCTCGGTGCCGAGTTGCGGGTCTTCTCCGGCCGGGCGCCTCGGGTGCCCGGTCGGTCGGTGCGCGACGCCTGGGCGGCCCGGTGGTGGCCGGCGCAGTGGGGATCAGGACGCATCCCGGTCCCGTGGTGGGCGTGATTGAGATCGGCCAGGTCGCAGATGTCGGTGCTGCCCAGGGCGGCGATGACGGCGGGGCTGGTGGCGACCAGCCGCAGCCAGCCCTGGCGCAGCGACAACCGCCGCGCGGCCGCGGCGAGCGCCGCCAGCGCGGCCGGGTCGCGCCGGCTGACCTGGGCGAGGTCGAGTACCAGGTAGCGGGCGCCGGTGTCGGGCACCGCGGCGCCGCAGGTGTCGAGTTGGGTGACGGTGGTGTGGTCGAGCACCCCGCAGGCCACGATCAGGGCGTGATCGGGTGCCATCGGGCCGTCCCGCATCAGCGGTGCCACGCCCGCGACGGGACGGAGCCCAAACCATGGTGCAGCGCTGCCGGCCGCGGCCGACCGGGGTGCGGGGCTCCGCCGATGGTTGACCTGTCCCGGTTGCGGGCGGAGCTGGCCGCGGCTGCCGGGCTCCCGGTGGGGAGCGGGCCCGGCGGATCTGTGCGGTGGGCGTCGCCGGGGTGCCGGTGGCCGGAGCGGCGATCTCGCTGATGGGTGATGCGAATCGCCGCGACATCCTCTAATCCAGCGACGGGCACGCCACCGAGCTCGAGGACCTCCAGTTCGGGCTGGGGGAGGGCCCGTGCCTGGCGGCGTTCGGTTCCGGGCGACCGGTGCTGGTCGCCGATCTGTGGGATCCCCGGATCCGCGGTGTCCGATGTTCGCCGCCGCGGCGGTGGCCCGGACCCCGGCGCGGGTTGACGTTCGCGTTCCCGTTGCAGATCGGGGCGATCGCGGTCGGGAGCCTGGACCTGTACCGGGTGACGCCCGGGCTGCTCACCGCGGCGGAGTTGAGCGCGGCGTTGCTGGTCGCCGACGCCGCGCTGTGGGCGCTGCTGGACCTGCGCACCCCGCGACCCGACACCGGGCCCGACCACACCGGCGACACGGGCGACCACCGGGACGGGGCCGGGGCCGGGGGCGGGGAGGGGTGGCTGCGGGTGCTGCATCGCGATCATGCCGTGGTCTACCAGGCCACCGGGGTGGTCCTCGGGTCGTGAATGGTGCGCGGGAGCGGGCGGTGTCCGAGGCGTTCGTCGAGCTGGTCGACACCCTGGTCGCCGATTACGACGTGATCGACGTGCTGTACCGGTCGGCGGAGTCGTGTGTGGAGCTGCTCGGGGTCAGGCGGCCGGGTTGTTGCTGGCCGATCAGCGCGGGAACCTGACCCCGTTGGCCGCGACCGAGGGCGCCCGGTGGCCGGCGTTCACCGCGGCGGCGCGGCGGGAGGGGGTCGTCTCGGTGCATGCGCTGCCGCTGCGGCTGCGCGCCGAGACCATCGGCGCGTTGAACCTGTTCGCCACCGCGGCGGGTTCGCTGCCCGAGGCGGATCTGCGGTTGGGTCAGGCGTTGGCCGATGTGGCGACCATTTCGATCCTGCACGAGCGGGCGCTGCGCCGCGGGGAGATCCTGGTCGAGCAGCTGCAGGGCGCGCTCAATGACCGGGTCGTGATCGAGCAGGCCAAGGGGTGCTCGCCACCCACGCGCACGTCGACGTGGACGAGGCGTTCACCCGGCTGCGCGGCCATGCCCGCGCCCAGCAATTGCGGCTGACCGACCTGGCCCGTGACGTGGTCACCGGCCGGGCCGACCTCACCGCGATGCTGGGATCCGCGGCGGTGCCGCCCGGCCCGAGCTGGCGGCGCCCGGGATGGTGACCCGGTGGTCGTGGCGCGCCGGCGGTCCGGCCCGGATGGGAGGCGGTGACCCGGGGTCGGTCGCCCGGCCCGGCGCCGCCCGGCGGGGTGTTCAGCGGTCGCGCAGGAAGAACGCGGGCCGGTCGGTGACCTGCGCGTCGAGGGTCCGTGTGTGCAGCCGCCCGGCCGCGGCGGGGTCGAGGAACACCCGCACGTCGTGGCGGGTGATGACGCGATCGGTGGCGCCGGGCCGGGCGGCCAGGCTCATCGCCAGCGACGCCCGGCCCGGGTGGCCGCGGGTGATGCTCATCCGCAGCCCCGATCCCGGCCCCAGCCGGGCGTCGGTGATCAGCGACCGGATCAGGACCGCGGCGTCGTCGGTGAATCCGAACAATGTGAACCCTCCTGTCCCCTGGGTTCCGCAGCTGTCGTGCGATGAAAGTGCCCAGATACGGGGTCTGAGCTGGGCAAACGGGTGCCGGCCTGGTGACATGTCGTGTCACTAGGCGCGCGTGTTGTGCCTGGTCAGCGCGTTGTGGGCTGCTCGGGGTCGAGGTCGAGGATCCGTGGGGGCAAGGCGATGTCGAGGGCCTGGTGCAGCCTTCGGGCCTCGGCGCTGGGCGGGGTGGTCTGGCGGAACAGCCCGGCCGGGCCGGTGAACGTGCCGACGTGCAGGCGTTGGAGCTGGTCGCGGGCCCGCGGCCAGGTCGTGGCGGTGTCAGCAGTGGCGGCGCGGGTCTCGACGATCCGGGCCAGGAGCAGCGCGAGCCAGCAGAGCAGGACGTGGGCGCGGATGCGGTCCTCGAGCCGGTGATAGACCGGGCGCAGGTCCAGGACCTGCTTCATGTCGCGCCAGCCACGGAAGCCCGGAAGTTCGCGATTACTGAAGGGACTTCGGCGGTGAACTCGGGGGTTGTGGCGGGTTCGCGAGGTGTTGGTCCCCGAGTTCGACGACGTTCGGGGCGGGGGCGGTTGTGTCAGGGGGCGGGGCGGTGTCGTCGAGGTAGCGCAGGATCGACGCGGCGAGCCGTTCGAGCGCCGAGCGGTTGAGGTGCTCCTCGCGGCCGAAGTTGTGCACGATCTTCGGTCGGGACGTCTTCGTCGTCGCGTCCCACTCGCTGTGCGCGAGCTGGAGGTAGCGGACCGCGGTCCCGTCCTTGTTCCGCCGCGATGACACCCGCAGATACATGTCTCTAGACGGTACTCGGATTCGGCAGGTTGAGCGGCTGGATGGGCACCTGCCCCGTGTCCAGGCCAGCGGCCAGACGGGCGTGTGGGTGGGCTCGTTCAGCGGCTGTCGGTGGCGTGCTTGGGTGGGTCGAGCTCGGCGCAGTAGCGCAGGGCGGTGTCGGCGGACAGGCCGAAGAGTCGGTGCAGGCTCAGCGGGTCGCCGCCGGTGTCGCGGGCCTGGGTGAGCAGCCGGTCGGCGCGCAGCTGGTGCAGGGTGACCGGCAGTTCGGCGGTGACGCCGCGCAGGTAGCCGGTGGACACCGGGCCGAGCCCGAGCGCGGAGCGGGTGCTGATCAGCAGGTGCGGGTTCGCGCTGGCCGGCCAGCGTCGGCGGCGCTCGCGCAGCCAGTCGGCGAGCGCGGCGCCGGTCGGCTCGTCGAGGCCGCGCCGGGTGCCGTGGACGGTGATCGTGGCGGTGCCGCCGCCGGTGGGCAGGGCGACATCGTCGATGCGCAGGCCGGTGATGTCGGCCCTCGGCAGCGCGTGCACCCCGGCGAGCAGGACCACGAGCCGGTGGTCGGGGCGAGTGAGCTGGTCGAGCAGCCCGGCGCGGGTGCTCGGGTCGAGCCCGAGCACGGGCCGGCGGGGGAACCGTCCGGGATGGACCCGCCGGGTGGGGTCGGCGAAGATCAGCCGGCGGGATTTGAGGGTGGCGAACAGCGAGCGCAGCGCCACCGCGGTGGTGCTGCGCGCCGCGGCGCGCAGCGGCTCGAGCACGGCGGTGATGTCGTGTTCGTTGACCTGGAGCAGCGAGTCGTAGCGCGCGGCGAACTCGGTGAGCGCGGGCGCGACCGCGGCGGTGTAGTGGTCGATGGTGGCGCGGGCGCGCGCCCGCCCGCGGCCGCTGGTCGCGGTGAGCACCTCGAGCCAGGCGGTCACCTCGGTTGCCATCGCGGCCGGCAGCCCGGCGCCCAGCGGGCCGGCCCACCGCCCGGTCGTGCCGGCCGGGTCGGCCGGTGGTGGTTGCAGGTCGTGGGCCGCGACGAACTCGCGCAGCCGACCGATCGGCACCCGGTAGCGGCGCAGCCAGGTCATCAACGCGACGTCGGCGAGGTCGAAGGCCGGCTCGGTGAGCGCGGCGCGGGCCAGGCCGCGCCCGACGGCGCGGGTGGTCGCCGACGGCCAGCCGCGGGCCGCGGCGAACCCGGCCAGATCGGCCTGCAGGGCGGCCCCGGTCGGTGAGCGCACCCAGTCCGCGAACAGGGTGTCGAGATGGTGGACTCGCGGCTGGGCGAACAGCTCCAGCTGCCCGTCGCGGTCGTCGCGGTCGCCGTGGTCGTCGCCACTGATGGACGGGCCGGTCTGGTCACCCGCGCTCGGCGAGGGGCGGCCCTGGCCGTGCATGTCACCGAGGAACAACTGGATGCCGGCGCGCTCGCCCGGCTCGAGGTCGCGGTCGTACTCACCGCCCGGGCGGGGGGCGCGGCGGCTGGCCACACACAGCCGGCAGCGGCCGTGCCGGTTGATCGCCAGCTCACGGCGACACGACCGGCACCGCCCGGTGGCACCGCGGCGGGCGAACTCCCGGCAGGCCCGGCACCGGCCGGCGGCGATGCTGGCCGCCCAGGCCAGGCAGTCCGCGCAGCTGCCCACCGTCCACGACGTCTTCGCGCACCGCGCGCACCTCCGCGACCACAGCCGCGCCACCGGCCGCCCGCAGCCGGTGCAGGTGCCCGCGGCGGCCCGGCGGCGCTGCTTGCAGCGTTGGCAGGTCCCGGCCCGGGTGGCCCGGTGCTCCCCGCAGACCGCGCAGTCAGCGAGCACGGTGCGGGCGTGCCGGTAGCAGCGCACGCACCGCCCGCCCCGGTGATGCGCGCGGGCCTCACCGCAGTCCGGGCAGGTGATCATCCGGGCCCGGGTGCTCGGGTAGCAGCGCGCGCAGCGGCCCTTGGCGTGGTGCGCTGCCTGGTGCCCGCACCCCGCGCAGACGATCAGCGCCGGTGTTCGGGTCATACCGGTGGTGTCGAACGTCGGTGCCCGGTGCGCGCCGGCCGGATCGAGGTCGCTGGCGCGGCCGCGTCTGCCTGCCGATCCGGCGCGGGTGCCTGCCGGGCGGGCGGCTCGGGCAACAGCAACTCCGCCGGCGTGCACTCCAGCACCGCGCAGATCACGTCCAGGTCATCGAGGCGCACCGAGATCGGCCGGCCCGACCACAGATGCGACATCTTGCCCGCCGAGACCACCAGGCCCGCCTCGGCCAACGCCCGGCGCAGGTCGCTGGCCTTCCACACCCCGCGCTGGGCCGCGACCATCCGCAGATTCCACCGCACCCGATCCCCCCCTGCTACCGTCTCATCGCCTGGTGAACCTCATCGCCCGGTGAACCGCGCGCCGGCCCGCGCCGCCGCGGCTGCGTACTCCGCCTCGAGTGTCTCGGCGGAGACATGCACGTAACGCATCGTGGTGGTCAACCACCGATGACCAAGAAGCTGCTGGACCGCGGCCAACCCCAGGCCCTCGCCATACAGCCGCGACGCGCAGGCATGGCGCAGCACGTGCGGGCTCAGGATGCGCACCGAGCCGCGCAGATGCTGCGCGGCCGCCGCCGCCAGCGCCTGGCGGAACGCGTCGTCGTCGGCCGGCCCGCCCCGCTCGGAGGGGAACAGCGGCGCCCGCGGGCGGTCGAAATCGTCGCCGAACCCGCCGCGCACCTCACCGACCCACCACACCAACAGCGGGCGGGCATCCCCGAGCATCGGCACCAGCCGCTCGCGCGGGCCCGAGCCGCGCGCCCCTTTGCCCAACCGGACATGGATCTTACCCAGGGTTCCGTGGTCGAAGTGCAGATCATCCAGGCACAGCCCGCACAGCTCGGCCGCGCGCAGCCCCACCTCGCCGATCAGCCGGGCCATCGCGTAGTTGCGCGCGGCGGTGCGCCACTTGCGTGCCTCGTCGAGCCCGTCGCGCCAGCGGGCGAAGAACCCGACCAGCTCGCCCACCGACGGTGGCAGGCGCACCGCGAACTCCCCGCCGTTGGTCGGCCGGTTCACCGCGTCGATCGGCGAGGCCACCACGTGCCTGGTCAAGGCGTGGATCTCGCCCTGGTAGCGGATCTCGAGGAACCGGTAGAACCCGGCGATCCGGGCCGCCTTGACCTGGCGGGTCTTGACCGCCTTGCCCCGCTGCGCCTCGGCCAGGAACCGATCCCCGTGCCGGGAGGTCACCTCCCACGCCCAGCACCCGGCCCAGGTGAGGAACTCCTCCACCGCGGCCAGATCCCCGCGCACCGTCGCGTCGGTCACCCCGTGCGCCGAGCGCGCCAACACGTACTCGGCCAACAGATCCTGCTGGTAGTCCGCCGCCGCGGCCGGGGTGTCCACCGATCGCGGAGAGCGGATATCGCGCACGACCGCCAGCGACCCCATCACGCCTCACTTCAGCTTCTCGGCCCGACCGTGTCGGTTCCTGATCAGCATTCAGGGATCGTGAACGAAGTCAAGCATTTCCGCGCGGACTCGATCGCGTGTCGGACTACGCCGCCACCTGCGACAACGGCATCGTGCCGGAGCCGGGAGCCTCCGGGAACTTCGGGGAGAGTTGATACTCGACCTCCAACAGCTGCTTGTAGCCCAGCGCGATGTCCTCGGTCGACAGGTTCGGATCCGAGGTGCGCAGCAGATACTTCCCGTCCAGCTTCGCGTCCGCGGCGATCTTCGCGGCATCGACACGGAGCAACCCGCTCGGGGTGACGCGCAGGAACCGGTTCAGCCCGGGCTTGGTGGAGATGACCCCGCGCAGCTCGGCCCGCTTCGTCGCCGACAACCGGTCGGAGCCGGCGATCATGGCTTCGAGTCGTTCGAGCAGGTTCACGCGGACCGCGGCGTCGCGGGTGGCGGCGTCGGGGTTGTGGCAGACCACGAACCGCTCCGACTCGCTGATCTTGACTTCCTTGACCCGTAGGTTCGCAGTCACGTCCTGGTAGCGGCCCTGTCGTGCCATCGCCGCGGCCGCCTCGGCGGACCCGGAGCGCATCTTCTCGCCCAGGATGTAGCCGCCACCGCCGGCGGTCAGGTGGCGGCGGTTCTGCGCGGAGGTGAACCCGCGATCAGCCACCCAGATGACCTTCCCCAGGGTCCAGTCCCGCAGCTCGTCACGGACCTGGCGGATGAGCGGGGAGTCGCTGGTGTTGCCCGGCCAGCACCACACCCGCACCGGGATCCCGTCGCGGGTCACGGCCATCCCGACCACCACCTGCGGGAGGTCGTCGCGGGAGTCCTTGGACTTCCCGCGGCTGCGGAACCCGGCCCGGCCGGTCGCACCCGCCGGCGGCTCATCCGCCCCGTCGTCGGTGCTGTCGTCCTCGGGCTCGACGACCCGGCCGTGCTCATCACGCCAGAGCGGCTCGTCGGGGTCCTCGGTCTCGAAGTAGGTCGAGGTGGTGTCGAAGAAGATCAGATCGACTTCGAGGTTGAGCAGGTGCGCGACGGCGTCGAACACCCCGCGCGCGAGCTGGTCCTCGACCGCGATGAGCCAGTCCATCGCCCGGTAGCAGGCGTCGTCAGACACCGTGTCGAGGCCGGGGATGTGCACGTCGTGGGCGACCCAGCCGGTGGCGGCCAGCTTCGAGGACGGCGCCAACGCCCGGTTCGCCACGAGCGCGAACAGGACCCGTTCCACTACCGGATCCCGCCGCGTCTTGGCCGCGAGACCGCGCAGCAGGGTGTCGATCCCGAGGCGGTGCCACAGCCCGTCGAGTAGCCACGCCCCGCCCAGCGGCCGGGACTCCACGAACTCCAGCCCCGGGACCCCGACCACGCGAGCCCGGTCCGGGCCCGCCGAGACGGCGTCGACACCCACCACCCGGGTCAACGCGCCGATCAGGCGCTCGATCGCCGGCCGGTCGAGCTGATCGGCGCGGCCGAAGGAGTACAGAACCTTCGTCCGGGCGGTCTTCGCGGTCGGGTCCCACTCGTTGTGGGCCAACTGCAGGTAGGACACCTTCGAACCGTCCCGGTTCCGCCGGGTCGAGGTACGCACGAACACGCCACCAGACCTTACACGACCCAAAGCAGCTCACAGCTCCAGACGCGGCCAAGTCGTGTTACTAGGGCTTTCACCGTGCTGGACCAAGTCGCATCGCGCTGACCTGCATCAACACTCGTGATCATGCACCAGATCACACGTTAGCTGCGGAACCCAGGCCGTCCAGTGCCTGACCCGCAACCGTTCGGTGGTGAGCGAAAATTCCACGCTCGCACCGTAGCCCCGGACGGCGCCGCGAAGCGGACAATGCCGCCATCCCCCGGTGCGCGCCCCATGCGGGATCCCGTCGAGAACGACGTTCGCGTTCGTCGACGCGCACCCGGGCACGCACATCGCCGGCCCGCTCGGCACGATGCAGGCCGGTGCACCACACGCCCGCCGACGATGAGTGGCCGGGATGACTTGCGCCGTGAGCCGGTAGCCGCTGCGATGCCCGCCGTACGAGCGACCCGACCGGCTGCTCGGCCCTGCTTCGCTCGCCTCGCTTGGCGAGTTCCGATCGGGGTCCTATACGGGCGTCTGACCGCGAACAGCGACACGCCCGGCCAGCATCGTCCGAAACCCGTGTTCGAAATCGAGCGGGTCGCGGACGACTGTGCCGGCGTTCCGCCCGTCACCGTGGGCCGGCTGGTCCCGGCTGGGTGCGGGGCCTGAGCGGGTTTCGCTGGCTAAGGTGTGCCCATGAGCGCTGCCGCCGCTTTCGACCCGCCCGCTCGCGCTGGGGTGCCGTTTGCCGACGCGTCGCCGGCGCAGGTGCGGGCCGCACTCGTCGCCGAGGACGCCGAGCGGTTCGATCGGCAATGGCGCGAGGTGATGGCCCGCGCTACCGAGGATCTCGATCTCACCGAGGTGACCGCCATCCTGGAATCGTGGCGGCGGGTGGCCTGGGTGACTACGGCCAACGGTCCCGATGCCTACCGCCGGATGCTGGCTCAGGCCGAGCACACGTTGCGCACCGGTGAGCGCCCTGTGGGCACGGTGGCGTGGTCGCAGTTGCGAGTGGAGCTCGGTCTGTAGGACGTGAGCTACGCGATCGAGCTCTATCCCGACGCCCGGGACCAGATCACGGCGCTGCCCGGGGAGGCGTTGCTCCCGATGGCCGAGGTGATGGCGATGTTGGAGCTGACCCCGTGGAACGGTGCGCCGTTGAACCGGGACAACCCCGACGGGGCCGTGCGCACCCTGCCCTTCGGCCGGTTCGGCTTGATCACGTACCTGATCCTGGACGGCCAGCGGCGCGTTGACGTGCTCAACGTCGTCTGGCCCGGCTGAACCCTCCCGACCCGGGGACGCGCGTCATCGGCCGACACTGGGCCGGCGGCGCGAGGGCAGAAGATCGTCATACTTCGTGACGTCGGGCAGAGCCGGGTGATGGTCGGTCGAGGGGGTGGCGGCCGGGGCGTTGCCGCAACCTCCATCATCGGCATCGTCGAGGCAGGGGAGGGATACGCCCGCCGCCGATGCTCGTGTCGGTCCAGGATGACAATGTGGCCCTGATACTGCAGTTCGTCCTCTGCTACCTGCTGGTCGTGTTCTGGCTGCTGCTCACCGCCCGGCTCGTGATCGAGATTGTGCGTTCCTTCGCTCGGAGCTGGACACCCACCCGCTCCCGCGCAGTGGCCCTCGAAGTGATCTACTTGGCCACCGGCCCGCCCGTGAAACTCTTGCGCCGACTGATCCCGACCGTCCGCATCGCCGGTGTCGGACTGGACTTGTCGATCATGATCGTGTTTGTCGTGGTCTACATCGCGATGAGCATCGCCCACCCTTCGACCGTGTGAGCGAGGCCCGGTCCGAGGCGACCGGCGGCGAGCTGGTCCGTCGTGGCCGCCATCATCGTGTCGAGGTCGGGCGTGTGGTCGGTGCGGACCGCGTACACGAGCGGCCCTGAACCGGTGGCATCCGGCTGATCGACTGGTACTTCGTCGTCCTGGCTATGGAGGACGTCCTCGGTACCGTCGGCCGGTGCGGGCTCGACGACGAAGGTGCGGATCCGCATCCCTTCTTGGCGGGCGGCCCGGCGCATCCCGGCCCCGCCCGGTATCGAGGTCGACGTCGAGATCGGCGAGCCGCCGGCACACCTGTGCCGCGCGCTGGTATCAGGCGCGGTCCAGGCGGGGGGTGATGACCTCGCGGAGGACCAGCAGCAGGGCGGCGGCCAGGGGGATCGCGACCAGGGCGCCGATGATGCCGAGCAGGCCGGCGCCGAGCAGCACGGCGATCACGGTGAGCAGGGCGGGGACCTTCATGACCCGGCCGATGATGCGCGGCACCAGCAGGTAGTCCTCGACCAGGCGGTAGAGCACGTAGAACCCGGCAGTGAGCAGCGCGGTCAGCGGGGACACGGTCAACGCGACCAGGCTGGCCACGATCCCGCCGATGGTGGACCCGACGACCGGGACCAGGTCCAGGATCGCGACGAACAGCCCTAACAGCAGCGCGTAGGGCACCCCGAAGGTCAGCAGCCAGATCACCGTGACCGCGCCGGAGATGATCGAGATGGCCAGGTTGCCCAGCACGTAGGCGCCGACCTTGGCGATGATCTCGTCGCCGATCAGGATGACTCGGGGGCGGCGGCTGTCGGGCGCGAGCCGGTAGAGCCCGGCCCGGACCCGGGGTAGGTCGGCAAGTAGGTAGATGGTCAGCACCACCACGATCAGGGTGGAGCCTAGGGCGCTGAACACCGCTGCCCCGGCGCCGAGGACCCCGCCGGCCACGTTGGGCAGCGATCCGCCGCTGAGGACCTGGTCGAGGTTCTGCTGGAGGTGGAACCGGTCGTTGAGCTGCCCGAGCAGCGAGTTGTGGTCCTCGGCGGATTGCAGGTAGCCGGGAAGTTGTGCCACGAGCTGACCGGCTTGGTCGACCAGGACCGGGATCGCGAGGGCGAGGAACCCGCCGACCAGAGCGAAGCCGGCCACCACGACGGTGGTCACCGCGGCCCAGCGCGGGAACCGGTGGCGCGCCAGCCAGGACACCGCCGGTTCCAGCCCGACCGCGATGAACAGCGCCAGCCCGATCAACACCAGCACGCTGCTGACCGTCACCAGCGCCTCGACCAATCCGACGGTGACCGCGACCCCGGCCGCGCCGGCCATCCCGACCCAGAACGGGGCCCGCCGATCCCACGGCTGGCCCGGCCGGCCCATCAGATCGGTGTCGGTACTGATCCGGGCCGCCTCGGCCTCCGCGTCGGCGACCGGTCCTTCCACGTCGCCGTTGTGCGGCTGCGCGACATCGTCGTGATGTCCCCACTCGGCCTGAGGATCAGCGCTGCTCGTGTCGCCCGCGCCGGCGAGGGTCCCGACCCCGTGCCCGGTATCACTCTTCTCGTGGTCGCCGTGCGGCCCGTCGTTCGCAGTGGCCGGTGATCGGGCCATCATTGAGCCTCTCGGTAAGGTCGTCGGCCTGGGCCTGCGCGCACAGACCGGGTCAGACGCGGTGGTTGCGGCGTCGAACATCAGAACACGCCGTAGGCGCCCCAAACCCGACCGCGACCACGATCAACAGCAGCGTCCCGTAAGGCTGGGCGGCGAGGGCCTGAGCGCGGTCGAGCCCGAAGGACGTGTCCGGGCGGAACGGGATCGCGGCGGCGACGACCAGCAGCCCGATCAGGCCGAGCGCGGCAACCCTTGGCCATCGATCCGATCAGGCCGAGACCGACGGCGCGGCGGCGGGCGCGGCGGTCAGTACCAGTGATTGCGCCCGCCCACGGCGCGGCCGGTACGGCCGAGCACCAGCAGCACGATGCCGACGATCAGCAACAGGCCGCCGAGGTAGTACAAGAGGCTGATGCTGGTGAGATAGCCGACTACGAGCAGGATCAAACCGAGAATGATCATGTTTGTCCTTCGGACGAGGAATATCCGCGAAGGGTAGGTCCCACACGGCTATCTCGCCGTGCGAGATAGCAGCGGTGGCTGGGACGGCCCGAGGTGCCGCCCGGGAGGGCGGGGAGACCGGGCGGGGCCACGGCGGCCCGTGGTGTGGTCGTGGTGCGCGTGCTGCTGGACGAGCCTCCCAGCTGTCGAACCTGTGTTCGAGGCACGGTGGCTTCGTCGGCGGTCGTGCTGGCCGCGACGCGCCGGAGGGTCGATTCGCCAACCCGCGCACACCGCCGGGACCACGGACCCTCGGGTCGCCTTGCCTGGGCCGGCCGCGAGCGACCCACTACGACCCGCACCTGGCCCCCGGTGGGACAACTCGACAGGACTGCCGGGGCACTGGGCCGATGGGGGGCTTGTGGACCTTGACCTGTCCGGCGGTGACACTGGCGGGATGAGTCGGCTGGGTAGCCTCGAGCGTGCGGTGATGGAGACGCTGTGGTGTGCCGGGCGGCCGTTGACCGCGCGGCAGGTGCGCGATGCGTTGCCCACCCCCGATCTGGCGACGACCACGGTGCTGACAGTGTTGCACCGGCTCGGTGGCAAGGGCCTGGTCGGTCGGGAACGACACGGCCGCGGCTATCTCTATCAGGCGGTGGGTACTTTCCCATGGCCATGGACACCGAGTCGTACCGGCTACAACCCCAGCATGACTACTGGGCCGCGAGCGCGCCGCGACGTTGCAACTGCTCTGGGGTATCTGCCGTCAAGAGCCCTCCGCTTCGCGCTCGACGGCCATCGCGACGGTGATGACATAACCGCGCTTCTCTCCCAGCAGCGGGGATCCTCGAGGAGCAGTTGCTCCATCCGTTGTCAGAGCTTCGTCACGGCGAGCCCATCGTCCCGGGTACGGGTGCGAGGGGCCTGATCTGCGACTGTTTGACGCTGAGTCAAACGGTCACCGCTCGAACTCATTGACTGTAGGTCTGGAGCAAAACTGGAGCACAGACCTGACGTAAACCGGCGAGAACTGCGCTCAACCGCGTCGAACTGCACCACTATGACATGCACAGAGTCTGTTTTCGCAGGTCAGGACCATTGCCGGGCCGGGCTGGGGGTCAAGGGGTCGCAGGTTCAAATCCTGTCGTCCCGACGGCCGGAACGGGCGGTTCCCTTCGACGGGGGAGCCGCCCGTTCTGCTTTCTACCTGCGAGAACGTGGCCTGGATCTTCTTGCCGCCGCGCTCGTGACGCCGGTCTCATGATCGTCGCCGACGTGTCCGTGGGCCCGCTGAGTGACTATCTGAGTGTCTATCCCGCGTCGTCGCTCGGGAACAGGCTGTCCATGGTCGCGGCGCCCTCTTCGAGGACGGGCCGGAGTTGGTGTCGGTAGACGCGTTCGGTGACGGCAGTGCCGCTGTGGCCCAGTAGCCGGGCGATCTGCTCGATGGGCACACCGGAGTCGGAGAGGATCGACACGAAGCTGTGGCGCAGCTCGCGAGGCGTCCAGGCGGTGGCGTCGAGGCCGGCGTCGCGGACGATGGCGCGGAAGGCGCGTCGGACGTTGTGGGGGTCGAGTTCGGTGCCGTTGGCGGTGGCGAACACGAGCGCGGTCGGGTCGGGTGTACGTCCGAGCCGGGCCCGGTGCGCGTTGAGAGCGTCGACGCAGCGTCGGGGCAGGGCGAACCGGCGGCGCGACTTGCGAGTCTTGGTGTCGCCGCCGGCACGCACCGAGCGCAGGACCGAGATGGCAGGCGGTACGGGTGGTGTCGCGTCGGGTTGTCCGGTGAGGTCGACGTCGGCCCAGCGCAGGGCCCGCACCTCCTCGGTCCTGGCGCCGGTGAGCAGTGACAGCACGACGTAGGCGTGCAGCGACGAGCCGTGTGCGGCGGCTACGAGTCGTTCGGCTTGCTCCCATGTCAGGGACTTGGACGGGCGACCGGCTTGCCCGGTGGGAACGGCGCACAGGGCGACGACGTTGCGTTTGACCTTTTCGCGGGCCATCGCCCGAATGACCGCTCGGCTGAGGATCGAGTGCATCAGGCGCAGGGTGCGGGTGCTGACCTCCTGGGCCTGCGCGCGCAGCCAGCGGTCGACGTCATCGGCGGAGAGGTCGCGGAGCCGGCAGCGGCCCAGCGGGGCGACGATGCGGGATTCGGCGATCGTCGTGTAGTTGTCCACCGTTGCACGGGACCGGTTGGGCAGCCCGTAGGTGAGCCAGTCGCGGACGGCTTCGGCGACGGTGTAGTTCGACGGAGCGACGGCGACGCCGTCGTCGTGGTCGCGCAGCAATTCCTTGAGCTTGTTCTTGGCCTCGGTCTTGGTGATGCCGCTGGCCTTGCGAGTGATGCGCTTGCCGCGGGCGTCGAAGCCGGTGGTGATGGTGGCGATCCAGCGTTCGCGTGTCTCGTCCCAGTGCAGGCCGCCCTCGCCGCGGCTGCGGCGGGCGGTCACGACGCGGCCCCGAAGGGCGCGTCGGCAACTGCCTCCGTTTCGAGGAGTGCGACGTAGTCGTTGATGGCCGCGGCGGTGATGAGCCGGGTTCTTCCGACGTGGACGGAGCGCAGCCGGCCGCTGCGGAGCTGCTCGTAGATCACGCTGCGCTTGAGCGAGAGGATCTCCATGGCCTCCGTGACGCGGTACAGTTCCTTGTCGATCATGGCTGTGGCGGGGTTGGTGTGCTGGACATGTCCGCCTCCCGTGTCTGCAGGCGGTCCGCTGTTGTCCGCCGAGGTACGAGGAAGGCTGCGAAATGCGATGACTGCCTGCGTGGTCAGGACATGTACCGCAGGCTGGTTCTTGCTGCGATCGAGGAGCCGGAGCATGGCTCTGATCTTCGTGGCGCTTGCCGCCGGTTCCGATGGTGACATCGTCAATGTGGACAACTTGACGGCGTCATGGTCGTGTCGTGGCAGACCCGTGGTCCTTAGCGTGGATTCCTGCATGTGATCTGGCCTTGGTGCGGACTACCGCTTCGGGCACCACCGGCGCCTCGGTGGTTCTGCTCGCGGCTGTTCCCCTGTGAGCTTCGACTGCCGCCCCAGCGGAGCGGCGGTCAGCCGATGTTGACGCCTGCAGCGGTGGCCAGCATCGCCTGGTACTCATTGCCAGCCGCGTTGGTCGCGATGTCGGCGTCGACGAACTCGGTCCGGGCGACCGCGATAGGGTCGCTTCGGTTGTTGCGGATCTCGGTCCTCGTATGACACGGCGTTGTAGGACGGCGCCGTCAGATCTCGGGATGCGTCAAGGGACGCCACCCTTTCGTCCAGCCCACCCGGTCCTGCTCGAGTGGACCGCCGCGAAGGAGGCCCTATCCCGTTGACGGAAATCGAATGCCGCACGGTCAGCGGTGGGGAGTTGTGGTGGCTTCGCGAAGGCCCAGGGGCGCACGGTCAGGAGCCAAAGGACATCCACGTGGTCGCGGATGCGCTGGAGGGATCCTTCAGATTCGTGGAGGAGTCGAACACAGCGGCCGGCCTGCGCGCGCCGCAGCTCGGTGCGTTGCACGCGGTTCTCGCCCACCGGTCCACTGAGGAGCACGAACCGATCACCATCGTGATGCCGACCGGCACAGGCAAGACGGAGACGATGCTCGCGGCGTATTGCTATGAGCCGTCGCGGACGATGGTCATCGTCCCGTCGGATGCCCTGCGAACCCAGATCGCCACGAAGTTCGTAAGCCTCGGGGTGCTCCCCGAGGTCGGTGCCGTTGCAGGCGACTTCCTGTGCCCGGTCGTCCTAGTGCTCCGCAGCGGCCTGACGACAGAGGAAGAAGTCGACGAGCTACTCGACAGCACCAACCTCATCGTGGCGACGGCTCAGGCACTCGACCGATGTTCCAAGCTGGCCCTTACCCGTCTGGCAGCGGGTTGCGAGCGCCTTTTTGTGGACGAGGCACACCACCTCGGGGCGCGAACCTGGCGGGAGATCGTCGACCTGTTCGCCGATCGTGAGGTGGTCCAGTTCACCGCCACGCCCTATCGAGAGGATGGAAGGCATCTGGGCGGTCGAGTCGCCTATACCTATCCGTTGCGGCTTGCCCAGAAGAACGGGTACTTCGCGCGGATCAACTATCGGTCTGTCATCGATCTTGCCGACCCCGACCGGGCGGTCGCGACTGCGGCCGTCGCCCAGCTGAGGGCGGATCTGGATGCCGGCTACGACCACCTGCTAATGGCGCGCGTGAGCTCGGTGGACCGCGCCAAGCAGGTCGTCGCGCTGTACGAGGAGATTGCCCCGGACCTGCACCCGTTGCGCATCGACACAGGACTCGCCGCCCCGACCCGCCGCAAGCGTCGGGACAGGCTCGGGCGGGACTGTCGCGTCGTGGTGTGTGTCAACATGCTCGGCGAGGGGTTCGACATGCCGAGTCTCAAGATCGCGGCCATCCACGATCCGCAGAAGAGCCTCGGCGTCACGCTTCAGTTCATCGGGCGCTTCACCCGCACTGGTGGGGCGGCCCTGGGTGAAGCCTCCGCTTTCGTGCCACTCCAGGTGACCGGCATCGACGAGCGGCTCCGGAAGCTCTACGGCGAGGACGCGGACTGGAACGAGGTCATCCAAGATCTGACCGAGCGCGGAGTCGGGCGGGAGCGGGACCGATCCGACTTCGAGCGCGGGTTCGGTTCCCTGCCCCGTGAGGTGGCAATGCGGAGCATCCATCCGAAGATGAGCACGGTCGTCTACCGAACGCCAACCACCCCGCCGTGGCGCCCGGAGGGTGTCTACGACCTGTTCGAGGACCGGCTCCTGACTACGCAGCTGGGGATCAACAACAACAGCAAGGTCGTATGGTGGGTGTCGAGGCAGGCCATGCCGGTGCGGTGGGGGGACTTCGCGAGCTTCAACGAACTCGTTCACCACCTGTATGTGGCCCATCTCGACGAGTCGGCCGAGTTCCTTTACATCAACAGCACCGACAACAGCTCGCTCCACGAGGATATCGCGAGGACCGTCTGCGGCGACGGCGTCAGCCTGGTGAAGGGAGAGGCGGTTTACCGGGTCCTTGCGCAAGTGCAGCGTCGCATCCCCACCAACGTTGGGCTCCTTGACTCCGTCAGCCGAAATCGGCGCTTCTCGATGTATGTCGGGCAGGACGTCCTACACGCATGGCGCGGCGAGGGCGGAACGAAGATGAAGACCAACATCTTCGCGCACGGTTTCACCGATGGACGCGCCGTGAGTTTTGGGGCATCGCGGAAGGGGCGGGTATGGAGTCACGAGCAGGCACGAGACATCCACGACTGGGTTCGGTGGGCGCGTCTCGTGGGTCCGGTGATCACCGATACGTCGATCTCGTTGGACACCGTGATGTCGGGCTTCCTACTACCGCAGCCGGCCACCGAGCGCCCGCCGCTTGTGCCGCTGTCGATCGAGTGGCCGCACCATCTCGTCGCCACGATGAGCGAGAACCGCAAGGTCTCACACGGTGGTGTGGAGTTCTCGCTCCTCGACACTGAGCTCGCACTGACCGGCCACACCGCTGACGGCCCGTTGCAATTCGAGTTGCGAACCCCGGAGTGGTCGCTCGAGTTTGCGTTCGAGTTCGACGAGAACGAACCGCCGACGATCCATCCGGTCGGTGACGACGGAGTGGTCACGACACCGTCGGGGCGGGGCAGCCTCGCTGCGTTCCTCACCGCCCACGGGCTGCTCGTCACGTTCGAGAACGAGCTCGTCCTGGTCGAGCAGGGCTATCTCCTGCAGCCCGACCGCGAGCGTCGACTGTTCCCCTCCGAATCGATCGAGGTGTTCGACTGGTCCGGGATCGATATAACAAGCGAGTCGCAGGGCCCGGAGCGTGACCCGGCCACCGTTCAGCACCGCGCCATTCAGGTCATGTCCGCCGAGTCCGAATGGGAAATCGTCATCGATGACGACGGCACGGGCGAGTTGGCTGACGTCGTGTTCCTGCGCCGGATGGACGACGAATTGGAGGTGCTGCTCGCACACTGCAAGTACTCTTCCAAGGAGAAGGCGGGAGCCCGCATCGGCGATCTCTACGACGTCTGCGGACAGGCCATGAAGATGAACCGAGCGAAGTCTATGCCCGAACTGCTCACCAAGCGGCTGTTCCGTAGGGAGAACGATCGGATCGCGGCCGGGAGGAGCGGGCTCGTCGTAGGCGACATCGAGACCCTCGCCGCGGTGGTCCGCGAGTCTCGTTTCCGCCGACTCCGCGTGACCGTTGCAATCATCCAGCCCGGCATGTCCAGGGCGAAGGCAAGCGAAGACATGCGAGCGCTGCTGGGAGCATCGGACCGCTTCCTGTCTGAGACATACGGCATGTCCTTGCGAGTCATCGCCAGTCCCTGATGCTCTGTCGATCTGTCTGGGTGGACGCACAGCTACGTGAACCGCTGCCGCTTGGCCGACTGAGGCCGCCGGCTCGGGCCCTTCTTCACGCGACGCGACGATGGCAACACGACTCCTAACGATCAAGGACGTGCTGCGACGGTGGCTAGAACCACGCCGTCGACATCTTCTCAGACTTAGGCGCTCGTCGACACTTGGCGAAGTGGGTTCGATAGTCGTCGAAGATCTGGATCGGGCAGTCGGCCTCGCAGGTCAATCGGATAATGGGGCCTAAGACCTGGTCTCAATACCAGGTGTGTCGCTACGTGATCTTCGGTCTCTGATCGTTGATCGTGGTCGGTCGTGGCGAAGAGCAAGCAGCAACGGTTGGTCGAGGATCGGCTCTGGGAGCTGATCGAGCCGTTGATCCCGCCGCGGCCAGCAGCTCGTGGGCCGGGTGGGCGGCCGCGGATCGACGACCGGGCAGCCCTGGAAGGGATCTTGTTCGTGCTCGACACCGGTTGCCGCTGGCGGGATCTGCCCGAGGAGCTGGGGTGCGGGTCCGGGCACACCGCGTGGCGTCGGCTGCGCGAGTGGCAGGACGCCGGCGTGTGGGACAAGCTGCACCAGCTGGTGCTCGACGAGCTGTCCGACGCGCAACTGCTGGACTGGTCGCGTGGCTGTATCGACGGGGTGTCGGTGCGGTCGAAAAGGGGGGCGAGCTGACCGGGCCGAACCCCACTGACCGGGGCAAAGCCGGTTCGAAGTACCACATCCTGTGCGACGCGAACGGGCTCCCGTTGCACGCGCTGCTCTCGGCGGCGAACACCCACGACAGCAAGCTGTTCGAGCCGCTGCTGGAGACCAACCCCGCGGTGCGTGGCCGTCGCGGGCGGCCTGGCCGGCCTCGTCGCCGGCCTGAGAAGCTGCACGCGGACAAGGGCTACGACTACCGCCGCTGCCGCACCTATCTGCACCGGCGCGGGATCAAGGTGCGGATCGCGCGCCGCGGGATCGAGGACAAGTCCAAGCTCGGCCGGATTCGTTGGGTCATCGAGCGCACCATCTCGTGGCTGTTGCGGTTCAAGCGGCTCGGGCTGCGCTACGACCGCACCGAGCGCACCACGCTCCCGCTGCTCACCCTTGCCTGCACCGTGATCAATGTACGTCGACTGATCAAGACTGGGTTCTGAGACCAGGTCTAATGACGTCCGGCGCCAGCCGCTGGGGCCGGAGTGAGCGGGCAGGTCTCCCGGATTGCCGGATTTCGGGTCGAACTAGTACGACAGCCGCACATCGTGATCTACCCGGCGCAGCGCCGGCGGTAGTGGAGTCGGCGTGCTCGGGCTTGGTGGGCTCGTCGCCAGGTTGACCAGCTCAGATAGTCGATCAGGCGTCGTGCGGGTCT
>Ga0209933_1001000_pt1 | contig 34630 bp, 30 predicted proteins | sample ThiBiot_300_biof_FD_183944 | JGI IMG/M metagenome (GOLD analysis project Ga0209933, IMG submission 183944) | Wastewater bioreactor microbial communities from Cape Town, South Africa - Thiocy_cont_300_biof (SPAdes) | ecosystem: Engineered > Bioremediation > Thiocyanate > Unclassified | place...
ATACGGCGGTGCGCGGCAACGCAGCATCCAATATCCAAATCATCGGCAATAGCTGCGAACGGCTTGGCGAAGTCGCGCTTTATGCCGAATTCGGATTCCAGGGCGCGGTCATCGCGAACAATCTCGTCGATACGGCCGCGAGCGGAATCTCGGTCACGAATTTCAACGAAGGCGGGCGTCTTGCCGTCGTGCAAGGCAATCTCATTCGCAATCTCGTCCGGCGCGAGCGGGAGCCTGAAGACAAGCGCGGCGAAGGTATCGCGGTCGAGGCTGACGCTGTCGTCTCCGGCAACACGATCGAAAACGCTCCGACCGTCGGCATTCAGATCGGCTGGGGCAAGTACATGCGCGATGTCGCCGTGACTGGGAACGTCGTGCGCGATGCGCGCGTCGGCATCTCCGTTACGAATGCTGCGGACGCCGGCAAATGCCTGATCGCGAACAATCTGATTTCCAACGCCAAAGACGGCGCGATCCGCGAGATGGACCGGGGCGTCTTCCAGGGCCCGGACCTTGCGCGCGAGCCCAGCGCATCGGACCGCATTCACGTGATGGCGAACGTCGCGGTGTGACGCGACGCCGGACGAGCAGAAAATATCCTGGGATTATTGAGAGCGCCGCGGCCCGGCCAAGGGGAAGACGGGGGGAGTCGGGACTTGGCCGGGCGGCGGCAGCATCTGGTGTGCACGGGGGGAGGTGACACCGGCCTTGAGGTCATATCTAAGCGCAATAAGATGAACTCATTCTGAACGTGACGTTAAATTGCCGCAACGTTTCACCCAATAGCCCGATAATTCCGCTAACTCGGCGTTTGCCCTCGGTTTTTTTTATGCGCCGGCCGAGTTGCGCATCGAATCATATTAGCGTCCGGGTCCCGATGACTTGCGCATAGGACTTCGTGATGCCGGCCTACGCCGCGCCGCTCTCTCTGCCGTTTGCGTCCGATACCGGCGACGCTATGTCCCTCGCCCGCGCGAAGCTCGAGGACGTTTTCGGCTACAAGGGATTTCGCCCGCTGCAGGGCGACATCATCGATACCGTTCTGCGCGGCGGCGATTGCCTGGCGCTGATGCCGACCGGGGGCGGCAAGTCGCTTTGCTATCAAATCCCATCGCTCGTCCGGCGCGGCACGGGAATCGTCGTGTCGCCGCTGATCGCGCTGATGCAGGATCAGGTCGACGCGCTGAAGGATCTCGGCGTTAAAGCGGCGTTTCTGAATTCGACGCAGGACCGCAGCACGCAGGACCAGATCGAACGGCAGTTCGCGGCGGACGCGCTCGATCTGCTTTACGTCGCGCCGGAACGGCTGGTGCAGGAGCGCACGCTCAGCCTCCTGGAGCGCAGCGATATCGCCCTGTTCGCGATCGACGAAGCGCATTGCGTTTCGCAGTGGGGTCATGATTTCCGGCCCGAATACCGGCAGTTGAAGATTCTTGCGCAGCGCTTTCCGCGCGTGCCGCGCATCGCGCTGACGGCGACCGCGGACGAACGCACGCGACAAGACATCATTTCGGAGCTGTCGCTCGAAAACGCCGCGAGCTTCGTCGCGAGCTTCGACCGGCCGAACATTCGCTACACGATCGCGGAGCTTGGCAGCGGCAGCACGCGCGAACGGCTTTGGCAATTCATCGAAGCCGAACATCCGACCGATGCGGGGATCGTCTACTGTCTGTCGCGCAAGTCGGTTGAGGAAACGGCAGCGTGGCTCAGCTCGAAGGGCCGCAAAGCCCTCGCCTATCATGCCGGTCTCGAACCGCACATCCGTGCTGGCGCACAGACCAAGTTCCTGACGGAAGAAGGGCTGATCATCGTCGCGACGATCGCCTTCGGCATGGGCATCGACAAGCCCGACGTGCGCTTCGTCGCGCACCTCAATCTGCCGAAGTCGATCGAGTCCTATTATCAGGAAACCGGCCGCGCCGGTCGTGATGGCGAGCCGGCGAACGCCTGGATGGCGTACGGCCTGCAGGACATCGTGCAGCTTCGACAATGGATCGGGCAGTCGGAGGGCTCGGAAGCCTTCAAGACCGTGCAACGGCAGAAGCTCGACGCGCTCGTCGGGCTGGCGGAAATGCCGGGCTGCCGACGGCAAGCACTTCTCGCCTACTTCGGTGAGTTGAATTCCGAGCCGTGCGGGAACTGCGACAACTGCTTAAGCCCGCCGCACACCGAGGACGGCACTGTCGTGGCGCAGAAGGCGTTATCGGCCGTCTACCGCACCGGGCAGCGGTTCGGCGTCACCTATCTCGCCGACGTGCTGATCGGAACGGCGGACGAGCGCGTCCTGCGCAACGGCCATGACCGCCTGTCGGTTTTCGGCATCGGCAAGGACCTGCCGGCGGCGACATGGAAAGGGCTTTTCCGGCAGCTGACAGCGCAAGGCTATCTGACGGGCGATGACGAAGGCATGGGGTCGCTCGTTCTGACCGAGCGGGCTCGGCCGCTGCTGCGCGGCGAAGAGCGTTTTCTGATGCGCGTCACGCAGGCGAAGTCGAAACTTGCCAAGAAGCGTGGCGCGTCGCTCGCTCCGAAAGTTGCGGCGCAGAACCAGCCGCTGTTCGATGCGCTCAAGGCCGTGCGCCTGAAGCTCGCGACGGCGGCGAAACTTCCGCCCTACGTCGTGGCGCAGGATCGCACTCTGATCGAGCTTGCGGAGAAGCGGCCGAAATCGGAATCGGCGCTGCACGACATTCTCGGGCTCGGCGCGAGCAAGATCGCGCGCTATGGCGCGGCGTTCATGCAGGTGATTTCGCAATTCGCGGCGCATCCGGCGCTCACCAACCGCCTGTCGGCAAGCGTGAATGCGACGCTGGCGGCGCATCTCCGGGGGCTCGATGCGGAGCAGATCGCATCCGAGCGGGGGCTCGAGGTCGGGACGATCTACGGCCATCTCGCCGAGGCGATCGAAGCGGGCCTGATCAGTGCAGAGGATGCAGTTCGTCTCGATCCGGCCGAGCGCGACGAGATCGAGGCGGCCTTCGATCGTTGTGAAACGCGCGATACCGGCAAGCTTGGACCGGCGTTCGGGGCGCTCGACGGCCGCTACAATTACGGCATTCTCAAATGCCTACTCGCTGACGCTGGCTAGCGCGGTCGGCTTCGAAGCGGTGCAGGATTTCCGGGCCTTTGTCGGACGTGAACGCGACCCGCACGGCCGGGCCTTCGGTTCCGATGATCTCGCATTCGGCGCTGTCACCATACTGGTCCCAGTGCAGGCGGACACGCGAAGGTAGGATCGTCGGCCGGCTCAATTCGATCACGGCACCGGCTTCGTCCACATGCTGGACGGTGCACCGAATTGGTGCAGCATTCCCAACCTTCAATTGGGCGTGGGCGAGCGACATCCGTCTGCCGAACGTCGTTTTGCCGCTATACGTGCTGATCTTGGACACGGAAGCCTCACGGATCGATAAGTCATGAGGCGATAGGCAAAACGAATGCCAGCCATTGGCGCGGCCGAGGCATCGCGACGTTTGGCTCGATACGGATTGCCTAACGAAAGGTTTACGCGCTCATGCGCGTGGCGCACGGGCGAGGCGTTCGCCGATGTCTTCGCATAGGGCGCGCGTTTCCGGCGTCCAGGCGGCGACGTTCGACGCCAACAGGTTCGCCTCGGATTTCAGGATGACCCCGTCGTCGAGAATGCGCAGCCCGTTGGCACGCAGCGTTTCGCCCGTCGTCGTGATGTCGACGATCAACTCGGCCGTACCGGCGGCGGGAGCGCCCTCGGTCGCGCCGGCGCTTTCGACGATGCGATAATCGCCGAAGCCTTTCGACGCAAAGAAGCGGCGGGTGAGATTCATGTATTTGGTGGCGACGCGCGGCCAGCGCCCGTGCCGCCTGCGGAACGGCATCGCGATGTCTTCGAGATCGGCGACGGTCGATACGTCGATCCAGCACGCGGGCACGGCGACGACGACGTCGGCAAAGCCGAAGCCGAGCTTGTGCACGAAGCCAATGCGGGTCACGGCGTCCGAGATGTTTTCTCGGATTAGATCTTCACCCGTGATGCCGAGGTGAATGCTGCCCACCTTCAGCGCCTCTGCGATTTCCGATGACGACACATAAGCGACGTCGACGTCGGGAAGCCCCTCGATCTCGCCGCGATAGCCGCGCGCGTGTCCGACCTTGCGAACGATCAGCCCGGCGCGCGCGAACATGTCGGTCGTCTGTTCCATCAGACGGCCTTTGGACGGAATGGCCAGCGTCAGCCTGCTCATGATGCGGCTCCCTGCAGAGCTGCCAAAAGACGCTCGGTGTGGATCGCGGCACCAACGGCCGCAACATCGGCGTCCGCTCCGGCGGCGCGCATCAGGCCGTCGTAGCGGCCTCCGGTCGCGAGCGGGCTTTGCGGTCCGAGCGTCTTGGCGCGAACTTCGAATACGAGGCCGGTGTAGTATTCCAGCGAGCGGCCGAATTCGGCGGAGAAGGTCACGCGGTCGAGATCGATGCCGGCGTTTGCGAGCAGCGCGAGGCGGCGATCGTAGGTTTCCAGCGCCGCGCTCGAACCGGCTGGTGCTCCGTTGACAAGCTCGGCGATTTTCGCGCCAGCGGTGCGCGCGGGACCCGAGATTTCAGTGTAACGCCCGATGAGCGCGGCGGCGTCCGCAGCGAGCGGCTTTTCATCGCCGCTCTCCTTGACGCCGATCAGGTGCTCGGTGATATCGGCGAGTGGGCGCGTGCCGATCAGCTCGATCGCATTGTCGTCGAGGTACGTCGCAACAGCCGTTTCGCTGGCGGCGCGATTGGCGCTATCGAGCGACGCCAGCAACGCGGCGGGCACGGACAAGCGTGTCGTGCTCGCGCCCGAGGTAAATACCTTCAGGGCTTCGCGAAACGATTGCGGTTTCAGGAATGCGTCGTCGAGGCGCTTCTTCCAGCGCGGCGAAATTCCGGCGACATCGAGGATGCTCGAAAACAGTCCGAGGTCGCCGAGACGCAGCGTCCAGTCTTTGAGGCCGAGTTTTTCGATCGCCTTGATGACGATGGCAATGACGTCGGCTTCCGCCGCCTCGCGTTCGGCATCCCCGAAACGCTCGATGCCAGCTTGCCGGAACTCGCGCGGATGCGAAGCGTCGGCGCCCTGAGGCTGAAAACGGAACGCGGCGCCACGATAGCAATAGCGCGCAGGCGTTGCCGGATCGACGTGGCGCGCGAGGTGCAGCCGGCACGTCGGCACGGTGATATCGGGCCGGAGGCAAAGCTCGGCGCCATCCGGATCGGTGAAGACATACGTGCGCGCGCGCAGGCTTTCGCCGATGACGTCGAGGAAGACATCGGCGGGCTGAATGATCGCGGGCGCGACGGCTTCATAACCGGCCTTCGTGAAGACCGACATCAACGTCTGCGCTTGCGCTTCAAGCGCCTCGAACTCTCGCGTCGTTTCCGCGCTCATGGGTTGATCTTTTCTGGTGCTGAGTGTCCGCGCGATAGATCACGCACGCGCGGCGCCCCCACCCCTAACCCCTCCCCGCGTTGGGGGAGGGGAAGAAGGGGGTGAATGCGATTTTTAACTGAGCGTGCAGCAATCGGCATCGCGATCAACCCTGATGCAACGCGACGAGTTTTTTGACTTCGTCGATCAGGTTTGTTTCGGAAACGGAGAACTGCGCCGGGCGCGCCGCTTTCCATTCCTTATTGTCCTTGATCGCGGCGGCGGCCTTGGCGCCTTCGATCAGGTCCTTGATCGTGACTTCGCCTTTGGCGCGTTCGTCCGAGCCTTGAATGATCGCGCACGGCGCGTTGCGCTTGTCGGCGTATTTCATCTGCGCCTTCATGCCGGACGAGCCAAGATACATTTCGGCGCGAATTCCGGCGTTGCGCAAATCCTGCGTGATTTTCTGGTAGCGCGCGACCTCGCCCTTATCCATCACGAGCACGACGACGGGGCCGAGGGCTTCCGTCTTCTTGTCGCCGATGAGCGATAGCGCCGCCTGCAGGCGCGAGACGCCGATCGAGAAACCGGTCGCGGGGACCTTGTCGCCGGTGAAGCGCGCGACGAGGTCATCGTAGCGGCCGCCGCCGCCGACGGAGCCGAAGCGCACGGGCTTGCCGTCGTCGCCTTTGGCTTCGAACGTCAGCTCGGCTTCGAAGACGGGGCCGGTGTAGTATTCGAGGCCGCGGACGACCGTCTGATCGACACGAATACGGTCGGCTCCATATCCTGCGGACTGGCAGAGCGTTTGAATTGCGAGAAGGTCTTCGACGCCTGCAACGAAGTTTGCGTTTTCGTTTCCACTGCGATTTTCGAGAACCGGCTTTTCGAGGAAGTTGATGACCGCCATCGTCTGCGCGGGCGTCAGGTCGGCGCCTTTCGTGAAGTCGCCGCTCTCATCCTTGCGGCCTTTGCCGAGAAGATCGGAGACGCCTTGCAGCCCGAGGCGATCGAGCTTGTCGACGGCGCGGAGCACCGTCAGACGACGGGCGCTGTCGGTGACATCGAGGCCGATGCCTTCGAGCAGCCCGTCGAGCAATTTGCGATTGCTGACCTTGATGACGTAATCGCCGCGCTTGACGCCGAGCGCTTCGAGGGTATCGGCGGCGAGCATGCACATCTCGGCATCGGCGGCGACGCTCTCGGCTCCGACGGTGTCGGCGTCGAACTGCATGAACTGGCGGAAGCGGCCGGGGCCGGGCTTCTCATTGCGATAGACGTTGCCGAATGCGTAGCGGCGGAACGGCTTCGGCAGAACCTGAAAATTCTGCGCGACGTAACGTGCGAGCGGCGCGGTCAGATCGTAGCGCAGGCTCATCCATTGCTCGTCTTCATCCTGGAAGGAGAAGACTCCGGCGTTCGGCCGGTCCTGGTCCGGGAGAAACTTGCCTAGCGCGTCGGTGTATTCGATCGCGGGCGTTTCGAGAGCCTGGAATCCATAGCGCTCGTAGACCTCGCGGATTTTCGCGATCATCTCGTTCAGGCCGCGCAACTCGGCCGCCTCGATATCGCGGAAGCCTTTCGCGAGACGCGGCGCTGGTGCGGCGGATGCCTGCGGCGCGGGACGCGCGCTGGTGGAGTCTTTGGACATAAGGGCTATGGGAACCGTGATTGTAATAGTTGCCGTATCATCTGAAGCGCCCGCTGGGCGAGCCCGCCTTATATCGGATCGTCCGCGCTCGCGAAAGCCGGGTTCAAGGGTCCGAATTAACGGGAAAAACGCGACTTCAGAAGGCGATAGGCGTCCTTGAGGCGGAGAGGCTTCGGCAGGCGCGCGCTCAGACGATGGTACATCGCATATGGGGACGCCGCGAGATTGCGGGCGACGATCAGATCGTAGAGCGGTACGCGCTTGACCCCGAAGCCGTGCTTGAACGGATGATCGCCTGGTCCGAGGTCAAATCGCCGGACACCGCGAGCGATAAAATACTTCATGGCTTCGATCATCACGAGGCGGCCGGGCGAGAGGTGGCTCCACGCCGTGCCTGTCCCGAGATGCAGCATTGTGAACGTGTCGTCGTGGACGATGCCGAACAGCGTGGCTGCGATCTCGCCATCGGCTTCGAGCGCGAACAGCGATGCCAGTCCTGCCTCAGATCCATCGATGGCGAGCCGTTCGCAAAAGGCACGATAGGACGGTTCGTCAAACGCCCGCTTGTTCCCCGTCGCGCCCTGACGCGGCGACAATTGTTCTTCGAGCACGGCGTAGATATGCGCGGCCTGCTCCGGCGTCTCGGCACGAATGAAACGCGGCGCTCCCTGCTTTTCCCAAAGGCGATAGCAGCGCTCGACGTCCTTGCGATATTTTTTTCCGAGTCCGTTCAGGTACGCGTCGACGCCTTCCGGAATGATCAGAAGATTTGCGGTGGAACGCGCGTTCGCAATGCCTCTGCAGGCCATTAATGGATTAGGCGCGCCGCCGATCTCGGCCGTCATGTGATCGAGGCGAAGGAGATCGACGTCGCGCATTGCACGCATTGCTGAGCGCCAGATGCGCCTTATCGCACTCCGCCGAACGGGACAGGCCGGTCCGAGGATCGGTCCGCCATAAGCGGCAACCCCGAGGTTCGCGAAGCGGGCGACCGTCTGCCTGCGTTTCTTTTGAATGAGCAGCGGAAGGACGAGCGCGACGTCGCCGCTGCTGCGCTCCGTGACGACGACGAGCCGCGGCATCGTACGTTGCGCGGGCGCGATCTCCTCGTAGAACGCCGTCAGCCAGTCGAGCGTCTGGAAGCCGGTCGAGACGAGACCGCGCTGCACCGCATCGAGCGCGGCCAGCGCTTCGTCGGCACCGTCGAAAACTTCCGTTATGTAGCGGGATGCTGGCCATAGCGACAGACGCGCGTCAACGCGGTCTGCGGCTACATATGCCACGCCGTTCCCAACATCAGCCGTCGCCATACGCGTTACACTCAATAGGCGATTTCTGATTACCCTCTGCCCAGTCGCATCCGCCGCGAGGCAATCATTGCATCGTTTCGCGTGGGATCAAATCGCAATTTGACCGACTGGCGCTTTGACATTTGGCAAGACGCGAGGGGTTTGCGCAGCAAGCGCATGCGGTCAGTGTGGCCCGACGATGAGCGCAGTTGCGGCGACGAAGAAGGCCGCTTCGAAAACCTGTTCGACCGCACCCAGAACGTCGCCTGTATATCCAGCGATTTTACGCCGTGCGATCAAGGCGATGAGGCTCGCAGCGGCGAACGCGAACAGTGCGGCAGCAATGAATGTCGTCGCGCCCAACAGGAGAAACCCCGGAATTAACCCTAAAGCCAGCGCCACGGCGATCTCAGATACCGTCAACTCGGAGATCTTCTGGCTGACCTTTGCGACGCCGCCGCCGGCGTGGGGCAACCTCGACATCGTAACGATGGCGGCGAGGCGGGCACCCGCATGTCCGGCGACCATGACGAGCGCTGCATTCCACGGCGTCAGCGCAACGAGCGCCGCGCCTTTCAAAGCGAGCGCGGAGATCAACGCGAGAGTGCCATACGTCCCGATGCGGCTGTCGCGCATGATTTCGAGGCGGCGCTCGCGCGTGCGTCCTCCGCCGAAGGCGTCCGTCGTATCGGCGAGGCCGTCCTCGTGCAATGCGCCGGTGATCGCGATCGCGGCGACGATGCCAATGACCGTCGGCAACGGCGCGGGCAGGAATGCTGCGCTCAAGACGATGGCCGCGCCGGCGATGGCGCCAACGATGACACCGACCAGCGGCATGTATTTCGCGGACCGCGCGAGCCAATCCGGCGGGCACTCGCCGATCGACCCAACCGGCAGCTGAGTCAGGAATTGCATTGCGATTTTGAAGAACCGGACTTCGCGGGCAATCATGCCGGATGCTCGCCCGGCAGATCGGCCATGTCGCGCAGCATCAATTCCGCCGCGCGGACGAGCGGGATTGCAAGCGCCGCGCCCGTTCCTTCGCCAAGACGCATGTCGAGCGCGAGCAGCGGCTTCGCGCCGAGGTATTCAAGGATCGCCTTGTGACCGGGTTCGGCGGAGCAGTGTGCGAAGACACAGCACGTGCGTGTTTCGGGATGAAGCGCGATTGCCGCGAGTGCTGCAACCGTCGAGATGAAGCCGTCGACGACGATGATCCGGCGTGCGGCTGCGGCGGCCGTCATCGCGCCCGCCATCATCGCGATTTCGAAGCCTCCGAACTGCCGGAGCGCTTCTCGTGCGCGCTGGCGCGGATCGTCCTCGCGGATATTGGCGCGCGATAGTACAGACTGAAGCGTTTTGCGTTTGTGATCGAGGCCGAGCGCCGGTGCGCCCGCACCCGGACCAACGAGCAAGGCAAGATCGATCCCGGTCAGCGCGTGTGCAACAAGCGCGGCGGCGCTGGTGTTGCCGATGCCGATCTCGCCGTATCCGACGATGCCGACGCCTTGAAGCCCGGCGTCGATCGCGCGTCCGGCTTCGAGCGCTCCGGTACATTCGTCCGGCGTCATTGCCGGTTCGACGTTTGAGTTTTTTGTTCCGGCTGCGATGCGGCGCTCGATCAAATGATCATGCGCGGGCAATGGTTCGAGCATGCCTGCATCGACAAGCACGACATCGATGGCGGAAGCGCGCGCGAAAACGTTGATGCCGGCGGTCCCTGCCAGAACCATTTTCGCGATCTCGCGCGTGACGGCCGAGGGGTACGCGGTCACGCCTTCCGCGGTCAGACCGTGATCGGCAGCGAAGACGAGAATTTTCGCGTGGCCGAGATCCGGGCGCAGCGAGCCGCTCACCATGCCGATCTGCAGCGAAAGGTCTTCGATGCGGCCGAGCGAGCCGACGGGCTTCGCCTTGCCGCGAATGCGTGCGCGAAGCTCAGCCTCCAGCGCTGAGTGCGCAGCCGTGTCCTTATCGATGACGTTCATGCTCCGATATAATCCTCAACGCTGCGCTTAGGCTGCGGAACGTCCGTCGAATATTGCGCGAGACCTTCAAGGCCGGGCGGCACGGGACCGCCGTGTGCCCAGTCGAGCAGCTCGATGGTGTGAACGACGGGGATGTCCAGCCCCGACTGCAATTGCTGAATGCAGCCGATGTTACCTGCTGCCACGATGTCGGGGCGCAGCGACTTGATATTTCCCGCCTTGCGGTCACGTAGCGCACCCGCGATCTCCGGCTGCACAATGTTGTAAATGCCCGCCGAGCCGCAGCAGAGATGGCTTTCGGGGATATCGAGGACCGTGAAGCCCGCTTTTTTCAGAAGCGATTTCGGCTGTGACGTGACCCGCTGACCGTGCTGCAGCGAGCAGGCCGAGTGATACGCGACCTTGAGACTCGACCAGCGTTTCGGCGCGCCGAAATCGTGGCCGTCAAGAAATTCGGTCACGTCCTTCGCCATTGCCGCGATGTCCTTGGCGCGTTTGGCGAACTCGGTTTCGTGGCGCAGGAGATGGCCGTAATCCTTCACCGTCGTGCCGCAGCCCGAGGTGTTGATGATGATGGCATCGACGCCGCCCTTGGCGATTTCCTTGCTCCAGGCTGCGACGTTGGCACGGGCGAACTTCACCGCCTCCTCCTCGCGTCCGATGTGCTGGCTCAATGCTCCGCAGCATCCAGCGCCGTTCGCGACAATCACGTCGATGCCGCCGCGCGCGAAAAGCCGGATCGTGGCGTCGTTGATCTGGGGTCGCAGAACCTGTTGCGCGCAACCGGCGAGAAGAAGCACGCGGCCCGTGCGAACTCCTGTCGGCGACGCCGTTCCGGGGCCGCGAAAGCGTCCGCCATGAGGCGCGTCGGCCGGTGCGAGATCGACCATCGCGGCCAGCTCCGGCATCTTGAGCGCGCGAAAGACCGGGGCCATTCGGCGTCCCAGCGGCGCGGCGCGCATCGCCCATCGGAAGCGGCGCGGATAGGGGATGATTTCCGCGAGCGCGCGGCGGATCAGACGATCTTTCAGGCTGCGATTGCCGGTCTTTTCGATGTGACCGCGCGCGATCTCGACGAGGTGCATGTAATCGACGCCCGAGGGGCACGTCGTCATGCACGACAGGCACGTGAGGCAGCGATCGATATGCTTCGAGACTTCCGGCTTCGCGTCGATGCCCTTTTCGAGCATGTCCTTGATCGCGTAGATGCGCCCGCGCGGACTGTCGCGCTCGTCGCCGAGGACGACATAGGTCGGGCACGTCGCCGTGCAGAGCCCGCAATGGACGCAGCGGCGCAGAATGCGCTCCGCTCGCGCGATTTCGGGATTCTCAAGCTGCGCTTTTGAAAAGCTGGTGTGCATTGCGCCTGACTGTCAGACAGAAGAGCCTATAGATTAGCGTACATGCGCCCGCGATTGAGAAGTCCATCGGGATCGAACGCGGACTTGACCCCGCGTGTCAATCGTTCGATTTCGGGCTTTAGCGGTTCGAAAACATCGACGCTGGCGCGGACTTCCGGTTGCGCGCGAATGAGCGTCGCGTGGCCGCCGCGAACGGATACGGCGCGACGGACGTCGGCGGCACCGGCGTCGGCGGCGGCTGGAACCTCGAGCCAGATCAGCCCGCCGCCCCAATCATAGAATGCCGTGGCGTCCATGAATTTTTCGATCGCGAACACGATCTCGGCGGCCTTCGTCGGCAGCGTCGAAATCCGCCAGAGGCTCGTTTCGGTCGAGAACGGCATGACCGACAGCGTGCGGAATTCGCTCCACAGACTCCAGGTTTCCTCGGCGTCGAGTTCGATCGGCTTGCCGTAGACCTTCAATGCGGCCTTGAGCTTTTCCTTGCGGCCTTCGATCGCCGCCGAGAACGTTTCCAGTCGCAACAGCGTCACGGACTGATCGATGCCCTTCAGTTTTGCCTGTCTCAGACGCGCGGCGCTGCCTTTCGGCAGATGCACGGCGCCGGAGACTTCGAGCGGCGTCGCCATCGTCGTCGTCAGCGCTTCGATCGCAAGATCGTCAGGCAAGCCGGTGTAAGCGAGCGTCAACATCGTCTGCGGCAATGGGGCGACCTTGAACGTCACTTCGGTCATCACCGCGAGCGTGCCCCAGCTGCCGGTCAATCCGCGCGCGATGTCGAGGCCGGTGACGTTCTTCATCACCCGGCCGCCTGACTTGAAGAGTTCGCCGCGGCCGTTGACGGCGCGAACGCCGAGAAGGTTGTCGCGTGCGCTTCCAGCAAGAATGCGGCGCGAGCCGGAGAAGTTCGTCGAGAAAACCCCGCCGATCGACAACGCGCCGCCTGGAGCGCCGGTAGCGGGTCCGAGATCGATCGGCTCGAAGGCGAGCATTTGACCGCGCGCGGCGAGCAGCGATTCAATTTCATAAACCGGTGTTCCGGCGCGCGCCGACATCACGATCTCGGTCGGCTCATAAAGCGTGACGCCTTTGAGGCCTGCCGTCGACAGCACGACATCGGAGCGTGCGACGCGGCCGGCGTTCCGCAACGCGCCGTGGCCGACGATCTCGACACGCCGTTTCTGCGCGGCGAGCTTCGCGATCATCGACTGCAACTCCCACTCGGCTGCTGGTCGCAAAAGTTCGGTCACGAACGCACCATGTGCTAGGCGGCCTCGGGCGTGCTCGCGGCGCGGCCCGAGCGCATCGTCTCTGTCGCCGCCAACGGGAAAACTTTTGCCGGGTTCAAACGCCACGTCGGATCGAACACGGTTTTGATGCGCATCTGAACTGCAAGATCGGTCGCGGAGAATTGCGATGCCATCAGCTCGCGCTTTTCGATGCCGACGCCATGCTCGCCGGTGAGGCAGCCGCCCAGCTCGACACAGAGCTTGAGGATCGCTTCGCCGGCGGCTTCGGCGCGATCGGCCTGGCTGTCATCGTTCGCGTCATAGAGAATCAGCGGATGCAGGTTGCCGTCGCCCGCGTGGAAGATGTTGGCGACTTTCAAATCGTGCTCGGCGCAAATCTGGCTGATGCGCGTCAACGCGTGCGGAAGCTGCGCGAGCGGGATCGTTCCGTCCATGCAAAGATAATCGGATATGCGCCCGATGGCGCCGAAGGCGGCCTTGCGCCCGGCCCAGATGCGCGCGCTCTGCTCGGGTCCGGAACTCATGACGACGGTTTTCGGATCGTGTGCCGCCGCGATCTCGGCGATGCGGCCGAGCAGAACGCCGATCTCGTTTTCCGAGCCTTCGACCTCGACGATCAGCAAGGCTTCAACATCGAGCGGATAACCGGCTCCGGCGAAAGCTTCGCAGACTTCGATCGCGGCTCGGTCCATGTATTCGATCGCCACCGGAATGATGCCGGCCGCGATGATCGCGGCAACGCAACTGCCCGCAGCTTCCGGCGAGCGGAAACCGATCATCAGCGGGCGCGCGCCTTCGGCGGACGGAAGGATTTTAACAGTCGCTTCGGTGACGACGCCGAGTTGGCCTTCCGAGCCGATCATGAGGCTCAAGAGATCGTAGCCGTTGCGTTCGAGCGAGGTGCCGCCGATGTCGACGATCGTGCCGTCGATCAGCACCATCTTGACGCCCAGCACGTTGTGGGTCGTCACGCCGTATTTGAGGCAATGCGCGCCGCCGGAATTCATCGCGAGATTGCCGGCGATGGTGCAGGCGAGCTGCGACGACGGATCGGGCGCGTAGAAGAAACCTTTCGGCGCCACGCGCGAGGTGATTTCGAGATTGGTGATGCCGGCTTCGACGCGCGCGAAGCGATTGACGTAGTCGACCTCGATCACGCGATTCATTTTCGAAACGCAAAGGACGATGGCGTCCTCGGTCGGCAGCGCGCCGCCGCAAAGCGACGTGCCAGCGCCGCGCGGAATGACCTTGACGTCGTTCTCGTGGCAGAACTTCAGGATCTTCGAAACGTCTTCGGTCGTGCGCGGCAGCACGACGAGCATCGGGACGTTGCGATATGCGGTGAAGGCGTCGGTCTCGTAAGCGCGGCGTCCGTCCTCGTCGAGAATGAGAAGGTCCGCGCCGACGCGGGCTTTCAAATCTTCGATCAAAACCGGGCGGCGACGGATCACGCCGGCATCCGGTTCAGGCAGCTCGATATGTGGCATCGCCAAACATCTCCTCAGCGACCACCCCGTAATCGGCCGTGCGCCACGCAGCCTTAAAGCTCACTGCAGCGGCTGTTAAGCATCCTTGCACGCGGCGGTGTGGCGAGCAATATCCGGTTGCATCATGTTGTAGAGATAGACTTTTCGGCGAACGCTCAGCGATGATCGGAGCGGCCTTGGAATTTTGGCAACCGAAATTCCGGAGGCCCGCGAAATTCCGGGGCGCCGCGAAACTCTTTCGGCGCGTGTCCTTCTCGCTCCCGGCCACGGACCCGATCCTGTGCAAAGCATCCGCTCAAGCACGATTGCAGCGAGGAGTCGCAGCGCGGCGAGTACAGCAGCTTCGTGTTCATGCGGCAGGCGTTATGTTGAGCGCGGCAGCCGTCAGCGCATGGGTCTGCGAAGGCCGGTCCAGACACGGCCGCAAGAATCAGGCCCAGCAGGATGACAATGCGCGCCAATCCTTTTTTGCTCCCTGCGGTCTGCACCATACTTCCGTCCCCTGGTCCCAAGCCGAGATGCGGGACAGCGGGCCAAAAACCAACGCGGGAGATTAAGTCCATAACCCTGAACAATGGCTGAACTGCAAGTCTGGCGTCCGCAGCCGGCCCATACCGCAGGCGGATGCTAGAACGCAAACTCCTCAAAAATATGGTCAATGTTCTGCCCCCAGCGGCCCGCGTAGCGGTGCAGCAGGTCGTCGGCAACCGTGCGGCCTTCCCCGGCGATGCGCTCGAGAGGGGCGAGATAGATTCTCTCGTCCTCGCTCATCGCGTTGATGCGGCGGCGGTTCTTCAGGCCGAGGCGAGAGATGTACAGCGCCTGCCGCGCAAGATCGCCGACAGTCGTCGTACGGAACGGAGTTGCGAGCGCCAATTTCGGAACGTCAGTTCGGAGGTATTCGCGTTCCTCGGCCGTCCAGTCGCGAACCATTTGCCAGGCATCGTCGAGCGCCGTCTCGTCATAGAGGATGCCGGACCAGAATGCGGGAAGTGCCGTGATCGACCCCCAGCGCCCGCCGTCGGCGCCGCGCATTTCGAGAAAGCGCTTGAGGCGAACCTCGGGAAACAGCGTCGTCAGGTGATCGGACCAATCGTCGATCGTCGGATATTCGCCTTCGAAGCCACGCAAGCGGCCAGCCATGAAGTCACGGAACGATGATCCCGCAACGTCGATGTAGTTGCCGTCGCGGTAGACGAAGTACATCGGCACATCGAGCGCGTACTCGACATAGCGCTCGTATCCCATGCCGTCTTCAAACGCGAAGGGAAGCATTCCGGTACGTCGCTTGTCGGTATCGCGCCAGATTTCGCTGCGTAGCGACTGGAAGCCGTTCGGCTTGCCTTCGGTGAACGGCGAAGCCGCAAACAATGCTGTCGCGATCGGCTGCAGCGCCAGCGAAACGCGCAGCTTCTTGACCATGTCCGCTTCCGAGCCGAAGTCCAGATTCACCTGAACGGTCGCCGTACGGTACATCATGTCGAGGCCGCGACTGCCAACGGACGGCATGTAGCGCGTCATCACCTGATAGCGCTTCTTCGGCATCTGCGGGACTTCGTCGAGGCGCCACTTGGGCGAAAACCCGACACCGAGAAATCCGATCGCGAGATCTTCGCCGACATCGAGGACTTCGCGGAGATGCCCGTCCGTCTCGACCGCGGTTTCGTGCACGTCGTCGAGCGGGGCTCCGGACAATTCGAACTGTCCGCCGGGCTCGAGGCTGATCGTGCCGCCCTTTTCGCCATCCGGGCGCTTCAGCGCGATGACGTTGTCGCCTTCCTTGATGGCAACCCAGCCGTAACGCACGATGAGTTCGTCCATCAGGGCGCGGATGCCATCATTGCCGCCGTACGGTACGGGCGCCAGCGAGACAGTGCGGAAGACGAACTTCTCGTGCTCGGTGCCGATGCGCCAATCGGACTTCGGCTTCTCGCCTGCCGCGATCCAGCGCACGAGATCGTCACGCGACTCGATCCGTGCGCTTTCGGCAATCTGTTCCCGCGTCGACATGCTCGAGTAGCCTGGTCAATCTGAATTAAGCGCGAAGCGGACTCCGCACAGCTGGAGCCTTATGGAGGGGCAAAATCGGATCGGCAAGGTGGTGCGAACGCCTGTCTCACAACCGCTGCCAGTCTCCCAGGACGGCATTGACGAGCGTCAAGGCGGCGACGGCGGCCGTATCGGCCCGCATGATGCGCGGCCCGAGCGGCAGGGGCACCACGTAGGAGTTCACCAGAAGCCGGCTTCGTTCACCATTTGAGAAGCCGCCCTCGGGGCCGATGAGCACGGCGACAGGCCCTGCAGGGACTTTGCGGAGCGTCGCGATCGGATCAGCGGCCGTCTCGTGCTCGTCGCAGTAGATCAACGCGCGCGCAGGATCCCAGGCGGCCAAGGCGGTTTCGAGCGAAACCGGCGGTTCGACTTCCGGCACGCGGAGGATGCCGCATTGCTCGGCGGCCTCGATGGCGTTGGCGAGCATCCGCTCGCCGTTGACCCGCTCGGCAATCGTGCGCTCGGTGATGACGGGACGCAACCGGCGGACGCCCATCTCGGTTGCCTTCTGGACCATGTAGTCCAGGCGCGACCTCTTCAGCGGGGCGAACAGGTAGTCGATATCCGGTCCCTGCTCCTGAGGACGCGTTTGTTGCTCAATGTTGAGAACGGCGGTTCGCTTGCGGCTTTCAATCAGCGACGCCTGCCATTCTCCGTCGCGGCCATTGAAGACCAACAGTTTCGCGCCGGGCCGGAGCCTCAGGACATTGGTCAGATAGTGGGCCTGCTGCTGAGCAAGCTCGACGGACACTCCGGCTGCGAGATCGTCAGCGATGAACAGCCGCTCGGATGTCAGGTCACGAATTGCCATGTTGCGGTCTTAACCGGGCCTCGAATTGCGTCAAACAGCATGGCGCGAGGGCCTTGCTGCCCCATGCCGCCGGGCTCTATAGCGTCGGACAGGCTGTCGGAGAACGAGCATACTATGGGAGCCGAAGTTTCCACCAATTCCGATTCGCGCGTGGCGGATGCGTCGCCCTCCAACTGGGTCGACCGTTGGGCGCCGGTTTCATGGCGGCCCTATCTCCGGCTCGGGCGCTTCGACCGGCCCATCGGGGCGTGGCTCCTGCTCTTTCCGTGCTGGTGGTCGCTGACGCTGGCGCAGGTTGCGTCGCGCGAGCCGTTTCCGGATTTTCGGTCGATCCTGCTCTTCACTATCGGTGCGTTCGCGATGCGCGCGTCGGGCTGCGCCTATAACGATTATGTCGACCGGTTCATCGACGCGAAGGTGCAACGCACCGCGAGCCGGCCTATTCCGTCGGGTCAGGTGACACCCGCGGGCGCGTTGAAATTCGTCGTCGTCATGGCGCTGGTCGGCCTCGCCGTCCTACTGCAGTTCAATTGGTTTACGGTCTGGCTCGGCATCGCCTCGCTGCTTATCGTCGCAGTTTATCCGTTCGCCAAGCGCGTGACGTCCTATCCGCAGATCGTTCTCGGGCTTGCGTTCAACTGGGGCGCGCTTGTCGGCTGGGCGGCCGAGAAAGGCTTGCTCGATTGGCCCGCAGTCGCGCTCTACGCCGGATGCGTGCTCTGGACCGTCGGCTACGACACGATCTACGCGCATCAAGACAAAGAAGACGACGCGCTGCTCGGACTTGGATCGACGGCGCTGCATTTCGGAGACAACACAGTCTCGTATGTCGGCGCGTTTTACGGCCTTGCGGGAATTCTGTGGCTGACCGCCGGTGCGCTGGCCGGCGCTCACCTTGTCTTCTTTCTTTCCGTGACGCTCGTCTTTCTGCAGATGTCGTGGCAGGTCGCGACACTCGATATCGATGATCCTGCGAACTGCCTCAGACGGTTCAAATCCAATCGCGACGTCGGGATCGCGGTGTTCCTCGGCCTCCTCGCCGACATGTCGCTGTCCTGGTTCGCCGGGCTGAGCTGAGCTTGGCTGGCTGCGAGCGTGCCAAGCACGACAACGGCGCGAAAGGGCTTCCCTTCGCGCCGCGCCGTTGTGCCTCACTGTCGTCTTTTCGAGCGGCCGGCGTTCCCGGCTATTTTCATGTTTTCTAGCAGAATTGCGTTCCGATACGTTTAACGCAGACCTAAAAATCAGCTTCCCGGCGTCTCAAATCCTTACGGCGCGATTGACGCCGCACGCCGCTTGCGCTTTTTGCGAATTTCAGCTTTCGCCTTTCAGGATCTCTCGTTCGCCCATGACCCAGCGCGCACATTCTCCGGATAAGCAGCCGCAGCTTCTGCACCTTGTTTTCGGCGGAGAGCTCAAGACACTCGACAGTCACGAGTTCCATGATCTGTCCACGCTCGATATCGTCGGCATCTTCCCGGACTATCAATCAGCGTACGTTGCCTGGAAGGGCGCCGCGCAGCGTTCCGTCGACAATGCGATGATGCGTTACTTCATCGTGCACATGCATCGGCTGCTCGAGCCGAAAGGTCTGGCCGGTCTGCAGTCGGCGCTCCCGCCGTCGTAGCAACGTTGGTTTCAGAGCGCGGCGCTGCTACTCGCGGTGCAGAAGGCCGTCAGTCAATCTGTTGGCCCAGCCTCGCGCCTTGAACGAGCGGCGAAGCTCTTCCGGATCGTAAACGGTTTCGACCCAATCCCAGAATTCGATTCCGGTCTTTGCCCGGTCAGCGAGATAGCGCTCAAACACGGCATCGAGCACGCCTGTGTCGGCGCTGCGGATATGACCATAGCGCAACGACAGCTGCTTCTTGGCTTCCTCGATGGGCAGGCCATCGCGCTCATGCCGGACGATCACGCTCATGATGCCGGCGCGATCGGCTCCCGACTTGCAGTGAAGAAGGATCGGGTACTCGACGTTTTTCAGAACGTCGCGCATGGCTCGCAAGTCTGCCGTCGTGGGCGGAGCGCGAGATTTCAATGCGAGATCGACGAGGGTGATCCCGTGGCGGGCGCACGCCTGCTGCTCGAGCCAGCGCGTTCCGAAGGATTGCTCGCCGCGCAAATTGATGATCGTTTTGACGCCACGGCGCGCGAGCCAGCCGACATGGTGAGGCGCGGGTTGCGCAGAGCGCCAGACGTCATTCGAGATGCGATGCCGATTATTATAAGCTATTCGAGCAATTCCGTAATCGACGAACAGCATTTCCGCATAGCATAATGCGGGGGCGAATTTGGAGTGCAGCCAGCCCGGGGGGGCGGTGGTCGCACTTTCAAGCAGTGCACCGCTTTGCCGCCGCAGACGGCGTTTGACACGTTTGAGAAGGCTCGCCATCAGGACGCGGAGGAATGACCGATTTTCAGCACCGGATGCATGCTCCCGCGAAAGAGTCCATGTATTTGTTGGTTCACTGAAGGCCGAAACCGTTCTCGATTGAACTTGCTAGTTATTCGCTATAGCTACGACCCGCAAGGGGATCAACGGCTTCCGGCTTGAAGAGCTTTCGCCGCACATTTGCAAGGGGCAGCCGCGCCGCATGGCCGAGACGAAGAAGACGATTGTGCGACTTGGCGGAAGCACACTCGCCAGATTCATCCAGCTCGTGCAGCGGACATCCAAGCGAACCTACGAGCCGGAAGACCTTCTGGAGAGGCTCGCGGACGTCCATCCCTGCGTCGTCGCCTGCTGGCACGGCCAATTCATGATGGTCGCGGGCTTTCGGCCCGAGAATGTCAAAGTCGCCGCGATGGTCGCAAAACATGGCGACGCGGAACTCATCGGCGAAGCGATGCGCGCGCTCGATGTCGAACTGATTCGCGGGGCGGGAGCCGGTACGCGGCGGCGCGACCGGGGCGGCGCCTCGGCGTTGCGCGCGTCTCTCAATGCGCTTGCTGACGATTATTCGTTGGTCATGACGGCCGACATTCCGCCGGGCCCAGCGCGCGTCGCAGGCGGCGGGATTATCGCCATCGGCCGGATGTCGGGACGGCCCATCGTTCCCGTGGCGGTCGCGTCGAAACATTTCGCGTCCTTCGATACGTGGAGCCGATTGACGTTCAATCTGCCGTACTCGCGGCTGGCGTTCGTCGCAGGCGATCCGATCAAGGTTCCGGCCGACGCCGATGCCGACGTTCTCGAGTCCAAGCGGCTCGAACTCGAAACATCGCTCAATGCAGCGACGATCAGAGCGTATGAGCTTGCTGGCGGCGATATCAATCGCGCAACGCCGCTCGAAGTTCTCGCCGCCGCGTCACCGCCGGCGCCTGGTCCGGTGCTCAATATTTATCGCGCAGGTACGTCCCTGCTCCGGCCCGCCGTCCCGATGTTGCTCAACATACGCGGACGACAGGGCAAGGAAGACGCGCCGCGCCGTGGCGAGCGTCTCGGTTTCGCGGGACGGCCGCGGCCGGAGGGCGATGTCGTCTGGGTGCACGCGGCGAGCGTTGGCGAGATGAATGCCGTGATGCCGCTCATCGAGCGCATCCTTTCGGACAATCCGCGTGTCCAGGTTCTGCTGACGACCGGGACGACGACGTCGGCGGAAATCGCTGCGCGCCGTCTCCCTGAGCGCGCAATTCATCAATATGTGCCGCTCGACGTGCCGCAGTATGTCGCCCGCTTCCTCGATCACTGGAAGCCGACGATCGCGATCTTCACCGAGTCCGACATCTGGCCCAACCTCGTGCTTGGAACGGCAAACCGGGACATTCCGCTCGTGCTCGTTAACGCGCGCATGTCACCGCGAAGCATCAGTCGCTGGCGGCGTTTCGCGCGCGTGGGGCGACCGCTGTTCTCACGCTTTGCGGCCATTCTCACCCAGAACGAACTCATCGAACGGGCGATCAAGCGTCTCGGCGCGCCGCACGTCATCACGGCGGGCAACCTCAAGATCGACTCGCCGCCGCCGCATGTCGACGCCTCAATGGAAGCAGCGTTGCGCGCGTCGATCGGCCAGCGGCCGGTCTTCCTTGCCGCCAGCACGCATCCCGGCGAAGACACGATTATCGCGGCTGCGCATTCGCTGATGCGCGCCGACATCGAAGGATTGCTGACGATCATCGTGCCGCGTCATCCCGAGCGCGGGACAAACCTCGCGGCGTCGCTCGGCGGGCTCGGGCTCAAGACGCAACTGCGCAGCCGCTCAGCGGATGTTCTTCCGGAAACGGAAATCTATATCGCCGACACGATCGGCGAACTCGGAACGTTTTACGCGATCTCCGACGTGGCGCTGGTCGGCGGTTCGCTCGTCAAACACGGCGGACAGAACCCAATCGAAGCCATCCGTCTCGATGCGTGCGTGCTGACTGGTCCCTACACGCACAATTTCAAGGATGCGTATCGCAGCCTCATCCGCGACGGCGGCGCCGTCGAGGTCCGATCGTCCGACGACATCGCGCGCCACGTCACCCGGCTTCATACCGACCGGCAAGCTGCGGCGGCCATGCGCTCGAGCGCCCAGCGCTCGCTCGATTCCATGAAAGGCGCACTCGACAAAACGCTCGGAGCGATCCAGCCGTTTCTCGAGAAACAGAGGGTGTGAGCCTTGCCCGGCCGTGAACCGCGTTGGTGGTATGGCGCCGGTTGGCATTGGCAAGCGACGCTGCTTTCGCCGCTCGGGCACATCATCGGAAGCATCGCGACCGCGCGCCTGCGCAAAACAAATTCTTATGCCTCGCGCCTGCCGGTGATCTGCATCGGCAATTTCACGGTCGGCGGATCGGGCAAGACGCCGTTGGCGTTGCTGGTCGCGCAACTTGTCGCCGACGAGGGGCGCGCGCCGTGGTTCTTGTCGCGTGGATATGGCGGACGGTTGCCCGGTCCGATCCAAGTCGAACCTGGCGTGCATGGCAGCGCCGACGTCGGCGACGAACCGCTGCTGCTCGCACGCGCCGCGCCGACCGTCATTTCGCGCGACCGCGCAAAAGGCGCGCAATTCATCGAGACAGCGGCTCCCTCAAACGCCGTCATCATCATGGATGACGGGTTGCAGAATCCATCGCTTGCGAAAGACCTCGTGATTGCCGTGGTGTCGGGCGATCGCGGTCTTGGAAATGGGCACGTCATTCCGGCAGGTCCGCTGCGCGCACCGCTCGCATCGCAGATCGGGCTTGCGAACGTCATCGTCGTCACCGGCCAGACGAACGCGGCGCACGGTGCTGTTCGAGAGACGTTGCGAAAGCTGACGCAGGCTCCGCTTCTCTCCGCCACAACGCGAGCGTCTGAAGATGCCGCAAGCCTGCGCGGACGGCGCGTCGTCGCTTATGCGGGCATCGCCAATCCGGAGCGTTTTTTCACGATGCTTGAAGGTCTCGGTGCGACGATAGTCGAGCGTCGCGCATTCGGCGATCATCACGCGTTCAGCGATACCGAGGCGCGCGGTCTTGTCGATACCGCGAGGCGCATGAGCGCCGATCTCGTGACGACGGAAAAAGATCTGGCGCGATTATCGGGCGCGAGTGGCGTAAGCGCGGAACTTCGCGATCGCTCACGCGTGCTCAAAATCGAAACCGTGATTGAAAGCGTCGACCTCGCGATCCTGAGACAGAAGATCAGCGAGGCAATCCGAACTTAAGAGCGGGTCTCGTCTTGCGCCTTGAGTTCGAGGTAGCGCTTCACCGAAATCTCGGCCGACGCGTACGCCTCCTGAGCATCGACGCTCCAATAACGCAGATTGGCGAGCGAGATCGGCTGGCCCGTCACCGCGCAGCGCACGAACTCGCCGGGGGTCAACACCTCGAACTCTCCGTCGAGATAACGGAGCTTCGCCTCGTTGCGGACGCCGAAGAATTTCTCAATACGGTTCATTCTGTACCGATGTGCGGTTTCGACACTTCATAATGTTACGGTGAGCGGCTGTGTTCCGCCCGGCATCCAATCAATCCGGCGTGCATAATCTTTTTAGCCTACTTCAGGCGAATTAAAAAAGAGAGCCCTGCCCTCCGCGTGTGCGGGTCTTTTGACGCGGCGGCTTTGTCCCGGCGGCAGGTTCTGCCCCGGTGCCGGTTGCCGGGTCGCCATCTGCGACAACGCCGATCCGGCCGTCCGAGAACTGAACGGACAGTGCTGAACCCGGTGAAACCGACCGCGCCTGACGGACGGTGACGCCCGTTTCGTCGCGAACCAGCGCGAAGCCTCGCGACAATACGCTTTGATAGCCCAACGACTTGAGCAGCGCGCTTTTACCATCGAGATCCCTGCGACGGACCGCCACGCGATTGAGCAGCGCCTGCCCGGCGCGGCGCTCCAAAACGTCAAGTCTCTCGCGACATCTGGAATGCTTTTGAACGATCGGCTGCGCGCTCAGGCGGCCGCTGACGCGCGCCAGCCGGGTGCCGTGCGCACGGGTATTGGCGAGCAACGCGCGCGACAGGCGGCGGTCGACGGCATCGAACCGCTGGCGCGGCAGCGCGATCAGGTCCTGCAGCTTGGGCAGGCCGCGCGAGGATGCCTTGAGGTGCGTTCGCGTATCGGCCAGCACGCGGCGAATGGCGGTGCGCTTGCGCAGCTGAAACTTGTCGAGCGCTTCGATCAGCTCGGAGTATTTCGGCACCGCCCATTCGGCGGCTTTCGTCGGCGTCGGCGCGCGCGCATCGGCGACGAGATCAATCAGCGTCCAGTCGGTTTCGTGGCCAACGGCGGAGATCAGCGGGATGCGGCTCTCGGCAGCGGCGCGCACGACGATTTCTTCATTGAAGCTCCAGAGGTCTTCGAGGCTGCCGCCGCCGCGCGCCACGATCAGAACGTCGGGTCGCGGGATCTTGCCGCCGACGTCCAGCGCGTTGAAACCGCGAATGGCGGCCGCGACTTCCGCCGCGCTGCCTTCGCCTTGTACGCGCACCGGCCACAACAGCACGCACGTCGGAAAGCGCTCGTTGAAGCCGTGCAGCATGTCGCGGATGACGGCGCCGGTTGGCGACGTGACGATGCCCACGACCTTCGGCAGAAACGGGCGCGGCTTCTTGCGCGCTTCCTCGAACAGGCCTTCGGCGGCGAACTTGCGCTTGCGTTCTTCGAGCAGCGCCATCAGCGCCCCGGCGCCCGCAGGCTCGAGCTGCTCGATGACGATCTGGTATTTCGACGAGCCGGGGAACGTCGTGATCTTGCCCTGGGCGACGACCTCCATGCCTTCTTCGGGCTTGAAGCGCAGGCGTCCGAAGCTGCCCTTCCAGATGACGGCCTCAATCTTGGCGCGGTCGTCCTTCAGGGCGAAATAGCAATGGCCGGAGGCATGCGGGCCGCGATAGCCCGAAATCTCGCCGCGCAAGCGGACGTAGCCGAATCCGTCTTCGAGGGCGCGCTTAATGGCGCCCGAAAGCTCCGAGACCGAGAATTCCGGTGCGTTGGCGCCGGGGCGGGCGTCGCTGGTCGAGGGTGTTGAAGCCAATTGTCTGCCGTCTTGTCTGTTTGCGGTTCGATGATACACCAAGGCCCGAAATGCAATAGGGCACCCTGATGAACCTTCTCCTGATCGGCTCGGGCGGCCGGGAACATGCGCTTGCGTGGGCTTTGAGCGCCAGTCCTCTGCTCGACAAACTTTATTGCGCGCCCGGCAACGCGGGCATCGCCGACGTCGCAGAATGCGTGCGGCTCGATCCGGCGGATCATGCGGCCGTCATCGGGTTCTGCAGGGAGCATAACGTCGAACTCGTGGTGATCGGGCCGGAAGCGCCGCTGGTCGCCGGGCTTGGTGATGCGCTCGGCGCGGCGGCTATCCGTTATTTCGGACCGACGAAGGCCGCGGCGCAGCTCGAAGGCTCGAAGGGGTTCACGAAGGACCTCTGCCGCGAAGCTAACATTCCGACGGCCGCTTACGGACGCTTCAGCGATGCGGCGTCGGCGAAGACGTATCTTGCGGCGCAAGGCGTGCCGATCGTCGTCAAGGCCGATGGGCTCGCGGCGGGCAAGGGCGTCATCATCGCGACGACGCGTGAGGAAGCCGAAGCTGCCGTCGATGCCTGTTTCTCGGGCACGTTCGGCGCGGCCGGAAGCGAAGTCGTCGTCGAGGAATTTCTCGACGGCGAAGAAGCGAGCTTCTTTGCGTTGTGCGACGGGACGACCGCGCTGCCGCTCGTGTCCGCGCAGGATCACAAGCGTGTCGGCGAGGGCGACACAGGTCCGAACACCGGCGGCATGGGCGCCTATTCACCAGCTCCGGTGATGACGCCGGAGATCACCGACCGCGTCATGCGCGAGATCATCGTGCCGACGGTCGAGACGATGGCGAAGCGCGGCACACCTTTCAAAGGCGTGCTGTTCGCGGGCCTGATGATCACGGAGAATGGTCCGAAGCTCATCGAATACAACGTGCGCTTCGGCGATCCCGAGACGCAGGTTCTGATGATGCGGCTGAAATCCGATCTGCTTGCCGCGCTTCTCGCGACGGCGGACGGCGTTCTCAAAGATTTTGACCTGCGCTGGAGCGAGGACGCGGCACTGACCGTCGTCATGGCGGCGAACGGCTATCCGGGCACGCCGACGAAGGGAACCGAGATCAAGGGTCTTGAAGCCGCTAGACTCATTCCCAATGTGGAGATCTTCCACGCGGGGACGCGTCGCGACGGCGATCGCCTCCTCGCGGACGGTGGCCGCGTTCTGAACGTCACGGGCCGTGGCCGGACGGTCGCGGAAGCGCGCGATGCCGCTTATGCGGCCATCGCGAAGATCGATTGGCCCGGGGGCTTTTATCGCAGCGACATCGGCTGGCGAGCCCTGCAAAGGCGCGGGTAAGCTTTAGCAACGAATGTTCTCAGGACGGACAGCGGATGGAGAAGCCCTTGACCGGTGAAACGTCCGAGCTGCCGCCGATTCACGGGAAACAATTGGCGCGGACGCCCAGGATCGGCCTGGCGCTCGGCGGTGGCGGCGCGCGCGGGCTCGCGCACATCGCGATGCTCGAAGCGTTCGATGAACTCGGCATCCGCCCGAACGTCATCGCAGGCACGTCCATCGGCGCGCTTTACGGCGCGGCCTATGCGTCGGGCATCTCAGGCAAGGATCTGCGCGATCATACGCGCCTTATCCTTGGACAGCGCTTCGGTCTCATCCGCGATCTGTTCAATGCGACGGCGCAACCGTTTCAGCGGCTGATCGGCGTGTTCGGGCGACGGAATGCAATCCTCGATCCACTCACGATGCTCGAAGTCATTCTGCCGAAGGACGTGAAGAGCGATTTCGCCGAATGCCAGATCCCGATCAAGATCGTCGCTTCCGATTTTTACGATCAAGAGCCTCGGGTTTTCACGGAAGGCGCGCTTCGCCCGGCCGTCGCGGCGAGCATGGCGCTGCCGGTCATTTTTCAGCCTGTGATGGATAAGGGCAAGGCGCTGATCGACGGCGGGCTGACCAATCCGCTGCCGTTCGATCTTCTGATGGGTGAAGCCGATATCGTCGTCGCAATCGACGTTTCCGGCGTGCCGGTTCCGAATTCGCGAAGGCCCGACCCAACCGCGTTCGAAGCGTTGTTTTCCAGCGCGTTTCTGTTCGAGCACACGATCATCAGGGAAAAGCTGAAATCGGCGCAACCCGATATTCTGATCAATGCGGGCACGAGCCATTATCAGGTGCTCGACTTTTTGAAGTTCGATCAAATTCTGGAAGCGGCGGCGCCCGCGAAAGAGAAGCTGAAGCAGCAGCTGACGCGCGTTCTGTCGGTCGAGACGCTGCCGGAGCTTGCCGCGTCGGCTGAGGCTCCACTGACTGTGCTCGAAGCGCCGAAGCGCAAACGCCGCGGTCTGCTTTCGCGCACCCGGAAGGCGCGCGAATAGGCGGCGGTTGCGAGAGCGTCCTTCCTCGCCCGTCCTTACGGACGGCAACAGCAGAGCAAGCGGCTGCCCCTCACCCTAACCCTCTCCCCATGCACGTGCAGGGCATGGGGAGAGGGAAATGCCAGCCTCGCCGACCATTCGCCCAGTCGCAATTTGCACAGTCGGTCAGGCACCAGAGCCGTCGCGTTTTGCGGCGAAGAAGGATTTCAGGAGCGCCGCCGACTCGGGTTCGGCGAGGCCAGGGTAGACCTCTGGCGCGTGATGGCAGGTCGGCTGGCTGAAGATGCGCGGTCCGTGCTCGACGCCGCCGCTTTTCGGGTCGCTGGCCCCGTAATAGAGCCGCCGGATGCGGGCGAAGGAGATCGCGGCCGCGCACATCGGACAGGGTTCCAATGTCACGTAGAGGTCGCAGTCGACCAGACGCTCGGTTTCCAGAACCGAGCAGGCGGCGCGGATCGCCAGAATTTCGGCATGGGCCGTCGGGTCGTTAAGCTCACGCGTACGGTTGCCCGCGAGCACCAAAACGTCACCCGAGGTAGATACGATGACCGCTCCGACGGGCACCTCGCCGCGCTCGGCCGCCGCCCGCGCCTCATCGAGCGCTAACGACATATGGCTTCGCGCGCCGGTCGATGTCATAAGCTCGCGTTCTTTGCTCACATCGAATCCATCGAAATGGCCAAACCGATCACTTCCAATACCGCAGAAACGCGCGACGGTCCGATGCGCATCGCCAAGGCGATGGCGCGCGCCGGGCTTTGCTCGCGCCGCGAGGCCGAACGCTGGATCGCCGATGGGCGTGTCAGCGTCAACGGCAAGCTGCTGAAAACGCCCGCCTGCGAGGTTGGCCCGAAAGACAAGGTCATCGTCGACGGCAAACCGCTGCCGGCCGCGTCGACGCCGCAGCTCTGGCGCTATCACAAGCCAAAGGGCGTCGTCACCACCCATTCGGACCCGCAGGGGCGTCCGACGGTGTTCGAAAAGCTGCCGCCGGAGATGCCGCGTGTGATTTCGATCGGCCGCCTCGATTTCAATACGGAAGGACTGCTGCTGCTGACGACGGATGGGGCGCTGGCGCGGCACTTTGAGCTTCCCGCGAACGGCTGGGTGCGGCGTTACCGGGTGCGCGCCAAGGGCCGGGTTACGCCCGCCGACCTCGCCAAGCTCAAGGACGGCGTCGAGATAGACGGCGTCAGCTATGGGCCGATCGAAGCTTCGGTCGATACCGTGCAAGGCGCGAATTCGTGGCTGTCGATCTCGATCCGCGAAGGCAAGAACCGCGAGGTTCGCAACGTGCTGGCTTACCTCGGTCTGACCGTGAACCGGCTGATCCGCGTGTCGTTCGGGCCGTTCCAATTGCTCGACCTTGCTCCGGGTGCGGTCGAAGCCGTACGCCGCCGCGTGCTCGTCGCGCAGCTCGGACCGAAAGCGGCCGCGAGCCTCGGACTTTCCGAAAGCCAGGAAGAGCGCAAGGAACGCCATGCGCGCGGCAAGGCAGCGAGCGGAAGCCGCGACGAATGAGAGTCGTCGCGGGACGTTTTCGCGGCCGGGCTCTCGTCGCGCCGGACGACATGAGCATTCGTCCGACGTCTGATCGTGTGCGCGAAAGCGTGTTCAATATTCTGGCGCACGGTGTGGAAGATTTCACGCTCGCCGGTGCGCGGGTGATTGATCTGTTCGCCGGTACCGGCGCGCTCGGCATCGAGGCGGTGTCGCGCGGCGCGGCTTTCTGTCTGTTCGTCGAAGAAGCGGCAGAGGCGCGAGCACTCATCCGCCGCAACGTCGAAGCTCTGGGGCTCACCGGCGAGACGCGCATTTTCCGTCGCGACGCCACCGATCTCGGACCGGCCGGGAACATGGAGCCTTACGGGCTCGCTTTTCTCGATCCGCCTTACGGTAAAGGCTTGGGCGAAAAGGCGCTTACGGGCCTTGTCGATGGAAACTGGCTGAAGCCCGGCGCGATCTGCGTTCTGGAAGAAAAGGCGGGGCTGGCTCTCGCGCTGCCTTCGAGGCTGGAACAGATCGACTCGCGAAGCTGGGGCGAAACGGAAGTCCGGTTTCTTCGGCTCACATAGCGCGGCGGATTCGGCCGATTGATCCATCGCATCGCGAGTTGGTTAAGGACACCTTATCCATCCGGCCTATCTTGAACGAACCGTTTCCAATCCTTTTGTGTGTGACTTGCGGTAATTGGGACGTGATCGGATGATAGGTCATGGTCTGGCTGCCGAGCGAAATCTGGAGTGAGAGGCGTTTCCGCGGATTGCCGTCCGCTGTCGCAGGCGACGCCGCGTTTCGCGTTTTCTGCACGCCTGCGATTTCCGAACGACGCGCCGTGAACCATCATCAGCTTACCGAGCGGGCGCGCTATCATCTGCGCAATGCGCATTGGGAGCGCCTCGAGACGCCCGTCGGCGAGGTGCAGACGTATGTCTTCGAGCCCGACCAGCAGATTGCGGACGACATCGTCCTGATCGTGCACGGATGGACGGGCGAGTCTTCCTTCATGACGGCGATGGCCGAAGCGATACGGCGCAGAGGTTTTCGCGTCGCGCTGTTCGATCTGCCTGCGCATGGTCTGAGCAGCGGCCGTTCGACGAACCTCATCGACTGCGCACGCGCGACGGTTTCTGTTGCCGAGCAACTCGGCCCCGTTCACGCGCTCGTCACGCATTCGTTCGGCGGTTTGATCTCACTCGTCGCTGCCGAAGGCCACGCGCCGATGCAGGGCAAGCTGGAGACGAAGCACATCGCGCTGATCGCCAGTCCCAATCATCTCTCGGATGTCACGGATCATTTCTCGCGGCATTGGGAACTTGATCGTGACGGCCGCCGCGCGTTCGAGCATCGGCTTGAAAGACTTGGCGGACGCTCGCTCAATTGTTTTGCGGCGGCGAAACTGCTTCCGGCGAGCGGACTCAGCGGCCTCGTCATTCACGCGCCGGATGATGCCGACGTGCCGTTCCGTTGCGCCGAAGAAATCGTCGACAGCGTGCCGGATATGGAACTTCACTCGTTCAACGGGCTAGGCCATCGCAACATTCTGTTTGCGTCGCCCGTGGCGCGGACCGTGACCTCGTACCTCAAAAGAACGGTGCAGCGGCAGCCCGCGGAAAACCGTGTCTATCAACCGGCCGCCGCGAATGCTCCGGCTGCGAGCGCCTCGGCATAATCGCGGATGCCCGTCGGCCAGTCGCGAATGAGTTTCTCGAACGCCGTGCGGTCCTTCGCGAACAGCGCACGCGTCGCCTCTTCGAAGCCCGGACGATTGCCCGCCATCGCCGACATGAACTTGTAGGCGCGTTCCTGCGCGTCACGTGCATTCGCGACGCCGGTGTTCGCGCGACGCGCGTCCTCGACGAGCTTGCGCAGCGTTACCGAGGCGCCGCCCGGCTGTTTCGCCAGCCAGTCCCAATGGCGCGGCAGCAGCGTCACCTCGCGCGCCACGACACCGAGCTTGGGCCGTCCCGGGCCGCGCGTCTCGTCTGCTGCAGGTCGCGAGGTCGGCTGTCCGGTGTCTCGCAGATCGAAATCGACCTGGGTGCCGGTTGTGTCATCGAAGATCAGGATCGCCGCGTCAGGCTGGCAGGACAGGCGCGCAATGATCGCAGCGGTCAACTCGGACCTGGAGCCGGTCGCCAACTTCATGTCGCCGTCGAAGGCCGTGAATTGAGATATTTCCTGCATCGGCCACCGCTCCAGTTTTGACTGGAGGCTATTTACCCGGGTAAAATATAAATAGCAATACTACCCGGGTTAAATTATTTGGAAGCCGTGGCGAGCGCTCGGCTATGACCGCTCAGGCCGTAGTGCAGGATGTACAGGTAGCTCGGCACGGCGAGGATGAGATACGCGAGCTGGAAATCGATGTGCTGCTTCAAAAGCGCGAAGGCGTAAGGCATCAGCGCGCCGCCGACGACGCCCATGACCAGCAGCGCCGAGCCGGTTTCCGTATGCCGCCCGAGATCGCGGATCGCGAGCGGGAAGATCGCCGGCCACATCATGGCGTTGGCGAAGCCGAGGCTGGCGATGAAGCCGACGGAGACGTAGCCGGTCGTCAGATACGCTCCGATCGCCAGGACGACGCCAAGCGCTGCCGAGATGGCGAGATAAGCCTGTTGTGACGCGAACTTCGGGATCAGCAGCAGTCCGGCGACGTAGCCGACGAGCATCGCGAACAGCGTGTAGGACGTGAACAGCCGCGTCGCATCGAGCGGAAGGCCGAAGCTTGCGCCGTAGATGCCGATCGCATCGCCCGCCAAGACCTCGAGGCCGACGTAGAGAAACAGGCACAACACGCCGAGCCAGAGATGGGGAAAGCGGAAGATGCTCCGATGCTGCGCGGAGGTTTCCTGCGCGCTGCTACTGCCTGTGTCCTGCGTGCGAACGTCCGGCAGATTGGAGCGCGCGATCCAGATCGCCAGCGCCGCCAGCAGCCCCGCCATGATCATGTAAGGGCCATAGACCTGCGCGGCGAAGGCATCGAGCAGAGCCTCGCGTGCGGCCGGCGTCGGCGCGGCTTTCACACGCGCATCGAAGTGATCGAGGCCGTAAAGGACGAGCGCTCCGAAAACGAGCGGCGCGAGGAATCCAGCGAATTTATTGCAGATGCCCATGACCGCGATGCGCCGCGCGGCGCTTTCGCTCGGTCCTAGAATGCAGACGTAGGGATTGGACGCCGTCTGTAGAAGCGACAGTCCCGCACCGATCACGAACAATCCGGTGAGCGTGCCAGGGTATTGCCGCGCCGTGGTGAAGTGGCCGAAGACGACGGCTCCGGCAGCCATGACGAACAAGCCGAGCGCCATGCCCTTCTTCATGCCCGTCCGGCGCAGCACCGCGGACGACGGCAGCGCCAGGAAGAAATACGAGAGGTAGAACGCCATCGGCACCAGAAAGGCGTTCACATCGTCGAGGTCGAAGGCGAGCTTGACGAAGGTGATCAGAGGCCCGTTCAGCCAGGTCACGAAGCCGAAGATGAAGAACAGGACGCCGATGGTAACGATGGGGCCGAACAGGCTGGATTCGGCATCGCGGTTTGATGTCTGGGAGGTCACAGCGACGCGGGCCTTTCCGCTGACGGACGGTGCGCCTGTGCCTGCTCCCCACGCTGCGGCATCCTGACGTGGGCTGCACGACTCATCGGACGGCGGAGCCAAGCCGAATCTCGCAGTAAAATCAGCGTTATTTTCATCGATGCCGCATTCGCCTCCCACCGTCCGGATCAACCTTAGGCGAACAGCGATCTACGTGCATCCTCCCCGTGTAATTACGGCCCCAACAATCGCCGGAAACGCTTTAATTTGGCGGCTTTTTGCACTATGTCTAAGATGTTAAAAGTTGACTTGACTAATGTATACTTTTTCGCGCAACTAAGAACCAAGTTACCCTTGCGGGTATCCGATGCCGGGGCCTTGAACCCCGATTGATTGGAGCCGAAACGTGATCATTTGTTCGTGCGCCGTTATCTCTGATCGGGATATCGAGATTGCCGTCTCGGAAATCATGAGTTCGGACCCCGGACTGCTGCCGACGCCGGGCGTCGTTTTCCGCCATCTCAACAAGAAAATGAACTGCTGCCGCTGCGCTCCCGTTGCCGTGAGCACGATTTACGCCGCGATGGACCGCCTCGAACAAACCACCCGCGTATGCCCCTTCGCTCTTGCCGAAGCACGCGCCAAGCTGATCCGCATCGAAGAACGCCGCGAGCGCCGCCAGCGCCGCATCGACGATGCCTACGCAAATCGTCGGCTTTCCACAGCGACCGCCGTCGCCTGATCCAAAAAAGCTGGAAAAACCGTCAGGGGCTGCGACACACGTTGCGGCCGCGGATTTTTTTATTCCAATCCGATATCGGTCTAGTTTAGAACAGTTCTGGTTTAGCCAGAGCGCTGGCGCATTTCGGCTTGGAGCGGCACATGAAGGGCAACAAAGAAGTCATCACACGGCTCAATGAGGCATTGAAGCTCGAGCTGGGCGCTATCAATCAGTATTGGTTGCATTATCGCCTCCTGGACAACTGGGGATTTAAGAAGCTCGCGAAGAAAGAGCGCAAGGAATCGATCGAGGAAATGGAGCATGCGGACCGGCTGATCGACCGCATCATCTTCCTCGACGGACATCCCAACCTGCAGCACGTCGCGCCGCTGATGATCGGTGAGAACCTGAAAGAGGTTCTGGAATGCGACCTCAAGGGCGAGAACATCGCTCGCGATCACTACAAGAAATCGCGCGAGATCTGTCGCGACCTCGGCGACTACGTGACGATGGACCTGTTCGAAAGCCTGCTGAAGGATGAGGAAGGTCATATCGACTTCCTCGAGACGCAGCTCGATCTGCTGTCGCGCATCGGCATCGAGAACTACGGCCAGCTCAACGCGGAAAGCGCGGACGAAAGCGGCGATCACTAAGTAACTGCACGTCATCCTCGAGCGGGCGACCTGTTAGACCTGCTCGGGGATTTGCGCGCACATCGCAGCGCACATCTTCATTTGTTTTGAGCCTTCAGCGCATTTTGCGCTGGATCCCCGGCCTTCGCCGCGCAAGACGCGGCTCGGCCGAGGATGACGGCAACGGTGATGACTCTACGCAGCCGGCCGGCTAACGCCTTTTTTTGTTGGCGTTTGCGACTGCGCTCCGCGCAGCCGGCCGCAAGCGCCTACCGTCTCCCGAACAATCGTTCGATGTCGGAGAGTTTGAGCGCGACGTAGGTCGGGCGGCCGTGATTGCATTGGCCGGAATAGGGCGTCGCTTCCATCTGGCGGAGCAGCGCGTTCATTTCCTCGACCGTCAAACGCCTCCCCGAGCGCACGCTGCCGTGACACGCCATCCGCGACGCGACGGCTTCCAGACGATCCTTCAACGCGCGCGCCGTTCCGTCGGCGCGAAGCTCGGCGGCGAGATCCTTCACGAGCCCGTCGACATCGGTATCGCCGAGCAGCGCGGGCGTCTCGCGGACCGCGACTGCGCCTTCCCCAAAACTTTCGAGCACCAGTCCGAGCTCGGCGAGTTCATCGGCGCGAGCACACAGTAGCTCTGCGTCGTCGGGATCGAGCGTGACGATCGCGGGTATGAGAAGCCCCTGCGTCGCGACACCGCCGTTCGTCAGCGCGGCTTTGAATTTCTCATAGACAAGACGTTCGTGCGCGGCGTGCTGATCGACGATGACGAGGCCGTCACGCGTCTGCGCCACGATGTAATTCTCGTGCACTTGCGCACGCACCGCGCCGAGCGGCTTGTCGATCGTCTGCTCGTGCCGTTCCTGTTCCGGCGCCCGCATATCGGCGCTCGGCGTATCGATTTCCGCGAAGGCAACGGGTGCGGGTTCCGCGAAAGCAGCAGTCTGCGGCGGAAGCGAGGGCGGCGCGCTCGGAAGTACGCCGGCCGAAAAGGTCTCGATCGTCAGCACACCGCCTTGTGCCGAAGCGCGATGACCGGCTGCTTCCAACGCTTGGCGCATCGCGCCGATCATCAGGCCGCGCACACGGCCTGCGTCGCGAAACCGGACCTCGGCTTTCGCCGGGTGCACGTTCACGTCGACGTCGG
>Ga0209933_1001001_pt1 | contig 34620 bp, 33 predicted proteins | sample ThiBiot_300_biof_FD_183944 | JGI IMG/M metagenome (GOLD analysis project Ga0209933, IMG submission 183944) | Wastewater bioreactor microbial communities from Cape Town, South Africa - Thiocy_cont_300_biof (SPAdes) | ecosystem: Engineered > Bioremediation > Thiocyanate > Unclassified | place...
ATACCTGGATCAGCAGGGTGAACGACACTCGATCGATTCGGGCATGGTTAACGATTATCTGCGCGAAACGATGGATGGCGATTTTTCGGCCAAAGATTTTCGTACCTGGGCAGGTACTGTCAATGCGTTACGGCTGCTGGTTGAACTGGGGCCTTGCGATAATGAGAAAGAAGCGAAAAGAAACGTTAATACAGTACTCGATCAGGTTGCACACCGATTAGGTAATACGCGAACGGTTTGCCGAAAACATTACGTACATCCCCAAATCCTGGATGCCTATGAGTGTCAGGATCTGGTACCTTACTTTAGGCAAAAAGCCCGGTTCCGCCAAACCAGCCCTTATGGTCTTGATGGCGTTGAGAAACTTCTGCTCAAGTTTCTGAATGATCAGATCAAGGTAGCCAAATGATTGAGCGTGGCGAATTAATTCGCCACGCTCAATCCTATATCCTTTACAATCCCAATTGCTGAGTAATCGTACTACTCAACCGAAGTAACTCTATCTCAGTCGCTTTAGCCGTATACTCAGCCTCTATCAGACGGGTCTGAGCATCTACAGACGTACGCTGTACATCCCGGAATTCAACAAAGGTTGAATTCCCGATCCGGTAGCGATCATAGGCAATCTCGACGTTCTGGTTAGCCAACTGGTTATTTAATACTTCCAGATTCAGAATACGCAGGCTGTTCTGATAGGCCTGGTATGTCTGACTAAGTGCCGTAATGAGTTGAAGCCGCTGGCTCGATTCCTGGTCCTGAGCAATGATTGTATTGACCTTGGCATTCTGAATCTGCCGTTTCAGATTGTAGCCATTAAAAATGGGAATCGACGCCACCACGTTATACGTAATAGCACTTGTTCGGCCTGTAGCAACCCCAAAGCCCCCCTGGTTATCGATAAACTGGTAGTTGTAGCCCGTCTGTGCGGTAACAAGCGGAAGTTGCGCTGAATTCGCTAATTGTACGTTTAAATCCGCTACAGCCCGGTTAAGTACAGCCGCTGCCAGTAAGGGGTTGTTCGCGTTTAACGATTCCTGAAGAGGAGCTAACTGAAGATTTGGGCGAGCGACAATGGTATCCCGAATAGAGAACTCTGTCTGTGGATCACGGATCAACAAATTATTCAGGATGATTTTCGCATTCCGTAATGCCTGTTCCTGCGACAGTAGCGCTGCACTATCCGTATTATAATCAACCTGCGCACTCAGGAAATCGACTTTTGAACGCGTTCCTACTTCATAGTTAGCACGGGCCAGCTCAAGCCGTTCACGCGAAATGTCGAGGGCCTGGCTAAAGGTGATTAGCCGACGCAATTGGCGAACCACATCATAGTAGCTCGTAGTTACACTGGCTATAGTAGCTTCTACATTTGCGCGGGTATTGACGGTGCTTATCTTGAGCAACTGCTCAAGTTGCGAATAGAATGATCGCCGATAATACCCATTAAAAACGGTGTAGTTCAGGTTGACCCCCAGGTTCGATGTCCGGTTAAATATCCCACTTCCTTCTCGGGGAGGCTGAAGGTTACCAATGGTTGTTTGCCGAAAGCTTTGCAGGCTTCCGTTTGAGTTGCCATTGAATGTCAACGAAGGTAGATAGCCTGCATTCCCTTTACTGTAGTTATTCCGGGAAATCTCCTCCTGAGAACGATTAATATGAATTTGATAGTTCTTACTAACAGCCTGATCAATTGCCTGTTGAAGCGTTAACAACTCACCCGGCTGGGGCAGGGTGGCCATGGTGAAAGTTCGTTGCTGAGCGCGTTGGATTGCATTAGGAGTTTGTTGAGAAAAAGCCAAAAAAGGTAGGCAGGCAAAAAGAAGACAACTGCTGAGTTTCATTGATTAACGGTTATAACTACAAGTAGGACAAAAGTAAGAGAATCTGCAATTGGCCCGTCAGCTTATCAACCTTTCGTTTAACTTGCACACTATCTTTTTTTCCCCAACCTGTATGAAACACCTTTTTCTACTATTTTCTACTCTATCGCTCCTATTGTCTGGGTGTTCCTTCAAAAAAAAGGCAGATTTGCTCGTAACCAATGCCCGCATTTACACCGCTGATTCGAGCTTTTCGATGGCCAATGCCTTTGCCATAAAAGATGGAAAATTTTTAGCTGTCGGCGACGGTCAGACACTGGCTAAGGAATACGAAGCTGCTACGCAGGTCGATCTGGCTGGCCAACCTGTCTATCCCGGTTTTTACGATCCACATGCCCATTTCCTGGGGCTTGGCCAGGTACTCGATCAGGCCGATCTGGTTGGCGCCGAATCCTACGATGAAGTCATTAATCGACTCAAAACCTTTTATCAGGCTCATCCAAATGTAATCTGGCTGACGGGCCGGGGCTGGGATCAAAATGACTGGCCCGAAAAAGTATTCCCTACCAAAGAGAAATTAGATGAAGCCTTTCCAAACGTTCCGGTTGCTCTGACCCGTATTGACGGGCACGCCTTACTCGTCAATTCAAAAGCACTTCGTCTGGCAAACGTAACAGGCGGATCGCAGGTAGCCGGTGGAGAAGTAGTTCTGGACGCTGGGCAACCCACAGGTGTGCTGGTCGATAATGCCATGCAGTTTGTAAAACGGGTCATCCCTCGCCCGGATGCCAGCGACAAAGCCCGGATGCTGCTCAATGCCGAAAAGGCCTGTGTAGCTTTGGGCCTCACCACCGTATCCGATGCGGGTATTAGCCCCGACGAAATCAATTTGATCGATAGCCTTCAACAGGCTGGCAAGCTGAAAATCCGGGATTATGCGATGGTTAGTCTGGGCGAGCCTAACCTGAATTATTTTCTGAAGCGTGGTCCGTTTCAAACCGACCGTTTAACGGTTCGCTCGTTCAAGCTATATGCCGATGGAGCCTTAGGATCGCGGGGGGCCTGCCTTCGCAAACCATACAGCGACCGCCCCGAAACCAGTGGCTTTCTTTTGCTTAGCCCCTCCGAACTGGAACGGGTCACTAAGTTACTGTACAACTCTAAATTTCAGGCCAATACGCATTGCATTGGCGATTCGGCCAACCACCTGATGCTCGATCTGTATGGGCGCTTACTGGAAGGCAAAAACAACCGTCGCTGGCGGATTGAACATGCTCAGGTGGTTTCGCCCGAAGACGTCTGGAAATTTGGCCGCTATTCCATTATTCCGTCAGTCCAGCCTACTCATGCTACCTCCGATATGTACTGGGCAGGTGATCGGTTAGGAGCCATTCGGGTAAAAGGTGCCTATGCATTCAACGATCTGATGAAACAGAATAGTCTGATTGCATTCGGCAGCGATTTTCCGGTAGAAGCCGTCAATCCCTTATTTGGCTTTCACGCGGCTGTAGCCCGGCAGGATGCAAAGAATTATCCCGCAGGTGGCTATCAGATGGAAAATGCGGTTGATCGAAAATCAGCTTTGCTGGCCATGACCCGCTGGGCGGCCTACGCCTGTTTCGAAGATCACCTGCGCGGCTGTATCGCTCCCGGCAAACAAGCGGACTTCGTCATTCTGGATCAGGACATTATGCTGATTCCCAACCCGAAAATCCGGCAAACTAAAGTACGTCAAACCTGGATCAACGGTGAACGTGTATTTTAAACTATAGCCCACCTCTACGAAGTTGTTTGCGTTCGTGGTGTCAGGTTCTTAAACCTGACGTGATCGGTTTCTCAAAACCGAGCCAGACTGACCGTTCGGTTTTGAGAAACCTCACGAAGGGCAGATTTGAGAATCTGCCCTCACCCCAGCTGGGCAAAATGCTGTAAATTGACTAACTTAAAACACTTCCGAAATCTGGTAAGGTAATTTGTTGAACGTAACCGAATCGCCAGCTTTCCGGCCAGCCAGTGCAACACCAATAGGCGAAGCAGGTGACACAGCGAAATAGTCTTTTCCATTCAGACTGAGCTTACCGGCTCCGATACTGATAAAAAACACGCCCCGATTGGTAACAGCGACGCTCCCCGGCTGTACAGCTTCGTAGCTTTTATCAAGTTGAAGCTGCTTCAAATCGCGCTCTACTTTCAGCGCTTCGGCCAATAACTGAGCATGACGGTCCCGTTCGAGCTGTGCCATGGCCCGGCCCGTTTCGTACTTATCCCCCGCGCTACTCTTCGACTCAGAATTAGCCGCTTCCTGAGCCGCATTCATGGCTTGTTGTGCGGTATTGATCCGCTGTTCGACATAGGCCTTACAGCGAGCGTATAGCGCTTCTTTTAGTTGTTGATTCGACACGTTATAAAGTTCCTCGTTTCATTTCTCTGACTGCAAAGTTGGCAGCTCTGGCGGTTAAAGCCATAAACGTAATGGATGGATTTTGGGAGCCTGTTGAGGTCATGGCAGCCCCATCCGTTACAAACACATTTTTGACAGTATGCAGTTGATTGTGCGCATTCAGCAAAGAGGTCTTGGGATCACGACCCATGCGCACGCCCCCCATTTCGTGAATATCAAGACCGGGATTTCGGTGATCATCATACGGTTTTATATTCTTACAGCCCGATTTCTGGAGCATCTCGGCCCCCTGTTCCAGAAAATCGTTCATCACTTTCAGGTCATTGTCGGTGTAATCAATAGCCGTTATGAGTTGCGGAATCCCCCAGGCATCTTTTTGGGTGGTGCTCAACCTGACGTGGTTTTCGTAACGAGGAACGGTTTCGGCCTGCATCATCATAAACACATGCCAGCCACCGGGGTTACTCAACTGGTCTTTAAAATCAGCGCCGAAACCTGCTTGCCCTAAAGCACGTTGCCAACCCGACCGTGAAGCGCTAAAGGCAACCATATACCCTCGCTGAAAATCGGTTTCCTGTTTCCGAACGTTTCGAAAATTGGGCATAAACGCTGTTGTCGGCCGACGGCCATAAAAATAGCCATCCTCAAACCCTTCATAATCCGCCACAATATTTCCGCGATAGTTATGAAACGCCACATAACGACCCAGCAATCCACTATCATTGCCTAATCCGTTCGGGAAACGCCGGGAGGTTGAGTTGAGCAGAATCAGGTTGGAATTCAGGCAGGCCGCGTTGACGAAGATAATTCGGGCATAGTATTCGGCCATCTGTTTTGTGTGCGTGTCAATAACCCGGACACCCGTTGCTTTACCTTTCTGCTCGTCGTAGATAATGGAATGAACCACAGAATCGGGCCGGAGAGTCAATTTACCCGTTTTAGCCGCCCAGGGAATGGTCGATGAATTGGAGCTGAAATAGCCACCATACGGACAGCCTCGGTAGCATAAATGCCGCGCCTGACACTGGGCTCGTCCCTGATCGTAATGGATTTGTTTCGGTTCGGTCAGGTGCGCACAACGGCCAATGATTACGTGCCGGTCTTTATACGCTTCGGCCACCCGTTTTTGAATGTGCTTTTCAACACAGTTCAGCTCCCATGGTTTTAGAAATTCGCCATCAGGAAGTGTCTCCAGGCCATCTTTATTGCCACTGATGCCCACAAACCGCTCGACGTGACTATACCAGGGAGCCAGATCGTCGTACCGGATTGGCCAATCGATAGCGGCCCCGTCTCGGGCGTTGGCTTCAAAATCGAATTTACTCCATCGCTGCGTTTGCCGGGCCCATATGAGTGACTTCCCTCCCACCTGATAGCCGCGAATCCAGTCGAAGGGCTTTTCCTGGATATAGGGGTGATCGGCATCTTTCACAAAAAACTGCTCCGTTGCCTCATCGAGGGCATAGCATTTGGTAGCAATTGGGTTAGCCTGCTCAAAGGTTTCCGGCATTCGATTTCGATGCGTGAACTCCCAGGGATTACGTGTCGCTGTCGGATAGTCGGTGATATGCCGCACATCGCGCCCACGCTCCAGCACAAGCGTCTTTAACCCTTTCTCACACAACTCTTTAGCCGCCCATCCGCCACTGATACCTGAACCAATTACGATGGCATCGTACGTCCGGGCCGCTTTTGCATCGCCGTTGATATACATAGTTTAGTCGCTTATATCGCTACGATATTACATATTCTAACATCGCGCACAAAATCCACTATTTTACTAGATTTCTCGAACAACCGCCGTTGCATTTAATTTATACAGAAAACCAAAAGCAACGTTATGGTACTTGACATTCCTCCACAACATCAGGATATCCAGCCGGGTATTGAAGCCGAACTGGACCCGCAACCAGAAGTCATTCGGCCCTCCTATAAAGGAGCCAATAAACTGAAAGACAAAGTGGCACTTATTACGGGTGGCGACTCCGGTATTGGGCGAGCGGTGGCCGTTCATTTCGCCCGCGAAGGCGCCAATGTTGCCATTTCATTCACCCCGCGCGAGGAGATCGACGCCCAAAAAACCAAAGAACTCGTAGAAGCCGAAGGCCGAACCTGTCTCCTTCTACCCGGCGATATTCGGGATGAAGCGTATTGCCAGCAGATCGTAGAAGAAACGGTCCAGCAATTCGGCCAGCTCAATATTCTGGTGAATAATGCGGCCTTACAGCTGCAACATAAAACACTGGAAGAAGAAACTGATGAAGACCTGCTGGCTACTTACGAAACCAATATCTATTCGTGCTTCCGGGTTACCAAAGCAGCCGTACCCCATCTGCAAAAAGGCGATTGTATCATCAATACAACTTCCGTGACCGCCTATCAGGGGCGAGCCGATCTGTTAGAATACTCGTCAACGAAAGGGGCGATCATGACCTTTACACGTGCCTTATCGAGCAACCTGATTTCGAAAGGCATCCGGGTTAATGCCGTAGCCCCCGGCCCCATCTGGACACCCCTTAACCCTGCATCGGTCAGTGCCGAAGAAGTGGCCCAGTTCGGGAAAGACGTTCCGATGAAACGCCCCGGCCAACCCAGCGAAGTAGCGCCCACTTACGTGTTTCTGGCATCCGAAAATGCCTCCTACATCACCGGACAAGTATTACACCCCAACGGAGGAACGATTGTTAATGCGTAAAAATAGAACCGAGTAGTGAGTATTAGGCGTGAGGAGTTGCTGACGCATTAGTATGTTTCATGCGCCAGCATTCTCACTCCTAATACTCGCTCCTATCTACTAAAAAAGACATGAACCAAATGGAAATTGAAACCAAGCCCCAGCATCAGAATGAACAGCCGGGCATGGAATATAAAATGGACCCCGAGCCCATTTACATTCGGGATGATTACGAAGGAGCCGATAAACTGAAAGGCAAAATTGCCCTCATAACGGGTGGCGATTCGGGTATTGGGCGGGCAGTCGCGATTCACTTTGCCCGAGAAGGCGCCGATCTGGCCATTATTTATCATCCGCGTGAAGAAGAAGATGCTCAGAAAACCAAAAGCCTGATTGAAGCCGAAGGTCGTCAGTGTTTATTGATGTCAGGCGATCTGAAAGATATACAGTTCATTCAGGATGCCGTTGATCTGGTTATTGACACCTACGACCATGTGAATATTCTGGTTAACAATGCGGCTAATCATGTCGAACAGACGGAATTTACGGGTATTTCGGATCAGCAAATGCGCGAAACGTTTGAACTTAACATTCTGGCTATGTTCCGGCTGACTAAAATTCTGCTGCCTTACATGACTTCCGGCGATTGCATTATCAACACCACATCGGTCGTTTCGTACCGGGGTAGTGAAGCGCTCATTGATTATGCGTCGACCAAAGGGGCCGTCACAGCCTTTACCCGGTCGTTGTCGCAGAACCTGCTTGAACGGGGTATTCGGGTCAATGCCGTAGCCCCCGGCCCTATCTGGACACCCTTGATCGTGGCGACAAAAACCCTGAAAGAGGTAGGCGAATTTGGAAAAGATACGCCCATGAAACGCCCTGGCCAACCTGCTGAACTAGCACCTGCCTATGTATTTCTGGCATCTGAAGATGCATCGTACTACGCTGGTCAGGTTATTCATGTAAATGGCGGAGAGGTAATCAATTCATAGCGATTCTGCCGCTGCTAGCTTATATTTATAGCCGTTCTGATCAGGATCAGAACGGCTTTTTTATGGAAACAACTGCCGCTAAACTTGCTGTTCCGTTGCATCCGGGCGTACCGCTTCTGGGGAATACGCTCGCTTTTCTGTATAATCCGCTCAGAACGTTACGTACCCTACAACAGCGACAGGATCGGCTGGTGCATCTGCGCATTGGAGGCAGGAATCAGTACCTGGTTTTCCGACCCGACGACGCTAAGCATGTATTGCAGGAAAACCATCGGAACTATGGCCGATCCCCCGCTTTTCAGGTGCTAAAAATCTTTCTCGGTAATGGACTACTGACCAGCGATGGCGATTTCTGGCGACGTCAACGGCGACTGGCGCAACCGGCCTTCCATCGGCAAAAGTTGGCTGCGCTTACGCATACGATGATCGCTGAAACAGCCGATTGGCTGGCTGATCTGAAGCAACAGAATCTGCAACAACCGATCAACGCATCACAAGCCTTTATGGACGTTACGATGCGGATTGTCTGCAAAACGTTATTTGGCTCAGATACGGTCGGTAACCTGTCGGGATTATCATCGGCACTGGATACGCTTAACTACCTGGCCAATAACCGAATGCTATCGCCCATCCGGTTTCCGATGCATTGGCCCACTCCTAACAACAAACGGTTTCAGAAATCTGCCGTATTGGTTGATGAGTTTATCTATAGCGTCATTGAGCAGCGTCGAAGCCAAAACCATGAACAGGACGATTTGCTCTCTATGTTTCTAACAGCCGAAGACGAAGAAACAGGCGAGCGTATGTCAGACCAGCAACTTCGCGATGAGTGCGTAACGCTGTTTTCGGCTGGCCATGAAACCACTGCCATTTCGATGGCCTGGACCCTGTATCTGCTTAGCCAGCACCCCGATATACAGGAACGGGTCCAAACCGAATGTCGCCAAGTGCTGGGCGATGCGGATTTGCCCGCTCCCGAAGTGTTTCGCTCGCTAACGTATACCATGCAGGTAATTCAGGAATCGTTGCGACTGTACCCACCTGCCTGGATTATGAGTCGACTGGCGTTTCAGAACGATCACATTGGCCCTTACACCATTCCGTCTGGTGATACGGCCTTGGTTTCTCCTTACCTACTCCACCGCGACCCAGATAATTGGCCAGACCCGGATCGATTTGACCCCGACCGTTTTGATGCGGGAGGGCTTAAAGATCAGTTACATTCGTATGCCTATTTACCTTTTGGCGGAGGCCCGCGCCTGTGTATTGGAAATCAGTTTGCCCTGATGGAGATGCAGATTTTGCTGGGTATGCTGGCCAGAGATTTTTCATTCAAATCCATTCCGAATCAACTGATCGTACCTAAGCCCCTGATTACCCTACGCCCCAATAAGCCAATTCGAATTCGTTTTGAGCGATTTTAAATTTATATTTTTTAAAGAATTTTCATCGTCAACCGTTCCACGTCAACCCCAAAATGCTTGTATTATCAAATTATTAACAGATTGTTATCTTCGTCTGCGTGAAACCTAGTTGCATCTTTCGTAGGAAGCCTTGACTTTCTGGTTCGTATACCCAAACTTAGATAGTCCATTGATGTTCTTAATTCAATTCACCTTAAAAGCGACACAATGAGACTACAAATGCACGCCGTTAAATTTACGGCAGACCAGAGCCTGTTAGATTTTATCCAGGCTAAGCTTGATAAGCTCGATACATTTCATGATCGAATTATTAGTGGTGAAGTGTTCTTACGATTAGAAGGCGCCGACTCCAACAAGATTAAAGAGAAAATAGTCGAAGTTCGACTTATGATTCCGGGGAAGGAGATTTTCGTGAAAGAACACGATAAAAGCTTCGAAAGCGCTACAGACCGGGTGATGGATGTCCTGAAAGACAAACTCGTTCGCTGCAAACAAAAACGCAACGACATTTCCAGCCCGGCTATTGCTCAAGCCAAATCCATGGTGGAAACGGAAGAAGAAGTTTTTGAACCCGATGAGTTATAAACCATTTTATTGAGTCTAACATGTGAAAGCCACTCCGTCTGGAGTGGCTTTCACATATATTAACTGTACAAGCGGGCTTTAGCCCGTAACTTTATATTCGAATTAACAAACACAGGCTGAAGCCCATGGGTACATTACAGACCGAACTCGGCTTTGATTTGATCAACAAAGTCGAGCTTTTCCCAAGTAAATAGTTCAACTTCCACTTCTTTCGAGTGGCCGTTTGCCCCAAAAGTTTTCTTCACTACCTCATTTTTACGGCCCATATGTCCATAGGCGGCTGTTTCCGAGTAGATCGGGTTACGCAGCTTCAGACGTTGTTCGATAGCGTAGGGGCGCATATCGAAAATTTTGCCCACTTTTTCGGCAATTTCGCCATCGTGCAAATCAACTTTGGCCGTTCCGTACGTGTTGACATATAGGCCACAGGGCTTAGCAACCCCAATAGCGTACGAAACCTGTACCAGAACCTGATCACAAAGGCCAGCAGCTACCAGATTTTTGGCGATATGACGAGTAGCATAAGCAGCTGAACGGTCAACTTTCGAGGGGTCTTTGCCCGAGAAAGCACCACCACCGTGGGCACCTTTCCCGCCGTACGTATCCACAATGATTTTACGACCAGTCAGCCCAGTATCACCATGAGGGCCGCCGATTACGAATTTGCCGGTCGGATTTATATAATAGGTGATGTCGTCCGTAAACAGGCTATGGAGTTCTGATTTTTGAGCGGCTTTTACCCGTGGAATAACAATGTTAATAATGTCTTCCTTGATTTTTGCCAGCATGGTTTCGTCGTCAGCAAAATCATCGTGCTGAGTCGATACAACGATAGTATCGATCCGGATTGGCTGGTGATCGTCGGAATATTCAATCGTCACCTGCGACTTGGCATCGGGCCGCAGATAGGGCATCAAGGAAAGCTCGTTGTTACGGATATTGGACATTTCCCGCAGGATGGCATGAGCCAGATCGAGCGGCAGAGGCATGTAGTTATCGGTTTCGTTGGTGGCATATCCGAACATCATACCCTGATCACCAGCACCTTGCGCATTGGCTTTGGTTTCGAAGTCGTCGTTGGCCACTTCCCGGTCAACGCCCTGGTTAATGTCGGCTGATTGCTCGTGTAGTGCCGAAAAAATCCCGCAGGAGTTCGCTTCGAACATGTATTCGCTCTTAGTGTAGCCGATTTTACGGATCACCTCACGCGTAATTTTCTGAACATCCAGGTAGGTGTCCGTCTTGATTTCACCTGCCAGCACAACCTGGCCTGTCGTTACGAGGGTTTCACAAGCTACCTTGCTGGATGGATCAAAAGCCAGAAAGTTGTCAATCAGTGCGTCGGAGATCTGGTCGGCGACTTTATCAGGATGTCCCTCAGAAACAGACTCGGAAGTGAAGAGATAAGGCATGGCGCTATCCGTATGACTTGGTTTAAAACGACAAATTTATGAGTTTCTGAGCAGGGGACAAATTTGGAGCTCTACACTTAACCAATTAACTGATGATCTTTCTCCGCAACACATCGAAAAACGCGGATACGAAGGGCCAGAATGGCATAGTGGCGAATAGTCGTAATTCTTCCAGAAAATGGGTGTCTTCGTCCAGAAATTTAAATACCCGACGAGGATTCTCCGTATAAATTCGGGTAAAGATATCATCGGCCGGATACCGATGTTTTTCCAGCACATTCAGGAAAATGCTATCGTAAAACTTAAAACGACGTTTGAACCAGGGTTCTCTTCGATTCGGCTTTCCGGTTTCGACCAGATTTTTAACAATAGCTTGCAGGTACCGTTGTGTCCGTTGGAATGTATAGCCAGTCGACGGTTTTGTGAAGCCACCAGCCGTACCAATGCGGATTACATGCTCAGAAGGGTTTTCCTGCGTAGGTTCATCCGACATTGGAATAACGCCATATTCTGTTTCACAGATTACATACCCACCCGTAGGCAGATACCGATCTATATATTGACGCAGATCAGCTTCGTATTCCGCATCCGTAAGCAGTTTATCATTGAACAACGTAAACTCGACCAGTGCGGTGTGTTCATCGAAAGGCAGTACATACAGAAACCGACAATCACCGTGCTGTTCGACGCGAAAGTCCATAATTTCGGGGCGTTGGGGGTCAAAACAGGGCGATTGCGTTTTAATGACCCAGCCTTTGAAATGCTGAAGCAGATTATGATTTTCGGGCTGATCAAGTTTTAACGCAAAGGTGCTATCGAAAATGTAGTCAGCGATATACGGTTCATCATCGGCAATGATAAATCCACCCTGGGGCGTATCTTTTAGTCGCTGAATGGTCGCCTGCTTTTGTTCCACATTGGGCCACTTGGCCAGCTCAGCTTCCATAAAGCTGTAAAAATCAATACCACGCAGCATTTTGTACCGATATCTGCCCATGTCGAGCAGCCCGGAATAGGTAGTGCCATGAAACGAAATCGACTTCCAGGTACGAAACAGGATCGACTCAAACGGGCGCCTGGAATCCAGTTGTTGATTCGTGCGTGCAGCTAATGGCTCTCTAGGCTCGCGCTCCCAGAAACACCACGTACGATCATTACGGTTTTTTTGATCGCGGTCCAGAATCAGGATGCGTCGGTCACGCAAGGGTGACTGTAGCAAATAATAAGCCAGGCTTAGGCCTGCCATTCCTCCTCCCGCAATGATGAAATCGTATTTTTTCATGCAGTAACGAAAAAGTCCGGGCCGTGTGGGTCCGGACTCTCGTCTTTTAAACTAATGAACCTGCCTAAATTGTTTCAAGTGCGTTTATACATTCACATGTTTTTCGGCGTGGTAGCTCGAACGAACCAGTGGCCCTGACTCCACATATTTTAAGCCACGCTTTAAACCTTCTTCACGGTACATCGCAAACGTTTCGGGATGAATCCACTCAATAACTTCGTGGTGCATCTTGGTCGGCTGCAAATATTGCCCTAATGTCAGCACATCCAGTCCGTTTTGAGCCAGATCATCCATCGCTTTGAACACTTCCTCATGCGTTTCGCCAAGGCCCAGCATAATACCTGATTTGGTCCGTTGACCATATTCTTTGGTACGACGAATCTGCTCCAGACTGCGTTCATAACGGGCCTGTGGACGCACGCGTCGATATAGCCGTTCTACGGTTTCCATATTGTGCGACACCACTTCCTGACCTGCTGAAATCATTCGCTCCAGGGCTTCCCAATTCCCTTTTGTATCAGGAATCAGGGTTTCGATGGTGGTAGTCGGCGACGCTTCTTTGATCAGCCGGACCGTTTGATACCAGATTTCGGCCCCCCGGTCTTTAAGTTCATCGCGGTTTACCGATGTAATAACGGCATGTTTTACCTTCATCAGCACAATGGCTTCGGCTACTCGGCGGGGTTCGTCGGTGTCATATTCATTTGGTCGTCCGGTAGCCACTGCACAAAATGTACAGCTTCTGGTACAGACATTCCCTAAGATCATGAATGTAGCCGTTCCGGCCCCCCAGCACTCACCCATGTTGGGGCAATTACCGCTTTCGCAAATGGTATGAAGTTTATGCTCGTCGACGAGTTTACGAACTTTGGCGTATTCAGGGCCGATGGGTAATTTGACCCGTAACCAGTCGGGACGTTTCTTCCTTTGTTGTTCGGAGGGTATTACAGGTAGTTCAATCATAGCTCCTCAATCCTTTCCAGCAAAATTCGTTTTTCCGCTGGAAAGTTCATAAAAAAGCGTTCGGAGTTCAAAGCGAGGAGTGAGCACCCATCTGGTGATGAGATAGTCCTCCTCGCTTTGAACTCCGAACACCTGTCAATGCCTATTTCTTACTCCCAAAAAATAAGGTTAAGTAAGCGGATGTAAAGAAGCTGCGGTTGCCATCCTCCCGATTCCCGTTGGGGCTACGATTAGGGATTATCACAATTTTATTCGGAAACATCTCGGCCAGGAAACCGATTTCTACGCCGGTTGTATTGGCTCTGAAGGCGCTTAATTCAAAATTTAAAGCTGCTTTTACGTTCAGGCCAACCGTTAGTTTCGACTGATCGAGGCCTTGGAAAAACCCTCCAGCCCCCGTAACCGTTTCGCCGGTAGCGGTAGCAAATCCATTTACCTGAGAAGCCGGAACTGTTCGAGACGAATTCCCGTAGGATACTTCAAGATAATACGGCTTGATAATGCCCAACGAGGGGCCTGCGGCTAAAATACCACTCACGGCTATGCCTTCGTCGCTGCTACGCTGGAATAACTTTACCTCCCGACCATACTGCGGCCGTAACACAAACAGGTAATTTTCTTTGCCATCGATATATCGTGAGCCAACCGCGTTAAGCGAAGACTGAATCTCTTTAGGATGTTTTACATTAACAATCTCTATACTAAGATACCGATACTGAGGCATCCCCATCAATTTACCCGCCAGCAGTTTAGAACGCCGATAAGAAAATCCACCAATAATGCCGGAGTTCGTATTGGTTGTGATACCAAATGTGGTAATGGTGTGATAACTCTCGTCATCGGCATCTGTATTTTGAGCGGTTACAGCTTGCCCGGATACAAGTAATCCCCCCAACGCAAGACCAAGTAATCTGTATAGAGTTCGCATTTTCGTGATATCCTAAAATTAAAACTAAACATTTTTATACGTATTCGCAAAATCGGTCTGCACAATTAGCGTAACTACAGCATTATTTATATGTTTAACGCTAAAATAGCAGCCGGACCTATTTTCTGAAGGATTTTTAGGGAATGGTATCCTAAGGCCAACTACGTGGATTCGACTGATTTTCTGGACTCTACAGTGCTAACTAATGTCACATGATCAGAACCGGAAACTATCCAAATCCATAAAATCGACTCGATCAAACGCATTTTCCTTATCAGCTCCTTGAGCTACCCATTTGATATACGTTTATTAGTATGGCAACGATTCATATTGACTACATTGGCGACCTACGCACCGATTGCGAACACCTCCAGTCGGGTACACACATCAATACAGATGCCCCTACCGACAATCAGGGGAAAGGAGAAGCCTTCTCTCCTACCGATCTGGTCGCTAATGCGCTTGGCACCTGTATCATCACGACTATGGCGATTAACGCCCGACGCGACGGTATAGACCTGACAGGTAGCAAGCTTGATGTCACTAAAATAATGACGACTCAGCTTCCCCGCAAAATAGCCCGTATAGAAATTAATCTGACCCTTCAGGCTAACCGGGAAGGCGTTTCTTTTCTTCCTGACGACGAAACCCGTGCCCGGCTGGAGCGGATCGCCCATACCTGCCCGGTTGCCCTCTGTTTGCATGCCGATGTGGAGCAGGCAGTTCATATACAATGGGAAGAATCCATCCCAAGTAATAGCTAATTAGTTTAGCAGACTGGTCAATTTAACAGACTGGGAAAAGCCCCAGTCTGTTAACTATGTGTAGCATCATTTATTTCGCTTTCGCTTCTGCCCCCACCGTTTAATGTCGGCTGTGAGGTTTTCCAGAAAAAACGATGGCCCAACCGACAGATATAAGCCTGAATAATTAATCTGGCTTTCGGGTATATCTTTTTTTAGAATGAAGCGATAACCAACCAACAAATTAATACCGAACCAATGCAATGGAGGTAGCCAACGTACTGTCGGAAAATGGTAGGCTCCCGATACACCAACGCCCAAAGGAATAAAAACCCCACGAGCCAGTTCATGCTTCTCTGCAACATCATCATTACGTTCATACCGCGAATGGCCATATCCTAGCTCAAGTGGCATACTAATTTCAAACGCTTTCTGGCGGTATAAATAGCGTTCATAATATACGGTAGCCATTCGCAAACGGCGAGTGACTGATTCCGATGAGTTGGGAAGCAACCCTGGCTGATTTAAGAACTGATTTACGAAGTAAAAGCCAGCTCCGGCCTTAAAACTGGCCATTCGTCCTCCTTTCAGATTGGCCCTTCGGTGACTTGGCGGAAACAGAAAGCCGGCCCGTATACCATATACACTGACTGGCGTTCGACGGTTATCTTCCGTGCGCGTGTCATTGAAAAATGTAAACCGCTGATCGGTTGACGCTGTAAAGGTCAATGACGTGGGCATCTCACTCGACAGAGTATCCGTTTTTTGATGAGTCGCTCTCTCTTTTAATCGAGTTTCTCCATCAATCGACACTTTTGCTTGCGCAAACGCACGATTATCAGTCAATAGTCCGACCAAGCAACATACATACACAATGTTCCATAATAAACGCATAGTTTTCACAACGTTAGTAAAATCAATAACCCCAACAGAAGCCAATGGTTTTAGTAGAACAGTTTACCAAGTTGTTTTGAAATCGCCATGGGTGTCCTATGCGCTGATGCGCTGACTATAACCATCTATTTTTTAGAGAAACATCGTTAGGCCTACTAATCCATCTCTGTCTGCACGTATGCTCACCAGCCGTCAAAGCTGGCCTACCAATGCAGCAATTATTAGATTAATACAATTTTATTCAAATTTTATTTTTTATAAATCTACCTGGATTAACTTGTTTTAATTCGTACTCTACTAGTATTATATCTCCGCATTCTCATAGTTTTCTAGCTTGGTAACGTTCCCGGAAACGCTTGCATAAAAAAAGTGAGAAATTTTATTCTCTTTATCCATTTTTTTTCAGAATATTATAATGGTATTATCAGAGTGTAAAATAGTACATAATAAAGTTTCGTCAAAGAATAATCCAGTAACCTAATTAATCGACCAGACAAATTTTCTGCCTCCAAACGATGCCTTTAATAAGTAGAAACCCTTACATCTGACGCTTTGGCCTACACGCAACAGCTAAATACCGTGTCCCATAAGCCATACTCTGCCTACACCGTTGAGGAGCTTGCCCTCGATGATCTTTTTGTACGTTGGGTACAACACCCCAACGACGATGAGGTAGCGGCTTACTGGCAAAGTTGGCTTTCACAAAATCCAGATTGTGCCGAAACAATAGAGACCGCTCGTCAGCTCATTCTGACAAGCAGTCAGCCAATTTTGCCAGCACTATCGGCCGATGAAATGTCATCAGTATGGGGACGGATTCGGGAGTCACTCCAGACGATGGAAGACCTCCGTCCACTTCAGCCAGATGTGCGGGCAGTAGTGGGCTGGTGGTACTTTTTCCGAACAATTGCTGCTGCTATGGGAGTCCTGCTCCTGATCGGCTGGGCTTTATGGATGCAGTATGGTCCTAACCAACGCATTTCGACGGTTAGCACATCAGCCCATCAAACTCAGCAGATCCGCTTGCCCGACAACTCAACCGTTACTTTATATCCCAATAGCTCGGTTCGGTATGCTCGTCGATGGACGGATGAGACCCCCCGGGCGGTCTGGTTGAAGGGTGAAGCCGATTTCTCTGTCATGCACCGGAATGATACGACCTCGGCTCGACTATTTCGGGTGCATACCAGCGACCTTACGATCGAAGCTCTCGGCACAGCGTTTCAGGTCAGTCAGCAAGCTGCCTGTACGTCAGTCGCTTTAACGTCGGGAGCTGTCAACCTGCTCGTCAAACACCACAATCCGATTCGGCTCCGTTCGGGTGAGTGGATTGAGGTTCCAACCAGTTTGGACAAATCATTACCCTAGCTGCTTTTTATAATTAACTCTTACTCGAACCTACAATGCAAAACACAATTACCCAACCTCCACGGAGATCGTGGCTACCTCTGCTTGGCCTTACGGCACTCGCACTACTAGGTCAACCGGCCTACAGTGCTCCACCCACCCACTCATTGACTGTCGATAACCCAACTCAGGAACGAGTTGTAACAGGTAAAGTTCTATCGGGTGACGACAACTCCGGGCTTCCCGGTGTTAGCGTAGCGGTTAAAGGAACTACGCGCGGCACCACAACCGATGCATCTGGAACATACCGGATCAATGTGCCTGCTGGTCAGTCAGTTCTTGTTTTCTCAGCCGTAGGCTTTGTTAGTCAAGAAGTCTCTGTTGGTAACAAGTCAACCATCAACCTGACCCTAAGTACCGATACGCGCGCACTAAACGAAGTCGTCGTTGTGGGGTATGGTACACAGAAGAAAAGCCAGACTACTGGTGCTATTTCATCGATTACGCCTAAGCAAATCACGGAACAACCCATCACCAACATTGGACAGGCCATGCAGGGTCGCGTAGCGGGGGTGGATGTGGCCCAGTCGGGTAGCCGGCCTGGCTCTGTACCAACGATCCGGATTCGCGGACGTCGTTCGTTCAATGCAGGTAATGATCCACTTTATGTAGTGGATGGGATTCCACTCGCGCGGGAATACGAAGACATCAACCCGAACGATGTTGCCTCCATGGAAATCCTGAAGGATGCTACAGCAACAGCCATCTATGGTGCCCGGGGTGCTAATGGCGTTGTGCTGGTTACCACCAAGCGGGGTAATCCAACCGGCAAAACGACCATCTCCTATGACAACTATGTGGGCGTTACCAACGTATTGGACAAAGTACACCTGTTCAGCGGTTCCGAATTTGCGGAATTTGTACGCGAGGCCTACCGAACCACAGGAAACTACAAAGATGCGAACGGCAATCCCGTTCCAACGGGCGTAGCCGATGCGTATGCCGACTCGAAGGTAGCCGTATTAGGTGGTGACCCGGCTGTAGCGGCTGGTATTGCTGCCGGCCGAAACACCGACTGGCAGTCGCTGATTCTGAAACAGGGTTTTCAGCAGAACCACACCATAGGTGTTCAGGGCGGTAACGAAAAAACGCAATTCTACATTTCGGCAGGTTATTTCCAGGATAAAGGGATCATGCCGGGATTAGATTTCACCCGTTATTCGCTACGAGCCAATATCGATCACCAGATCAATAAGGTACTGAAAGTAGGTATTGCCTCGTATATGATGTATAGCCTGCGCAATGGTGAGTCGTTGAACCCATACAACTTTACCCTTCAGCAAAATCCGCTTGGACGGCCCTATGACGATAACGGCAACCTGATTTTCTTCCCAACCAACGACGCCCTGTTAACCAATCCACTTGCTGAGGTTATACCAGGTGCGCAAATCGATGAACGGAAGAAATACCGGATTTTCAATAGCGTTTATGCGGAAGTAAATATCCTCGATGGGTTAAAGTACCGGGTCAATTTCGGCCCCGATTTCACCATCAACCGATATGGCCGCTTCATTGGCTCTTTAACCAATGCCCGAAAAAATGGCGATCCACAAGCTTCGTTTAACAGCACCTTCAATTTCGACTACACGCTCGAAAACGTCGTTACTTACAATAAGAAGGTCGGTGATCATAACTTCGGAATAACCGCGCTCCAGTCTATTCAGCGAGACAATTCTGAAGGAAATAGCATTAACGTTCAGGGGGTTCCGGCAGAAACTCAGTCGTTTTATAACGTAGGTAATGCCAGTTCGGTGCTGGGCGTCGGTAGTGGCTTAGTTCAGTGGACGATTAACTCATACATGGGCCGGGTCAACTATGACTATAAAGACAAATACCTGGTAACAGCCACGATACGTCGGGATGGTTCGAGCCGTTTCGGTGAGAATACGAAATACGGTAACTTCCCCGGTATTGCTTTAGGCTGGAATATTAGTAACGAAGATTTCATGAAAGGCTCAAGCTGGGTTGATCTGCTGAAACTACGGGTTAGCCGAGGATCGGTAGGTAACCAGGGGGTAGTACCGTATCAAACACAAGGGCTGCTGGGTCGTACTGTATATGCATTTGGTAACACGCCTGCCTATGGCTATCGTCCTGAAACAATCGGGAATGCCGATCTGCACTGGGAAACCTCGACCACCACGAACATTGGTGTTGACTTTAGCCTATGGCGGGGCCGGGTAGCGGGTGCTATCGAATTATATAATACGCGTACCACTGACCTGCTGCTGTCTGACCTGCTGCCCACTTCAATCGGCTTTAATGCGGTAACCAAGAATATCGGCGAAACGCAGAACAAAGGGTTAGAAGCCAGCATATCGACCGTAAACGTAAATACAAAGAGCGGCTTTAAATGGACTTCTGATATTGTATTTACGAAAAACACCGAAGCCATCATCTCCCTATTCAATGGAGCTGTTGACGACGTAGGTAACAAACGGTTCATTGGTAAACCGCTGACGGCCATGTATGATTACAAAAAAGCGGGTATCTGGCAAACCAATGAAGCCGATGCCGCTAAGTCTTACCAAAGTGCAGTCGGTCAGATTAAAGTACAGGACACAAACGGTGATGGTAAGATTACGGCCGATGACCGCGTGTACTTGGGCTCCGATATTCCAACTTGGAGCGGTGGTATCACAAACCGATTCAGCTACAAAGGATTTGACCTGAACTTCTTTATCTACGCCCGGGTTGGCCAGACCATTCTGAGTGGTTTCCACCGGGACAACAACGCACTGGCAGGCCGTTATGAGCAGATTAAAGTCGATTACTGGACACCCAATAACCCAACCAATGAGTTCCCACGGCCTAACTCAAGCCAGGAATTTCCCGTCTACAATTCAGCGATTATCTACTTCGACGGAACATTCGTAAAAGTGCGGAATATCAACTTTGGCTATACGTTCCCGGCATCAATTACCTCGAAACTACATCTGCAATCGCTCCGGCTATTCACCAGCATTCAGCAGCCGTTTATCTTCTCATCCTATCGGTCGAAGTATAACGGTGTTGACCCTGAAACAAGCGACGGTACGGTCAGCAACGGTGTTGTGCCTGCTACCCGGGTTACGACATTTGGGTTGAATGTGAAATTCTAGGCCCACAACCGATAAATGATGTATTTATAAACATCTTAAGATTCTAATCGAAACATGAAATCAAAATTTTCACATAAATCAATTCGCGTCCTGGCACTTGCGACCCTTATGCTTAGCGGTCAAGCCTGTAAGGATGTGCTGAAGGAAACGGTAGTATCCGCTATCGGGAACGATTACATCAATACGCCCAAAGGATTTGAAGATGCCAGCAGAGCGGCTTATTCCTCCATGCGTAACTTTTACGGCTCAGAACGGGGGCTGACCATGACTGAGTACGGCACAGATATTTATCAAGCCGGGGCCGATGGAAGCTACAAAGGGTTTCATTTTTATGATACCCAGATGAATAGCTTTGTCGATATCATTCAGCAGGTATGGGAAGAGTTGTATAAGGGAATCAATACCTGCAACGCGGTCATCGAACGGGCTCCAGCAGCTACGGTTTCGGACGCTACAAAGAAACTGCGGGTAGCTGAAATGAAGTTTTTGCGGGCGCATTACTACTTCATTCTGACCCAACAATTCGGCGGAGTGGACCTACGATTGACGGAAACGCTAGGCCCCACAAAAATAACGAAGCGGGCAACGGAAGCGGAAATGTACAAGCAAATCACAGCTGACCTGGAAGCGGCTATCGTAGACCTACCAACCACGAAAGCGTCGGCTCAAGCAGCCAGTGATTACGGACGGGCTACTAAATCGGCGGCAGAACACCTGCTGGCTCGTGTCTATTTAACGAAAGCCACCTCGTCGGCCAAAGCAACCGACGACTACGCCAAAGCGGCTACCTATGCCCAGAATGTCATTTCGAACTATGGCTACAAGCTATTACCTGATTTTGCCAGTGTGTTTGCGCAGGGAAGTGGTGAAATTAATGATGAGGTTATTTTTTCGGTACAGTACACATCGGATCCGTTAACCAACATCAACACAGCCAATACAAACAACGGTGATGGTAACAAACTGCACCTCTACTTCGGTATGCAGTATGATGTGCAGCCGGGTATGAAACGGGATATCGCCAACGACCGCCCGTTCAAACGCCTAAAGCCAACTAACTACTTACTGGAAACGGTGTTTAAAGATCGAGTTAATGACTCTCGATACAAGAAGACGTTTAAGGATACATGGCTATCGAACAACCCTGGCACAAACCTGAATACCTCTTTTGACAACAGTAAGGCCAAGGTTACCTATAAAGCAGGCGATACAGCCATCTTTATTCCTGGGGTTGAATGGACATTGGCACAACGCGCTGCGAAGCCATATCAGGTGTTAGTACCTAGTGCTTACACACAGGCGCTGTTCCCAACCTTACAGAAGTTCCTGGACCCGAACCGCCCCGACCTGACCTACGAACAAGGTAGCCGTGACTATCTGGCTTTCCGCCTGGCAGAAACCTACCTGATTCTGGCCGAAGCCCAATTCAAACAGGGCAAAACCACCGAAGCAGCTGCCGCACTTAATGTAGTTCGTCGTCGGGCAGCCTGGCCAGGTAAAGAAGCCGCTATGGAAATTACCCCTGCACAGGTAGATATGGAAATGATCATGCAGGAACGTGCCCGTGAGCTGGCTGGTGAGCAAACCCGTTGGTTCGACCTGAAGCGTTGGGGCAATCTGGTTGAACGAGTCAAATTGTACAACTCGGATGGTGCAGCCAACGTGAAAGAGACACATAACTACCGCCCGATCCCACAAACCCAGATTGACCGTACCGAAGGGGGTAGCGCCAACTTCCCGCAAAATGCGGGCTTCTAACGACTAAGTGATCGAAAGAGTGAAAGAATGAACGAGCGAAAAAACCTGCATCAGCAATTCGCTCATTCACTCTTTCGCTCTTTCGCGCTTTATAAACAGTAGAATCAAATTTCCTTCCTCTTCTTTTAACCGAACCTGAATTTTTCCACCATCAGTAGCTGTCTTTTAGCTATCTGATTATCCCCATTTCCAATCATGCAGGAGCCTGTAAATCGACGGCAGTTTCTTACAACGGCTGGCCTCTCCACGCTAGCTCTTACGATAGGCACCTCCCGACTAGCTGCCTTCGCTACCAATCCATCTGGCCTTAAGATAGCCTATTCGGCCATTACTTGGGGTGGTAACGACGCTCAGGCCATCAGCGATCTGGCAGCACTTGGTTTTAAAGGCATTCAGCTTCGGGCTAATACCTTTGGCCCTTACAAAGCCAAACCATCTGAACTGAAGGCGCTGCTCGAGCAGCATCATCTGGCACTGGCTATGTTCTCAAGTGGCAACGTAGAAATCGACCCAGCCAAAGAGCAGAGTACGATTGATATGCACGTTGCTCATGCCAGTTTTGTAAAAGCACTGGGAGGTTCGGCTATTCAGCTGACCAACTCAGCCCGCCCTAAAGATCGGCTCCCAACCACGGAAGAACTGAAACGACTAGCGACCGTGATGAATGAAATCGGTAAGCAAACCGCCGACCTGGGCGTTCAGGCATCGTACCACAACCACATGCATCAACTTGGCGAAACACCTGAAGAGGTTGATGTGATTGTGCAGGCCATGAACCCTAAATACGTAAAGCTTGAACTGGATATTGCCCACTATAAACAGGGTGGAGGGCAACCTGAAAAAGCGGTGAAACAATACAAGGATATTATTTATGCGTTGCACCTGAAAGATACGATGTCGCCCCTGCCCGATAAACCCAACGATCCGAAAGCCTATAAATTCGTTGAGTTAGGTCGTGGGAATGTCGATGTTCCGGCCGTGTTCAAAGCCCTGGAAGACATCAAGTTCAAAGGCTGGGGCATAATCGAGCTGGATGGCGTACCCGAAAAAGACAAAACACCCCTCCAGTGCGCTCAGATCAATAAAGATTACATCACAAAAACCTTACATCATCAATTGTGATTGAGCGATTGAGTGATTAAGTGAACAACAGACGCGTAGATTTCTCACTCAACCACTCTTTCGCTCAATCACTCAATCGCTTATGAAACAACTAATCATCGGTGCTGCTCTGCTCGGTTTACTGGCGTTTGACAAGCCACAAACGCCCAACACGTTAACTGACAAAGAGAAAAAAGAAGGCTGGAAACTACTTTTCGATGGTAAAACAACGAATGGATGGCGAGGGGCTTACAAAGATAAATTCCCCGAAAAAGGCTGGAGTGTAACGGATGGTATGTTGACCATTCAACAATCGGACGGATCCGAATCGCAAAGTTTCGGTGATATTGTCACCGATGGTGAGTACAGCGACTTCGATCTTATGTTTGATTTTAAACTGACCGAAGGTGCCAACAGTGGTGTAAAATACTTCGTCGTTGAGCATTCGCCTAAGCCAAAAGGCTCTGCTTTCGGCCTGGAATTTCAGGTGTTGGACGATGATAAGCATCCTGATGCTAAAATGGGTCGAAACGGAAATCGCACTGTCGGTTCATTGTATGATCTGATTCCAGCATCGGGCAAAAAAGCCAACCCGATCGGCGAATGGAATACAGGCAGAGTGGTATCGAAAGGTAAGCATGTGGAGCACTGGCTCAACGGCACGAAGGTCGTCGAATACGAGCGAGGCAGTGAAAAATTCCGTGAACTGGTCGCTATGAGCAAGTATAAAGCGCCCGACTACAACGCCAACGGACGGTTTGGTGAAGCACCCAAAGGGCATATTCTGCTTCAGGATCACGGAAACCGGGTTTATTACCGCAACATGAAGATAAGAACACTTTAATCAGGTACCGGACACACGGGTCTGGCCCTTCTTTTTTATTTTTACAGTCAAACGTTTCCCTTTCAAATCACATGGAAAATCGTCGTGATTTTATAAAAAAATCTGCACTGGCCGGGCTCGGCATGAGCTTCTCGGCAGGTAGCTACGCTCGCATCCTGGGTTCGAACGACCGGGTTCGGGTGGGTATTGTCGGCTTCTCCGATCGCTTCCGCCAATCGCTGGCCCCTGCTTTTGCAGAACATGCCAAAACGCAGAATTTTGCGTTCGTAGCCGTTTCCGACATCTGGAATCGTCGTCGTGAAGAGGCTGATGCATACCTTAAAGGCAAAGGTCTGAACGACAGCAACTTCTTCAAAGCGCGTAACAACGACGAATTGTTCGAACGGAAAGACGTCGATGCGGTCATTATCAGTACCGCCGACTTCCAGCACGCATTGCATTGCGCGGCTGCTGTTGAATCAGGTCATGATGTCTATTGCGAAAAGCCGTTTGCCGAATCGCTCGAAGATGCCCGGAAAGCTCTGAAAGCTGTAGAAAGCTCCAAAAAGATCGTTCAGATTGGATCACAGCGTCGTTCGGCACCCAACTACCATTCGGCCAATGAATTTATCCGGTCAGGTAAATTCGGTGATATTACCATGGTTGAAATGACCTGGAACGTAAACCAGCCTGGTCGCTGGCGCCGGGCTAAACTCGTTTCCGAAATTCGGAAAGAAGATACCGACTGGGATCGTTACCAACTCAACCGCCCCAAAGTAGCCTGGGATCCACGCAAATACCTTGAGTTCCGGTTGTTCTACCCCTACTCATCAGGGATTCCTGGGCAGTGGATGTCGCACCAGATTGATACGGTACACTGGTTCAGTGGGCTGGATCATCCGCGCTCGGTAGTGGCCAATGGCGGGATCTATAGCTGGAAAGATGGCCGTACGAATGCTGATACCTTCACGGCGGTATTCGATTATGGCCCGGATAATGACAAGGCCAAAGGCTTCCAGGTATTATATTCTTCCCGTATGAACAACGAAGCGGGTGGTGTGAAAGAATACTACTACTCAAACGGGGGTATGATCAACCTTGACACCAACAAGATTTCACCCGAAGGAGGCCTGGAAGAGAAATATGCAAAGGACATGGGCATGAAAGCAAATCTTCTGCCCAGCATGTCGCTTGGCGAAGCGGCTAAAGTTGAAACATCGGCGAACACGGGGGGTGATCCAATGACGTCTTTACACATGCTGAACTGGATGGAATGCGTTCGGAGCCGCAAAGAGCCCAATGCGCCCGCTCGCGTTGGGTTCAATCACTCAGTCGCCAACATCATGGCTACGATGGCGTTACACACCGGCAAACGTGTGACCTGGGATTCTACTAAGCAGGATGTGGTAGTGAGCTAAGTGTTCTGATGGATGATATAGGATGTATGATGTAGTACTTTGGTAGCCCATTACTATATGCTTCATACATCCTATGTCATCCATCACTTTAACAGGGCTGCTCCTATCTGGCAACTTAAGCACTTTTTTACAGAACAAAACTCGTTATAGAGTTCAATAGCCGCCTGCGAGTCGAAAGCGGTACGGATACCCAGTCCGAGCGTATCCCAGCCTTCTGTCAAACGGTTTTTTTCGGCAGGTAATTGTTCCAACAAGCTGATAGCCCGATCAATATAAGCAGGCTCTCCCCGGTGGTGCGCATAAGCCGCTAATAAAGGCACCACAGCATTGACAATAATGCTAACAGCTGACGATTCTCCCAGCGTTGGAACCGTCTTTTCCGATGCTTTTCCAAATCGATAATGTGATTGCCAATACACAGAAGGTGTTATCTGTAAAGACTCCACAAGTAGTTTAGCATCGGCAGTTCCGGCAAATAGGGAAAACAAGCTGGCATTCCGCGTAATCAGGCAGGCTAACTGGGCAACACGAAGAGTCGGGAAATTGGCAGGGCGCAACCTCCCCCACTTCCAGACATACGCCGACATCTGCTTATCCGTAAGCCCATATTTGGACGCCAAAAACCGATACTCACGCTCTAGAGTCTCTATATACGTATCCTGTCCTTTTGCATTCTCATCCAGTAAACCGGCTGTACCAAACAACAGTGCTTCAACCTGAACAAGATTATCACGATGTTTTAACAAAGCTTTCAACGGCACAGACCGACTGAGTTGCTCCATAGGTTCTGCATTTGTCTTGAACCCCATCGTAATAGCCAGCAATCGATAAGCCGTTTCTTCCCAATCTCCACCCGTACTATCAAACAAATCACGCACGACAACTGCCTTTCGCTCAAGCCGTTGCAGCATTGCCTTATCCAGCATAGATGTTATTCGAAGTGGCGATACAGAGCGGAATCGCCCTGCACAGGGAATGGCGTCGGCCGATGTTGTGAGAAGGTGATATCGCTCAAGCAGTAAAGGGTCTGTACGATGATGTAGCTCAAGCGTTGGCAGAGCAGTTCCATTCGTCCGATTAACACGACGACCGGTTACTGCACTATCATCCTGCCACACCACATGAAGAATCACATTATCATAAGCCCGGTCATATTGATGCTTATGGACCAGCCAATCCGATGCCTGCGTATGCATCTCTACCGTTCCTACCCACTCGACATCGTTGATCAGCAAACGAGCATTGGTAAAATCAGGTCCTGCACCATGATTGCGGAAACCAGGTTGAAGAACCTGTATGGCATCACCCTCGGTTGTTGTTAGATTGACTCGCGAAAAGTATTGGTATTGCCAGATAAAATAAAGAAACGATTCCAGCACAGGTATGATGTATAACAAACAGTGTATAATGTACAAGTATTTTTCTATTTCGCGGCACTGGCCTATTTAGGCCAAACACTATCTAAAAGGCGTTTATCAACCTTGTTAAATTGTGTAAGTGGTTTAAGTGTTAACTATTTTGTTAAACCAGTTGTGCCGCGTTCGGAAAAAAACGTTCCTGTAAATCAATGTATTTCCGTTGCCAATAAATTATCTCAGCTTGTAGTTTTTCGACCTTACTAGCATCAGATGGGGCAACCGCTTGAGGTTCCCCTTTAAAGAATAAATCCATATCAATATCTAAGATTGATACGTATTTTTTTAGAATACGCCTTGTAAGCTTCTCAGCCTTAAAGTCACCTTCTACGGTAACTCTATGCATTTCTAGTGCATCTGCAAGCCTTTGAATATCAAAACCTTGCTCCTTAGCAATCTGCTTTAACTTCTTTCCGTGGTGCTCCATTTTAAAATTTTCTTTGATTTTTTCTTTGATTACATCTTGCAAGGTGTGTATACTTGCCACCGTTAAGACGGTAAAATTTACCGTTATAACGGCAAAAAGCAAGTTAATTCTATCTTAAAACACTCCCTTTATTATGCGTAAGAGAATAAGTAAAAGCAAAGGTTTAATTGGTCGCTTGTATGATTTGGCTAAACCGTCGGAACAATTGATGTTCCGGGCCGAACTCCTTAAGGCTCAGGAACAGTATGGAACTGATTATGCAAAACGGTTTCGCGATCATTACCAGTACTGCGAAAACCCCTATGAAGTGCTGTCGATCTATTTAGACTTAGCCCGTAAGCATTTGGGCTATGTCGATGGGCAACCTATGCCAACGGATTCAATGTTAGAAACCCTTCAAATGGAGCAAGCCGCATGAGAACGAACATTAAACAACAATTCATTAACAGGCTGTTAGAGACGAAAGAACCATTTTCGGCAACCTTTCAAGACCGACGCATAAGCCTAAACCAATCCGAAAGAATTACGTTTGAAAGGGTTGGAATAGACTGGTATGCCAATATAGAGCGTACACACACTCTTTTATGTGTTGGCAAATACACCGCAAATAGCGTACACCTGTACCGGCATATAGCTGGCTGTAAACTCTCTGTAATTATTCCCCTCTCCCAACTCCTTCACATTCAACCTATCCAGCAATGACTAACCAACGTGACCAACTCCGTGAAATGCGTAGGCTCCTAGCCAGTGGCCGGGCCGATGATCGTAAGAAAGCCAAAGATATTTTGGCGTCTATCGGACGACATACCAAGCAGGTAAAGAAAGAAGCAGGAAAACAGCAAACCAGCTTGTTCGACTAATGAACGACATTCAAAATGGTTCTTACCTAATGGCCGGGGGAATCTGGGCGGAACTCAACAGGCGCAAATCATTTGCCCGGTTTGCGACCATTAAAAACCTACTCAGTAGCCACATTACCCGAACGCTATACGACGAAAGCCGGGCCGATGTGTTAACCCTCATTAGCCGCAAAATCAGCCGCAAAGAATACCTGATAAAACGGCAGGATGAAGAATTTAACGAACAACTACATAAACAGATAGCCAGCGTAGAAAGCGAAATTTCTACGCTGTTGGCGTTCGTAAAAGCCTTTGACCGTATGGCCGAATTTATGCAGGATGAAACAGCCGGATTTGTCGAAGAATGGTATAAGACCAAACATCAGAATCTAATCTTAAACCAACTGCTCGACGCACAAACCGAACTAGCCCATACATGGGGCGAAACGGCTTTTAAACTCTATGGTGACTATATCCAGCAACAAGCCACTTCCACCAAGTTCACCAATGCCTAACGACATCGACGCGCTAATTGAGCGCAACAACACCACTACGCCGGTAGTGCCTTTAGTCAGCAAAAAACCGTCAAAATGGAAATTTGATATTGCCGAACTAGACAGCAACCGGATAACCCACGAAACCAGCTTTCCCGAACCTATACCCGTTTTGAGCATCAACGGTTCAACCTATGCCGTAGAAAACGAATTGTCGATCATAACCGGGCTACCAAAAGCCGGTAAATCGGCAGTTATTACGGCCATGATAGCCGCGCCGTTCGTATCGGGGAAAGACATTGACACCCTAAGCATTACCGCGCCACCAGTTAAGGGGCGCAATGTCATTTATATAGATACCGAAATGAGTAAAGGCAGTACGCAGAAGCTCCATAACCAAGTTTTGCGAATGATCGACGTAAAAACCACCCCTAAAAACCTTCGTTTCTGGAACTGGAAAAAGTACCGACCTGACGACCGTATCGAAGCCTTAAAAGCAACCTTTGAGCTAATCCCGGACATACATATCATTTTCATTGATGGTATAGCCGATTTTATGGCATCGGTCAACGATGAAGTAAAAGCTAACGAATTACTGGAAATGCTCGGAGACTACGCCGAAGAAAAGAAATGCACCATCATTACAGTGATACACGAAAACTTTGGCAACGGGCAAGCTAGGGGCCACATCGGTAGTGGTTTAGGCCGGAAATGTGCCGGTACTATCTCGATCAAGAAAGACCGGGCCAAAGGCATTACCTCTATCGAATGTAAAACGCTCCGTCATGCTCCCGATTTTGACCCGGTATTTTGCCAATGGGACATTGATCTTAAACGGCTGGCGCTTGTAGACGAAACCATTGCAAAAGCTCTATCGAAGGAATCCAAGAAGACCGAAGAAGAATTAGAAGCCGAAGAACGCGAAAAGCTACGGGCTATATTTAAGCAGTCCTTTGGCATTGATACTATGCTCAGTAAGAAGGAGCTAACTACCCGCGTAACACGTTACTACAACCCAAACAAAGGCATCGTTTCAGAGAAGACCGCCGACAGAGCCATTAAGGACGGTTTAGAATTTGGCTTATTCACCGTCGATGCTCAGAAGAATTACCAGCTAGTAAAAGACTCACCATTTTAACCTATGCCTTAAATGACATAGCCCGGCCTGACAAGCCGGGTTTTTTGTTGTCGAAAATTGAACGATTCAAATTTTTAGACAAAGACAGACACCCCCCGATATATATAGACAGACAGACAAAAATATATATAAGGTAAAAATGTCTGTCTGTCCAAAATGTCCAAACGATTTTAGACATTGTATTTGTCTAAGAATTTCCGAATGAAGCCACAAAAACAGGCTCAAAACAGAATAATGTTCCACACAATCAGCAATATCAGACCTATTGGCAGAATAATATTTTGGACAGACAGACAAAAAGGCCTTATATATAAATATTGTCCGTGTCCGTGTCCAAATGTCTATGTCCAAATATTCTATAAATGGAGTAATCCGGCCAATGCCGGGCGATCTGTAAAGGGAGACGGGTACAACTATTCGACAACTTTTTGAGGACTTTCTAAGGTCTTTACGACCATTCGGCCATTTTTCGGGTAGGACTTTTCGACAACTTTTTAGCTAGCTTTACATATAATAGATTATATAACAGATTTAAAGTATGAAATTCCTACCCAAAGATCAGTATTGGCCCTACTTGCTCTTGGCCGCTAGGGTATTATTAGCTTATACCTTGTTCAACTACGGGTGGGCAAAACTGACCGGTAATCAGTTTGGAGTAGATCAGAAGACCATGAACTTACCCCTAAAAGAGATTGGTTTGTTTCGGCTCTCTTGGTATTTGGCAGACCATCAACCCTTCAAAGCTTTTATTGGTGTATCCCAAATCAGCGTGGCTTTACTATTGATTTTCAACCGGACACTTATCATTGGCGCTTTTGCTTCCATTCCCATTTGGCTTAACATCTTAATGTGGGATATGACCTTTATGGAAGGAATGACTACCGCTTTTACCTTTCGTTTATCTTTTTATCTACTGCTAACGGGATTAATACTCTATCAGTCAAGAGATAAAGTACTACCTGCCTTGCAGAGCGTATCAGAAAAAAGGTCTACAATAACTTACCCTTATTGGGTGTACTTAACTCTACCCGTAGCGGCAATTTGTCTGGAAGTGCTAGGGGCTATTCCAAATGCTATTTTGTTTTATACTGGTCTTTGGGGAAAGTGATTTTCGGGTAGTTAAAATGAGCAGCTGATTAACATAAACGCACTTATACAACAATAGCGGCAACCTTTCCTGATAACTTAGAGTCTCTACTACAAAACAGCTCAACCATCATGAAAATTAACATTCTTGTCCTTTTTGCTCTTCTTAACCTATTGAACTGGCGATGTTCACCCAACGAGCCGGTAGCACCAGTTAAGGTTGATTATGATCAGGCTAGTCGTCAACTAATGCAAGAATTGGCTCCTCAAATTGTGGGTCAGTGGAATCTACGCCAAGTTCAGGTTAAATATAAAAATGAGCATGGTCAGCGTGAACTTAAGATAACCAAGGATACTACCTTCCAAAACTTAGCAACCTTAACAATTATACCTGCGAAGGTCCCTCGTAGCTCGCCTGTTGATACTCGACGTGGTGAATATGATGGAACGATAAGCTATGGTGGCAAAACCTATCCTATTTCCTTCGATATGTTAGCCAATGCAGAGTGGATTGTCTCAAAAAAAGGGCCTCAAACCTTCTTTCTATTTCAATATCATTTTCCGGATGGCTGGCACATTACGGAACCAGAGGAAAATTTCCTGCAAAATGTTGGTTTAGTTGGAGACAATTTTTCTTTAGAAGTAGTCTCAGGACAACCAAAGATGATTTGGCGAGGCTTAAACCGAGGAGTTGAACGAATAGACTTAGTTCGACAATAGTATTCTAACAACAAGCAGTGATTATAAATCTTGACTAGCTTCTCATTTTATTCCCTTTACATAAGTGTAGTTATAAAACCCGTCTGGAAATTATACAAAATACAAACGGTGGCCAAATGAGCCACCGTTTGTATTTTAAGAATATTATTGATTCAACACTTTCAGGCTTATCGGTTGGCCTATGTGTTCGATGATTCGCCGGGCGACTCTGGGCGGAAATACCTGTTTGCCTTTCGCTTTCCATCCAATCTCCTGCTTTATCTCCTCAATCCACGACTCAAACACCTCGATAGAAACCCCGTCGTACATCGTCAAAAAATCCTGTTTGCAAAATTTGGCTTGTGTCTTAACTCCAGTTTTCTCGCTCATACTCGTACTAACTAGGGTTTTCGGGCGAATTGCCCGACTAAGTTAGTTATACCTAAATCAATAGCAAAATCAATACTAATCTTGTGCCGTTCAAAACAGCAAGGTTAGTAATGGCAGATATTAACACGGTTTATGCTGGCGTAGCGGAATACTTCGACCCAAAGGCCGATAGTGGGGTGCCAAACTTTAACGGGAATATTTTCAACCCAGTAGGCAATAATAAATGGCTCGAAGAAATGCCGTTTTGGCCCGGACTGGATGCAATCAACAAAGCATCTAGCTCTACCATACAAGCCGTAAAAGTGGCTTATAGCGGCACAACACAAGCCGAACGAACCCAGTGGTTAACCGACCGAATTACGGCTATTGACAACCGGGTTTCCTTCATCAAAGGGCGGGTTAACCAATTGCTGAATAACCTAAAGGATTCGGGCGACCCTACTTATGATGCCCTGCTAAAAACGTTTACGGTGGCTGTTTCGGCAGTCCCGGTAGTGGGGCAAGTGGTCAATTACTTTGTCGGTCAACAGCAAACCGCGCAAGCCGTTCAACTGCTACAGGTTCAGACGCTAATTCGTGACTATACGGCAGACCTAAACCAAATCGGGCAAATACGGTCAGGACTCCTAAAAGAACTCCAAGCGGCTCCATCTACGACCGGAACCGGGCCGAAAAACGAAGCACCAAACCCCAACGCAGTCTATTACTGGCTGGCTGGTTTCGCGCTCCTGTTCCTGCTGTTCGTCTACCTCAAAAAACGTAACCGTCGTAAGCGATGAATAAGAAAGGTTTCATACTCATAGCGGCTATCGCTTTACTAGTCCTATGGATTCTTTACAAGGTCAACACAGCCCAACGGCTCATTTTTGACTTGGGAGTACCCCAACAGATTTCCGTACAATCGGGGGCGTTGACGTTCATTTTGCCGGTTCGGATAACCAACAACTCAAGCGGTTCTATCCGTATCAAATCGGCGGATTTCGATGTGCTGAGTTCGGGCAAAGTGATTGGCCGGGCGTTGGTCACTCAGGCAATCACAACCGCACCAAAAGCCGTAACGGTAATGCCTGTTAGTGTTACCATCGGTCTGCTGGACACCATCAGCGCAGCTAGTTCAGTCTGGGCGTCGTTACAGGCCGGAAAAGTTAACCTGACCTTAGACGGGCTCGTGTATGCCGAACTATTCCAATTCCCGGTAAAACAGTCCTTTGACCTGCAAAGCGACTTGCTGAAAAACTTCACCAAAATTTTCTAACGATGAATGAAGAAGTAGACCTTTCAGGCATTTCCGATGCAGACATACGGGCGTACCTGCTCGACATGGGTATTGACCCGGACAAGGCGTTAAGTGATTCGGATAAAGCCACGATTACGCAAAGCAAAACGACCGCGCAACAGACGGGCAATTCTAAGCTCATCAACACGGTCAACACGATCTTAGGCTTTATCAATACCGAGATTGGTGTACTGTCGAAAAACGGCATTATCGGCAAACAACAGCTTTCCAGCACCTACCCTACGCTGGGCAATCTGGCCGGTAGCAGTTCGACCGATACCACCAACACTGACAACGCACCCGATACCAGCAACCGCGTTTTTAACATCGACTTTACCAGCCCAACCACGTTGATTATCGTTTTCGGGGTCGTTGTCCTGCTCTTTTACTTCCTCTTTTTTAAACCAAAATCTAAAAATGGCAAACGTTAGAATTGCTCAGATTGGGCAGGTACGGGCCAACCGACCTATCTACGAAATCGCATTGAATGGACGCAAATTCGCGGCTATCGTAAACTACGCCAATCAGGTAGAGTTTGCTGGCCCGGCAGTTATCCGAAGTCTTGGCATTTCGTCCATTTATGCCGATACGCTCGAACGCTCCCTAAACGCAGAAATCGTTTCAGCACTTGGCTTCACGGGTTCGCAGACCTTTTATGATAGCCGGTTCCCGTATCAGCAAATAGGCACCGGACTAGCCTATGTTACGGACTTCCTGCCGTATCTGGGTTGGAAATCACTTAACCCGGTCAACTTCGTCAATCGGGTTATTTAATCACTTTCTCTTTCCTCTTTTTTACCAGTAAACAACAACTACAATGGCAGATGTAAAGATTTCCCAGATGGGGCAACAGACCGCTAGTTTACCCTTTTATGAAGCGGTTCTGACGACAACCGGACGAAAGTATGTGATCGGTTGCGATGGTGGCGGGGTTATGCTCGTTAAAACGCGGCAATGGCTCCTGAACATGGGCTATGCTCAGGCTTTGGCAAACCAGTTTGAAGACGGGGCCGATGCCGATATTAAAGCAGCTCTCAAACTGAGTGCCGGTAACACCACCAATTTAGACAGCCGTTTCCCGGTTGCCAGTCTGGGCGATGGTTTCCAGATGGTTACAGGCTACGACC
>Ga0209933_1001016_pt1 | contig 34091 bp, 27 predicted proteins | sample ThiBiot_300_biof_FD_183944 | JGI IMG/M metagenome (GOLD analysis project Ga0209933, IMG submission 183944) | Wastewater bioreactor microbial communities from Cape Town, South Africa - Thiocy_cont_300_biof (SPAdes) | ecosystem: Engineered > Bioremediation > Thiocyanate > Unclassified | place...
AAAGCCAATCCAAATGGAGAATTCGTAAGACTTAAAGATGTAGCAGATATCGAATTCGGGTCATCCATGTACGACATCTACTCTACCTTGAACGGAAAACCGTCAGCAGCAATTACTTTGAAACAATCTTACGGTTCCAACGCAAGTGACGTTATCAAGAATGTCAAAGTTCTGATGAAAGATTTGGAAAAAACGTTCCCGAAAGGCATGCATTACGAAATCAGTTATGACGTTTCCAGATTCTTGGATGCATCAATTGAAAAAGTAGTTCATACATTATTTGAAGCTTTCATATTAGTAGCAATCGTGGTATTTCTGTTCTTGGGAGACTGGCGTTCTACATTGATTCCGACAATTGCCGTTCCGGTTTCTTTGGTAGGAACATTTGCAGTAATGTCCGCCTTTGGAATTACTTTGAACTTGATTTCACTCTTTGCTTTGGTAATGGCCATTGGTATTGTCGTTGATGATGCGATTGTTGTGATAGAAGCCGTCCACGCCAAGATGGAAGAGAAACATCTGTCGCCACTCAAGGCAACGGAAGAAGCAATGCACGAAATCAGCGGTGCAATTATCGCAATCACTTTGGTAATGGCTTCGGTTTTCATTCCGGTTGCATTTATGTCCGGTCCCGTTGGAGTTTTCTACCGTCAGTTTTCGATTACGATGGTTTCCTCCATTATTTTATCCGGAGTTGTAGCTTTGACATTGACACCTGCTTTATGTGCTTTAATCCTGAAAAACAATCATGGAAAAGAGAAAAAGAAAACACCTGTAACAAGATTTTTGGATGGTTTCAATAACCTATTTACAGTTGGAGCAGGAAAATACCATAATTTATTGACTAAAGTTGTTACAAGAAAAATGGTAACACTTCCTTTATTGGTTCTTTTCTGTATAGGGACATTTTTCCTGAGCAATAAACTGCCTACCGGATTTATTCCAAGTGAAGACCAAGGGATGATTTATGCTATTATCCAAACGCCACCAGGATCAACTTTGGAAAGAACGAATCAAATTGCCCTTGAACTTCAGAAGCAATGTGAAGAGATAGATGGTGTTGCATCTGTTTCATCTTTGGCAGGTTATGAGATTCTGACAGAAGGAACAGGTTCTAACTCCGGAACTTGTTTGATTAATCTTAAAAAATGGGACGAAAGAAAAGAATCAGCTACGGAAATCATAGAGCAATTGGAACAAAAAGCGAAGGAAATTCCCGGTGCAAATATCGAATTCTTCCAACCACCTTCAATCCCAGGTTACGGAGCTGCAGGAGGTTTTGAATTAAGACTTCTGGACAAAGCCGGAAGTGGTGATTATCACAAAATGGAACAAGTCAGCAATGATTTTGTAAAAGAATTGAAAAAACGTCCTGAATTGGGTTCTGCATTTACTTTCTATTCTGCAAGTTTCCCTCAATATATGCTGAAAGTAGATAATGATCTGGCTGAACAAAAAGGTGTAACCATAGAAAAAGCGATGGATAATCTATCAACCTTAATTGGTTCCAACTACGAAACCAGTTTCATCCGATTCGACAGACCTTACAAAGTGATTGTTCAGGCTGGTCCGCAATATCGTGCTTTGCCAAGTGATTTGTTGAAATTATATGTCAAAAATGATAAAGACCAAATGGTGCCTTATTCAGATTTTATGCATCTTGAAAAGGTGTATGGATTGTCGGAGATCACGAGACATAATATGTACAACTCGTCTGAGGTAAGCGGAACGCCAGCGCCTGGATACAGTTCCGGAGATGCAATTAAAGCGATTCAGGAAGTGGCGGACAAAACGTTGCCAAGAGGTTTCGGAATCGATTGGGCGGGGATTTCCAAGGACGAAGTCTCCAGAGGTAACGAAGCAATTTACATCTTCCTGGTTTGTCTCGGATTCGTTTATCTGATTCTTTCTGCTCAATATGAAAGTTTCATTTTACCGTTACCAATTATTTTGTCTTTACCGACAGGGATTTTCGGAGCATTTTTATGTCTATCGCTTTTCGGGCTGGAAAATAACATTTATGCACAGGTGGCGATGGTCATGCTCATCGGATTACTCGGAAAGAACGCTGTTTTGATTGTAGAATTTGCGGTTCAGAAAAAAGCAGAGGAAGGTCTTTCCACAAAAGAAGCTGCTTTACAAGGAGCATCTTTGAGATTCCGTCCGATTTTGATGACATCATTTGCATTCATCGCCGGATTGATTCCATTGGCTTTGGCAACAGGACCAGGAGCAGTTGGAAACAGAACGATCGGAACAGCTGCTGCAGGAGGAATGCTCATCGGAACTATTTTCGGATTGATGATTATTCCTGGATTGTACTACATTTTTGCCAACATTGCAGCTAAGTCCAAACTGACTTACTATGAAGAAGAAAATCCTTTAACAGAACAAACTGAACCTTATCAACACGATGGAAAATTTGAAGATAAAAATCCTAACGTGGATAATCGATAATAAATTGAAAAACAAATGATAAAGCCTCAGAGAGGCTAACTGTTAATAGAAAATGAAGTACAATGCAAAAACTAAAATATTAGAAAGACAGGTCGTTCCGATGGAACTTTACGGAAAACCAATAAACGAAATCTATTAATAGTTAGTCTCTACGAGACATTTAAAAAAATAAAATATTATGAATAGTTTTTTTAATAATCATAAAAACAAAATTGCTTTGGCTGCGTTGTCTCTTGCTTTAGCAAGTTGTAAAGCGCCAATGGCAACCAAAATTCAGGACCGGGTAAAAGAAACTTTACCTCAGAATTTTGAAAATCAAGCCGTTTCGGAAAACAACTCCGGAATCACGCCTTGGAAACAATTTTTCACAGACCCGAATCTTGTGAATCTGATTGATGAAGCTCTGAAAAATAATCAGGAATTAATGATTACACTTCAGCAAATCGAAATCGCAAAAAGCGATGTGATGTACAAAAATGGAAAATTAAGTCCGACTGTTGCAGCAAGATTAGGTGCTGGCATCGAGAAAGTCGGTCGCTACACGAGTACAGGAGCTGGTGATGCGTCCACAGATATAACAGACGGAAAAGAAGTCCCGGAAAACCTGACAAACTTCGAAGGTGGATTGGTTGCCAATTGGGAAATTGATATCTGGCATAAGCTGAGAACTGAAAAACAAGCTGCTGTTGCACACTATTTGTCAACTGTTGAAGGAAAGAATTTCGTTCTTTCAAGCCTGATTGCCGAAGTTGCCGATAATTACTATGAATTATTGTCACTTGATAATCAATTGGATATCATTCACCAGTACATCGATTTGCAGAAAAAAGCGCTTGAAGTGGCAAAAATCCAAAAGCAGGCAATGGCTGCAACGGAATTGGCCGTTAAAAAATTCGAGGCAGAGTTAGCGAAATCCAATGCAGCTGAATATGATTTGAAACAACAGATCACGGAAAAGGAAAATCAAATCAATGCTTTGCTGGGTCGTTACCCACAACCGATCGTGAGAACCAAAGAAAGCTTTATGTCGATTGTTCCACAGACTGTTTATACAGGAATTCCTTCTCAGTTGTTAGCCAATCGTCCTGACATCAAACAAGCGGAATTGGAACTACAATCTGCAAAATTGGATGTTGAAGCAGCAAGAAAAGAATTCTATCCAAGTCTTGAAATCAATGCTGCGCTTGGTTTAGAAGCTTTCAAACCGTCATATCTTGTCAAGATGCCGGAATCGATTGCTTACAGTCTGGTTGGAGAATTGGCTGGTCCGTTGATTAACAAAAGCGCCATTCAGGCAAATTTCAAATCGGCTGATGCAAAACAAATCCAGGCTTTGTATGAATATGACAAAACCATCTTGAGTGCTTATCTTGATATTACCAATCAAATGTCTGCAATTAAAAATCTCGATAAATATTACGAAATGAAGTCTCAGGAAGTTAAAGCATTAGACCAAGGAATTGACATCGCTAATCAATTATTCAGAAATATGAGAGCAGATTATCTGGAAGTTCTGATGAATCAGCGTGATGCATTGGACGCCAAAATGGAACTCATCGAAGCTAAAGAAAGACAACTCAGCACGGTTGTCAACATCTACAAAAGCTTAGGTGGCGGCTGGAAATAAACTAACACTAACTAACTATACGCTAATGCTTCCGGGATTTTTTTCGGGAGCATTTTTTATTAGCTCAAAATAAATCAAAAAAATATACCAATTGGTATATAATTTATATATCTTTGCAAAGTCAATTCAGATCAAAATGTCAAAAGCAGAAAAAACAAGACAGTTCATCATCGAACAAACCGCAGAACTATTCAACAAGAAAGGTTATGCCGGAACGTCCTTATCCGACATTACTTCTGCAACCGGATTGACGAAGGGCAGCATCTATGGAAATTTCGAAAACAAAGACGAAGTGGCTAAAGAAGTCTACCTCTATAATTCTAAAAGGCTTCAAATCAGTTTTACCAATGAGCTTAATGATGCGATGACAACACGCGAAAAGCTTTTTGCTATCATCGATGTTTACAGAAAAACCTGGGAAACAAATATCTCCCGAGGCGGTTGCCCACACCTCAACACGGCCGTAGAAGCAGATGACACAATGCCATTTCTCAAATCTGAGGTTAACAAGAATTTTGAAAACTGGGCAAATCACTTCACACGAATTCTGGATAAAGGTAAAAACCAAAACGAAATTGTAGGATCAATAGATTCTCAAAAATATGCTTATCAATTCATAGCATTGATAGAAGGCGGAATTCTTCTTTCAAAAACAATGAACAACAAGGCTCATCTTTTCAACGCATTGGAAAGAATAGAAACAATCATCGATAACGAATTAATTAAATAATTTTTTTTACTCAAAAATATACCAATCGGTATTTTAATATCATGACATTATGAAAACAACCAACAACACAGTATTAATTTCCGGAGGTTCAGCCGGAATCGGATTAGAAATCGCAAAACTATTATCCGAAAAAGGCAACAAAGTTATCATCACAGGTAGAAATGAGGTGCGTTTACAACAAGCCGCTTCGCAGCTGAAAAACGTTAGCACCATCGTTTCGGACGTCAGCAATGCAGAAGATGTGGAAAATCTCGTCAGCCAAATCAAATCCGAATTTCCGGATTTGAATATGGTTATCAACAACGCCGGTCGCGCACTCGTTTACGACATCACCGAAGAGAATGTCAATGCCTTCGAAAAAGCAGAAGACGAAATGCTGACCAATTATCTCTCCATCATCCGTCTGAACGAAAAACTACTCCCGGTTCTGAAAACTAACGACAATCCAACCATCGTGAACGTGTCTTCCATCGTAGCCTTCGTTCCTGGCGCTTTGGCAACCTATTCTGCGAGCAAAGCCGCCTTGCATTCTTACACCAGATATTTACGCTTAGCTTTAAAAAATGCTAATGTCAAAGTTTTTGAACTGATGCCACCTTTGGTAGATACCGAATTTTCCGCGCCGATTGGTGGAAAAAACGGCGTTCCGGCGTCCTTTGTTGCCGAACAGTTTATCGCCGGATTGGAAAAGGATAACTACGAAATCCGCGTTGGACAAACGGAAGATATCTACAGATTATATTTATCATCACCCGAAGATGCTTTGCTGGCAATGAATCAAAGAAGAACGCAGGAAGTTGGTGAGTAGATTAAGTCTTCTGAGGTTCCCGAAGAATCCGCTCTTGGCAGTTTGCGAAAGTAACACTCTATCAATTTAAGTTAATAATATTATGGACAGATTAGCACACCTGCAATCATTAATAGGACAAGAATTCACAGATTCACCGTCGCCGTTTATGCGCTGGCTGAAACCAATTGTAGTATCCGCAGAAAAAGGTCATTTGGAATTCCAGTACACCATTCGTCAGGAATGGCTGAATCCGATCGGGAATCTCCACGGTGGCGTCACAGCAGCGATTATTGATGACGTTTTGGGAGCCACAATGTTTTCTCTGAACGAGCCAACTTTTTACACGACGATTAATAATGTTATCGACTATTTCTCAATCGGGAAAGAAGGTGAAGATATCATTGCCGAAACACACATCACCAAATTGGGGAAACAATTCATCAACGCCACCTGCGAAATCTGGAATGCAGACAAAACCAGACTGATTGCAAAAGGCACATCCAACTTATTCAAAACACAAATTACAAGATAATGAAACGAGTCGTAATTACCGGAATGGGAGCAGTAACGCCTTTGGGAAATGACGTCGAAACCTTCTGGAATAATATTCTAAAAGGTGAAAGTGGCGCTGACACCATTACTCATTTCAACCCGGAAAAATTCAAAGTTCAGTTTGCCGCCGAGGTTAAAAACTTCTCACCGGAAAAATATCTGGACAGGAACGAAATCAAACGAAGTGACCTTTTCACACAATACGCCATTTATGCAGCCGCTCAGGCGATGGAAGATTCCGGATTGAATTTCAAGGACTTCGATCCTTTTGATATTGGCGTCATTTGGGGAACCGGGCAAGGTGGAATGGAAACCTTTGAAAATGAGGTCATTGACTATGTTTCTGGCGATGAAACACCTAGATTTAGTCCGTTTTTCGTTCCAAAACTGATTGCTAATATGGCTTCCGGAATGATTTCCATGAAATATGGTTTACGAGGGATCAACTATACAACAGTTTCAGCATGTGCAACTTCTAACACTGCATTTATGGATGCATTCAATTATATCCGTTGGGGAAAAGCAAAAGTTATTGTGAGCGGTGGTTCGGAAGCACCAATTACACCGGCTTCACTAGGCGGTTTTTCATCGATGAAAGCAATGTCCACGAGAAATGATAGTCCAAAAAATGCCAGCCGCCCTTATGATGTGGAACGTGATGGTTTTATAATGGGCGAAGGTGCTGGCGCTTTGATTTTGGAAGAATATGAACATGCCAAAGCCAGAGGTGCCAGAATCTACGCTGAAATGATTGGAGCTGCAATGACAGCTGATGCGTATCATATGACCGCACCTCATCCGGAAGGAATTGGTGCTGCAAAATCAATGGAATTGGCATTGGAAGATGCCAACATCTCTCCATATCAAGTCGATTACCTAAATCCGCACGCCACCTCTACTCCATTAGGTGATTTGGCAGAACTGAATGCCATCACAAAAGTTTTCAAAGGAAGCCCGAATCTGGATATCAGTGCTACTAAATCTATGACTGGACATTTGTTGGGTGCTGCCGGCGCTGTGGAAGCGATTATTTGCATCAAAGCCATTCAGGAAAATATTATTCCTGCGACAATCAATGTTTCAAAATTGGATGAGAATATTCCTCAAGGAATTAATATCATTACTGAAAATAAAGAAAAACCAATTAACATCGCAATGAGCAATGCTTTTGGTTTTGGCGGCCATAACTCGACGGTGATTTTTAAAAAGATATAAACAATTAGTTTTCAAATAATTAAACATTTTCTCATTAATTGATTATTGCTGAAGCTCCGCTTTTGTATCTGAATTATTAATTGTAATTTTGCAGTTTAAAAATCAGAATATAAATTCATTCATTAGATATGAGTACTACAACACAATACATTCCTTATAAAGTTAAGGATATCTCCCTTGCAGAATGGGGAAGAAAAGAAATTACCCTTGCAGAGGCTGAAATGCCAGGTTTGATGGCAATCCGTGAAGAATACGGACCGTCTCAGCCGTTAAAAGGTGCAAGAATCGCAGGATGTCTTCACATGACGATCCAAACTGCTGTGCTTATCGAGACATTGGTAGCTTTAGGAGCTGAAGTTACTTGGTCTTCTTGTAATATTTTCTCTACACAGGATCACGCTGCTGCTGCAATCGCTGCTGCAGGAATTCCGGTTTATGCTTGGAAAGGAATGAATGCTGAAGAATTCGACTGGTGTATCGAGCAGACTATTTTCTTTGGCGAAGACAGAAAGCCATTGAACATGATCCTGGATGATGGTGGTGATTTAACGAATATGGTTTTTGATAAATTCCCTGAACTTACAGCCGGAATTAAAGGTCTTTCTGAAGAAACTACAACAGGTGTTCACAGATTGTACGAAAGAATGAAGAACGGAACTTTGGTAATGCCTGCCATCAACGTAAACGATTCTGTAACGAAGTCTAAATTCGACAACAAATACGGATGTAAAGAATCTGCAGTAGATGCTGTAAGAAGAGCGACTGACGTAATGCTTGCCGGAAAAAGAGTGGTAGTTTGCGGATACGGAGACGTAGGTAAAGGTACTGCTGCATCTTTCAGAGGAGCAGGATCTATCGTTACAGTTACTGAAATCGACCCAATTTGTGCTTTACAGGCTGCAATGGACGGTTACGAAGTAAAAAGACTGGATACTGTGGTTGATAACGCAGATATCGTAATTACTACAACCGGTAACTTCAATATCGTAAGAAAAGAGCATTTCTTAAAACTAAAAGATAAAGCGATCGTTTGTAACATCGGTCACTTTGATAACGAAATCGATATGGCTTGGTTAAATGAAAACTATGGTCACACAAAAACTGAAGTAAAACCACAGGTTGACATCTATACGTTGGAAGGAGGTAAAGAAGTTATCATTCTTGCGGAAGGTAGATTGGTAAACTTAGGTTGCGCAACTGGTCACCCAAGTTTTGTAATGTCTAACTCTTTCTCTAACCAGACTTTGGCACAGATCGAGCTTTGGACTAACTCTGAAGCTTACGGAAATGAAGTATATATGTTGCCTAAGCACTTAGATGAAAAAGTTGCTGCTCTTCACCTTAAGAAATTAAGCGTTGAATTGGAAACTCTTTCTCCTGAACAGGCTGAATATATCGGTGTGGATGTGAAAGGTCCATTCAAACCTGAATATTACAGATACTAAACATTGTCATCCTGAGCTTGTCGAAGGATCTTAAATAATATAAAACTCTCCCAAAAAGGAGAGTTTTTTGTTTAGGAGCTATTTCCCGCTATCCGCTATTACTCCTCGCGCCACCGCTTTTCCAACACCTGCTGTGGGGTAACCGCTACTATCGGGGCTAAGGATTTTGTACATTTTATCAATGGTTCAGAAAAGATTGACCATAAGTCTTGAATTTTGAAAAAACAAACGTAATAATCAGTGCAACAAAACATCCGATGCAGACGCAAATCACACGTTCAATCGGAATCAGCCAGTCGTGAGCCTGATTTTCCTCGATCAAAACAATAACCATCGCCGCCAAAGCTGAACGAAGTGTGTTATCAAGCTTCAAAGCAATCCCAACTAAAATCGTCAAAGCTACCCCAAAACAAATCAACAAAATATTAGGAATCGGAATCAGAAATAAAATCATTCCAATAGAAGCACCGAGAAGATTGGATTTGATTCTGTCATAAGCTAGTTTGTTACTGTTGTCTGGTGAGAAAACTATCACCACAGAGATCAATGCCCAATAAACAGGATATTGTGGAAGAAAAATATAAAACAGATAACAGATTGCCGCGCCAATCACACATTTTATCAAGTAAATCCATTCCGAAACAGAAACTCTTAATCTTAAAAATCTGGAAAACTGTTGTATAAAATTTGACATCAATATTTTGCTAGAAATTGAGCTTCAAAATTATAAAACATATAACGAATCTAAGATTCCGGAAATATTATTTATATCATAAAGATTTCATTTTCCTTTCATAATTAGTAAATTGCCGCTTCAAAAAATTTCAAAAAAATGGAATATTCACAACTGGAACCAAAGGTGATCTGGAAAAACTTCGCAGCACTGAATTCGGTTCCGAGACCATCAAAAAAAGAAGAAAAAGTTATACAATTCATAAAAGAATTCGGGGAAAGATTGGGATTACCAACAACTATTGACGAAGTTGGAAATGTCATCATCACCAAACCTGCAACTCCGGGAATGGAAAACCGAACGCGCATCGTAATGCAATCCCATCTTGATATGGTTTGTCAAAAGAACAACGATGTCGATTTTGATTTTGAAACTCAGGGAATCCAGATGTATGTGGACGGCGACTGGGTAAGAGCGAAAGGGACAACTTTGGGTGCTGACAACGGTTTAGGCGTTGCTACCATTATGTCAATTTTAGAAAGTAATGACATTGCACACCCGGAACTGGAAGCACTTTTCACGATTGATGAAGAAACAGGAATGACAGGTGCATTGGCTTTAAAACCTGGACAATTGAAAGGTCAAATCCTTCTCAATCTTGACACAGAAGAAGATGACGAGATCGATATCGGTTGTGCCGGAGGTGTGGATGTAACCGCTTCTGCAAAATTCGATTTGGAAGAAGCAAAAGGTGAAATTTTCAAAATCGAGATCAAAGGTTTACAAGGTGGACATTCCGGGATGGACATCCACAAAGGTTTTGGGAACTCGAACAAATTATTGGGAAGATTTTTATTCTTAGGACTGGAAAATCAAATTCAATTAATATCAATTGACGGCGGAAGTTTGAGAAACGCAATTCCAAGAGAAGCAAAAGCGATTATTTCTGTCAACAATTCAGAAGATTTTGTAGCAAAATTTGAACAATTGAAATCTGAAATTCTGGAAGAATTCGCTTCACTGGAAAAAGATCTGGTAATTAATATCGAAAAAACTGTTTCTACAGACCAGGCAATATCTGTCGACGATTCCAGAAAAATCATTTATGCCATCAATGCAGCCCACAATGGTGTTTTTCGAATGAGTCCGGATGTAGAAGGTTTGGTCGAAGCGTCTAACAACGTTGCAAGAGTTGAGCTGAAAAATGGAGAAATTAAGATTTTGAACTTAACCCGTTCATCTGTAGAATCTACAAAATGGGAAGTTGCCAATCAGTTAAAATCTGCTTTTGAGAGCAACGGATTGACAACAGAATTCGGAGGTTCATATCCGGGTTGGAAACCAAAACCCGAAGCAGAAATTATCAAAGTAATGGCGGAACTCTATCAAAATAATTTTGGTGAAAAACCATTAGTTGTTGCTTGTCATGCAGGATTAGAATGTGGAATCATCGGTGCCAATTATCCAAAAATGGAAATGGTTTCTTTTGGACCGACTATTAAAGGTGCACATTCTCCTGATGAAAGAGCCAGTATATCATCCGTTCAGAAATTTTGGACGTATACCCGGGAAATTTTGAAAAACATCCCGATCAATAAATAATGATTCGATTTTAAATCCAGTAAAATTACTGGATTTTTTATTTTTTGGAACTATTAATTAAAACTCTACAATCAACTATTTGATATTTTTAAATTTCCTTAAAAATTTACTAAATTAGCAATATAAAATCTAATATATGAAGAAAGAACTTTTACGAATTGGTATTTTGTGCAGCATTGTCGGATCTACATTCTCTGCAAAAGCACAGGAATACATTGAAAAGAAAATTACCGAAAAAAACGGAAATATCAGTTTAGTAACTTTTAAAAGTACTGCTGATTTGAAGTCGGCATCAAAAACCGATCTATTCAGAGAAATTTTAAAACTTTCAGCTGGCGCTGAATTGAGACTTATGAAATCTGAGAAAGATACAAAAAGTAATTTCTCAGATGAAAAATATCAATTATATTATAATAATGTAAAAGTTGAATTCGGAATATATAACCTGCATTATAAAAATGGCAATCTTACCAGTATGAACGGTGAGATCTTCGATACAAAAAATGCAAATATATCACCGAAAATTTCTTCGCAAAACGCATTAGATAAAGCAATACAAAGTGTTGGTGCTGAGAAATATATGTGGGATGATGTAGACAGTAATGTTGACAATTACAAAAAACCCTCGGGAGAACTGGTCCTTTTACCAATCCAGCAAGCTGATGAGAGTTATAAATTATTTTTAGCTTACAAATTTGATGTTTTTGCTTCTCAACCTATGAGCAGAGCTTATATCTATGTAGATGCTGCAACTGGTCAAATCTTATTATCAGATGCAATCATCAAGCATGCGAATGGACATAATCACAACATATTAAAAGGTGACCTTGATACGGAAAAAATCGTATCTGACGTGAAAGATAGCCACCTTAAGGAAACAATCAACAAACTGGCAACAGGAAATGCTGCAACCAGATATAGTGGGACCCAATCTATTGAGACATCATTAAATACCGCTGGTGACAATTACATCTTGTATGATACAACAAGAGGGAATGGTGTAAGAACTTATAACCTGAAAAAGAGCACCACAATAAGCAACACGGATTTCACCGACGCTGATAATGATTGGACCGCTGCAGAATTTAACAATGCTACCTTTGATAATGCAGCATTGGATGCACACTTCGGAGTAGAAAAAACTTATGATTATTTCAAAGATGTCCATAACAGAAATAGCTATGATAATAATGGCTCAATCTTAAGAAGTTATGTACATTATGGCAACAATATCAATAATGCTTACTGGTCGGGAACTTACATGCTTTATGGAGATGGAGACAGAACAAGCAACTTTAATGTATTAACGGCATTCGATGTCACCGCTCACGAGTTAGGCCACGGTGTCTGTAGTGCTACTGCTGCATTAGCTTACCAAAGAGAATCCGGCGCAATGAACGAAGGACTTTCTGATATTTGGGGAGCTGTGGTTGAGCACACATATTTACCTAATAAGCAAGCGTTTAATATTGGAGAAGACATTACTTTATATTCTCCTTATTATCTAAGATCAATGAGCAATCCGAAATCTGCCGGACAACCTGACACATATCGCGGAACAAACTGGCAACCTGCAACAGCTGCAGAAGGTTGCGTAACACCTGGACAAAATACTAATGATTATTGTGGTGTTCATACCAACAGCGGCGTTCTCAATCATTGGTATTATGTACTTGTACAAGGAAAAACAGGAACTAATGATATCGGCAAATCTTACAGCGTAACAGGAATTGGATTTGAAAAAGCGGCAAAAATTGTTTACCGTTTGGAAACAGCTTATTTATCGTCCGGCTCCACTTATATGAATGCAAGAGACTTCGGAATACAAGCTGCCACAGATTTGTATGGTGCAGGATCTGCAGAAGCTATTGCTACACAAGATGCTTTTTATGCTGTTGGTCTGGGTGCAAAATATAATCCGAATGGTCCGGACACGACTGCTCCAACCACTCCGCTCAATTTACAAGCTTCCTCTACAACCAATGTTTCTACATATCTGACATGGACTGCTTCAACTGATAATTTTGCATTAGATGGATATAATGTCTACAAAGACAATGTGTTATTAGGTTCAACTTATAATACATCTTATTACGTAACAGGATTAACAGCGTCTACAGCATATAAATTTAAGGTAGAAGCAAAAGACGAAGCAGGTAACAAATCTAACTTCAGTAACGAGGTTACAGTCAATACAGCAGCTACCGGAACAACTTATTGTACTTCACAATCCGGAAGCACCAGCTTCATGAAAATCCAAAATGTAAAGCTTAATACAATTGATAATTCAAGTACAGGAGGCGCGGGTTATGAAGACTTCTCATACCTATCAACAGATGTAACAAAAGGATCAAGTTATACGATTACCATTACTCCATTTTGGTCTGGTACTGTATATCCTATGAGATATGCCGTATATGCAGATTATAATAATAATGGTGTCTTTACCAATACTGGTGAAACACTTTGGACACAGGCATCAACATCCAACCCTACAGTATCCGGAACATTCACAATTCCTACAACTGCAACAACTGGAAAAGTAAGGTTAAGAGTTGTTATGATCTATTCTTCTGCACCAGCTTCTTGTAACTCTTATTCATATGGACAAACTGAAGATTACACAATTAATATTCAGGATGTTTTAGCTGTATCAGACCTTAGTAGTGATAATAAAGTATCAATATATCCAAATCCTGTTAAAGATATACTTAATATCAAAACTAAAGAAGCCGGAGAATCAACCTATAAAATTTACAATGCAGCAGGACAATCTGTGGCAAATGGTAAATCTGTTGAAAATAAAATAGATGTCAATAGACTTCCTAGTGGAAACTACGTCATAGAGTTAGTGAATAAAAAGGGTGAAAAATCAACTCAGAAATTCATTAAAAAATAGTTTACATAACTTTAATTCAATAAAAAAGCTCCCAGATTTGGGAGCTTTTACTTTATATAATAATTTTCATTAATGTCCGGAATGACCATCAGGTCCATGTGCATGACCATGCGCTAATTCTTCCTCAGTTGCAGGACGTGCATTAAGAATTTCCACATCAAAGTACAAAGGTCTTCCAGCCATAGGATGATTAAGATCTACCACTACCGCTTCCGGAGTGACTTCCAAAACTACCGCTTGAAAATTATTCCCTTGATTATCAGACAATGGTAAAACAGCTCCAACCGGAGGCAATTCCTGACCTTGGAACATATCAACAGGCAATTGCGTAACAGCTTGTGGATCTCTTTCTCCATAACCTTCGCCTGGCGTGATTTCGAAAGAGGTTTTATCGCCAACACCCAGATTTTTGATTTCTTCCTCAAACTTCGGAATCATCATTCCTACGCCGTAAAGAAAAGTCAAAGGATTTTCTTCAGAAGTTTCTTCTACAAAAACTTTCTCTCCACTCTCATCATTGGTATGCAGAACATATTTTAAAGTTACAACGTGATTTTTGTCTAATGCCATTTTTATTTATTTTAAGTTATTTACATCATCAATTATGATGTATCGCAAACAAAATTAAGCTTTTGAAATTTAAGAGCTGATGATTTACGATAAAACTTCTTTTTAATATTTTCTTTTCAAAAAAAAATCTGGAACTTAGCAGAATGGCAAAACTCAAAACTCAATATTTCTGTCAGAACTGTGGTGCACAATATTCTCAGTGGCACGGGCAATGTAAAACCTGTGGTGAATGGAATACACTTGTGGAAGAAATTGTAGAAAAATCAACAAAATCAGTTGCTACAAAATCCAAATCTTCCATTATCAACATCATAGAAGTTGAAACCAACGAAGAGCCGAGAATTAAAACCCCTTCGGAAGAACTGGACCGCGTATTGGGTGGCGGAATCGTTTTAGGTTCTGTAACATTAATTGGTGGTGAGCCTGGTATTGGAAAATCAACACTGCTTCTCCAATTGGCTTTGAAGATGAAGAAAAAAATTCTTTACGTTTCCGGTGAAGAGAGTGCCTCGCAAATCAAAATGAGAGCAGACCGTTTAGCTGAAATCAAAAACCCTAATTGTTTCTTATTTACTGAGACTTCTGTCGAAAAAATCCTACACGAAGCCAAAAAACTTCAACCGGATTTTATGATTATCGATTCTATCCAGACGCTGCAATCCCAATTGATTGAAAGCTCGCCGGGAACAGTTTCGCAAATCCGGGAATGTTCCAATGAGATCATCAAATTTGCTAAAGAAAACAACATTCCTGTTTTCCTGGTGGGGCACATCACCAAAGACGGACAAATAGCCGGGCCAAAAGTTCTGGAACATATGGTTGATGTGGTATTGAATTTCGACGGCGATAGAAATCATCTTTTCCGACTGTTGAGAGCCAACAAAAACCGTTTTGGTTCAACCGCTGAAATAGGAATTTACGAGATGATTTCACAAGGTCTCAAAGAAATCAAGAATCCATCCGAAGTATTAATCACTAAAAAATTCGAAGAACTTTCCGGAAATTCTGTTGCGGTAACTTTGGAAGGCAACAGGCCGATGCTATTAGAGATCCAGGCTTTGGTTTCAACTGCTGTCTATGGAACGCCACAAAGAAGTTCCACCGGTTTTGATTCCAAAAGGTTGAATATGCTTCTGGCTGTTTTGGAAAAAAGAGCAGGTTTTCAACTCGGCGCAAAAGACGTTTTTCTTAATATCACAGGAGGCATTAAAACCGATGATCCTGCGCTGGATCTAGCTGTTGTTGCATCCATTCTATCCAGCAATGAGGATATCGCAATTTCCGAACAGTACTGTTTTGCCGGTGAAATTGGGTTGAGCGGAGAGATCCGTCCTGTTGCCCAGATCGAACAGAGAATCACCGAAGCAGAAAAATTGGGCTATGAAAAAATATTTGTTTCAAATCTCAATAAAATCCCGAAAAGAAAATTTGGAATCAGGATTGAAGAAATCAGTAAAATCGAAGATTTTGTAGAATTACTTTTTTAATCCATTTCATCTTAATAATTTGTAACTTCATTTAATGAATTATCTTGCCCACTCTATCCTATCATTTACCGACGGACAACTTGTCGGAAATATGATTGCAGATTTTATCAGGAATAATGAGCGGGAAAATTTCCCTTTGGAAATCCAGGAAGGCATAAAACTTCACAGATTTATAGATACATTTACAGATTCTCACCCGGCAGTTTCGGAAGCTAAAAAGATCTTCAGCCCGCTTGTCAGGCTTTATTCAGGTGCTTTTGTAGATGTTGCTTTCGATTATTTTGTTGCCCATCATTATCCGGAAAATGAATTGAAAAATCACTCACAAAAAACCTATGAAATTCTTTGGAATAATGAACAGTGGCTTCCTGAAAATTATAAGCAAATGCTGGTGAGAATGGAAAAGGACGATTGGCTGACTAATTACATAACAGATCGCGGCATCAGATTCAGTATGCAGAATGTTCTCAACAAAGCTCAATATCTTGAAAAGGATTTACCTGTTTTTGATATTTTCCTGGAAAACAAAAATTTGTTACAAATTTATTTTGATCAATTCTTTCCTGATATTTTGAGAGAATGCAGGCTGAGCTTCGGATGATATAAAAAGGATTACGTATTTCTTACCAATTTACTATCAAAATAAGTTAAAAATACCATTTATACTAAATTATATTTGAATTTTTAATACTTTTGGAGCTTCATTTTGATTGTGAATTCCCTTAATAGATCTATAATAGCTGTACTTATAATTTCGTTTCTACATGAAGCGAAAGGGCAGCAATATACACCTAAAAAAATAGACAGTCTTATTTCCGGCACTTTTCAATTGGCTGACCGGAATGAAGCTCTCAAGATAAGTGATAAAACCTATAAACTTTCCGAAGATATCGGTTACTATCAAGGTAAAGCCAAATCTTTAAAGGCCGACTTAAACTGTTATCTTGGTCTTGGTGAACAAGAAAAAGCTTTGAAAACAGCCAATAAGCTTTACGATCTTGCAAAAAAAGAAAATGATGACTATCATTGCGGGCAAGCCCTTATTGCAAGAGCATTGATCTACGCCTACCTGGGATTTTTTGAAAAAGCGCTGAAAACAAGTAATGAAGCTGAAAAGCTTTGTGAAAATATTTCTGATAATGATGATCGTTATAGCTCTTTGGGACAAATATACGCCGGCAGATCAGAAATTATGAATCTGCAATATCAGGCTCCTCAGAGTACTATAAAATATGATCTAAAAAGTATAGAATATTATAAAAAAATCAAAGATACCAAGAAAAGGAATGGTTGGCTGGCTATACAATATTCGAGTCTTGGTTATACGTATATTGATCTTGATGATTATAAACCTGCAATCTACTATAGCCGAAAAGCTTACGAGCTCTCAAAATTAGAAAATGATTCCATCAATCAGGCTTTTGGCTTGTACGGACTTGCTAATGCTTACCTGGAGATGAACCAAAGCGACAGTTCTATACACTATTATAAAAAAGCGCTCCCTATTTTTGAAAAAGCCAATGATATCTACCGTTTGCAATACATATATGATGATCTCTCCGTGATCTATGAGAAAATGGGTGATGATAAAATATATTCTTATTATTCCAAAAAATCAAAAGAACTGGCTGATATCATCAGAAGAAAAGAGAAAATGGAAACGGATAAAGTTTCTACCAGCATCATTGAGCAGGAGAAACAAACATGGTATCAAAATCTATACATCATTTTAGGAAGTATCATTCTGCTTGCAACCGTATTCTTTTTCTTTACTATAAAATACTTTAAAAGTTATCGAAACGAAAAAGAACAGAAAGAAATCATGGAAGATGATCTTATCGAAAAAGAAGAAGAACTCAATCACCTTGAACTGAAAGTAAATGATGCTTTTGCCGAATTATTGGAATTAGCGAAAAGCAATGACTCTTCGTTTCTAAGCCGTTTCAAAGAAGTTTATCCTTATTTTTACAATAAATTAATTACCAATTATCCGGAACTTACAAACGGGCAATTACAATTCTGCGCGTTACTGAAATTAAATTTTACAACAAAAGAAATTGCGCATTACAACAACATCTCTGTAAGAAGTGTCGAGACAAGAAAAAACAGATTAAGAAAGCAGCTTGATATTTCTTCTGATATTGATCTTAATAAGTGGATGATGGATTTCTAATTTTCCTTACAGCCAACTTTAAAACAAAAATCTAGCAATCAACAACTTAAACCTTTTGCGTAGTTATGTAGTAGATCGTTTTTTGCAGATATTATGCGATATGATAATATTTGTATAGTAAAAACACATACTGATTTTTGATTCTGAAGGCACACAAGATGAACATAGATTTATAATCAGCAGATTTTTCATTTAATTATTTTCAATCAATAGCTGATTATCAAATGTATATCCCGGATCTATCCCGGGTTTTTTATTTTAAAATACTCCAACGTGGGATGACAGCGATAAGCCCTATTCCAATATATAAAAACAGAACAGTAATATCAGAATATAAATAGGTACTCAAAAAATAATTATGCAGTCCAAAATGAAGAAGTACAAAAACAGGAAACGCAATAGTTCCTATCTTTCTGAAAAATAAAATCAATATCCAGCTGATAATTACTAAAAAGTCAACTCCCAGCGTGTAATAAAAAAAACCTGTGGGAATATTGAGTGACTGTCGCTGAGAAAATTCTGCCAGATCTGTATTGACACTCAATAAAAATACCAATAAAATAAGTCCGAAAATAATGTAATAATCTCTATTTCTGCGAAAGCTTTTATCCTCTGAATTCATAGTATAAAAATACAAAAAAGAGCTTAATCAATAAGCTCTTTTCTATAGAAATTTCTATTAACTAACTATATACTAACCGCATTTATAAGACGGTTTTTATCACTGATGTACTCTTCCATAGAGATCATACTTTCAGTTCTCATTACATCCTGGATGTCATCAATCTGATATATGATTCTTTTAGCATCTTCGGTATTTTTGGCTTTCATTTTACAGAAGATATTATATTTTCCGGAAGTAACACTTGCTTCTACGACATTCGGGATCAAAGCCAATTGCTTCAACACCTCTTGTGTATGATTTGATTTTGTAAGTAAAATACCAATAAAAGCGGTGAAATTGTAATCCAGTTTACCGTAATCAATATTAAGAGAAGAACCTAAAATAATTCCGGCATCTTCCATTTTCTTTACTCTTACGTGGATGGTCCCTGCAGAAACGTCCATTTGTTTAGCAATTTCTGTAAAAGGCATTCTTGTGTTCTCTACCAGAAAATCAAGGATCTTTTTATCGATATCGTCTAATTGATAGTTCATTGTATGATTTTATTATTTATTTAAAATATATCTAATTTTTTTGCAAATTTAAAAAAAATTATTTAAATAAAAACAAATATTAAAAGATTAACAGCTTTTAACAAAATCTTAAATTCACTATGACAATTATCATTTATTTGGCCTGTTTTTTACAGAATCAATTTTATTGGTATTTGCAGAAACGGTATCAGATTTTATCTTTTCTCTCTTTTTAAAGAGATCTCTGAAAGAATTAAAACTTTTGCTGTAAACCACTCCAACTCCGTAACTTTGATTCGCACCGGCCGTCGTTGTCAGCCCGATATTGGATGGTTTGGAATAAGCACGGAACAATCTGCTGCCATTATTATTTTTACTCCAGTCATACTCAACAATTCCTTCTACAGAAAGATAATTGGCATTGGTATTTTCAGTTCGGGAAATTGGAACTCCTAGTCCGGTTTTAAATTTAATCCTTGGCGAAAGCGCAAGACTCACATTGGTATTAGCCCTGTCGGAAGTATTAGAGTTTGGATCTCCGCTGATATAATCTAGATTGATCTGGAAAGCACTACTAATCGTATTAAGAACAGATCCCAGCTGCTTGAGAGCAACTCCGACACCCGTATTAAGAGCTGTTTGAGAAACATCAAACTTCAATCCCGAATTGACAACATTAAAATTATTAAGAACCAAAATAGATCCAAACTGAACTATCCTTTCATCATCATTACTCATTTTACTCGCCAATGTTTCTCTTACCTGAGAAGATCCATCCGGAGCAGCCACTCCAAAAGCAATCTCAGGCTTAGTCAATGTTTCAGTAATCTTTGTAGTGAGAACTACATTAATAGGCTGTGTCAGAGTCATGCCAAGATATTCTCCGGCATTGGTAACGGTTCTTGTATAGTTTGCAGTGATATCCAAAGCTGGCGTCATTGGACTTCCGCTCCATTGGATACTACTGTTTCTGGCGATCTGGAAAGTTCTGTTCAGGATAGATTTTGAAACGAAAGTCCCATTATCAACCGTGTAAGTACCGTCCATTGTAATATTCCCGCTTCTTGCCATTTTGAATTTCAAATGCCTTGCATCTCCTCTTACAGAAATATCGCCGACATTATCGCCAACCAATACATTAACCAATGATCCTTTATCAATCGTTACATCAAAGTCAATCAACATATTAGCCCCGGCTCTTTTCTTTTTTTCAACAGAAATTTTCCCTTCGTCATCACGTTTCAAAAATCGAAGGATCTTGAACTCTTCCACATTAGCCGTTGATGCGCTGTTAAATGTAAATGTACTGTTATTCAGAACTCTGAGACCGTCATTAGGTGTCGAGATTTCCAATCCGGAAACAGGTCCGCTGACATAGACATCGCCTTCGGCAGTAACTCTTCCCCAGAAAAGATCATTATCATCTTGCGTAGAATTAAGAACCAACAGGTTATCCGCACGCATAATCAGGTTGACACCCAACGAAGAAAGCGTTTCAAACTGAATAGAACCGGAAATACTGCCTCTAGAATTTTCTCTTCCGTCTCTGATCCCAATGTTGTTCAACAAAGCTAATCCTCTTGAAAGATTGATTACTGTGTCATCAAAAGAATAATCAACACCTGTGAACATCAGTTTCAGTCCAAACCCTTTTAAAGCAATATCACCACTGTAATCTATATCATTGGCAGGTCCGGATATTTTAAGATCTCCTGTTGCTTTTCCACGGAAATTTCCAAAAATTTCTTTTACAAATTGCTGGGCAAAACCAAGATCAAACTCATTCATCTTTGCATCTACATCAAAAATCATTTCAGAACCATTCGTATCTACAGTTCCGGTAACATCTAATGTATTTTTTCCCAATAAGTCTGATGACAAAGCCTGAACATTAACATCAAAAACATTCGGTTTTTCGCTTTTGGTAATTTTAGCTTCAAGATTTCCCATAGCCTTACCATTCATGAAAATATCATTAACATCCAGATCAACCAATGGCTCCAGATTGTTACCTGATTTTTTAATCTGAATGGTTCCGTTGGCAGTTCCCTTTATATCCAAAGAATTATTATCCTTTCCAAAAGCAAGTAATTTCGAAATATCCAGATTTTTGACTTCCGCATCAGCAGTAAATTCTTTGCCTGATTTGAAATCAGCATTCTTTACAAGAAGCTCACTTTCATCAGAATAAATTCTCAGGTTTTCTACCAGAAAATCTTTTTCCTTTTTCCTGTAAGTGATTGAATGATTGAGCTCTGGACTAGTATCAACTGTCCATGCCACATTATTGAATTTAACCGTAGTCGGCTCAAAACGAAAAACATAATCCTTGGCAGCATTAGTTGTTTGATTGATATTGACCGCATATTCTTTCATCTGTTTTGCAGTCTCATCATCAAGTGTACCCAGCTTAAAAACCGTTCCTATATGCAAAACCTGCATATTCTCATTATTAGCGGTCAATTTTACATCCTGGAGAACGTTATTGCCATATTGCCCTCTTTTGATTGTCGCCAACAGCTGCTGATTAAGATCTGCAGTATTAACTCTCAGACTGAGACTATCAACCATAGCACTATCCTTCACTTTGTTGAGGTCCGGCTGATAAGTGGCATCGGTCTCGGCCAGGAATTTTTCCGCTTCGGTCAATTCCTTTTTGCTGGTCATCACATATTTGATTTGTGCAGCATCGGCATTCAGAATCAAATCATTAGTTTCTCCGGTATAATTTCCTGCAACCTTTGCACCATTAGGCAGCTCCAGGTCGGGAACAAAAAATGAAATCAGGCCTTGTTTTACATCAAAATCGAAATCAAAATTCTGCCCGTTGTAAGTTTTCTTTGGTGGATTGCCAACCAGGATTTTATTGACACTATTCATGACCATATTGCCAATATCTTCAAGATTAAATCTCCCGGAAACTCTTCCGTTAACAGCACCTGGTGCATCAACGGAGACTATCCTGTTTCCATTTTCGAAATAAGCCTGTATTTTGGAATCTGGAATTTGCAATTTCTGAGCGTCTGAATTAAGGGTTAAATGCTTGATATTGGTATCAAGATTGAGATCATTCAGATTGGTCATAGAAACCTTCCCGGATATCAATCCACTTACTGAATTGGTATCACCAGCCGAAATGTCGAAATATTTCAGGTTTACATATTTGACATCCGCTGTAAAATCGGCCAGCAATCTTTTGGTGCTGAAATCTACAACTCCTTTGAAACTTCCCTTTGCATTAGGATCATTTGCCAGAACATTTCCCGTAAAACGTTTTTTATTGAGAACCCCGTCAATAGAAATGTTATTAAGGCTTTTACCCATCAGATCAATATGATTGACATCCGAATTCGTTTTGACATACATCGTATTAACATCGAAACCTTCCCCCTGAACGTTGAATTTTCCTGAGATCAGTCCGACTTGCTTATTCTTTGTCAAAGCTGTCACATTCAGATCTTTGACTTCAAAATAGCCTTTATATTTTGGCCGTTTCGTGCTGTAATCTACAAGATTGAGGTCCTTCATTTTCGCCTGACCGATTCCTGTAATGACGTTTCCTGTAGCAAAGATCTGTTTTGGATTGACTTTTACGGAGCCGTTATATTTCAACCTTCCGAAATCATCCGCAAAATTCCCCAACTTAGACGAAATGAATTTGGGAAGCGATGCTTTCAAGCCTTTGTAAGTAAAATCAGCCGAAACATCTTTACTTTCAATGAAAAACTTTTTGTCCAGAACACTGGAGATTTTCATTTTTTTTGTGTTAAGATTAATGTCTTGTGAGCGGATCACAAATTGATTTAAAGTAAAATCATTCAAAGGTCCGGTCATTGTACCCGAAATATTAATCGGCGTATAATTATCCCAGTCCACAACGAAATAACTCAAATCATAGCCACTGATCTGACTTCCCGGAACCATTTTCAAATCCCAGTTGACTTTGTTCCCAAAATCTGCAAACTTTGTTTTTGGATCGAGGTTAAGAATAGCTTCTCCCTGTAATAGAGAATGATCCGTATTGAAAGTCAGATTTCCCAACTTCAAATGTTTTTTTGTCAGTTCAAAATTGGTGGAGAAAGTATCGACAATATGTTCTTTTCCGTAACGCTTGGTAATGAAATTAAAATTTCTGATATCAGCAAAAACATCAGCTCCTTCCACTTTCAGAGAAGTGACATTCAGGTTGACCTTTCTTGCATCAAGCCATCTTCCGGCCTCACCGGGATGATTTTCATTGACAATACTTGCAACTCCATTGATCAGGTCGATTTTCATCCCCATTTTAAAAGGCTTCTTTTTCGGATTTCTTGGTTTCCCATCATCAAAATTATCAACGTATCTGATAAAATTACTGATGCTATCGCCTTTGTAAGTGATAACCCTGATAACAGGATCTATAATTGTAGCCTGATTAAATTTGATGTCCCTTGTATTGAAAGCCAGAGCAAACCAATCAGAACCTACTCTTAATTCTTTTGCCTTAACAAACTCATAATTTTTGTAATCCTTAAGTCTGAGACCTTTGATTGTCACATCTCCGAAAAAATTAACATCTATATCATCTATAGACATCCCCATTTTGAGATCTTTATTAAGAAAATCAATAGCTTGATTCGCTATATAACGCTTTGTTACCGGAAGGTTGATGATAATAAATAACAATGCAACCAGAATAATAATGGCATAAGAAACCGTACTCAGAATCCTTAGAAAAAGTGGACGCTTTTTCTTGATGACAGGTTGGTCAACGTTTGGTTCTTCGTTATTTGTATTTTTATTTTCTAACTTTGCCATCTATTATGAGCAGTTCAATTATTTTAGGTATAGAATCTTCTTGCGACGACACTTCCGCAGCCGTTATCAGGGATAGCAAAATCCTTTCCAATATTGCTGCCAATCAGGAAATCCACAACGAATATGGTGGTGTTGTTCCCGAATTGGCTTCCAGAGCGCATCAGCAAAACATTATTCCTGTCGTAGAAAAAGCTTTCTTAAAAGCAAATATACAACAAAATGAGATTTGTGCGATTGGCTTTACCAGAGGTCCCGGACTTTTGGGGTCGCTTCTGGTTGGAACATCTTTTGCAAAATCTCTGGCCATGAGCCTGGACATCCCTTTGATAGAAGTTAACCATTTGCAGGCTCATATTCTTGCACATTTTATTGATGATGCTAATCCTGCCCCTCCAAGTTTCCCGTTTTTGTGTTTGACAGTCAGCGGCGGACACACGATGATCGTTTTGGTTAAAGATTATTTTGACATGGAAATCATCGGAAAAACCATTGATGATGCTGCAGGCGAAGCTTTTGATAAAATTGGAAAAATCTTCGATCTTGATTATCCAGCAGGTCCAATTGTGGACCGATTAGCAAAAGAAGGAAATCCCAACGCTTTCCAATTCAACAAACCAAAAATGGAAGGTTATGATTATTCTTTCAGTGGAATTAAAACTTCAGTTTTATATTTTATTCAAAAAGAGGTAAGAAAGAATCCTGATTTCATTAAGGATAATCTGAATGACCTTTGCGCTTCTGTTCAGAAATCAATCATCGAAATCCTTATGGACAAACTGGAAAAAGCAGCGAAAGAACTTAAAATCAATGACATCGCGATTGCAGGAGGTGTTTCTGCTAATTCAGGTTTGCGAAAAGCGATGGAAGACAACCGCGAAAGGCTTGGTTGGAACATATTCATCCCAAAATTCGAATACACAACGGATAACGCTGCGATGATTGCAATGGTTGCCAAACTGAAATATGAACGTGGCGAGTTTACCGATATCAGGACAACGGCAACGGCGAAGTATGATTTATAGATATTATTAAAGTTATCTGGCTTTTCTTTTTTGGCTTTCCAGGTAATTTTCTACATAATTTTCATAGATACTTTTTAAATTCTCGCTCTCACCAGCAAAATATTTAACAGCATTTTCTGTAATACGTATGTGTTTTTTCAACATTACATTATAAATTATGAATTTATATGTCAGATATGCTGACAGACAAAGAGTCAGAATAAAGTTTGATACAATAATTTCCCAATTTATCTCATAAAAATCCGAACTAAGATAACTCCTAACAGCATTATAAATCAAAAACAATATCGAAAGAACATTAATGGAGGCAATTATATAATTCAATACCTCATTTTTTCTAATTGCTAACAGATCTTTTCTGAACTCAGAAAATTCTTGTTCCCTGGTGTTGATACGTTGGATTTTAAATAGCTTATAATTACGTAATTCTTCGTTAATTTTCTCAGTTTCGGTCATTTGGTTTTTTTTATATTCGAATTAATAAATGTTTAATTCAAATATAAAATAACTTTTTAATTTTTATATATAATTTTCCAGTATCAATATTTTTCGCAGCAACATGATGATATTGTAATTTTTATATCGAATCTTAAGTCATGCGTAATTACATATTGAATTTTGAAGTTTAAAACTTATTTTTGTATCAAAATAAAAAAGTTATGGCTTCAGGATTCTTTGCAATCTTAGACGATATTGGTGCGCTGATGGATGACATTGCTGTTACCAGCAAATTGGCGACTAAAAAAACTGCCGGGATCCTCGGCGATGATCTGGCGGTAAACGCGGAAAAGGCTACCGGATTTTTATCCTCCCGTGAGATTCCTGTTCTTTGGGCCATCACCAAAGGCTCTTTTATCAACAAACTGATTATTCTTCCTGTAGTTTTCCTTCTCAATTTTTTCTTTCCCGTTGCTATTAAAATCCTTTTGGTGATTGGTGGTGTTTATCTGGCGTATGAAGGTGTTGAAAAAATTATCGAATTTCTCTTTCACAGGAAAAAAACCAGTGGAGAAGTGATAGAAGAAAGTACTTTGGAAGAAGAAGAGGTTAATTCTGAAAAATCGAAAATCAGTTCGGCTATCAAGACCGACTTTATTCTTTCTTTGGAGATTGTTATCATTGCACTGGGAACTGTTATCGAAAAAGAACATCCGCTTATAGAACAGATTATTGTCGTTACTATTGTAGCATTTCTCGCAACAGTTGGTGTTTATGGCATTGTTGCACTGATTGTAAGAATGGATGATGCAGGTTTTTTCCTGATGAAAAAATCGGGAAACAAAGGCTTTTTCTCCAGCTTAGGACAATTTTTGGTCAAAGCGTTACCCATCGTTATCAAAATTCTAGGTGTTGTAGGAACTATTGCGCTTTTGCTGGTTTCCGGCGAGATCTTTCTGCATAACATCGATTATGTCCACCATTTGCTTCCGGAAAATATTCTTTCAAAATTCGGATTGGGAATTGTTTTTGGTCTGGGTGCAGTTTTGGCTATGACAATTTTCAAAAAAATAGTAGATTTAGTAAAACCTGCTAAAAAATAATAATGTAAATTAAAGTCACAAAGCTTACAATTCTTTTGTGACTTTTGTGATTTTAAAATCAATTGATATGAAACTTTTCTTTGGACAGATTTTTCCGGAAATACAGATTGATTCTGATGAGCAACAGCACATCACGAAAGTTCTCAGGATGCGAGAAGGTGAAGAGATTTTCGTAACCGACGGTAATGGAAACATTGCTAATGGAAATCTTGTTTTCGAAGGAAAAAAAGTATCTTTAAACATTTCCGAAATCAAAGAAAATCTGCCCGGTTTTTCCCCGAAGCTTCATATCGCCATTGCGCCGACAAAAAACATTGACCGGATAGAATTCTTTGTAGAAAAGGCTGTAGAAATGGGAATCTCGGAAATCAGTTTGATTCTAACAGAAAAAACCGAACGCAAGAATATTAATATTGATAAACTACGAAAACAGGCAATTGCAGCCTCTAAGCAAAGCCTTCGATTCCATTTTCCGAAAGTCAATGATCTGACCAGATTTTCTGATTTCATTAAAAATCTGGATTCAGGCAACACGTTTGTTGCGCATTGCAATGAAAATCTGGAAAGAATTAATTTGAATGACATTCCGAATCTTGAAAGTTGCACATTTTTGATCGGTCCGGAAGGCGATTTTTCAGATAAAGAAATCAAATTATTAGCCGACAAAGGCATCAAAGCTGTTTCTCTCGGCAATCAAAGACTGAGAACGGAAACGGCCGGAGTTTTCGTTGCTGCCTGGAATTATAATAAAATGTTTTGATCCTTAAAACAAGTTCACCATCAAGAAAACACCAAGATTATTCTTGTTGTATTTTTCGGGACCATAAAAATCAAAATTACCTGCCAATCCAAACGTGAACTCTTTAACAGTCAATCCCGCTCTCAGCCAAACATAACTTCTGGAATGAAAATCATAGTCTAAATTGTGACAATACAATCCCTGGATCTTGGTGTAAAGATTCAGTTTTTCATTTAATTCCGGTTTATATTCAGCTAAAGCAAACAATTCTGCATTCGGATTTTTTGCAATATCAACTCTTGGATTTGCCAATACGAAAACTTTAGAATTGGCATAAGTGTAAATAAAACCAGCGGAAGGCCGGATTCCGTCCACAGGATTGGCGAAAAATCCGGCTTCTGCGTTAAGCCCCTTTAAAATAGTGTAAGTCAAATGTCCCTGCAACATATAATCGCCGATTTTGGACTCGCCCCAATCTGTTTGGAAATTGACAACTGTATAATATCCTAATCTCGGTATACTCTGGAATTTTTTATCTGCAACGAGTTGATACGAGAAACCTCGGCTTCCCACAAGACCTTCCATTATCACAGGTGGATTCTGGATTTTTGACGCTTCCTGAGCCTTAATAAAATTTGAGATAATTAGAAATAAAATTAGAATTGTAGATTTTTTCTTCATAAATATTGCTTCGAAAAAAGGACTGCAATATTAGGCAAAAAAAGTTTTCCTTTTCAGAAAGAATTTGATAGCAGAATATTTTTATTTTTGAGTTTAAAATCAATTCCAAAATGAAAGATTTATTCATCAAGCGATTTTTGTATTATAAAGAATTAGGCGACAAATCGTTTACCCAGCTTTCTGATGAACAATTATTCTGGCAATACAATGAAGAAAGCAATTCTATTGCAATTATCGTAAATCACATTGCAGGGAATATGCTCTCCCGTTGGACTAATTTTTTGACGGAAGACGGCGAGAAAGATTGGAGAAACCAGGATTCAGAATTCATCAATTCTTTCAAAACAAAAGCCGAAGTTTTAAAATATTGGGAAAAAGGCTGGGATTGTCTATTTGAAGCTTTACAGCAAATTACAGACGACAATATCAATTCTACAATTTATATCAGAGGCGAAGTTCATTCGGTTTTGGATGCAGTTCTTCGTCAGCTGGCACATTATCCTTATCACATCGGTCAGATTGTTTACATCGCCAAAATGATGAAAAATAATGATTGGCGAACACTTTCCATTGCCCGAAACAAATCGGCGGATTTCAATCATGAGATGCATTCAAAATTTGGCTCGGGTCAGGAAAATTCATCCCCGGTTTGCTTTGCAAAAAGTGATGAAGTGAGAGATGATTATAAACCTGAATAACCTATGAAAATCGCCAATCCAAGCATTTGGGAAACCGAAACCTTTTATAGAAAACGTGACATTACCATTATCGGCTCAGGATTTACCGGACTTTGGACAGCAATTTCTATCAAAGAAAAATTTCCTGAAAAATCCGTTTTAATTATCGAACGAAGCGCTATCCCAACCGGTGCTTCTACTCGAAATGCCGGCTTCGCTTGCTTTGGAAGTTTGACTGAGATTATTTCCGATTCCGAAAAAATGGGCTGGGAGAAAACATTGGATCTAGTCAAAATGAGATTTGACGGTTTGCAGAAAATCCAGAATTATTTTACTCAAGACGACATTGATTTTGAACTTTGTGGTGGTTACGAAATTCTGAATGATGAATCAGCTTTGAACAAACTGGAAGAAGTTAATGAAAGACTAGCTCCCATTACAAAAACTAAACATACTTTTAGAATCGCGAATAAAAAGATTGAAGGATTCGGATTGAGGAAATCTGATTTTTTGGTTGAGAATCTTTGTGAAGGCAGCTTACATTCCGGAAAATTCCTGAACAAACTTTTAGAAAAATGCTACGAGCTGAAAGTTGAGTTCTTATTTGGAACCGAAGTAGAATCAGTTTCAGAAAACAATTATGAAATCGAAATTAAAATTAATGACAACCTCATTCTAAAATCTGGAAAAGTCATCTATTGTACAAATGCATTTAGTTCTAAATTTTTGGAATCGGAAGAAATTATTCCTGCACGAGGACAGATTATTCTGACGGAACCAATAGAAAACCTTAAGCTCAAAGGAACATTTCATTATGACGAAGGCTACTATTATTTTCGGAATCTGGGAAACAGAATTCTTTTAGGCGGCGCAAGAAATCAGGATTTTGAGGCTGAAAAAACAACCGATTTTGACACAACACATTTTCTACAAAATCATTTGGAGAAATTTCTAAAAGAAGTGATTCTACCTAGTCAGGATTTTAAAATCGCAATGCGCTGGTCAGGAATTATGGCAATGGGAACAGAAAAAACCCCGATTGTGAAACAAATTTCAGCGAGACAATTCTGCGCTGTTCGTCTTTCCGGAATGGGTGTTGCGCTGGCTCCTAAGATTGGTGGGTTGGTTTGTGAGTTGGTTTCTTAAAAACTACTTTGGTCTTTTCTTAGTATCCTGAAGTCCATTAAAAACCGCTTTTACTAAGATTGTATCTCCAGCAACTTGATAGAAAACAATGTAGGGAAACTTACGCATCGTCAATCCTCTAAAATCTTTATAATAGATTTGGAAATAAGGATTTTGTATTATTCTTCGAATAGTTTGCTCATAATCCTCAACAAATTTTTGAGCTACTTTGTTAGATACTTCTTTTTTATAATAAGACGCAGCTTCTATTACATTCGATTTTGCAACAGGAGAAACAATGACTTTAAATGCCATATTCTTTCTTCAGTTCTGCTACAAAACTGTCATTATCTTCATAATCCGACAACGAAAAATTATCCTGATTATCCAATATTTTCTTTTGCTCATCAGACAGCTCAAAAATATCTTGTTTTTTTTCATACTTTGCTCCAATAAGCTCTAAAAATTCCCGAAAAAAAGAATCTTTATTATCCGGTATAGAAACATTGTAAGTGGTCATAATTAATATTTTATAATCAAATATAGTACGATTATTGATTTTCTCTCAGATATTTTTCCAAAATCATATCACCACTCGGAATAGAATTTTTCGCCCAGCGGATTTTCATTTGGAGTAATTTTTCTTCGGACAGTTTATAATCGATATTAGATTTTATAAGTTTTTGTTTGAGTTCATACATACAAATAGCAGCAGCAACAGAAACATTGAAACTTCTCGTGAATCCAAACATTGGAATAGCCAAAGTTTCGTCGGCAAAGTCGAGTAATTCATCTGTCGTTCCTTCCCACTCTGTTCCGAAAACCAAAGCCAAAGGTTCTTCGATTTTATAATCAGGTAGCATCTTTGCATTGTTTTCCGCAGAAACTGCTACAATCTTATAACCTCGGTTCTTGATGTTTTGCAGAGATTCTATTGTTCTCGGCATTTTCTCCACCTCAACCCAAGTGTCTGCGCCTTTTGTTACTTTTAGATTGGGCTCAAAGTAATTTTCTTTCTCCATCGCCACTACTTTGTGGAATCCGCAAGCTTCCACAGAACGCACAATTGCAGCCGCATTTCTGAACTGGTAAATATCTTCCATTACCGGCAGAACAAAATCAGAACTTTCTTTGGAATAATGTTCTATTTTTTGAAAACGTTCAGCCGTTAGGAATTGTTGGAGATATTCGTAAGTGGATTCTAAGTTCAAAGTTGTGGGTTTAAAATTGATGGTTGCAAATCTCGGGAATTTTCTTTTTATAAAATGTAGATTTTAACGCAAAGTTTGCAAAGATATTTTTGACATTATTGAAAATATTTTAAGGTTCGCAAAGACGTAAAACTCATCAAAGCTAACAAAAACCCTTTCAGAGTTTCAAACTCTGAAAAGGTTTGTTAAAATAAAAAAAGCGGTAAAAATTACCGCCTTTAATATTTATTTCTTTTTGTTTCTTGCTTGCTCCTGCATTCTTTGTTGCTCTTGCGCTTTCTCCATCATCTCTCTCATTCTTTTCTGGAAAGTACCTTCTTTTTTCGGTTCTTTCTTTTTGTTTTCCTGGATCTGAGCGTGGATTTTTTTCTCATCTAAGATGAAATATTTAATCACCAAGATAATCACGATGTTAATCGCGTTGGATACGAAATAATACCAAGATAAACCAGATGCAGAACTGTTCAGGAAGAACAGGAATGTGATTGGGAAGATGTACATCAAGACTTTCATATTCGGCATCCCTTCCTGTTGTGGCTGCTGAATGTTACCGGAAGTCATAATCGTGTAAATTAAAATTACAATGGTACAAGCCAAAGCAAAGATACTCAAGTGATTCCCCAGCAACGGAATATTAGTTCCCCAGCTGATAACATCATCATATGCTGTCAAATCCGGTACGAACCAGAAGCTTTTTCCCCTAAGATCCAGCATATTCGGGAAGAATCGGAATAGTGCGTAGAACAACGGGATCTGAACCAAGGCCGGAAGACATCCCGCCATTTGATTCACACCGGCTTTCCTGTAGACCGCCATTGTTTCCTGCTGTTTTTTCATCGGGTCAGCATCCTTGAATTTGGCATTAACCTCATCAATCTCAGGACGAATCACCTTCATCATTGCACTTAGTTTGTGCTGTTTGAACATGACCGGAGACAAGATCAGTTTAACAATAATCGTCATCCAGAAAATTGCCCAGCCTGCTGCCAATCCCCAAGACGATAACAAATTGTACATTGGCATAAACACGTGGCGGTTCAGTGAACCGATGAATGACCAGCCTAACGGCAGAATCTCGTCAAAGTTCTTGTCATAAGATTTCAGCAAGTCCATATCCAACGGCATAAAATACCAGGTGAAATCCTGATTCAGCTCGTTGCCTGCCAGGTTAACCTGTCCGTCGTAATTGAACTTCTTCAAAAACTCCCCTTCCGGGATCGCTTCCTGATTACCTTTTGATTTGGTGAATCCATTTTTAGCTTCGATAACTGCGGCGAAGAACTGTTGCTTTACACCAATCCAGTTCAAAGTTTCGTCCGGCTCATCCATATCGGAACGGGCATCGTAATCGTAGTCTTTATAATTGTTGAACGCATAAGCAAACTCGGTGTGAGTCTCTTCCTGCGAGCGTCCTTTTTCTGCGCCTCTTACATTATAATTCCAGACAAAATTAGCTTTTCCATCATTAACGATATTAGCTAAACCTTGTGTTTTAACCTGGAAATCTAACGTATATTTTGGTTTAAGTGTATAAATGAATTGTACAACAGCATTTCCAACTTTTGAACTCAAAGTCACTGAATTCCCGGAAACCTGTGGTGCAAATACTAAATCTTTTGTATTGAAAACTTTACCCGATTTATCCGTAAACTGGAATCCGTAATTGGAATTGTTATTATTGAAAAGATATAATGGCTTTCCGCCAAAAGCTTCAAATTTATTCAGTTTAACAGAGCTCAACTGTCCGCCAACACTGGAAAATTCCAAAGCCAGCTCATCGTTCTGAAGATTAACTTTCTGAACCGAAGTCGGCGTTACTGCCGTTGCATTTAAGTTGGTTGCAGATACTTTTGCTTTTGCAGTCTGCTCTGTTTTCTTGGCTTGTGCAGCCAGTTGTTCCTGTTCAGCTTTTGCGTTTCTGTTTTGGAAATAAAACATAAAACCGATAAGAATCATAGAAAAAACCGCGAAGCTAATCAGCTGATTTTTGTCTAATCCGTTATTCTGTTGCATTGATAGAATATTTAAAGTTTTAGGTTTTTAATTTGAAAGTCTTCGAGATCCTCAGACTGACAGTTAGAAACCTGGTTCGTTTTGGTCTGCAAAAATAGGATTTATTTTTCAGATTCCGTTATAAAGACGAATGGCTCAAGGAAATACTTTGAGCCATTCATTCAATTATTTTTTGTTTTTCACCGTAGCGCTAACAAACGCCTTGAATAAAGGATGCGGTGTCGCGACCGTACTCTTATATTCCGGGTGATACTGGACACCTACATAAAACGGATGGTCTTTCAGCTCCAAAGTTTCTACCAGACCTGTTTCAGGATTCAGTCCTGTTGGAATAAGGCCTTTATCTTCGAAGTCCTTTTTATATTCACTGTTGAATTCGTATCGGTGACGGTGACGCTCCGAGATGGTTTTTGCTCCATAGACTTCTGCCAGTTTTGAACCTGGTTTCAAAGTACATTTCCAAGCACCAAGACGCATTGTTCCACCTTTTTCCACTACATTTTTCTGTTCTTCCATTAGAGAAATCACAGGATCCGGAGTGGAAGTATCGAACTCCATACTGTTGGCTTTAGCTAAACCAAGGACATTTCTAGCGAACTCGATAGTCATAATCTGCATCCCTAGACAGATTCCCAACAATGGGATTTTGTTTTCTCTTGCATATTTCGCAGCCTGGATTTTCCCTTCTATTCCTCTGTCGCCAAAACCCGGTGCAACAAGGATTCCGTCCACGCCTTTTAATAGTTTTTCGGCTCCTTTCTCTTCAATGTCGCCACTGTAAATCCACCTTACATTCACTTCGGTTTCCATATCGGCACCTGCGTGGATGAAAGCTTCCGCAATGGATTTATAAGAATCCTGAAGTGATACATATTTGCCAACCAAAGCGATTTCTACACTTTTCTTCGGATTTTTATACTTTTTAAGG
>Ga0209933_1001017_pt1 | contig 34020 bp, 36 predicted proteins | sample ThiBiot_300_biof_FD_183944 | JGI IMG/M metagenome (GOLD analysis project Ga0209933, IMG submission 183944) | Wastewater bioreactor microbial communities from Cape Town, South Africa - Thiocy_cont_300_biof (SPAdes) | ecosystem: Engineered > Bioremediation > Thiocyanate > Unclassified | place...
CTCCGATCGACGACACACCGGCTGCGAAAGCCGGCCTGATGGCGAACGACTTGATCACGCATCTCGACAACGAAGCGATTTCCGGCCTGACGCTTGAGCAGGCCGTCGAGAAAATGCGCGGCCCCGTCAACACGCCGATCATGTTGACCGTCGTGCGCAAGGGCAAGGACGATCCGTTCGACGTCAAGGTCGTGCGCGACGTCATTCGCATCAATCCGGTGAAGTCGCGCGCCGAAGGCGATATCGGCTACATCAAGGTTTCGACCTTCAACGAGCAGACACACGCCAATCTCGTGAAGGCCGTGGAAACGCTCGACAAGCAGATCGGCCCGAACCTCAAGGGCTGGGTCATCGATCTGCGCAACAACCCCGGCGGTCTCCTCGACCAGGCCATCGCCGTTTCCGACGACTTCCTCGAGCAGGGCGCGATCGTTCTGACCAAAGGCCGCAATAACGAGGAAACGCAGCGCGCCAACGCCCGTCCGGGCGACATTTCGGACGGCAAGAAGATCGTCGTGCTGATCAACGGCGGCTCGGCCTCGGCATCCGAGATCGTCGCCGGCGCCCTTCAGGATCAGAAACGCGCAACGATCATCGGCACGCGTTCGTTCGGCAAGGGCTCGGTGCAGACGATCATTCCGCTCGGCGCCAATGGTGCGATCCGTCTGACCACGGCGCGCTACTACACGCCGTCGAACCGTTCGATCCAGGCCAAGGGCATCGAGCCGGATATCGTCATCGACGAGGCGATCCCGGACGATCTGAAGGACAAGATCGGCGCCGACAAGCCGCGCGGCGAGGCGAGCCTTCGCGGTCACCTGAAAAACCCCGACGGCAGCGCCAAGGAAGGCAAGGATGAAGAATCCGGCTCGTCGTCATACGTTGCCAAGGATGCCGACAAGGATACGCAGCTTCAGTATGCGCTGAGCTTCCTGCACGGCACCGCCAAAGGTCCGGAAGCGGCGAACAACGCCTCTACCGCTCCGGCAGCGCCCACGACCCCTCCGGCGGCAAACAGCAGCGGCACCACCACGCCGACGCCGCCCGAAGAAAAGAAGACGACGCCGAACTGACATCGCGCCGTCAAACACCGAAGCTTTGAAGGGCGCCCTCGCGGCGCCCTTCGTTTGCGCAGAACTTGCCAGGAAGGCCCGAACCGATGACCGAGAACTCTGAGAAACTAGTAGATCCCAACAGCCTGCCGTACCGCCCCTGCGTCGGGCAGATGGTGGTCAACTGGAACGGGCATGTCTGGATCGGCCGCCGCGCCGGCTCGCAGAACGACTCGGAGGGCAAAGGCACATGGTGGCAGATGCCACAGGGCGGCATCGATCCCGGCGAAGAGCCAGCCGCCGCCGCGCGACGCGAACTCTTTGAGGAAACAGCGATCCGCTCGGTGGACCTGATCGCTGAGCTTCCGCGCTGGCTGACCTACGATCTCCCGCCCGAATTGATCGGCAAGGCCTGGGGTGGCCGCTATCGCGGACAGAAGCAGCGCTGGTTCGCGTATCGCTTCCTCGGCGATGATAGCGAAATCAACATCACGCCACCGCCCGGACACGACGCTGAGTTCATCGAATGGCGCTGGAGTCCGGCAACCGAACTCCTTGATCTGATTGTGCCTTTCAAACGCGACGTCTATCGCGACGTGCTCGCCGCGTTCGTGCCGCTGGCCAAGCCGCTGGCGCGATAAGGTCCTCGAAGCTCACACTCCAGATCGTGCCGAACGCTCGCGCGCAGCAACGCGCGACGGCACCTGTGAATTGTCTGCGCTGTTCCAAATGTGACAGCGTAATGTCATACGGCTGCTATCTTTTTCTGGACAATGGCGAATCATGCCATCCATTTGTCCACAGGTTATGCACGGACTGTCCATATGACGTTGCTGCCCAACCCGTCGGAACTATCGCGCGCCGTCCTGCCCTTCCGGTCGTGCGTCGGCATCATGCTGCTCAATCGGGATGGACTGGTCTGGGTCGGGCGCCGCCGTCCCAAATGGGCGAGCGATCACATGGCCCACATCTGGCAGATGCCGCAGGGCGGGATCGACAAATATGAGCCGCCGCGCATCGCGGCACTTCGCGAGCTGCGTGAGGAAACAGGCGTCACCAGCGTCGAGGTCATCGGCGAACATGCCGATTGGCTGACCTACGAGCTTCCCGAGAACCTGCTCGGCATCGCCCTCAAGGGCCGCTACCGCGGACAGCGGCAGAAGTGGTTCGCGATGCGCTTTCTGGGCGACGACAGCGAGATCGACATTGCACCGAAAGGCGCCACGAAAGCCGAGTTCAACGCCTGGCGATGGGCACCGATCGAAAGCGTGCCGAAGCTGATCATCCCGTTCAAACGCGACGTCTACGAACGCGTCACGTCCGCATTCGGACATCTCACAGGCTGACGGCTCTGCAGCACTTGCAGCCAAACAAAAAAGCCGGACGCAATGTCCGGCTTTTGTTTAATCGAGAATTTCTGAGCGAACGATTAGGCGGCCTTCGCCGACAAACGCTTCAGCTCGTTGACGAGCGTATCCGCCATGCGCTTGGCATTGTCGTCTTTCGCAGCGGCCAATTCGGCTTCTGCCGACTTCAGCTCTTCCGCGATCGCCGAAGCAGAAAGTTCTTCGACGTCGTAAGCTTTTTCGGCCAGAACCGTCAGGCGGGACGGATCGACCTCAGCGAAGCCCGACTTCACGAACAGCCGGCGCTTGCTGCCGCCAGCCGTTACGTCGAGAACGCCCGGACGGAGCGTCGCGATCACCGGCGCATGACCGGCGAGAACGGCAAACTCCCCATCGGAGCCCGGCACGACGACTTGATCGGCGTCGATCGAAAGCAGCACTCGCTCTGGCGAGACGAGTTCGAATTTGAATGTACCTGTCATGTCGTGTCCGTTGTTCCCGGAACCCTAGTTCATTTCTCGAGACGCAGAGCGGCTTAAGCGCTCTTCGTCTCCTCGTCGTCGTCGCCTTCCGCTCCGGCCTTGGCGCGAACCTCTTCCGGCGTCTGCAGCTTGGTTCCGCAGAACGGGCAGAAGAAAAGCGGATGGTCGACGAGACCAGGCTCTTCTTCCTCGAGATCGACCAGCCCGACAGTCATGTAGATCACGCTGTCGGGACCAACCGTAATCAGGGGTTCGAAGTCGCCGCCCTCGAGAGCCTCTTTCAGCTCCTCGCAGCAGCTTCCGAACGATGTCGCGGCATCCGCCATGTATTCAATCTCCTGGGCCCGCGACGATGCGGGCTGTTCGCCCGCAGCGCTTGCCGGTTTTAAGCGGCTTCTGCGAGCTTCTCGGCCTTCGCGATCGCCTCGTCGATAGTACCAACCATGTAGAAGGCCGGTTCCGGAAGGTGATCGAATTCACCGTCGCAAAGACCCTTGAACGCCTTGATCGTATCCGGCAGCGAAACCAGCTTGCCCGGCGAACCGGTGAAGACTTCGGCCACGTGGAACGGCTGCGACATGAAACGCTCGATCTTACGTGCGCGGGCCACCGTCAGCTTATCTTCTTCGCTGAGCTCGTCCATGCCAAGGATCGCGATGATGTCCTGCAGCGACTTGTACTTCTGGAGGATCGCCTGGACCTTACGGGCAACCTGATAGTGCTCCTCGCCAACGATGCGCGGGTCGAGCATGCGCGACGTGGAGTCGAGCGGGTCGACGGCCGGGTAGATGCCCTTTTCTGCGATCGAACGCGAAAGAACGGTCGTTGCGTCCAAGTGGGCGAACGAAGCGGCGGGAGCAGGGTCGGTCAAGTCGTCGGCGGGCACGTAAATGGCCTGCACCGAGGTGATCGAACCCTTCTGCGTCGTGGTGATGCGTTCCTGCAGCGCGCCCATGTCGGTCGCGAGCGTCGGCTGATAACCGACCGCCGAAGGAATACGACCGAGCAGCGCCGACACTTCCGAACCCGCCTGCGTGAAGCGGAAGATGTTGTCGACGAAGAACAGCACGTCCTGACCCTGGTCGCGGAAGTGCTCGGCAACCGTCAGACCCGAAAGCGCGACGCGAGCGCGGGCGCCCGGCGGCTCGTTCATCTGGCCGTACACGAGAGCGCACTTCGAGCCCTTCGCCGAACCGTTGTTCTTCTTCGGGTCGAGGTTCACCTTCGACTCGATCATTTCGTAATAGAGGTCGTTGCCCTCACGCGTACGCTCGCCGACGCCGGCGAACACCGAGTAGCCGCCGTGAGCCTTCGCGACGTTGTTGATGAGTTCCATGATCAGAACGGTCTTGCCGACGCCTGCGCCGCCGAACAGGCCGATCTTGCCGCCTTTCGCATAAGGCGCGAGCAGGTCGACGACCTTGATGCCCGTAACGAGGATCTGCGCTTCCGTAGCCTGATCGGCGAACGTCGGCGAGGGCTGGTGGATGGCGCGGACGCTCGGAGTTTTGATCGGGCCGGCTTCGTCGACCGGCTCGCCGATGACGTTCATGATGCGGCCGAGCGTTTCATCGCCGACCGGCACCGAAATCGGTGCGCCCGTGTCGACGACTTCTTGCCCGCGAACGAGGCCTTCCGTCGAGTCCATGGCGATCGTGCGAACCGTGTTCTCGCCGAGATGCTGCGCAACTTCGAGCACCAGGCGATTGCCGTGGTTCTTCGTCTCGAGAGCGTTCAGAATTTCCGGCAACTGACCCTCGAAATGCACGTCGATGACGGCACCCGTGACCTGTTGAATCTTCCCTACGTTCTTAGCCATTTTAATCTCCAGCGGAATGTGATCAGGCGACGGTCAGCGTCACGGGGATGTTGTTGCGCGTCGCCTTGGAATACGGACAAATCTGATGGGCTTCTTCGATCAGCGCCTGAAGCTTGGTCTTGTCGGCGCCGGGAATTGTCAGTGAAAGTTCAGCTTTGAGCCCGAAGCTCGTGGCGTCCTTGTCGAGTTCGACCTTGCAGCCGACCTTCGCAGCCTGGCCGTCAAGCCCGTGCTTCTTTGCGAGAAGCAGGATTGCCTGACCGAAGCACGCCGACCAGCCGAGGGCAAAGAGCTGCTCGGGGTTATGTCCTTCGCCGGAACCGCCCATCTCTTTCGGCAGAGCCATTGCGAGCGCCAGCTTGCCGTCATCGAGAACGGCACGACCGTCACGGCCGCCTTTTGTCGTCGCATGCGTAACATATGCCATGAGACTAGCCTCCAGATCAGAGCGCTTCCGCGCCCGAAATGATCTCGATCAGTTCCTTCGTGATGTTCGCCTGACGCTGGCGGTTGTACTTGATCGTCAGCTTGTTGATCATGTCGCCGGCGTTGCGCGTGGCGTTATCCATGGCCGACATGCGCGCGCCCTGCTCGGACGCCGCATTCTCGAGAAGACCCCGGAAGATCTGCGTCGAAATATTGCGCGACAGGAGGAAGCCAAGAACTTCCTCTTCGCCCGGCTCATATTCGTGAATCGCGGTTGCAGCGCTGCTCTTCGCAGCTTCACTGCTTTCTTCGTCCACCTTGGCGGGGATGAGCTGCAGCGCGGTCGGCTTCTGCGCGATGACCGATTTGAATTCCGAGAAATAGAGCGTCGCGACGTCGAATTCGCCAGCTTCGAACATTTCAAGCACGCGGTTCGCGACACCTTCGGCATGACCGAAGTTGAGCTGACGCACGCCCTGGAAATCCTTGCGCTCAATGATGTTCTTGCCGAGGTCGCGGCGCAGGTTGTCGGCGCCTTTGCGTCCAACCGTCATGATCTTGACGGTCTTGCCGCTGGCAATCAGCCGCTGCGCATCCGCACGTGCAAGCTTCGAGATATTCGAGTTGAAGCCGCCGCAGAGTCCGCGCTCCGCCGTCATGACGATCAGCAGGTGAACCTGGTCCTTGCCGTTGCCGACGAGCAGCGGCGAAGCGCCGTTCTTGTCGGCGACCTTGGAAGCGAGGCTTCCGAGCACGGTCGCCATGCGTTCCGCATAGGGACGCGCAGCCTGAGCAGCTTCCTGAGCGCGGCGCAGTTTCGCCGCCGCCACCATCTGCATCGCCTTGGTAATTTTTCGCGTCGCCTTAACTGAGGCGATGCGGTTGCGCATATCTTTTAAGCTCGCCATCGGGCGCTCTCCTCAAGAGGTCCCGATTAAGCCGTGAAGCTCTTCGAAAACTTGTCGAGGAATTCGACGAGCTTCTTCTCCGTATCGGCCGACAGCGCCTTCTCTTTCGCGATCGCTTCGAAGATCGACTTTTCCGAACGCAGTCCGGAAAGAACGCCCTGCTCGAACTTGCCGACCGCTGCAACCGGGATCGAGTCGAGATAACCGCGCGTACCCGCGAAGATGACCGCAACCTGCTCTTCCATCTTGAGCGGCGAGAACTGCGGCTGCTTCAGGAGCTCCGTCAGACGCGCGCCGCGTGCGAGCAACTTCTGCGTCGCAGCGTCGAGGTCCGAGCCGAACTGAGCGAAGGCCGCCATTTCGCGGTACTGGGCCAACTCGCCTTTGATCTTGCCGGCGACCTGCTTCATGGCTTTCGTCTGCGCCGACGATCCGACGCGCGACACCGACAGACCGACGTTCACGGCCGGACGGATGCCCTGATAGAAGAGATCCGATTCAAGGAAGATCTGGCCGTCGGTGATCGAAATCACGTTCGTCGGAATGTAGGCCGAAACGTCGTTCGCCTGCGTTTCGATGACCGGCAGCGCCGTCAGCGAACCATTGCCGGATGCGTCGCCGAGCTTCGCGGCGCGCTCGAGCAAGCGAGAGTGAAGATAGAACACGTCGCCCGGATAGGCTTCGCGGCCCGGCGGACGACGAAGCAGCAGCGACATCTGACGATACGCAACGGCCTGCTTGGAAAGATCGTCATAGGCGATCACGGCATGCATGCCGTTGTCGCGGAAGTATTCGCCCATCGTGCAGCCGGTGAACGGCGCGAGGTACTGCATCGGCGCCGGATCGGACGCGGTTGCCGCGACGACGATCGAATATTCGAGAGCGCCGCGCTCTTCGAGAACCTTGACGAACTGCGCCACCGTCGAGCGCTTCTGGCCGACCGCGACGTACACGCAATAGAGCTTTGCGCCTTCGTCGTTTCCGGCGTTCAGCGATTTCTGGTTGAGGAAGGTGTCGAGAATAACCGCCGTCTTGCCGGTCTGGCGGTCGCCGATGACGAGCTCGCGCTGGCCGCGGCCGATCGGGATCAGCGAGTCGATGGCCTTGAGGCCCGTCGCCATCGGCTCATGCACCGACTTGCGGGGCAGAATGCCAGGCGCCTTGACGTCGACGCGCATCTTCTTGTCGGCCTTAATCGGGCCTTTGCCGTCGATCGGGTTGCCGAGGCCGTCAACGACGCGGCCGAGCAGGCCCTTGCCGACCGGAACTTCCACGATGGCGCCGGTCCGCTTGACGGTGTCGCCTTCCTTGATGGTGCGGTCGTCGCCGAAAATAACGACGCCGACGTTGTCGGCTTCGAGGTTCAGCGCCATGCCGCGAATGCCGCCCGGAAACTCGACCATCTCGCCCGCCTGGACGTTGTCGAGCCCGTAGACGCGGGCGATGCCGTCACCGACCGAGAGCACTTGGCCGATTTCGGAGACCTCGGCTTCCTTACCGAAGTTCTTGATCTGATCCTTGAGGATCGACGATATTTCTGCGGCCCGGATTTCCATAGACGTAAGACCCTCTTCCCTGGTCGTTTCGTTGGCGGAGCCTCGAAGCGGCTCCCTGTTCAATTCTCGGCTATGTCAATGAAAATGCCGCCCGGTTCGCCCGCACGGCATTTTGAATTCTGATGCGTCAGGTGCTGGCTTCGGTCAAAGCCAGTTTGATGTTCTGCAGCTTGGTCTTGAGCGACGAATCGATCATCCGGCTGCCGAGCTTCACGATAAGACCACCAAGCAGGCTCGGATCGACGCGCGACTGCAGCGTCACGTCCTTGCCGACCGATGCTTTCAGCGTTTCTTTAAGCGCTGCGATCTGTTCGTCATTGAGCGCAACGGCGCTCGTGACCTCGGCCGAGACTTCGCCACGCGCCTTGGCGGCGAGCGCGCGATAGGCCTTGATGATGTCCTGAACGACGAACAGACGGCGATTGCTCGCAACGAGCTTCAGGAAGTTGGCGGCAAGACCGCCGATTCCGACTTTCTCAAGAAGCGCGGAGATGGCGCGGCTCTGATCGTCCGCAGCGATCACGGGGCTCCGGACGAGCCGAACGAGATCTGGACTTTCGTCTAAGAGACTTTGAAACTTTCTAAGGTCGCCTTCGACGTCGGCAACCTTGGAGCTTTCGCTCGCGAGATCAAAAAGAGCCGAGGCATAGCGCCCGGCCACGCCTTCAACGATGGTATCGTCAGTAGCCACGTCGCTCACACCGTCGCGCCTGGGCGCATAAGGGGCTGGGCACAAAAAGCCCGAGACTACGCCCGCTTCAAGGAAAAGCCTTCGCTAAAATAAAGGCGCAAGGGGCTAGAAACCACCAGCCGCCCTTCGAAAGCCGCGGTTCCCTTAACATGCGCTCATGCCGCCTTCAACCGGCCGTTTTAGGGGCGCGTTGCCGCATAACAGCGGACGGAGAAGCACCAATATCGGCGCGGCAAAAGAGCGACCGGCATTCAACGCGCCCGCGCGCCGCCCCGAAAGATGAACGTTTGCTGCAAGGCCCGTTCAAATCGCGTTCAGCCGCCAGAGTTTAAACTTTATTTCGATCGGTCGTTTCCGATCGGTTTGCAATTTTACGTCTTTGCACTCGCCTCTCTGGACTTGGGCCCGCTTCAACGGGCCCAATTTTTTTGCCCGAGCTCTTCTTGCCCAGATTCAGAGCGCGTCCCGCATCACGATCGGGAACCGCCACGGCAGGACGAAGACGAGGTCAAATCCGACATCGTGACTTTGGTATTGCGGATTGCGCGCCAGCCATAGGTCTGCGGCGCGCCGCACGCGGCGTCGCATGGTGAGCGTGATAGCGTCCTCAGCCTCCTCGGACGATGCCCGCCGCTTCACTTCGACGAACGCCACGCGCCGGCCTTTGATGGCAATGAGATCGATCTCTCCGACCGGCGTTTTGAACCGGCGTCCGAGAATGCGATGCCCGAGCGCCATGTAGACGGCCGCGACGACCATCTCCGCATTGAGGCCACTGCGATAGCGCCGACGCCGGATGTCGGAGAGCGGCCGGGCTTGATCGTCATTGGCATTCGAACTCACGGACTTTCATCCTTCGCCTTGACGCCCAATGCATAGACCCGCGACTTCGGCACGCCAAGTTCGCCCGCGATCGTTTTCGCGGCATCCTTGAGGCTCATCGCGCTGAGCACTTCATCGAGCCGCGTGCTGATCGCATCGTCGCTGACAACCTGCGGTTCCGCCGGTCCGATGACGATGACGATCTCACCCTTCAAGGCCGAGCCCGCGAAGTCATCGGCAAGCGTGCTCAGCGTCCCACGCGCAATCGTTTCGTGCAGCTTCGTCAGTTCGCGGGCGACGACCGCGGCGCGATTGCCCAGCACGTCCGCCATGTCGGCAAGGGCTTCCTGGACGCGATGCGGCGCTTCGAAAATGACGAGAGAACCGGGAATATTTGCGATTTCAGCCAGCCGCGTGCGCCGCGCCGCCTGCTTCGGCGGCATGAAGCCTGCGAAGAAGAACGCATCCGTCGGCAACCCGCTCGTCGTCAGTGCCGCGAGCACCGCCGATGCTCCAGGTATCGAGGTGACAGGAATTCCGCGCGACGCGGCCGTCCGGACAAGCCGGAAGCCGGGATCCGAAAGCAGCGGCGTTCCGGCATCGGAAATGATCGCGATGCGCTTGCCGGCCTCCGCCTCGCTTAAGACGCGTTCGATCTCACGATCTTCGTTGTGCTCGTGCAGCGGCAGCGTCTTCGCCGCGATGCTGTAATGCTGAAGCAGCTTCGCCGAATGGCGCGTGTCCTCGCAGTAGACAATATCGGCGCGCGATAAAACGCTTAGCGCTCTGAGCGTGATGTCGGCGAGATTCCCAATTGGCGTTGCGACGAGATAAATCCCCGACGCGAGCGGCGCTCCGGCGAGGTCCTCAAGCGCCTCGCGCGCGCGATCCGCGACCTTTGACGTCTGCGCCGGATTTTGCTGCCTGTCTACCGGTTTTGGATCTCTGGACACAAGCATGCCTTTGCCGCCGCGAAGAGCGCAACAATAGCAAAAATAGTCTGAGACGCGAAAGCTCTCGCATGGCCCGCTTCGACGGCGGCAAAAACCGTGGAGCTGCCCTTAAGCCGCGATGGCGTCGCCGAACGGACGCGGCGCGAACGGCGGCGGCTGCAGGTCGAGCATGTGAACGCTGGCAGGCCGGCGGCGGCCGCCCATATCCATCACCGCCGAAAGCTCATCGACCAGCGACGTCAGGGCATATTGAGCCAAATCGAGTTGTAGAGCCGCCGACGTATGGCAGCGCGTCGCCTCTTCGGCACGCGAAAGCGCGCCTTTGACCGTGTCTGAGAGACGGGCCCATTGCTCGACGAATGTCAGACGGCGCGGCTCGACATACCGGGCAATCTCGGCCTTTTGCGGTTTCGCGACCGGCCATATCTGGCGCGCGTAGCGAATCCAGGTCGAAATCCGCGATAAAAGGGCCGAATCCCCGACAAGCCTATTTGTCGATGTATAGAGCATGATTCCCAAGGATGTAGGGAAAAGATAAGCGGGCCGTTAAAATTTGAGGTGATTTGTCAAAATACACAAGTAGAGGCGCCGCCATTATTTCAATTTATTTCTAACGGCCGCGAATCCCTAGAATCACACCAAATGACGGGAATCGCAAATAAGGCCCTGATTGGTAATATCCGACTTCGGTACGCGAGCAAGAAGTGAAGGGCTTTATCTGCTTGTTCGCTGGCGGCCAGAAGAGCTGCGGAGAATAATCAAAGAGTCAAATCGAGTATATGCGCACCGGAATCAATTCCGGTCACGCCAATCCAATGACCTTTCGGATATCAGCAGGCGTCGCGCCTTCGTCCCGCAATGCGCGCAATCCCATATCCTGATTTGATTTTGAAAGCTTTCGTCCGTCCGCCCAACAGATCACGCGGTGATGCGAATAGAGCGGTTCCGGCAAATCCAGAAGCTCTTGCAATAACCGCTGCAAATCGGTCGCCGCAAAAAGATCGCGGCCGCGCGTGACGTTCGTGACGCCCTGGCGCGCATCGTCCACCACCACCGAAAGATGATAGCTCGCCGGAACATCCTTGCGAACGATGATGGCGTCGCCCCAGCGATGCGGTTCGGCGGCGATCGTCTGCGCCGTCCCGTCTTCGCCGATCTCGGTAAACGTCAGAGGTTTGTCGCCAAGCTTGGCGCGCAACACATCCAACGCCGCATCCATGTTGAGCCGCAGCGCCGGCGTATCGCCAGTTGCCATGCGCTCGCCGATCTGTTCGGCCGACGCGCCTTTCCAAAGCCCCGGGTAGCGCGGGGCGCCATCAGGGTCCGCCTTTTCCGGATCGGCGGCGGCTGCGATTTCGCTGCGCGTCGCGAAACACGGATAGAGAAGCCCCATTCCGATCAGCTTGTCGGCCGCCGCGAGATATTCGTTGAAATGCTCCGACTGGACGAGCACGGGCTCTTCCCATGCGAGCCCGAGCCAACGCAGATCCTCGAAAATGGCTGCGACGAATTCCGGCCGCCTGCGCTCGAGATCGATATCCTCGATCCGCAGCAGAAATCGCCCGCCGTGCAACTGTGCCGTATCGTGCGCGATGATCGCGGACAGCGCGTGCCCGACGTGCAGAAGACCGTTCGGCGAGGGAGCAAATCGTGTGGTCGAACTCATTGGCCGACCGTCCGGCCCGCGGAGCGGCGCGAACTGAGCAAGACCGTCCTGATCTCACGCCGTCGATGCACGATCATAAACGCAAACAATAAGCCTATCGCCAGCGCCGTGGGCGCCAGCTTCCAAAACACATCCACGCGCAAGATCCCTCTACGCAAGCTACGCCCGCTCGAAATCGCAGATTAAGCTCTCGCAGGCGGCGATAAAAGTGTCGCCCAACAGTGACGACTTGGTGACCCCGGCATCGGCAGCCGCTAAAAACTGTTTCGAGGATTGCGCAGGCGCACCGGCGCCATCGATGCGGGTGAACAATCGGCAATCCGCGCGTCATATGACCGCGCAACCCGCTCAAATACGGCAAAAATCTCGGCGAGAGCCCACATTAGAGCGGATGCTTCACAGAATTGATATGCGCGGCTAGTATCCCGGCGCCCTGACGAGGCAGACGCGATTCGACGGAACAAAAACCGCGAGGTTGATGGCTACCGTGAATGCTCACGCGACAATCCCGGATAATTGTCCGGCTCTGGTCCTGAACGCCGACTTCCGGCCGCTCAGCTACTATCCGTTGTCGCTGTGGAGCTGGCAGGACGCGGTCAAAGCCGTGTTCCTGGATCGGGTCAACATCGTTTCCGAATACGAACGCTATGTCAGAAGTCCGTCGTTCGAGCTGAAGCTGCCGAGCGTGGTTTCACTCAAAACGTATGTAAAGCCGGCGCTTTATCCCGCGTTCACCCGCTTCAACGTTTTTCTGCGCGATCGCTTCACCTGCCAGTATTGCGGCGACAAGAGCGATCTGACGTTCGATCATCTCATTCCACGCTCACGCGGCGGACAAACGCGTTGGGACAATGTCGTCACCGCCTGTGCGCCGTGCAATCTCAAGAAGGGCGGGATGATGCCGAAGGTCGCCGGAATGTTTCCGGCGCATGAGCCGATGCGGCCGACAGTTTTCGATCTGCATAGAAATGGGCGGCTTTTTCCGCCCAATTATTTGCATGAAAGCTGGCTCGACTATCTCTACTGGGATACCGAGCTCGAACCGTAGGCGTAACTCCCTACGCCGCCCGCTGCATCGGATGAGCGCAGATTTCCGTCGCGATGAGATCGACGGCCCGCTCCCACGTCGCAACATCGCTCGCATTCAATCCGAACGCCTTGAGCGCGTCCTGCGGCGCACCGCCATCGCGGAAAATGCGCGCGCATTCCTGACGGCTGACGGCAACGGCCTGATGCCACTGGATAGGATTGAGATAATCAGGAACCGAGGGGGTCATGTTACAGCTCCGCATAAAACTTCACACTGGAGGGAACTTGAAAGGTGCCTTCCGTGTTCCCGGCAGGCGGCAGACACACAGAGCGCTGTGACACCACTACGCAAAACCTTGTCACGTGATGTCTCGATTGAGGGCTAACTCGATCACGCTCCGTGTGTCTGCCAGCTCATTGGGAAAGCCGGCTGCCTTCCAAATCTCGTTTCGACGAACGCAAACAGCGACACGCATACCGACACGGAAACGCGACTACCAAACTCAACGCGCTGACTGATCTCCCGATGGCTTTCGAGCCGCCATCAGAACGTCGCGCGCAACATCTCCAACCGGACGCCAATCCCAGTCATCAGATCCCGCATGATGCCCAGGACCCAACAAAGGACCGTGAGGCAGCGTGCGGGCGAACCGCCGGGACATACGCATCGACGAGTTTGTCGAAGCGGTTCGCCTTAGTTTTTTGAACGTTCCGGACAGAACTTCTTTTGGCGTCCGTCCGCACTCAGACACAACGCTACGCAACAAACGCTTACGATACGCAACAACGCTACGCGCACTCAAAGACGGGACGCGAACACGCTCGCAAGGACCACCGAGGGCAGGCAGCTCGGGAACCGATCCCGAAAGACGCAACTCGAACGCCACTTGAAACTCCCTCGACGCTTGGAACGTCACCAACTCGGCTGTGTGTTCCGCGAACGAAGAGAGAATAGCCGTCACATTCAGGCAACGCGAAGGCGCGATTCTGTCAGTGCGATGATATTCGATTGACAGTATCGAGCCCGCAACGAAATCAAGGTTTTCGTGCGTTGCGAGAATTGTGGACAAAGTCCAGGAGGCGCGGAAAAGCGGGAGCGCTCTATCGGCGTCCGGCAGAGGCGGCAAGGCCGGCGCGAAGCGCCAGCGCCATGATCAGCAGGGACGACACCACGTTCCAGCCGGCGAACGAAATTCCGAGAAACCGGAACGACGCCTCATCGCAGCGCATCACCTTGATGCCCTGGATGTCGTTGAGCAGGCTGCCCGCCGTCGTGCTGAGCGACTCCCCGCCCCCGCACGTCTCCGGGCCGGGCCAGAATTTCCATTCTGCGCCAGCGTGATAGACGCCGAGACCGGCGTTGGCGAAAAACGCCAGCGCGACGAGAAAGAACAGGATCGCGGCGAGCCCGCGGTAGCTGCCCGATGTCAGCGCGAGAGCAACGAAAAGAACCGGCACAGCGGCGTAGTAGGCGTAGCGCTCGATCAGGCAGAGCATACACGGCACGTAGCCGCCGATGTATTGGAACCCGAGAGCCGCGAGAATGGCGCCCGTGGTCAGGAACAGCGCCACGGCGCCGTAGCGATAGTCGGCTCCACGTTCGGCATGTGCAGCAAGCGCCATGAGATGGTCTCCGCTAGTGCTTCCGGAAAGCGGAAACCGTTTTCCGGTCAGAAGCACGATCAGACAGAAAACTAGTGCGTTTCCGAGCCTCTGCGGAAGGCTCTAGAAGATATACTTGACCGCGACAAACCCGCCGATCAGCAAAACGAGAAAGACCGTCATCACCAGACTGAGACGCTTCTCGATGAAGTCGCGGATCGGCTCGCCTGCGTAGTATAGCAGTGCGGCGACCATGAAAAAGCGCATCGCCCGCGCCACGATGCTCGCGCCGATGAACGCCAGCAGGTCCATGTGCCCGACACCTGCCGCAATCGTCACGACCTTGTACGGGATGGGCGTCATGCCCTTGATGATGACAGCCGGCACGCCGTAATCGCGGACAAACGCCATGAAGCTGTCGAGCGCATGCTCGCGCCCGTAGAATTTCAGGATCGGCAGCCCGACTGCGTCATACAGGAAGTAACCGATCGCATAGCCCAGAAGCCCGCCGAGCACGGAGGCGACGGTCGCAATGGTCGCGTACCACCAGGCCTTCTCGCGCCGGCTGAGGATCATCGGGATCAGCATCACGTCGGGCGGGATCGGGAAAAACGAGCTTTCGACGAACGACACGCCCGCGAGCGCGGCCGGAGCCTTGTCGCTCGCCGCCTTTCGCATTGTCCAGTCGTAGAGTCCCCGAAGCATGCGGCGTGCTTAAATGGCGTCCAAGGAATTGTCTATGCGGCAGCCGGGACGAAGCCTTTGGAGAGCTCCGCCACAACTGCGTTAAGAACGAGCCGCCCGGCGCGTGTGACGCGAATGCGGGACGGCGAAGTTACGTGGGCAGGGATCATCTCCGGCGCAAGCCCCGGTCCGGCGCAGCCACGAATGATGTCTCTGTCGTCGTCTAGCGCGAGATTAACGCCAGACCGCCCCGCGCCGGATGTGGCCACGGCTTCCAGAAGTCCCATCGCGATGAGACCACCAACGACATGCGCGGCAGGACGAACGCCGCCGAGCGCGGCGAGCTGATCGAGATCGACGCCCTCGCTCAGCCGCAATCCCATCAGCAGCATTTCGTCGGCCTGTTCTTCGAGCGTCAACGCCGTGCTCTCGACGACGCCGGTGCCTGATGCCTCCACTCGCTCCGCCCACGCTTCCGGATTGCGTTCTGTGACTGTAGCGGACCGGCGACCCGTGACGATGATGCGTCCGTGCGCGCCCGCGCCGATCCCGGCATATTCACCGTAACGCCAGTAAAGCAGATTGTGCCGGCTCTCGGAGCCCGGCCGCGCATAATTCGAAACTTCATACGCCGCGAGTCCGCGCGCCGCCGTCAGCTCGTCCGTGATTTCGTAAAGCGCACGCGCCGCGTCGTCGTGGGGAATGACGAGCTTACCTTTCGCATGCAGCGCCGCGTACGCCGTGTCAGGTTCGATCGTCAGCTGATAGAGCGACAGGTGATCGCCCGCCAGATCCAACGCTTCCGAAAGTTCCGCGCGCCACGCATCAGGCGTTTGATTGGGCCGCGCGTAAATCAGGTCGAAGGAAAACCGATCGAACGTCGAGCGCGCGACATCGAGCGCCGCCTTCGCTTCCGCAACGCTGTGAATGCGTCCGAGCTTGCGCAGCTCATCGTCGCGCAGCGATTGCACGCCGATCGAGACGCGATTGACGCCCGCTTCGCGAAAACCGCGAAACCGCGCCGCCTCGACACTGTTCGGATTGGCTTCGAGCGTGATCTCGGCATCGGGCGCGACAGTCCAGCGCTTCGCGATGTGATCGAGAATGGCTGCCGTCGTCGCCGGCTGCATGAGCGACGGCGTACCGCCCCCGAAAAAAATGCTCGAAACCGTCCGCGCGCCGATCAGATCCACCGTCGCGTCGATCTCGCGAATGTAGGCAGCGAGAAATCGAGCTTCGTCCCAACCGCCGAAACGAACGTGGCTATTGAAATCGCAATACGGGCATTTCTGCGCGCAGAACGGCCAGTGCGCATAAACCCCGAACGACGGAGCATCATCTCGCAGCCCAGACGACTGCGCGTCTCCTCTCACGCTCGCGGGAAAGGATGACACTCGCCGCTCCGACTTCTCCCCTCTCTCCTGCGGGGAGGGGTCGGGGGTGGGAGTTGCGACAGAAGATGTCAGCGCGTCCGTCATCGACCGTTCTGACTTGCCGCGAGCATCGCCTTTGCGAGTTGCCGCCATGCCGGTTCATCCGTCGCCGGTGCATCTTTGAGGCGCGCCGCAAGCGCATCGAGATAATCTGCGAGCGTCGTGTTCGCCCACTGACTTTCCTTGGCTTCGAGATCGGCCTTCAGGCGCTCGACAAACGACGCCGCTTCAACGCGCGTCGAAAGACTGGCAGCCGCTGCCGAGAACGCAGCAATATCTCGCGCATCCATCGAGCCATCGCCTGCATTGTCACGCTTTAAATGATCCAGCATCGCCGCCTGAAAAACCGCGAACGCGCGTGTCCGGTGCGAGATCGCGTACTTCTCGGCGGGCTCCATTTCTCCGAACGTCTTGCTCTCGCCATCCGCCACGAACATCGGATCGTATCCAAAGCCGTTGCCGCCGCGCGCAGGCCAGACGAGATGGCCGAAGACTTTGCCTTCGAAAATTTGTGTCTCGCCGTCGGGCCATGCGAGGCACAGAACGGAAATGAAATTCGCCTTCGGGTGAGGCGGACCCCAGCCGTTGCGCACGCTGATTTCATCCGCGACCTTCTTCATCGCGATCCCGAAATCCTTACCCGGTCCCGCCCAGCGCGCCGAATAGATTCCCGGCGCTCCATCGAGGCAATCGACTTCGAGGCCTGAGTCATCGGCGAGAGCCGGCAATCCCGAACCTTCGGCTGCGGCCAAGGCTTTGAGCCGCGCATTACCAGCAAACGTCGTCTCCGTTTCCTCCGGCTCCGAAAGATTGAGATCGCCCGCAGAAATGGCATTGAGGCCATAAGGCGCGAGAAGCTGGTTGATCTCCCAGACCTTGCCGGGGTTGTGGCTCGCGACGACAAGCTTCGATCCGTGCGTCAAGCGCCGCATCAGGAAATCCCCCAGATGCGCGCCTCGGCCAATTCAAGGCAGTTGCCGGCCGGATCGCGGAAGTAGATCGAATGCCCGCCCTTCGGCCATTCGAAGTCGGCTTCGATTTCGACTCCCAATTCGGGAAGCTTCGACCGCCAGACATCGAGATCTTCGGCCGTCACGCGGAAGCACACATGCCCCTCGCCTTCCATGCCGTGCGGCGGCACCGGCAGCGCACCCGGCCTCGGCGGATGGCGCGTCGCCTCCGGATTGAAGATCAAAAGCATCTGCTCTCCACAACGAAAGAAGACATGCCGGCCGGGAACGACCGCGATCGGCTGCAGCCCGAGCACGCGCCGGTAAAACTCCTCGGTCGCGACCAGGTCGCGCGCGTAAAGGACCGTTTCGAGAATTGAGAGTAAGGGGGAGGCAACGCTCAGATCAGCACCCATAAGAATATCCCAGCACTTACCAAGCCGAGCCCCGTCCGCACGGCGTGCAGTCGTCCCCATTTCTCAAGCAACGCCCGCGACGGTGGACCGGCCTGATCAACGACGGTTGCCTCAAGCATCCGGTTCGTCGGCATGATCGAAATGAACGTGTAAGGCCAGTTGGCGAACAGCACGAGCGCACCGAGCAACCACAGCCAATTGCCGGTGACGAGCCATTCGAGAACGCCGAGCACGGAACCGAGCAACGCCAGCGTCGCCTGCATCATCGCGCCGCGCGGATAAGCGACGTGCCAGTGCGCCAGAGCCGGACCATCGTCCAGCTCCATGCGCGCCGGATGCTCGGCAACGCTGATGTAAAGCGCCGCTCCGGCGAATAGCGATGCGGCGACGAGTGCGAAGTTTCCGAACATGCTCGTTCCATCCGAGCGTCTGTTTTACCCGACCGTCAGCTTCTGCAATTGCACGAGTTCACCGATACCCTTTTTTGCCAGCGTCAGCAGATCACCGAACCGCTCCTCGGTAAACGGCGTCGTTTCCGCCGTTCCCTGGATTTCGACGATCCCACCCGTGCCCGTCATGACGAAGTTGGAATCCGCGTCGGCGTTGCTGTCCTCGGCATAGTCGAGATCGAGAACCGGATCGCCTTTATAAATTCCGCATGACACGGCGGCGACATGATCGCGCAAAACGCCGTCCTTCACCATGTCGCGCATTTTCATCCATTGGATACAATCATGCAGAGCCACCCAGGCGCCGGTGATCGACGCCGTCCGCGTTCCGCCATCGGCCTGGATGACGTCGCAGTCGACCGTGATCTGGCGTTCGCCGAGCTTCGGCAGATCGACGACGGCACGCAACGCGCGACCGACGAGCCGCTGGATTTCCTGGGTCCGTCCCGACGGATGCCCGCTCGTCACCTCGCGCCGTGTGCGCTCGTGCGTGGCGCGCGGCAGCATCGAATATTCGGCCGTGACCCAACCCCGGCCTTGACCCTTCAGCCATTGCGGCAGGCGCTCTTCGAGGCTTGCCGTGCAGAGGACATGCGTATCCCCGAATTTGATCAGGCAAGAGCCTTCGGCATGCTTGGACACGGCACGTTCAATCGAAACGCGGCGCAGCTCATCGGGCTTGCGTTTGGAGGGTCGCATAATGTTCCTGAAAACCTTGAAATTTCACTGGAGGCTAAAGAAGTCGTCCCCGCCCTTCAACCCTAAAGCCCGAAACCCTGCAAGCCGATTTGACGGAAGGCATTGGCCTTCCTAGACTCTCAGGTCATGAAAATCGACGATCAGGCCGTGACGGCAGCCTTGCTTGACGGCAAAAGCCCGCTTCAGAAGCTTAACGAGCGCTCGCGCACGATCCTGCGGCGCATCGTCGAGAGCTATCTGGCGACCGGCGAACCCGTCGGCTCGCGCAACCTGTCGCGCGCTCTGCCGATCGCGCTGTCCCCCGCGTCCATCCGCAACGTGATGTCGGACCTCGAGCAGCTTGGCCTGATCGTTTCGCCGCACACCTCCGCCGGACGGCTGCCGACGCAGCTCGGATTGCGGTTGTTCGTCGACGGCCTGCTCGAGGTCGGCGATGTGACGCCGGAAGAGCGCCGCCAGATCGAGACGCAGATCGCCTACCGCCGCGACAAATCCGTCGATCAGTTGCTGAGCGAAGCCGGCGAATTGATTTCAGGCCTTTCGCACTGCGCCGGCATCGTGCTCGCCGAAAAGCAGGTCGCGCGCCTGCGCCACATCGAATTCGTGCCGCTCGAACCCGGACGCGGCCTCGCCGTTCTCGTCGACGAAGACCAGAATGTCGAAAACCGCATCATCGCGCTCCCCGAGGGGCTGCCGCCGTCCGCGTTGCAGGAAGCCTCCAACTATCTCAACACGCACGTCCGCGGCATGACGCTCGCCGAGGCCAAGGTCGAGCTCGAGAAATCACTGCACGTCGCGAAGGCCGAACTCGATCAGCTCGCGCAGAAGGTGATCACCGCGGGCCTGGCCGAATGGTCCGGGGTTTCCGACGACCGCAAGAGCCTCATCGTTCGCGGACAGAGCAATCTCTTGAAAGACGTGACCGCCGCCGAGGATCTCGAACGCATCCGCCAGCTGTTCGATGCGTTCGAGGCGAAGCAGGACATCGTCGAACTGCTCGGCGCCTCCGACAGGGCGGAAGGCGTACGCATTTTCATCGGTTCCGAGAACAAGTTGTTTTCACTGTCCGGATCGTCTCTGATCGTCGCACCGTTCCGCGATCAAACACGTCATGTGGTCGGCGTCCTGGGCGTGATCGGCCCGACGCGGCTGAATTACGCTCGCATTATCCCGATGGTCGATTACACAGCGAAGCTGGTCAGCCGTCTCATTCCTTAAGGGTTCGTTGAGCGCCAGCGTCTACTGCGGTTCACGACCGCCTTGATTTTTCGGCCATTGCAGCCGATATCCCGGGACCCGTTCGTGTGCGCATCGGGTTCCCATCAATCCCAAGCGAAGAGAATCATGAGCGACGAGAACAAGCCGGTTGACGAGCCCATCGAGGACGCAGCGTCCGAGCACGGCGATGTAACGCCGGAACAGCTCAAGGCGATGGTCGCCGCTTTGCAGGCCGAGATCGACAACAAGACCGCTGAGGTCGCGGCCAAGCAGGACGCCTATCTGCGCGCCGTCGCTGAAACCGAAAACGTGCGCCGCCGCCTCGAAAAGGAAAAAGAGGAAACGGCGAAATACGCGATCTCGAAGTTCGCGAAAGATATTCTGACGGTCGGCGATAACTTCCAGCGCGCCATCGCCGCCGTGCCGAAGGACGCGCTCGAAGGCGATCCAGCGCTATCGGCGTTGCTTGACGGCGTCGTTCTCGCCGAACGCGACTATCGCGGCGCCCTCGAACGCCACGGCATCGTCGTCGACGATCCCGTCGGCCAGCCGTTCAATCCCCATCATCATCAGGCCGTGATGGAGCAGGAGAATCCTGACGTCCCGAGCGGCACCGTGCTGCAGGTTTTCCAGGTCGGTTATCTGATCGAGGACCGCTGCCTTCGCCCGGCGATGGTCGTCGTCTCGAAGGGCGGCCCGAAGGTCGCGAAACAGGACGTCAACGAACCACCTCCCGCGGCCTAACCGCTGCTGTGACGACGTTGCGCAGAGCCGCCGTCAGACGAAATCCGAGGGAATTCGTACTCTTGAAGCGCCGTTTCGGATCAAATTATTCCTGACGAAATGGCCCAAAATCGAACGTGTTTGAGGGGAAAGGTTTGTGCTGGTAATCCGCGACCCGGTGGCCTTAAAGTTGATGTGCGGTTGCGCGGGTGAACCGTTGCACGCGAAAAACAGCTCCTTATATAACCGTCGGTCACACCATTGAAATCCTGGGGACCGGTGCTTTGAGCCCCTCGTGGGCGGGCACGTTGGATGCCAAACAAGGGTCCACCCGGTCTGCCGCAACTCAGAAGGATTGACGAGAATGTCTAAAGTAATCGGTATTGACCTCGGCACGACCAACTCATGCGTCGCTGTCATGGAGGGCGGAAAGCCGAAGGTTCTGGAGAATTCCGAGGGCGCGAACACGACGCCGTCCGTCGTTGCATTTACGTCCGACGACGAGCGTCTCGTCGGCTTGCCGGCCAAGCGCCAGGCTGTGACGAACCCCACCAACACCTTCTTCGCCATCAAGCGTTTGATCGGCCGCCGCTTCGACGATCCGGAGGTCCAGAAGGACGTTAAGCTGGTCCCGTTCAATATCGTTAAAGGCACCAACGGCGACGCCTGGGTCGAAAGCCACGGCAAGCAGTATTCCCCGCAGCAGATCTCTGCGTTCATCCTTCAGAAGATGAAGGAAACCGCCGAAGCCAAGCTCGGCGAGAAAGTCACGCAGGCCGTCATCACCGTTCCGGCCTACTTCAACGACGCTCAGCGCCAGGCGACCAAAGACGCCGGCAAGATCGCCGGTCTTGAAGTGCTGCGCATCATCAACGAGCCGACGGCAGCCGCGCTCGCTTACGGTCTCGACAAGAAGAAAGAAGCCAAGACCATCGCGGTCTACGACCTTGGCGGCGGCACGTTCGACGTGTCGATCCTCGAGATCGGCGACGGCGTCTTCGAAGTGAAGTCGACGAACGGCGACACGCACCTCGGCGGCGAAGACTTCGACATGGTGCTGGTCAGCTACCTCGCTGACGAGTTCAAGAAGGAGCAGGGCATCGATCTCCGCTCCGACAAGCTGGCTCTGCAGCGCCTGAAGGAAGCCGCTGAAAAGGCCAAGATCGAACTGTCGAGCGCCCCGCAGACCGAAATCAACCTGCCGTTCATCACGGCCGACGCTTCGGGTCCGAAGCATCTGACGATGAAGCTGACGCGCGCCAAGCTCGAAAGCCTCGTCGAAACGCTGATCAATCGTACGAAAGGTCCTTGCGAAAAGGCCCTGAAGGACGCTGGCCTGAAGGCTGCCGAGATCGACGAAGTCGTTCTCGTCGGCGGCATGACGCGCATGCCCAAGGTCCAGGAAGTCGTGAAGCAGCTGTTCGGTAAGGAGCCGCACAAGGGCGTCGGCGCCGCGATCCAGGGCGGCGTCCTGAAGGGCGAAGTCAAGGACGTGCTGCTGCTCGACGTGACCCCGCTGTCGCTCGGCATCGAGACGCTCGGCGGCGTGTTCACGCGCCTGATCGACCGCAACACGACGATCCCGACCAAGAAGGGTCAGACGTTCTCGACGGCGGAAGACGGCCAGAACGCCGTGACGATCCGCGTGTTCCAGGGCGAACGCGAGATGGCTGCCGACAACAAGATGCTCGGCCAGTTCGATCTTCTCGGCATCCCGCCCGCTCCGCGCGGCGTTCCGCAGATCGAAGTGACGTTCGACATCGACGCCAACGGCATCGTCCATGTGTCCGCGAAGGACAAGGCGACCGGCAAGGAACAGTCGATCCGCATCCAGGCATCGGGCGGTTTGTCCGACGCCGACATCGACAAGATGGTCAAGGACGCGGAAGCCCACGCAGCCGAAGACAAGCAGCGGCGCGAGCTCGTCGAGCTTCGCAACCAGGCCGAAGCCCTCGTCCACGGCACCGAGAAGTCGCTCAGCGAAAACGAGTCGATCCCGGCTGTCGCGGCGATCAAGGGTGACGTCGAAAGCGCCATCGCTGCCACCAAGACCGCGATTGCTGGCGAAGACGCCGAGGCGATCCGCTCCGCAACCACGGCTCTGACGCAGGTTGCGATGAAGATCGGCGAAGCCGTCTACACCGCCAAGGGCGGCGCGGCCGGCGTCGAAGGCGAGGAGCCATCTGCTGAGAAGTCCGCCGGCGGCGAAGACGTCGTCGACGCGGATTTCGAGGAAGTCAAAGACGATAGGAAGAAATCGGCTTAACGGCCGATCGACGTCTCATCGCCCTCGACACGCTGCGGAAATCCCTGCATAGGGTGCCGCTGGTGGGTCGAGGGCGAAAGAATATAACGCGGATATTCTGACGGGCGTACAGCCGGCCCCTTTTTGCAAACAGGTCACAGAACAACAAAACCATGGCCAAGCGGGACTACTATGAGGTTCTGGGCGTCAAACGCGGCGCCACGGAACAAGAGGTCAAATCCGCGTATCGTAGTCTCGCGAAGGAATTCCATCCCGACCGCAACGCCGGCGACAAGGAAGCCGAGCGCCGCTTCAAGGAAGTCAACGAAGCCTACGAGGCGTTGAAAGATCCGCAAAAGCGCGCCGCCTACGATCAGTTCGGCCATGCAGCGTTTGAAGGCGGAATGGGCGGACGCGGCGGACCGGGCGGATTTGGACCCGACTTCGCCTCCTCGATGTCCGACATTTTCGACGACCTCTTTGGCGAATTCATGGGCGGACGCCGCGCTGGCGGCGGCCAGGGCCGTGGCGGACGTTCCGGCCGCGAAGCCGGCGCCGATCTCCGCTACAATCTCGAAATCACCCTCAGCGAAGCCTTTGGCGGCAAGACCGCGCAGATCCGCGTTCCGGCCAGCGTCAAATGCGAGACCTGCTCCGGCAGCGGCGCAAAGCCCGGCACCAAGCCGCGCACGTGCACGACCTGCGGCGGCATGGGCAAAGTTCGCGCCAGCCAGGGCTTCTTCACGATCGAGCGCTCCTGCCCAGCCTGTCAGGGCCGCGGTGAAACGATCGACGATCCGTGTGCGGATTGCGGCGGCGCCGGTCGCGTGCAGAAAGAGCGCACGCTTTCCGTCAACATTCCGGCGGGCGTCGAGGACGGCACCCGCATCCGTTTGGCGGGAGAAGGCGAAGCCGGACTTCGCGGCGGCACGCCGGGCGACCTCTACATTTTCCTGTCCATCAAGCCGCACGAATTCTTCCAGCGCGATGGCGCCGACATCTTCTGCAAGGTGCCGATCGCGATGACGACGGCGGCGCTCGGTGGACAGATCGAAGTCCCGACGCTCGAAGGCACGACGACGCGGGTCAAAATTCCGGAAGGCACCGAAAGCCGCAAGCAGTTCCGTCTGCGTGGCAAGGGCATGCCGGTCCTTCGCGCCAAGGTCACCGGCGACATGTACATCGAGGTCGATGTCGAGACGCCGAAAAACCTGACGCGCCGACAGCGCGAGCTGCTCGAAGAATTCGAACGCGCGAGCCACAAGGAAACGAGCCCCGAAAGCGCCGGCTTCTTCTCCCGCGTTAAGGAATTTTTCGAGGGCAAGAGCGGTTGATCTGAGCGGCACGCTCTTCAGCCGCGCGCCCGGTCCTATTCCCTAATCCTCAATCCCTCGATAGGGTCCGGCGCAATCCGCCGCCAATCCCACACGGACAGTTCTTTCTCCATGACAGCATCGACGAAGTCGGACCCTCGCTTGCTCTTCTTCGCGGGGAGCGCTCGCAAGAATTCGCACAACAAGCGCTTGGCGCGTCTCGCTGCTCAAATCGCTGAAGCGAACAGCATTCCGTCGACGTTCGCCGACCTCGCCGATTATCCGATGCCGCTTTACGACGGCGATTTCGAAGTGACCTCGGGTCAGCCCGAGAATGCTCATAAGCTGAAAAATCTGATGAAGGCGCACACGGGCATCTTCATCCTCAGCCCCGAGTACAACGCTTCCTTCACGCCGCTGCTGAAAAACGCCATCGACTGGATCAGCCACATTCGCGACGACGGCGAGGCCCCGATGGAAGTCTATCGCACGCGGGTGTTCGCGATCGGCTCGGCGTCGCCCGGCGGCATGGGCGGCTTGCGCGGCCTGTCGCAGCTTCGTCTGGTTTTGGAAACTGGCATCGGTGCGCTGGTGCTGCCCGATCAGTTCTTGCTCCCGCGCGCCGTCGATGCCTATGACGAACACGGGCACTTGAAAAACAAGGACCAGCAGGAGCAACTGAAGACGGTCATTCAGAAGCTCGCTCGCGCCGCCCGCGTTTTGCACGGATAAGCCGATGACGGACGCCAAAGACAAACTCATCGTCGCCCTCGACCTGCCCTCCTACGACGAGGCGCGGGCGCTGGTTAATCGTCTTGGCGACACGGTGTCATTCTACAAGATCGGGCTCGAGCTTCTGTTTTCCGATGGCCTGTCGCTCGCGAGCGAGCTGAAGCAGGAAGGCAAGCGCGTCTTCCTCGATCTGAAATTTCTCGACATCGGCAACACCGTCGAGCGCGCTGTCTCTTCAGCCGCGGCCCTCGGCGTCGACTTCATCACCGTTCACGGGCCTGATACGAAAACGCTGAAAGCCGCCGTGCGCGGACGCGGCGACTCGCAGCTGAAAATTCTCGCCGTGACCGTGCTGACGAGCCTCGATCAAACCGACCTCGACGAACAAGGCATTCCGCTAACGCCCGGAGCCCTCGTCCTGAGCCGTGCCCGCATTGCCCACAACGCCGGCGTCGACGGTGTCATCGCGTCTGGACAGGAAGCCGCCGCCATCCGCGCCAAGACCTCGCCGAACTTCCTCATCGTCACGCCCGGCATTCGCCTGCCCGGTGGCGAGACGGGCGATCAGGCGCGCATCACGACGCCGGACGAGGCGATCCGGGATGGCGCCAACCACATCGTCGTCGGCCGCCCGATCAACGCCGCGAAAGATCCCAAGGCCGCCGCTGAAGCCTTCCTGGCTCGCATCGCAAGCGCCTGATCGCGCACGCATAGCACGCACTCTCGCCACATCCTCGCCAAGCTCTGACCACGCCCTGCGCACAGTCGCGATTTACCAAGCATTAACCGTCTGTGGGGCTAGGCTAAGCGCTAGTCCGGGGAACAGGTCACGCGGGGTTCACGGCAGATGTTGTGGCGTACGATGAAGCGGGCAAACTGGCTCGCTGCGGTTTTGTTTTTGCTGGGTGCGCTCCCTGCGTTTCACGCCGCGCGCGCCGAGGAACAAGCGGCCGCCAAACCGCTTCCCGCCGTCACCGAAGCCGCGCTCCTGATGAAAGACATCGTGCCGGAAGCCCCGGTCTACATCCGCGTCTTCAAGGAAGAGTCGGAACTCGAAGTCTGGAAGGCGCGCCCGAACGGCCGCTACGCGCTCGTGAAAACATTCCCGATCTGCAACTGGGGCGGCACGCTCGGCCCGAAGCAGACGCAGGGCGACCGCATGTCGCCTGAAGGTTTTTACGCGGCGACACCCGGCGGCATGAAGCCCGACAGCAAATACCATCTCGCGTTCAACATCGGCTATCCGAATGCGCTCGACCGCGCGCTCGGACGAACCGGCGCCTACATCATGGTGCACGGCGACTGCCGCAGCGTCGGCTGCTTCGCGATGTCCGACAAGCTGATTGAGGAGATCTACGCGTTCGTGCGCGATGCGTTGGCGGCTGGCGAACCATCCGTTCCGGTGCACGTGTTCCCGTTCCGCATGACGACTTCGAACATCAAGCGTCACGCCGACAATCCCGCACGCACGACCTGGGCTCCGCTGAAGCAGGCCTATGACGATTTTGCCGAGACGCGGGAACCGCCGAAGGTCGGCATGTGCTCCAAGCGCTACGTCGTCAATTCACTGACGCCGGTCGGTATGGACCCGAACGCCGCCTGCCCGACCTTGATCGGCAAACGTCTTGCGCCGTTGTCGCCGCGCATGTCCAAGCGCCTCGCCAAGAACGATCCGAGCCTCGAAGCCCAGGGCAAGAAATTGAAATCAGCCGAAGCTTCATCCGGCATCGGCGGCTTTTTCACGAGCTTGAGCTGGGGCTCGACGACGGCGACCGTCAGCCGTCCGCCCCGCCAGAGCAGCGACGCCAGCCTCGGCGCCGTGCAGCCGCTCCTCAATCCTTGAGCCGCTGCGGTTTTCCGTCTTTCTGCTCACGGGTTGCCGAAGCCGCCTCGCACCGGCTATGCCACGGCGTTCGAACATCACAGCAGGAAGACCGCAATGCCGAAGGGATACGTCATCGCCCACGCCACCGTAACCGACCCTGAGAAGTGGGCGGCTTACGTCGCGAAATCGAAAATCGCGCTCGACAAGTACGAGGGGAAACCGATCGTGCGCGGCGGCCGCCACGAGATCGTCGAAGGCAACGGCACCGCGCGCAACGTCGTCCTCGAATTCCCGAGCTACGAGCACGCCCACGGCTATGCGACGTCACCGGAATACGCCGAAGCCAAAGCGCTCCGCCAGGGCGCGGGCACGCTCGACATCACCGTCGTCGAAGGCGTCTGATCTTTTCCGGTCATCCGAAGCCGATCGCATCGGATGACCACTTCACGCGAGGCTCCTGCGATGCCGCACTTTCCTTCGGGCGATGGCCGTCCGCCGTGGCGCGCGCTCGTGCTGACGCTGTTCCCGGACGCATTTCCGGGACCGCTCGGCGTTTCGCTCGCGGGCCAGGCGCGCGACGCCGGCATCTGGTCGCTCGACACGCTCCAGATCCGCGATTTCGGCCTCGGCAAGCATCGTCAGGTTGACGATACGCCCGCAGGCGGCGGCGCCGGAATGGTGCTGCGCGCCGACGTTCTCGGCCCGGCGCTCGATCACGCCTCAACGCTCTCGCCCGATGCGCCGCTGATTTATCTGTCGCCGCGCGGCACGCCACTGACGCAGAGCTTGGCGCGTAGTCTGGCCGAAGGCCCGGGCGTGACGCTGCTCGCCGGGCGCTTCGAAGGCATCGACGAGCGCGTCATCGCCGCCAAGGGGCTGAAGGAAGTCTCGATCGGCGACTACGTGCTCGCGGGCGGCGAGGTCGCGGCCATGGTCCTGATCGAAGCCTGCGTCCGCCTGCTCCCGGGCGTCCTCGGCGCCAGCGAAAGCCTCACCAGCGAAAGCTTCGAGACTGGCCTGCTCGAATATCCCCAGTTCACGAAGCCGCGCGACTGGCAGGGCCGCACCATCCCGGACATTCTGCTTTCCGGCGATCACAAGAAAATCGAGGCGTGGCGGCGGGAACAATCCGAGAAATTGACGGCCGACCGGCGGCCCGATCTGCTACACCCGCCCCACCAAAAGCGCTCCTAAAGCACGCCATCAAACCTTCGCCTTTGCATGGTCAGGATTTTCCTGGACAAATGCGTCCGGGGAAAGATTCGGGGCGCGCCCGTCGCGGCATATGCGCGGCGGGTCGCGCGAAAGTGCTTCCGGAAAAGTGGGAACCAGTTTTCCGATAAGAAGCACGACAAAACAAAGAGCTAAACGCCAGTGCGTGCGTGACCGATCGGGACGGGGCAATGGGGAACTTCAAGAGCATTCTGTTCGGCGCGGTTGCGGCTTTGGCAATGATCCAGCCGGCTTTCGCGGACCCTGCGCCGAGCGAAACTCCGGCTCAGGCAGCGCCTGCGCCCGCACAGCCCGAAGCAACGCCCGAAGCCACTTCACCCCCCGATGCCGTCGCGCCGGCGGCAGCCGCCGACGATCCAGTCCTCGGCGTCGCGCGCTCGAAGCTCACCGCTGCGAAGGCGTCCGACGACGAACGCGAGAAAATGGATCAGACCGCGCTTACCGAATTTTACGCGGTGCGCCACGGCGACGGACTTTGGGTGACCGCATCCGGCCTGAAGCCCGAAACCAAAGCCCTCATCACCGAAATCGAAAACGCCAACGCCTACGGTCTCGACGCCAGCGCCTTCAAACTTCCGATGCTCGAAAACGGCGCGCTGACCGCGACCGACACCGACACGCTGGCCGATGCCGAAATCCAGTACTCGACAGCAGCGCTACAATACGCGCGCTTCGCGCGTGGCGGACGCATTCCCGACCCCGCCGAAATGCTGACGACCGAATTCGACCGCCGTCCGCAGTGGATCGACCCCGCAACCGTGATCAAGGCTCTGGCGGACTCGCGCGAACCCGACGCTTACCTCCGCAGCCTGCATCCGCAGCAGCCGCAGTTCGAAAAGCTGCGCCAGCTCTACGTGACGATGCTGCCCGCCGACGGCAACCTCACGAAGCTCAGCCCCGCCGCCAAACGCCTGCGTGCCAACATGGAGATGTGGCGCTGGATGTGGCCCGACATGGGCGACTTCTACGTGCTGAACAACATCCCCGAGTTCATGCAGTACGTTTACAAGGACGGCGAAATCATTCGCTCCGCCAAGATCGTTGCGGGCGAAGTCGACAAGAAATCGACGATTTTCTCGCGGCCTTTGAAATACGTCGTGCTGCGCCCGGCATGGCGCGTGCCGGAAAGCATCATGGTCAACGAGCTGTGGCCGAGCCTCATTCGCGGCGGCGGGCTCATGCGCCAGTACGGCCTTCAGCTCCAGACCAAGGACGGACGCCGCGTCGACTGGCGCCAATATGATTGGTCGTCGACCGACATTCGCAACTTCATCGTGCTCCAGCCGCCCGGCCCGAAGAGCGTCCTCGGCCGCGTGAAGTTTTCGTTCCCGAGCCAGCACACGATCTTCATGCACGACACGCCCGACAAATGGATGTTCCGTCCCGCCCAGCGCACGCTGAGCCACGGTTGCCTGCGCGTGCAAAATCCGATGCAACTCGCCGAAATGGTCTTGAAGGAAGACAAGGGCTGGGATGCCGCCAAGATCGCCGAGCTCGATCGCTCGGGTCCCCTCAACAACGAGGTTCCGATCTCGAAGGAAATCCCGATCCACCTCGTCTATTTCACCGCCTGGGTCACGGACGACGGCAAACTGAAAACCTTCAACGACGTCTACGGCCACGAAAAGCGCGTGACGCTGGCGCTCGACGGGCAATGGTCGAAAATCAAGAAGGGCCGCAATCACCTCGCACCGGTCGAGCCGAGCTTCAATCCGGCCGCAGTCGCTTCCAAGTCGCGCGGCCGCGACACTGCCACCGCCACCCGGCGCTCCGCGCAAACGAACGCGACGCTCGGGGACATCATCGGCAGCGCCTTCGGGCTCTGAGGCTGAGGCTGAGGCTGGAAACGTCGCGTTAAGTCTTGCGCGACAAACCATCGGAGCGCCCCTTTCCACTCGACAACCGGGGGCTCTTCGAGTATCAGCGGGGCCAACAAGACTTCCCCTCAAACGGGTAGCCCATCAGGGGCTTGCATGACCGGCTCGGTCGAAATACCGCCAGCCGATCCTCTGCGTCATCAAAAAACGAAACGGAATCAACAAGATGAATATTATCCAACAGCTCGAACGCGAGCAGATGGACGCCGTCCTTTCTAAGCGCGGCATCCCTGAATTCGGCCCCGGCGACACCGTTAAGGTGATGGTCAAGGTCATCGAGTCGGCCGAAGCCGACCCGAAAGACAAGAAGAAGAAGGTCGAGAAAGAGCCGACCGTCCGCTTCCAGGCCTATGAAGGCGTCGTGATTGCACGCTCGGGCGCCGGCCTCAACGAGAACTTCACGGTTCGCAAGATTTCTTACGGCGAAGGCGTCGAGCGCGTTTTCCCGATCTACTCACCCTACATCGCCGAGATCGAAGTCCTCCGCCGCGGCAAAGTCCGCCGCGCGAAGCTCTATTATCTCCGCGGCCGCCGCGGCAAAGCCGCCCGCATCTTCGAGCGCACGGACGCGCGCGCACGCCGTCTCAACGCGGCTTGGAAGGGCTTCAAGAAGCCGAAGGGCGAGGCCGATGATCTGACCCGTATCAACGGCATCGACATCGACCTGCAGAACCGCCTGAAGCATCTCAACTGCTACAAGATCGAACAGATCGCCAACCTGTCGGACGAAGACATCGCCAACATCGATGAGACGCTGAACCTCAAAGGCGCCATCGAGAAGCAGGATTGGATCGGCCAGGCGCAGCGCCTCGTCGCCGAACTCACGGCCGCTGAAGTTCCGGCTGAGGAAGCCAAGGAATAAGTCGGCTGATCTGAAATCGACGTCCAAGGATAAAACGCCGGATCTCGTATCCGGCGTTTTCTTTTTGCGCGCTTAGGCAAACACAGGACTGCGATAGCCAAACGAAAAGCGGCGGCCGATGAAGCCGCCGCATCTCAGTCTTTCATCGCGGCCTTTACTGACCCGAAAGCACGAACTCGACACGCCGGTTGAGACGGCGGCCTTCCGGCGTTTCATTGTCGGCGACCGGATCGTCCTCACCCTTACCGACAGCCGTCAGCTTCGACGCTTCGACCCCCGCTTTCGTCAGGAAATCGACGATCTTCTTCGCGCGGAGCTCGGACAGCATCTGGTTGCCCTCCGATGAGCCGACGCTATCCGTAAATCCGCGAACCTCGACGACGACACCGGCACAAGCCCTCAGCGCCGTTACGAGGGCCGACAACGCGGTGCGGCTCGCCGGAGCGATGGCGGCGCTGTCCTCGTTGAAGCGCAGCGTCGCGGCCTTGGCATTCGTTGCAACCGTTTCGCGGCATGTATCGCCTGCGGGTGCTGCTGCTTCCGATGCGGCCGGCGCAGCGGCGGCGTTGTAGTCGGGATTCATTTTTGCAGGTTCCGCCCAGGCCGGGTTACTCGGAGCTACGCTGCCTCCATAATAGTCTGTCGTTGCCTTGCCACCGGTCGGAGGCGGTGCGGCCTCTTCCTCGGCCGGAGATGCAGCAGCAGCCGGAGTTTCCGTTGCCGCTGGCTGAGCCGTCTCGGCAGGTGCGGCCGGCTCGCTCGAATAGTCCGGGTTCATCTTGGCCGGAGCGGCCCACGCCGGATTCTGCGGCGACGCCGAGCCGCCGTAGTAATCCGTTGTCGCCGTCCCGCCCGTCGGAGGCGGAGACGTATCCTCGGCAGTCTGAGTTGCAACCGCTTCGCCGGATGTTTCGCTTCCCGATGGCGCTGCCTCAGCTGCGTCATCCGAGGCGGCGGGCGCGTCCGACGAGGTCGCCGCGTAGTCGGGGTTGAACGTCGCCTCAGCCGCCCACGCCGGGTTTTCAGCTGCCGCGCTGTCGCCGTAGAAATCGGTCGTCGCCTGACCGCCGGTCGCCGAAGGCGCGGAATCGTCCTGCGCAACCTTGATCGTCGCCCGGGTCGTTCCCGAACTGAACTGAACAGCACCGTCGCGCATGAGCTGCGGCAGTGGATTGGAAGTGGATTGCACGCGGGTAGCGTCACGAGCGCTCAGCATCTCGACCGTCGTCGTCGCATGCCCTATATTTACACTCGCGAATTGAAACATTAGCCCGACGCAAGAGACCCCTCCAAGGAGAGGCGCACGGAATTGCAACATGGGTTTTCCTCCTGTGCTCGCGGCGCCCTTGGCAAAGGCGCTCTTTTATAGCGGGATAGTTTGGCACTAAATTGCAGTCGCAGCCATATAAGTTCCAGTCCGGAGCAACATGTCGAACGTTGAAGTAAATAGAAGCGCCACGCGCGACGGCAAAATCCCGCTGCATGATGCGGAAGCCTTTGCTGCAATGCGCAAAGCCGGACGGCTTGCCGCCGAAGCGTTGGATATGCTCGTTCCCATCGTGCAGCCGGGCGTAACGACGGCTGAGATCGACGATCTGGTGCTCGCCTTCGCCCTCGATCATGGCGCACTGCCGGCGACGCTCAACTATCGCGGATATCGCTACGCGACGTGCACCTCGATCAATCACGTCGTCTGTCACGGCATGCCCAACGACAAGCCGCTGCGTGTCGGCGACATCATCAACATCGACGTCACGTTGATCGTCGATGGCTGGCATGGCGACACCAGCCGGATGTATTCCGCCGGTGAAGTCTCGCGCCGCGCCCAACGTTTGATGGACGTGACGTATGAATCCCTGGTGCGCGGCATCGCGGCCGTTAAACCGGGCAACACGACCGGCGACATCGGCGCCGCGATCCAGACCTTCGCCGAAGATGAACGCTGCAGCGTCGTTCGCGACTTCTGCGGCCACGGACTTGGGCGCGTCTTCCACGATCGCCCGAATATCCTCCACTACGGCGAACCGGGCGAAGGCGTGATCCTGGAACCGGGTATGCTGTTCACGATCGAGCCGATGATCAATCTCGGCAAGCCGCACGTCAAAATTCTCGCCGACGGCTGGACCGCGGTCACGCGGGATCGCGAGCTGTCCGCACAGTTCGAGCACACGGTCGGCGTCACCGAAACGGGCTGCGAAATCTTCACCGCGTCGCCCGCCGGTTACGACTTCCCGCCTTACAAGTTGCGCGCCGCCGCCTGACGGACATAGCCGATGTCGCACTCGAACGGGTCTGGCGACGATAAGGCAAGTGCCGCGGAGCAGGGCGCGCTGTTCGGCGGCGCGCCGCTCAAAACAAAAAAAGCCGTCGACGACAAGGCCGGACATCGCGGGCGCTTGCGCGAGCGATTCACGAACGGCGGCGCGGATGCGGTGCCCGACTACGAGCTTCTCGAGATGATCTTGTTTCGGGCGTTTCCGCGCATCGACACGAAGCCGATCGCGAAACGCCTGCTCGCGCGCTTTGGCTCGTTTGCGGAAGTCGTCTCGGCGCCGCCGGATCGCCTGAAGGAGATCGAAGGCGTCGGCGACCGTGCCGTCCAGGAACTGAAGCTGATTAAGACGGCGGCGGAACGCCTGACCAGAGGCGAGATCAAATCGCGCCCGGCGCTGTCATCCTGGAGTGGCGTCCTCGATTATCTCCGCCTCGCGCAAGGCTTCGAAGATCGCGAGCATTTTCGCATTCTCTTCCTCGACAAGAAGAACGCGCTGATCGCCGACGAAGTCCAGGGGCGCGGAACCGTCGACCACACGCCCGTCTATGTCCGCGAAGTCGTGAAGCGGGCGCTTGAACTATCCGCAACCGCGATCATCCTGGTCCACAACCATCCCACTATCCTCTCTTCGATCACGCTAGGTCACGCCCAAGCACATTGAATCACTGATAAAATAGCGATTTTTGGGTATTGCGTAGTGGGGGCGGTTTTGGCAAATTGGGGGCTGTAAAAGG